>Ga0187784_10000931_pt1 | contig 22550 bp, 22 predicted proteins | sample 1015_SJ02_MP15_2_FD_132964 | JGI IMG/M metagenome (GOLD analysis project Ga0187784, IMG submission 132964) | Tropical peat soil microbial communities from peatlands in Department of Meta, Colombia - 1015_SJ02_MP15_20_MG | ecosystem: Environmental > Terrestrial > Soil > Wetlands > Peat | place... | reverse complement strand
GCCGGCCGAGGTGCTGCCGATGGCGCAACGCTATTTCCTGTATTGATGAGAAACGTCAGCGGCATCGCCGACGCCGGAACCTTCGACCGTGCGCGCGCGGTCGACCGCGTGGTGCTCGATGCCGACGATCGCGTGCGGCGGCGGATCGTGCTCACGACCGAGAAGGGCGCCCGGCTGCTGCTCGACTTCGCCGGACCGATGATGCTGCGCGACGGCGACGGGCTGGTGCTCGATGACGGGTCGGTTGTCGTGGTGACAGGACAGGCGGAGCCGCTGGTCGAGGTCGGCGCGCAGGCGCCGGCCGATTTCGTCCGCCTCGCCTGGCACATCGGAAATCGCCACACCGACATTCAGTTCATGCCCGAGCGCTTTCGCATCCGGCGCGACCATGTGCTCGAGGAAATGCTGCGCGGGCTTGGCGCGCGCCTGACGCCGCTCGAGGCGCCGTTCGATCCGGAGCCCGCCGCGCCGCACGGTGGCGGGCACCATCACGATCACGATCATGGTCCGTAAGAAGCATGCACGCGGCGCCGCGCACTCCGTCACCTCTCCCCGCTTGCGGGGAGAGGTCGGATCGCGAAGCGATCCGGGTGAGCGGGACTCCCCCTGCACTGAGCGCGTGGAGAGTCCCCCTGAACTCGACCCTCTCCCCAGCGAAAGGGCGTTTACGCCCGTCTTCGACGGGCTATGCGGGGAGAGGGAGCAGCGCGCGCTCTACCGCCTGATGGCGTGGCTCTCGCCGGCCTACCCGGTCGGCGCCTTCTCCTACTCCGGCGGGATCGAGCAGGCGGTCGAGCGCGGCGACATCAAGGATGCCGCGAGCCTCAAGCGCTGGCTTGCCGTCATCATCGCCGAGGGAAGTGGCTTCTGCGACGCCGTCTTCTGCGCGCAGGCGCACCGCGCGATCACGGCTGGCAACGACACCTTGCTGCGCGAGGTTGCCGAGGTCGCGGCGGCCTTCGCACCGTCGAAGGAGCGCCACCTGGAGACAACGGCGCAGGGCCGCGCTTTCGTCGAGGCGACGCGGGCGGCCTGGCCCTGCGCGGCGCTCGATCGGCTTGCTGGCGCCTGGGACGGGCCGGTCGCCTATCCGGTCGCAGTCGGCGTGACGGCGGCCGGTCACGGCATCGTGGTCGAGGCCGCGCTTTCCGCCTATCTGCAGGCGGTTGTGGCCAATCTGATCTCGGCGGGCGTGCGCCTCATCCCGCTGGGCCAGACCGAGGGCCTGCGCCTGCTCGCCGCGTTCGAGCCGGTCGTCGCCGCGACGGTCACCCGAGCGCTCAGCGTCCCGCTCGATCAAGTCGGCAGCGCGACCTTCCGCGCCGACATCGCCGCCATGCTGCATGAAACGCAGTACACCCGACTGTTCCGTTCGTAGCCCGGGAATCTTCGTCGCCGGGCTTGACCCGGCGACCCCGATGAGGGACGCAAGGTCGAGCGATCCTAAGCGGGATGGCCGGGATGAACCCGGCCATGACAGAAATGGGTTCAGTTTCGAAAAGCCCGAATGGTCCCTTGCGTGTCGGGGTCGGCGGCCCGGTCGGCTCCGGCAAGACCGCGCTGATGGACGCGCTGTGCAAGCGCCTGCGCGACCGTTACGAGATCGCCGCGATCACCAACGACATCTATACGAAGTGGGACGCCGAGTACCTGGTGCGTTCCGGCGCGCTCGCGCCCGAGCGCATCGCCGGCGTCGAGACCGGCGGCTGCCCGCATACGGCGATCCGCGAGGATGCCTCGATCAATCTCGCGGCGGTCGCCGAGATGCGCCAGAAATTTCCCGACCTCGACCTCGTGCTGATCGAATCCGGCGGCGACAATCTCGCCGCGACGTTCTCGCCGGAGCTCGCCGACATCACCGTCTACGTCATCGACGTCGCGGCCGGCGACAAGATCCCCTCCAAGGGCGGGCCGGGCATCACGCGCTCGGACCTTCTGGTCATCAACAAGGTCGATCTCGCGCCGCATGTCGGCGCCTCGCTCGACGTGATGGAGCGTGACGCGAAGAAGATGCGCGGGCAGCGGCCGTTCGTCTTCACCAATCTCAAGACCGGCGCCGGCGTCGACACGGTCGTCAAGTTCATCGCCGACAAGGGCGGACTCGAAGCTTAAGTATTTGGAGCTTGAGTGTTATGAGCGTTCGCGATCGTACCGAGCAGGCGCTGGCCAAGATCGCAGACCCGAAGGGCGAGGGCGCGCGCGCCTGCCTGACGGTCTATCCGGATGCGGCGCGCGCGGCGGCTGACGCCGCCGACGCCCGCGCCGGCGCCGGCATTTCGCTCGGCGCCCTCGACGGCGCGATCGTCAGCATCAAGGACCTGTTCGACGTCGCGGGCGAGCCGACGCGCGCCGGATCGAAGATCCTCCTCAACGCGCCGCCGGCGAAAACCGACGCGCCGATCGTGCGCCGGCTGCGCGCGGCCGGCGCCGTCATCGTCGCCAAGACCGGCATGAGCGAGTTCGCCTTCTCGGGCGTCGGCATGAACCCGCATTTCGGCACGCCGGGAAACCCGGCGGACCGCGCGCGCGTGCCGGGCGGCTCCTCGTCCGGCGCCGCGGTCGCGGCCGCGGACCACATGTGCGACATCGCGATCGGCACCGACACCGGCGGCTCGACCCGCATCCCGGCGGCCGTCTGCGGCATCGTCGGCTTCAAGCCGAGCAAATGGCGGGTTCCGACCGACGGCGCGTTCCCGCTCTCCTACATGCTCGATTCGATCGGCCCGCTCGCGCGCACGGTCGAGGATTGCGCCAAAGGCGATGCCGTCATGGCGGGCGACGACTATGCACCGCTGCAGGCCGCGCCGGTCGCCGGCCTGCGGCTCGGCGTGCCGCAGGGCATGCTGACGAAGGATTGGGACAACACCGTCGGGACGCGCTTCGGCGCCGCGCGCAGGCGCCTGAGCGATGCCGGCGCGCGCATCACCGACGAGCCGATGCCGCTGCTCGACCCGATGGCGGCGGTGAACGCCAAGGGCGGCTTTGCGCCGGCGGAAGCCTTCTCGATCCATCGCGAGCGGCTCGCAACGCACGGTGCCGATTTCGATCCGAACGTGCGCGCGCGCATCGAGCGCGGCGCGAACCTCTCGGCTGCCGACTATGTCGAGATGGCGCGCGAGCGCGCGCGGCTCGTCCGCGCGATGGACGCGCAGGCTGCGGCGTTCGATGCCTGGATGCTGCCGACGACCGCGATCGTCGCGCCGACGATCGCCGAGATGCACGACACGCACACCTTCAACAGCAAGAACATGCTGCTGCTGCGCAACACCTCGACCTGGAACTTCTTCGACATGTGCGCGATCTCGATTCCGATTCCGGGCTCGGGGCTGCCAGTCGGGCTGATGCTGGTCGGGCGCAACGGGCACGACCGCCGCCTGTTCGAGATCGCGGCCGGGATCGAGCGGCTTTTCGCCGCGTGAGCGGCCCGCGCATGGCGCGCGGCAGTATGTTATAGGCCATAACAATACTTGCCTCGTGCGGCGGCAAGCCTCTAAATTCGCCGCCAACTTCGCAGCGCGCTTTGGGAGGAGCCAATGAAAACAGATCTGACCCGCCGTACCTTGCTGGCGACCGGCGCAAGCGCGCTGGCCGCGCCCGCGATCGTGCGCGCACAGGGCGGCGCGCTCAAGATCGGCGTGCTGCTGCCGCGTTCCGGCTATCAGGCGAGCATCGGGCAGGACTGCTTCCGCGGCGTCGAGCTCGCCGGGCCGATCTTCAAGGACCTCGGCCTGCCCGAGATGCAGCTGATGAACGCCGACACCGAGACCAATGTCGATGTCGCGCGTTCGCGCGCCGAAAAGCTGATCGCGGATGGCGCACAGGTTCTGATGGGCGCCTTCGATTCCGGACAGAGCAGCGCGATCGCGCAGGTCGCCGAGCAGAAGGGCATTCCCTTCGTGATCAATATCGCGGCGGCGCCGGATATCACCGAGCAAGGCTACAAGTTCGTGTTCCGCAATTTTCCGACCGCGCCGATGATCCTCGGCGATGCCTTCGCCAACCAGAAGGAGATCTTCGCCGAAACCGGAACAGCGCCGAAGTCGGTGGTGTTCCTGCATGTCAACGACACCTTCGGCACCGCGATGCAGAAAGGCATCGGCGCCGTGATGCCGAAGTTCGCCATGCCCTACGAGGTGAAGGAGACGATCGCCTACGATCCGACGGCGCGCGACCTTTCGGTCGAGATCGCGAAGGCGAAGGCGACCGGCGCCGAGGCGCTGCTGGTCGTGAGCCGCATCAATGACGCGATCCTGCTCACCCGCGAGATGGTGAAGCAGCGCTGGACGCCGCAAGGCGTGCTGTCGATGGGGCCGGGCTGGTACGAGGACCAGTATCTCAAGACGCTCGGCAAGCTCTCCGACGGCCCGCTCTCGTTCGTGCCGTGGTACGACCCGAACAAGAAGCTCGCCCAGGGGCTCGAGGTCGCGCTTGCGAAGAAGTATCCCGAGATCAATCTCAACACCAACCACATCTACACGTTCGAGGCGCTGCTGGTCGCGGTCGATGGCTACAAGCGCGCGGGCTCGGCCGATCCGAAGGCGCTCGCTGATGCGATCCGCGCGACCAACATCACCGACAATGTCTCGACCGGTCCGGGCATCTCGTTCAACGCCAAGGGCCAGAACGACAGGCTGAAGAACTCCGGCATTCAGAATCGCGGCGGCAAGCTCGTGACGGTGGCACCCAAGGGGGCCACGAACGCCAAGCCCGAATGGCCGATGCCGGCCTACGACAAGCGCGCGTGAGGTCCGTTGGTCATTCCGGGGCCGGCACCAAGAGCGCGTTTACGCGCGTCTGCGACGCGCTCTGGCCGGAGCCCGGAATCCATGACCACGGGCCTCTCCACGTGAGCGTCATCGCGACCATTGTGGTTATGGATTCCGGGCCTGGCGCTCCGCGCCATCCCGGAATGACAACCGGTTAGGACTGTGCCGCTCGACGTCTACCTCAATGTCGCCATCAGCGGCCTGCTGACCGGCCTCGTCTACGGGCTGATGGCGCTCGGACTGTCGGTCATTTTCGGCGTGGTGCGCGTCGTCAACTTCGCGCACGGCGAGATGATGACGATCGCGATGTATCTCGCGATCGTGCTGTTCCAGGCCTTCCACCTCGATCCGCTGATCATGATGGTGCCGATCGCGGGCGTCCTGTTCGCGCTCGGCTACGTGGTTCAGGCAGGCCTGATCAATCCGTTCATCGACCGGCCGGAGCATTCGCAGTTCATGCTGATGGTCGCGGTCGCGACCATCCTGGTCAACGTGCTGCTGTTGATCTTCGGCCCCGACGCGCGCAGCGTGCAGACCTCCTACGCCTTCGACTCGTTCGCGCTCGGACCGATCGTGGTCGATGCCACCAAGGTTTACGCAGGGCTTGCCGCGATCGTGGTCGCGACGGCGCTGTTTGCGTTCTTCCGCCTCTCGTTCCTCGGCAAGGCGATCCGCGCCTGCGCCGACAACCATGTCGGCGCGCTGGTGGTCGGATTGAACGTCAAGCGGCTCTACGCGCTCACCTTCGGGATCGGCGCCGCCTGCGTCGGCGCGGCCGGCGCGATGCTGACCCTCATCATCGACGTGACCCCGCCGCTCGGGCCGCAATACACCCTGCTCGCCTTCGTGATCGTCATCACCGGCGGGCTCGGCTCGATGCCGGGCGCGCTGATCGGCGGCGTGCTGATCGGGATGACCGAGGCGCTCGCCGGCCTCCTGTTCACGCCCTCGGCGAAGAGCATGTTCGCGTTCGCGATCCTCGTCCTGGTCCTGCTGTTCCGCCCGCAAGGGATTCTCGGGAAGCGCGCCGCATGATGGCGCGGCTCGCCGCCGACCTCCCTCCGCGCAGCCTGTGGCTGATCGCGGCGCTGTTCGCCGTCCTCCTCGTCGCGCCGCATTTCGCCAACGACTATCTGCTGACCGTGCTGATCCTGATCCTCTACCTCGCCTATGCGGGCCAGGCCTGGAACATCATGATGGGCTTCGCCGGCCAGCTCTCGCTCGGACACGCGCTCTATGTCGGGCTTGGCGCCTACACGGCCGCGACGCTCTATGTGCATTTCGGGGTCGGGCCGTGGATCGGCCTGCTCGCCGCCATCCCGGTCGCGATGCTCGCCGGCGCCGTCGTCGGATTCCTGGCCTTTCGCTTCGGCGTCGCCGGCGTCTATTTCGCGATCCTGACGATCGCGTTCGCCGAGTTCGCGCGCATCGGGTTCGACCACATCGGATATACCGGCGGCTCGGCGGGATTGTTCCTGCCGGTCGCCCAGTACACGCACAACGACCTGTGGAACCTGCGCGGGCAGCCGATCATGTTCTACTACGTGATGCTCGCGCTCACCGTTGTGGCGTTGCTCATCTGCCACGCGCTGCTGCGCAGCCGCATCGGCTATTTCTGGTTTGCGATCCGCGAGGACGAGGAGGCGGCGCGCGCGCTCGGCATCGACACGTTTCGCTACAAGATGGCAGCGGTCGTCATCTCGGCCGGCATGACGGCCGTCGCCGGCGTGTTCTTCGCGTTCTACTACAACAACCTGTTTCCCGAGCAGGTCTTTCTCGTCTCGCGCTCGATCGAGTTGCTGCTCGCGCCGATCATCGGGGGCATCGGCACGCTGTTCGGCCCGGCGGTCGGTGCATTGGTGCTCACCGGCCTGTCCGAGGCGCTGACCGATCTGATGCAGGCGCTCGGCTTCGACTTTCCCGGCGCCAAGCAGGTGTTCTACGGCATCTGTCTGTTGCTCGTCGTCGTCGCGCTCCCCGAGGGGATCTGGCCATGGCTCGCGCGCCGGCTCGGCTTGAGGCCGCGCGCATGAGCACGCTTCTGCAGATCGAGGGCGTGAGCCGGCGTTTCCGCGGGCTGCTCGCGGTCGACCGGGTGTCCTGCGAGGTCGCGGCGGGGGAAATCTTCGCGGTGATCGGCCCGAACGGCGCGGGCAAGACCACGCTGTTCAACATGGTGGCGGGCACGCTCGCGCCGAGCGAGGGCACGATCGCGTTCCAGGACGAGCGGATCGACGGGCTGCGCCCGGACCAGATCTGCCGGCGCGGCATCGCGCGCACGTTCCAGATCGTGCGGCCGTTTCCGGCGCTCACCGTCGAAGACAACATCATGGTCGGGGCGCTCGCGCGCACCTCCGACGTGGCGCGTGCCGCCACGATGGCGCAGGAGGTGATGCGGCGGCTCGACCTGTTCGACAGGCGCGCGCAGCTCGCGAGGTCGTTGACCTTGCCGGACCGCAAGCGGCTCGAGGTCGCGCGCGCGCTCGCGACCGCGCCGCGCCTTCTGTTGCTCGATGAGGTCATGGCCGGCCTGCGCCCGACCGAGACCGACCGCATGGTGGCGATCCTGCGTGAGCTGAACGCCGCCGGGCTCACCATTCTGCTGATCGAGCACGTGATGCGCGCCGTGATGGCGCTCGCGCATCGGGTGCTGGTGCTGCATCACGGCGCGCCGATCGCGCTCGGCTCGCCTGAAGCGGTGACGCGCGAGCCCGCGGTGGTGCAATCCTATCTTGGCGCCGAGGCGCTGTGATGCTCCGCGTCGAGGACATCGACGTGTTCTACGGCGACGCGCAGGCGCTCGACTCCGTCTCGCTCGAGGTTGAGGAGGGCGCGATCGTCGCCATTGTCGGGGCGAACGGGGCAGGCAAGACCTCGCTCATCCGCACCATCGCAGGGATGAACCGCCCGGCCGGCGGTGCGATCCGCTATCGCGGCCGCGACATTGCGGGATGGCCGAGCCACAAGGTCTGCGATCTCGGGATCGGACAGGTGGCCGAGGGGCGGCAGGTATTTCCGACGCTGACGGTTGCGGAAAATCTCGACATGGGGGCGATGCTGCCGCGTGCGCGGGCCGCGCGCGAGCAGAACCGCGAGCGGGTGTTCGCGATGTTTCCGCGCCTGCGCGAGCGGCTGCGGCAGGCCGCCGGCACGCTTTCCGGCGGCGAGCAGCAGATGCTGGCGATCGGCCGCTGCCTGATGGGCGCGCCGGAGCTGGTGATGTTCGACGAGCCTTCGCTCGGACTCGCGCCCGCGATCGTGCACGGCGTGCTTGCCGCGATCCGCGACCTCAATGCGCAGGGCCTCACTTGCGTGCTGGTCGAGCAGAACGTCGCGCTGTCGCTCAAGCTCGCAAGCCGCGCCTATGTGCTGGAGAACGGGCGCATCACGCTGTCCGGCACCGGCGCCGCGCTGCTCGCCGACGACCGCGTGCGCCAAGCCTATCTTGGGATGTGACTATCCCGGGACGTGAGGCGTGTTCAGCGCATCAGGCCGGCGAGCGCGATCACGCGCAGCGTCAGCGGCGAGTCCGGGAAAGCGCGGCGCAGCAGGCGCAAGGCCTCCGAGCCCGACTCGGGGCGCGTCGCGCGCAGATGCTCGGCCATCGCCTCGGCGAGCTCGGATTCGGTGCGCTTGGTCATCGCAAAGGGCGCGAGCGTGACGTCGCCGAGCGGCTCCGGGCTGATCGGTGGAGATGACGTGAACGTGGCTGGCATCGATCTGGTCCGTCTCGAATGGGTCACCCGGAGCCCGCTGATGGTCGGGCCGTAGCGTTAACGCCGCGTTAACGACGAGCGGCGACGCGGGTTCCGGCGGGCTGTACTAAAAATCGTCCAGCAGGGGCGGCCAATGATATGGGTCAAATGACGGAGGCTGATCACGCCGCCGCGATCTCGCGCAAGAGCGTCACGGCGTGCGGATTTTTATCAGCGAAATCAACCAGTTCTGTCATCACCGCGTCGAGATGGCGTTCCATCGCGGTGACGGCCGCCGCAGCGTCGCGGCGCTTGAGCGCGGCGACGATCGCCTGATGCTCGCGGAAGGTCGAAAGCTTGCGCTCCGGGGTGCACATGAACAGGCGCGCGCGGTCGAGACTGCCGCGCGCGGTTTCCACCGCGTTCTTTACGCGCTCGAAACCGAGCGCCTCGAGCAGCAGCGCGTGCAGCGCGAGATCGAGCGCGTGGAAGCGCGGGCTGTCGTCGAGCGCCGCCTCCTGCTGGCGCAGGTTCGCTTCGAGCGCGGCAAGCAGACCTGCATCGGCGCGCGGCGCGAGCGCGCGCATCGCCTCGGTCTCGAGCGCACGGCGGATGAACATCGCTTGCCGGCAATCGGCGAGATCGATGCGTGCGACCCGCGTGCCACGCTGCGGCAGCACCTCGACAAAGCCCTCGGCGGCGAGCCGCCCGAGCGCCTCCGAAACCGGGAACCGCGAGACCCCAAGCTGCGCGCACAGCGCTGCCTTGTCGATGGCGGTACCGGGAGGCAGGTCGAGCCGCACGATCGCGTCGCGGATGACATCCTGCACGCGCTGCACCGTGCCACCACGCCCCTGGCGCGGCAGCGCTGGCAGAAAGGCGTAAGGGGTCTTTCGTGTCACGGGCGGGACACTATCACGTTCGTTCGACGCGTGCCCACCGCCAGCCGCGTCCAGCGCCGAGCCCTCGATGGGGATGCTGATGTCGGGCACACGACGTTCACTTGCGGCTAGGTGGCGTGGCGTTTCGGGTGTACGATTTCACATCGTCGAAACAACAACCAGAACCAAACGACGAGGAGGAGAACGGCCATTCGAAAGGGAGGATTTCGATGCGCTCCGGGCTCACGCGACGCAATGCGCTCAAGACCGCCGCCCTTGCCGCCAGCGCGCTCATCGCCGCGCCCCATGTGCGCGGCGCACATGCGGCCGGAAGACTCTCGGTCGGCCTGTGGGACCACTGGGTCCCGGGCGCCAACAACACCAGCAAGGCGCTCGTCGAGGAATGGGCCGCGAACGAAAAAGTCGACGTGACCGTCGACTACCTGCAGGGGACGAAGAACCTCATCACCATCGCGGCGGAATCGCAGGCGCGATCCGGTCATGACATCCTGGCGTTCCCGAGCTGGCAGCCGCATGGACACGCCGAAAGCCTCGAGCCGGTCAACGACGTCATGGACGAGTTGATCCGCCAGAACGGCGACGTGAACGGCACCGTCACCTATCTCGGCATGGCCAACGGCAAATGGCTCGGTGTACCGGCGGCCGCGGGCTCGCAGATCAAGGGGCCATGCTCGCGCCTCGATCTGTTCCGGCGCTATGCGGGGATCGATCTGCAGGCGATGTATCCGCCCGGCGCGCCGCCGCGCGCCGACGACTGGACGCTCGAGACGTTCCTGCAAGCCGCGCAGGCTTGCCACAAGGCCGGCTATCCGTTCGGGATCGGACTCGGCACCACCGCGGATTCCGTCGACAGCGCCGGCGCGTTCTTCCACGCCTATGGCGCCGCGCTGGTCGACGCGCAGGGCAACATCACGGTGAAGACCGACGCGGTGCGCGCGGCGCTCGAGTTCTACAAGAAGCTCGCCGCGCTGATGCCGGCGGACATTCCGGCCTGGGATGACGCCTCGAACAACAAGTGGCTGATCTCGGGCCGCGGCGCGCTGATCATGAACCCGCCGAGCGCCTGGGCGGTCGCCAAACGCGACGCGCCGCAGGTCGCCGAGCAGCTGTGGACTCATGGTTTCCCGTCCGGCCCGCAAGGCCGCTATGCGCCGTTCCTCCCGTTCTTCTGGGGGATCTGGAATTTCTCGAAGAATATTCCCGCCGCGAAGAGCCTGCTCGCTCACCTCTCGACGCGCGCCGCGGCCGAGCGGCTGGTGGTGGCAAGCGGCGGCTATGATCTGCCGTCATTTGCGAGCTTCACCGACTTCAGGATCTGGGCCGAGCAGGAGCCGCCGAAGGGTACGCTGTTCCACTACCCGAACCGGTATCATCACCAGGTGCTGTCGATCGCGGCGGCGCCGGCTCCGCCGCGGATCGCGTATCAGATCTATACCGAGGCGGTTCAGACCAAGATGATCGTGCGCTACATGCAGGGCGAGCCCATAGAAAAGACGCTGGCCTGGGGTGAGAGCGAAGTCGAAGGGTTCATGCGTACCTGACGTCCCGCGGCTCTCGAAAGAATTCACGCGCCGCAATACGGCGTCGCTTCTGACCAAATAACGGGCAACCCGTCACGCTGTTACGACGTTCGTCGAAATCCGCGCGGCGGCGAAAAATCGCCGCTGCGCGATGACATGTCGTTGTCACAGACCGCTAGGCTCTCCTAACATGTTGGTGTATGGTTTCGTATCGTCGAAGAACAAAGAACGAAAACGACGGTATTGCCGGCCATTCGAAGGGAGAGAAGCTCAATGCGCTCTGCAATAACCCGGCGCTCCGCGTTGAAGACCGCCGCGCTCGCCACCACGGTGCTCATCGCCGCACCCTATGTCCGCGGCGCCAATGCCGCCGGCAAGCTCGCGATCGGTTTCTGGGACCACTGGGTCCCGGGCGCCAACAAGGCGACGACCGACGTCGTCAACGCGTGGGCCGAGAAGGAGAAGGTCGAGGTCCAGATCGACTACATCGCCTCGCAGGGCGACAAGAACCTCATCACCATCGCGGCCGAGGCACAGGCCAAGTCCGGCCACGACATCTTCGCGTTCCCGACCTGGTATCCGCAGGCCTACGCGGAGCAACTCGTCCCGGTGAACGACGTCATGGAGCCGCTGATCAAGCAGAACGGCGCCGTCAATGACACCGTCACCTATCTGGGTCGCGCCAACAACAACTGGGTCGCGGTGCCGGCGACCGTCGGCTCGCAGATCAAGGGCCCATGCTCGCGCATCGACCTGATGAAGAAGCTCGCCAACATCGACGTGCAGGCGATGTATCCGGCGGGCGCGCCGCCGAAGGCGGATGGCTGGACTTTCGAGGCGTTCCTCAAGGCCGCCGAGGATTGCCAGAAAGGCGGCTACCCGTTCGGCATCGGACTCGGCCAGACGAGCGACTCGGTCGACACCGCGGGCGCCTGGTTCAATGGCTACGGGGCGCACCTCGTCAACGCCAACGGCGACATCACGGTCAAGACCGATGCGGTGCGCCAGGCGCTGGAATACTGCGTCAAGCTCGCGAAGTTCTATCCCCCCGATGCGCCGGCCTGGGACGACGCCTCCAACAACAAGTGGCTGATCTCGGGGCGCGGTGCGCTGATCATGAACCCGCCGAGCGCCTGGGCGGTCGCAAAGCGCGACGCGCCGCAGGTCGCCGAGCAGTGCTGGACGCACGGCTTCCCGATCGGACCGAAGGGCCGCTTCGCGCCGTTCCTGCCGTATTTCTGGGGCGTCTGGAACTTCTCGAAGAACATCCCGGCCGCGAAGAGCCTGCTCACCGCGCTCTCGACGCGTGAAGCCGCCGAGCAGATGGTCGAGGCGTCGGGCGGCTACGACCTGCCCTCGTTCGCGAACTTCACCACGTTCAAGACCTGGGCCGAGGTCGGGCCGCCGAAGGGCACGCTCTACCACTACCCGAACCCCTACAATCACCAGATCCTGTCGGTGACGGCGGCGCCGGCGCCGCCCAAGATCGCGCATCAGATCTACACCCAGGCGATCCACACCAAGATGATCGTCCGCCACATGCAGGGCGAGCCGATGGAGAAGACCCTGGCCTGGGCGGAAGGCGAGGTCGAAGGCTTCATGCGGACCTGACGCGTCTGCCGCGAAGCGACAGAGCATGATCCCGAAAAGTGGAAGCCGGTTTTCGGAAAAGATCATGCTCCACTAAAGAGCGGGCGCGCCGGTCGCGCGCCCGCGTGTATTGCGAAAGAGCCGAGCCGCGCGCTTCACGCGTCAATCGGCCGATAGCTGGCAAAGATCAGCAAGCATAAGAGGGAACACATGGTCGACGCCGTCATCAGTGACGTTCGCGCAATCGACGCGGCGCGCCGCAAGGTCGGCGCGCGCCGGCTGCTGCAGCGCAAGTCCAGCATCGCGTTCCTGATGGCGCTGCCGCTCTTGCTCCTGATCGGCGGGCTCGTGATCTACCCGGCGTTCTACGCCATGCATCTCGCGACGCTGAACAAGTCGATGCAGCGCTTCGTCGGGCTTGCCAACTTCACCTTCCTGTTCAAGCGCGAAACCTTCTGGATGGTGGTGCAGCAGTCCTGCGTGTTCGCGCTGACGGCCGTGTTCTTCAAGGCGCTGATCGGCTTCATCGTGGCGCACTTCGTGCACAACATCCCGGCCAAGGGGCAGCGCAAGTGGCGCGGCATGCTGCTGATCCCGTGGGTCATCCCGCCGGCGATGAGCACGCTCGCCTGGCTCTGGCTGTTCGATCCGTCCTACTCGGCGTTCAACTGGATCCTGACGCATCTCGGCCTGCCGACGGTCCCCTGGACTGGCGACGCCTACTGGGCGCGCTTCTCGGTGATCCTGATCAACGTGTGGTACGGCGCGCCGTTCTTCCTCATCATGTACCTCGCGGCGCTGAAATCGGTGCCGGAGCAGCTCTACGAGGCGGCCGCGATCGACGGCGCGAACTGGTGGCAGCGCATCTGGTACGTGACGCTGCCGATGATGCGCAACATCATCGCGATCACGGTGCTGTTCTCCACCATCGTGACGTTTGCGAATTTCGACATCGTGCAGGTGCTCACCGCCGGCGGGCCGGTCGACAAGACGCATGTGTTCGCGACCTGGGCGTTCCGCCTCGGCATCCAGGGCGGCGACATTCCGCTCGGCGCGAGCGTGTCGCTGTTCATGTTCCCGATCCTCGCGGTCTGCGCGATCTTCATCCTGCGCGACATTCATCGCCGCGGGAACGAAGCGTCATGACGACGGCGAGCATGACCATCGATCGCGGCGCGCCGCGGCGGCCGCGCTACGGCAGCATGAGCCGCGACCGGCGCTGGGCGATGCGCTGGTCCTACTTCTTCCTCGTGCTGTTCGCGATCTTCTTCCTGACGCCGCCGCTCTACATGTTCATCACCTCGCTCAAGACCAGCGGCGAGATTTCGGCGGCGACCAATCCATGGTGGGTCTACAGCCCGACGCCGGCGAACTATATCGAGCTGTTGACCTCGAGCACCTACCTGACCTTCTTCCGCAACTCGGCGGTCGTCTCGCTGTTCGTCGTGTGCATCACGATGCTGATCAGCGTGCCGGCCGCGTTCGCGCTCGCGCGCATGAAGTTCTGGGGATCGGCGGTGCTCGCGACCGGCGTGTTCCTGACCTACCTGGTGCCGGATTCGCTCTTGTTCATCCCGCTGTTCAAGATGTTCGCGGTGTTCAACGACTGGACCGGCATCCAGCTGATCAACAAATGGTGGGTGCTGCTGATCGTCTACCCGACGCTGACGGTGCCGTTCTGCACCTGGATCATGATCGGCTACTTCGCGTCGATCCCGAAGGAGCTCGACGAGGCCGCGCTGATGGACGGGGCGAACTATCGCCAGATCCTGTTGCGGGTATTCATCCCGGTGGCGCTCCCGGGACTGATCGCCGCGACCATCTTCGCCTTCACGGTCTCCTGGGCGCAGTTCCTCTATCCGCTCGCCTTCACGACGTCGCCGGACCAGCTGGTGCTCCCCGTGGGCATCATCACCACGCTGATCAAGGGCGATGTCTACAACTGGGGGCAGATCATGACCGGCGCGCTGCTCGGCGCCGCGCCGCCGCTGATCATCTACGCCTTCCTGATGGACTACTACATCGCCGGCCTGACCGCCGGCGCGACGAAGGGTTGAGGCATGGCGCAAGTCTCGCTGCGTAAGGTGGTCAAGAAATACGATGAGGTCGAGGCGGTCAGCGCGATCGATCTCGACATCGCCGACAAGGAGTTCGTCGTGCTGGTCGGTCCGTCGGGCTGCGGCAAGTCCACGACCTTGCGGATGATCGCCGGCCTCGAGGACATCACCGGCGGCGAGATCGCGGTCGACGGCGAGGTCGTCAACGATGTGCCGCCGAAAGACCGCGACATGGCGATGGTGTTCCAGAACTACGCGCTCTATCCGCACATGACGGTCTACCAGAACATGTCGTTCGGGCTGCGGCTGAAGAACTATCCCAAGGCCGAGATCGAGAGCCGCGTGCAGGAGGCGGCGCGCATCCTCGACATCAAGGACCTGCTCGACCGCAAGCCGCGGCAATTGTCGGGCGGGCAGCGCCAGCGCGTCGCGATGGGGCGTGCGATCGTGCGCAATCCGAAGGTGTTCCTGTTCGACGAGCCGCTCTCCAACCTCGATGCCAAGCTGCGCGTGCAGATGCGCACCGAGATCAAGCGCGTGCACCAGAAGGTGCGCACCACCACCGTCTACGTCACGCACGACCAGGTCGAGGCGATGACGCTCGCCGATCGCGTCGTGGTGATGAACAAGGGCAGGATCGAGCAGATCGGCGCGCCGAACCACCTCTATCACGCGCCGGCGACGCGCTTCGTCGCGGGGTTCATCGGCTCGCCGGCGATGAATTTCATTCCCTGCCGGCTCGAGCAGGCCGGCGAAGGGCTCAACATCCGCCTGTCCGACGCGATCGCGTTCATGGTGCCGGCGGAGCGCGTCGCGCGCTATCGCGCGGCGACCGGCAAGGAGCTCACTTTCGGCATTCGCCCCGAGCACCTGACCGAGGCGAAGACCAACGGCTCGAAGAACCTCGCGCTGTTCAACGCCGGCGTCGAGGTGGTCGAGCCGATGGGCAACGAGACCATGGTGTTCATCTCGGTCAACGGCGCGGAGGTGTGCTGCCGCACCGATCCGAACTGCGGCGCCAAGGTCGGCGCGTCGATGAAGATGGCCGCGCACCTCGATCACATGCACCTGGTCGACAACGCATCGGGCCGCGTGCTGTAAAGCCGACGTGAGCGCGCTCTCCGGAAAGGTCGCTTGGGTCACCGGCGCCGGCAGCGGCATCGGCGAGGCGGCGGCGTTGGCGCTGGCGCGCGAAGGGGCGGCCGTGGCGCTCTCCGGGCGGCGACGCGAGCCGCTGCAGCAGGTCGCGGACCGGATCGCCGCAGCAGGCGGCAAGGCGCTGGTTGTCGCCGGCGATCTCGGCGAGCAGACGAGCGCAGGCCGCATCGCGGATCAGATCGCGCAGGCGTTCGGCCGGCTCGACATTCTGGTCAACAATGCCGGCGCGAACCTCGCCGAGCGCAGCTGGGCGAAGCTCAACCCAGAGCGCATCAAGCTGATGCTCGACGCGAACCTCAACAGCGCCTTCTATTGCGCGCTCGCGGCGCTCGCGATCATGCGGCCGCAGAAGGACGGTTTGCTGATCCATACGGCATCCTGGGCAGGCCGTTTCGTCGGCCTGGTGCCGGGGCCCGCCTATGTGGCGGCGAAGCACGGCGTGGTCGCGATGAGCTATTCGATCAACATGGAGGAGTTTCAGCACGGCATCCGCTCGACCGTGCTGTGCCCGGCCGAGGTCGCGACCCCGATCCTCGACCTGCGCCCGAAGCCGGTGACGGCGCAGGAGCGCGCGCGCATGATCCAGCCCGAGCACATGGCTGATCTGATCCTCTATGTGGCGAAGCTGCCCGCAACTATCTGTATCAACGAGGTTGTGATCAGCCCGACCTGGAATCGCGGTTACGCGCATCTGGCCGGGCTGGGGCCGAGCCGAACCTGAAGCCAAATTCGAGAGCATGATCCCGGCCTTCGGAACAGATCATGCTCCAGGTGAAAAGAGAGCCAAGATGAGCACACCGCGCACCGTCCGCCTTTCGCCGAACGACAACGTCGTGGTCGCGGTCGATCCGGTGCCGGAAGGCGCACGGGCGGCCGGCGTCACGGCGCGCGCGCGCGTGATGCGCGGGCACAAGATGGCGGTCGCGCCGATCGCCGAGGGCGAGCCGGTGCGCAAATACGACCAGATCATCGGCTTTGCCACCGCGCCGATCGCGCCCGGCGACTGGGTGCACACGCATAACGTCGAGATGCATGATTTCGCGCGCGACTATCGCTTTGCCGAAGGCGCCAGGAACGACGAGGTGCTCCCGGTCGAGCTGCGCGCGACCTTCGAGGGCTATGTCCGGCCGGGCGGCAAGACCGGCACCCGCAACTACATCGGCATTCTGACCTCGGTGAACTGCTCGGCCACGGCGGCGCGTTTCATCGCGCGCGAGGTCGAGAAATCCGGCGTGCTCGCCGACTATCCGGGCATCGACGGCGTGGTGGCGTTCATGCACGGCACCGGCTGCGGCCTCGCCGCCTATGGCGAGGGCTTCGACGTGCTGCGGCGCACGCAGTGGGGCTATACCACGCACGCCAATCTCGGCGCTGCCCTGATGGTCGGGCTCGGCTGCGAGGTGTTCCAGATCGACCGCATGAAGGAGGAATGCGGTCTGGTCGAGGGCGATCATTTCCAGACCATGACGATCCAGGCGACCGGGGGCACGCGCAAGACCGTCGCCGAGGGGGTCGAGCGCATCAAGGCGATGCTGCCGATTGCCGCGCGCGCGAAGCGCGAGACGCGCCCCGCCTCCGAGGTGACGCTCGCGCTCCAGTGCGGCGGCTCGGACGGATACTCGGGCATCACGGCGAACCCCGCGCTCGGGGCGGCGGCCGACGCGCTGGTGCGCCATGGCGGCACTGCGATCCTTTCCGAGACGCCGGAGATCTACGGCGCCGAGCACCTGCTCACCCGGCGCGCGGTCAACCGCGCGGTCGGCGAGAAGCTGGTCGAGCGCATCAAGTGGTGGGAGGACTACTGCGCGCGCAACGGCGGCGAGATGAACAACAATCCCTCGCCCGGCAACAAGGCCGGCGGGATCACCACGATCCTGGAGAAGTCGCTCGGCGCGGCCGCCAAGGGCGGCACCACCACGATGCGCGCGGTCTACGAATATGCCGAGCCGGTGAAGGAGAAGGGCTTCGTGTTCATGGATACGCCCGGCTACGACCCGGTCAGCGTGACCGGGCAGGTCGCGGGTGGCGCCAATGTGATGTGCTTCACGACCGGGCGCGGCTCGGCGTTCGGCTGCAAGCCGACGCCCTCGATCAAGCTCGCGACCAACAGCCAGGTCTATGCCAGCATGATCGACGACATGGACATCAATTGCGGCGACATCCTCGACGGCGTGCCGGTCGCCGAAAAGGGCGGGGAGATCTTCCGCAAGGTTCTGACGACCGCCTCGGGCCAGCGCACGAAGTCCGAGGAGCTCGGCTATGGCGAAGCCGAGTTCGTGCCGTGGCAGATCGGCGCGGTGATGTAGCAGCCAGACATGAGCAAACTCGAGTACCCGGTCGTTGTCGAGCCGCTTCCAACCGAGGAAGGTGGAGGGTTCGTCGCTACGGTCCCGGATTTGCCCGGCTGCATGAGCGACGGGACGACGCCGGAAGAGGCGCTCGCAAACGTGCAGGACGCCATTGCGACGTGGATCGAGGCGGCGCATGACCTTGGCCACACGGTGCCGAGACCTTCACGTCGTCTCGCGTTGACGGGCTGATCTACCCGAACGCGAGCTGCACCTTCATCGCCTTGGATCGATCCGCCGCCAGCGCGAAGGCCTCGTTCGCCTGCTCGAGCGGGATCGTGGCGCTGAGCAGCGGCATCACGTCGGTGAGCCCGTTCCCGATCAGCGCGACCGCGAGCGCGAACTCCGCGTGGAAGCGGAAGGTGCCGCGCAGCTCGATCTCCTTGGCGACCGCGACGTTCATCGGCAACGACATCTCAGCTCCCGCGATGCCGATCTGCACGACGATCCCTTGCGGGCGCACGACCGCGAGGCCGCCCGCCAGCGCCTTGGCGTTGCCCGACGCCTCGAACATCACGTCGAAATAACCCTTCTCGGCCTCGTAGCGGGCGAGCGCGTCCTTTTCCGAAACATCGACCGTTGCGTCGGCGCCGACCTGGCGTGCGACCTTGAGCGGTGCGTCCGCCACATCCGTCGCCACGATCTCGAGTGCGCCGGCGCGGCGCGCCGCGACAACGGTGAGCGCGCCGATCGGCCCGGCGCCGGTCACGAGCACGCGCTTGCCGAGCAACGGCCCGGCGCGGTTCACGGCGTGCAGACACACGGCGAACGGCTCGGCGAATGCCGCCTGCGCGGCCGACATTGCGGCCGGCACCGGCACGGCCTGCGTGGCATCGCAGACCAGCACGTCGCGAAAGCCCCCCTGCACATGAGGAAAGCGCATCGCGCTGCCATAGAACAGCATGTTGAGGCAGTGCTGCTGCTTGCCCTGCGCACAATAGCGGCAGGCGTTGCACGGCCGGCTCGGATTCACCGCAACGCGTTCGCCGACCTTTACGTTGGCAACCTCGGCGCCAAGGCGCGCGATCGTGCCGGCGATCTCGTGTCCCAAGATCATCGGCTCTCTCAAGCGCACGGTGCCGAAACCGCCGTCATAATAGTAATGCAGGTCGGAGCCGCAGATGCCGCCGGCCTCGATGCGGACTTCGACCTCGCCCGGCCCGAGCGGCGCGGTCGCGACCGGCTCGATGCGCAGGTCTTTCGCGGCGTGCAGCACGGCGGCGCGCATGGGTTTCCTCCGGTTCGACCGCGAAGTCTACACCGCCATCGGGGCCGGCGCCTGCGTGAAAACGCTTCCAGGGTTGGCGCATATCCTTTTCGGAAAACCGGTAGCCCCTATTCGGCGATATGCGCTAGGAAGCCCCATGAACAAGCTGTTCGATCTCGCCGGCCGCATTGCGCTCGTCACCGGCTCGAGCCGCGGCATCGGCCGCGCCATCGCGGAAGGCTATGCGGCCGCAGGCGCGCGGGTCGTGATCAACGGGCGCGACGCGGATGCCGTGAACATCGCCGTCAAGGCAATCGGCGGCGCCGTTGCGGCGCCGTTCGATGTCACCGACAAGGCCGCCGTCGAGGCTGCGGTCGAGAGGATCGAGCGCGAGGTCGGCCCGATCGACATCCTGGTGAACAATGCCGGCATGACCAAGCGCATGCCGTTCACCGAAATTCCCGAGGCCGACTGGCGGCAGATTCTCGCGACCAATCTCGATTCCGTGTTCTTCGTCACGCAGGCGGTGGCCCGGCGGATGGTGCCGCGCGAACGCGGCAAGATCATCAACATCTGCTCGGTGATGTCGGAGCTCGGCCGCCCGACGATCGCGCCCTATACGGCGAGCAAAGGCGCCGTGAAGATGCTCACCAAGGCGATGTGCGCCGAATTCGCCAGGCACGGCATCACGGCGAACGGCATCTCGCCGGGCTATTTCGGCACCGAGCTCAACCAGGCGCTGATGGCGGACGAGAAGTTCTCGAGCTGGATCTGCGCGCGCACGCCGGCCGGGCGTTGGGGCAAGGTCGAGGAGTTGCAAGGCGCCGCGATCTTCCTGGCGTCCGACGCCTCCTCGTTCGTCAACGGCCACATCCTGTTCGTCGACGGCGGGATGACGGCGGTGGTGTGAGACACGTGTCCCGGACGCGATGCAGCACGTAATGCTGCATCGCAGATGCGGGACCGTTCCAGACGCCGGAGTTCGTAGCGGTCCCGGTTCAGCAGCGCAGCATTTCATAGCGCGTCGAAAGACGCGCGTGAACGCGCTTATGCTGCGCTACGCCCGGGACGCGAGTCACGCCGCCTTCGGCCCGATCGTGACGCTGACCTTGCCGACGCCCTCGACTTCGCATTCGAGCTTGTGGCCTACCTGCAGCGCACTCACGCCGGCCGGCGTGCCGGTCATGATGATGTCGCCCGCCGCAAGCGCGACCATCTCGGAGAGCTTCCAGATGATCTCCGGCACGTTCCAGATCATCTGCGCGAGATCGCCGTCCTGCTTCACCTCGCCGTTCACCTTGAGCCAGATGCGGCCCTTGTTCGGGTGACCGATCTTCGCGGCCGGCTGCAGCGCCCCGCACGGCGCCGAGCTGTCGAACGCCTTGCCGATCTCCCAGGGGCGTTTGATGTTGCGCGAGGCGATCTGCAGGTCGCGCCGCGTCAGGTCGATGCCGACACCGTAGCCCCACACGCAGTCGAGCGCCTTCTCCTTCGGGATGTTGCGCCCGCCGGACTTGAGCGCGACCACCATCTCGACCTCGTGGTGCAGGTCGGCGGTCAGCGGCGGGTAGGGCACCGTGCCGCCGTCCCACACGATCGCGTCCGCGGGTTTGGCAAAGAAGAACGGCGGCTCGCGCTCGTCCTGGCCCATCTCCTTGATGTGCTCGAGATAGTTGCGGCCGACGCACCAGATGCGGCGCACCGGAAACAGCTCCGGGCTTCCGGCGACCTGGAGCGCGGCCTGCGGCGGCGGCGGAATGACGTATTTGGCGGCGGACATCGTCTTTCCATCAAGGATTTGGAGCAAGCCCCGGTGCGGAGGGCGGATCGCTAGCATGCGGCAAGCGGCCCGAACAGGGCATTTTCGGCTCCGCCGGGTGCTCGCGCGCTATATCGCGGCCGCCTTTGCGGTCGCCGGCGCCTCGGTCGTGATCAGCTGCAGGCGGTAGAACGCCGCATAGCGGCCGCCGCGCCGCAGCAGCTCCTCGTGCCGCCCGCTTTCGACGACGGCGCCGTTCTCGACCACCAGGATGCGATCGGCGTGAATGATGGTCGAGAGGCGATGCGCGATCACCAGCGTGGTGCGCCCCTTGCACAGCTCCGCGATCGCGGCCTGGACGTGATGCTCGGATTCGGAATCGAGCGCCGCGGTCGCTTCGTCGAGCAGGATGATGGGCGCGTTCTTGATCAGCGCGCGCGCGATCGCGACGCGCTGGCGCTGCCCGCCGGAAAGCTGTGATCCCTGCTCGCCGACCTGCGTGTCGTAGCCTTGTGGAAACGCCATGATGAAGTCGTGCGCGTGCGCGGCCTTCGCCGCCGCGATGATCTCGGCCTCGCTCGCGCCCACTTTGCCGTAGCCGATGTTTTCGCGGATCGTCCCGCGAAACAGGAACACATCCTGGCCCACATAGGCGCTCTGGCGGCGCAACGAGCGGCGCGACACCTTCGCGATGTCCTGCCGGTCGATCAGGATCGTCCCGCTGTCGGCCTCGTAGAGCCGCAGGATCAGATTGAGCACGGTCGATTTGCCGCCGCCCGAGGCGCCGACCAGCGCGGTGACGCGGCCCGGATCGGCGAGGAACGACATGCCGCGCAGCACCGGCTCGCCTACGCGATAGGCAAAGCCGACATCGCGGAACTCGACCGCCGCCTGACTCACCACCAGTGATGGCTTGTCGTCGTCGGCGGGCTCGGTCGCTGGGCTGTCGATGACCTCGAACAGCACGCGCACGCCGACCAGGGTCGTGGTCAGATCAAGGTTGAGCCGCGCCAGGCGCTTGGCCGGCTCGTTTGCCAGCATGAAGGCGGCGAGGAAGGAGAAGAACGCGCCCGGCGTCGTGCCCCAGACGATCACGCGATAGCCGCCATACATCAGGGCGATTGCGATCGCGAGGCCGCCGAGCGTCTCCATCAGCGGGCTCGCCCGGTTGGCGACGCGCGCCCATTTGTTGGCCTCGTATTCGACCTGCGCGACGTTGGTATCGAAACGCTGCTGCAATTGACCCTCGAGCGTGAAGGCCTTGACGGTACGCAGCCCCTGCAGGGTCTCCTGCATGATTTCAATCGTGCGCGCGCCGCCGCTGAACTGCGCGTGGGTGATGTTGCGCACGCGCCGGATCGTCTTGCGCAGGAACAGCATCGCGGGCGGGACGACGATAAGCGAGACCGTAAACAGCAGCGGATCCTGAATGATCATCACGACGAGCAGGCCGGCGAGGGTGAGAAGATCGCGGCCCGCGGCCGTGATCAGCAGATTGATCGCCTGCGTCGCCGCGATCGATCCGGCGCTCAGACGCGCGGCGAACTC
>Ga0187784_10000930_pt1 | contig 22556 bp, 26 predicted proteins | sample 1015_SJ02_MP15_2_FD_132964 | JGI IMG/M metagenome (GOLD analysis project Ga0187784, IMG submission 132964) | Tropical peat soil microbial communities from peatlands in Department of Meta, Colombia - 1015_SJ02_MP15_20_MG | ecosystem: Environmental > Terrestrial > Soil > Wetlands > Peat | place... | reverse complement strand
TTCTGTTGATGCGTCTGCCCAGAATGCTTTATGTGGAGACCCTGAAGGGTAGCCTTCGCCTGCGTAGTTTAGGTTGACAAGGTTCGGCGTTTTCATGTATTGATGGATTATGCGGTTGATTTCCTGGCATATCTTCTGTCGCATCGTTGGGCCGTCGTCGCTGGTTTGGGGTCTGTTGGTGCTCCACGTGTTAAGTCGTAAGCTTCCTATGCGCTGACGTGTGGCTCCGTCAACTGTCAGCTTCTTATCGATACTTCGCACGAGGCCGATGCTGATCTGCGCGTCGTAGTTCTTGAAGAGCTCACGATCATACCACTGCGCCGAAACGTAAATACTGGCTATGGACTCGTCGTTCTTGATGACGTTAATGTTACTCTGAATTAGACGAATCGCAGTCGTCACAGGATCCTCATAAGTGTCCAACGTACTCATTGCGTAATCAGCCTCTTGCAGACGCTCTTGTAAAACAGCGGATCCCCATCCAAATCGTAATCGCTGACCGTGATAACCTCGTAATCTTCGCCGCTATAGCGAATCTTGTCATGAACTCGCGTGGGCAGGAAACTGTGAACGGTAATCTGCTTCTGCGAGATGTAGCCGGGTTCCAGGATTAACTCGCTTGTGGCGCCCATCGTCACCATGCCTAGCAGGGTGATCGGTTGACCCCAAGTTACCTCGTTAGCTGCTTCCTGGATCGGAAACAATTGCAACTCGTCGCCGTTGAGGTCGAGCAGCTGCGTGAAGTCTGTTACAGGATCGATATAGTTCAGGTAAAACTCGCCCAACCAAGAGACGTTTGCCATGGCCTTCTGCGGTGTGATGGCGCTGTAATCAATGAACTGCGGCCCCCAATTCATGAACTGTGCTTGGTATTGGCTGATTATCTGCATGGCCAAAGCGTAACTAGGCTTGTCATGCGCCTTTCGGATCTGGCCTAGAATGCCGATGGTGATCGCGTCATAGTATGCGCATGCTGGAAACCTCTGTACGACATCGATGTAGCCTGACCAGCAAATGAACGGATTATAAGCGGGATACTGCGCCGAAGCCCGTATCGTTTGAATGAAACCATAAACCTGCTGGCAAGTTGCGCTCCAGCCTTCATAGGTGAACAGGCCCAATAGCGCGAAGGCCATTGAATCGTCGTAGATCTGCGTTTCAGGCGAGCCGACCCTGTGCCAGTTGTCATCGCCAGAAGGCAATGGTGTAAAGTCCAAGTAGAGCTGCGAAAAACCTTGACTCAAGAAACCTGTGAGATCGCTCAAAATTTGATTATAGACGGCCGCGTTTGCTGCATCGTACGTACCTGCGAGCATCATCAGGCCGATGCAACCGTAGAGACATTCAACATCCATCTGAGCCGACCAGACACCAGAGCTATTCACTGATTCTGCAAAGCCGCCGTAATAGTGATCATGCAAACCGAGAACTGCGGGCTGATGCTGCATGTTGTACAGAAAAGTCAACCCAGCAAGTTGAGCCGCAGCTAGATACGACGGGTTGTTAGTCAACGCATAGGCTCGGAGAAGGCTGGGGATGCATCGGCATGCGTCGACAGCCCAGTACTGGTTACTGCCGACACTGCTCTGAAACCCGCCATAAGCTGCAAGACTTGAATTCGTGCACTGCTGCGCGACGAGGAAGTTTGCAAGAGTCGTTATCTCTGCTAGAATAGCTGCCTGCTCAACTGCAAACTGCGGCGCACTATACGCTAGATAGAGAAAGTCTATGGCGAAAGCAGCTGGAAAAGCACCCTGGCCATAAGCCGGATCTGGACCGTCAACACTCCCGCCAGCGGTGGTGTAGTACGTGTTCTGAAGGTTGTTCTGCATCGTCAACGTGTTACCGTTTACGCTGGCTACAACGTTCCACTCGCTGTTGTTGTTGTCATAGATCTGCACCGGGTAGCCGGCTTGAAAGTTGGCTCCATTCGCGACGGCAACGTTTTTTTGGCCGCTCGGCGGACTCGACGTCATAGCCGTAGTCTTAACGTAATAATAGGGCGCGTAATGCATCACGAAATCGTAGTAGCTTTGTGGAACGGTTCCCATGTTCTCACTTCACTTTAACTCTCTCGTCTGTCTCGCTGTCAGGGTTCGTGGATTCTCGAGCGCGCTGCGCGCGACTAAGCTGTCAAATCTTATTAGGTGAAGCGGCAAGAAGGGGGAATATGGCAAGATCGAGAGACGACACGTTTCAATGCAAATGTTGCGGCTATCGATTTCCCAAGAAAGACGCCCTTGCCAGTGGCGGTAAAGGGTATGCCTACGGATACCATGTGCACTGCCCCAGATGCACCAAAGTTGTCGTAGAATTCCTGACTGACAGAGAATTATCGCATATGAATATGCGTCGCTATAATGTTGAATAACAAAAATTGTTATACAGGCTGATGAAGTTCCATTCGTTCACTTAACAGAAATTGTTATTCTCGCATGTAGCCGAGAACTTCAGCATCGTAGCCGGCGTTTATGTAATTCTGCAGCTCCATGCTTGACAGTACAAGCTTCTGGCCCTCAACCTTCGCGACCACAAAATTACCATTATACAACGTCTTTCCCTTAAGTCTCCAAGGAACACTAAAATCAAGAACACCCGACCCTGCAGAAACCGCGCTCTGCACAGTGCCTAAGCTATCACTCACAGCTTTTCAACTCTTGTTGCAGTGATTTTAACTCGTCATATAAACGTTCTAGTCTTTCAACCACCGCGTTAACTCGGCATATTCCGCACCGAAAAGGAACAGGAGTTTCACAAGCCCTGCACATACTAAAACACTCTGCCAGAAACTCGAAAATTTGACTTTTAAGTTCAAGAATTCTATCGTCAATCATTTCTTCACGCTCTCGACTTGTTTGAAGCAGCAGCCGCCAAAGGGACAGTGATAAACGCCTAACGTATTAGTGAAAATCGCGTGGCCGCAGTAAATACCCCAATAGCACACTGCAGCCTTCTCAGCCCTTTCTTCACGCTTAACTTTCATCATGGCGAGATTAACCCGCCTCGGTAAGTGGGCACATCGCCGGCAGCTTGCGCATCCGCCGTCATCACCGGAGTTGCGAAATTCAGCAATATCTTTACCAAATCCGTCTGATAACGCTGTACCGCAGTCTGGAAGGCAAGCTTGCTGACATTCGCCTTCATAACATACAAATCGCCCAAGCGATAGTCAAAGCCGCCAAGCATCAGCCCGCCAGACGCAGCAACCAGGACACGCAGACAAGCCAAGTTTATGGCCGTCATCTTCGCCCAGTTGTACCTTGGATCCGTCGTCAACAGGTTCTGCCCGACAATTGAATTGACATAAAGGTTTGCGAAGTCCACGTGCGCCTGAAAAGCCGCTTGACCAACCGCTAGGCCGAAAACAGTGTATGTGCTGGTTGAAGCGTCAAACGTAGCGTTAAGCTCGTTCTGAATATCCGAATAAGCTACAAACGCGACACTCAAACCTATTCCTTCCATTTAATAGTTTGATTTTAAGAAACTGAGACTAAGAAAGGGAGAAAAAGAGAGAAAAAACGAATTCCGCTTGTTTAGCTTGTGTTAAGCCCGATCTTCTTGCACACAAATTCACCGCACATCACGACGGGACTGAACCTCGTGGTAAGCATAACGTCTATGCTGTCGAACTCTTTCTGCACCTGGATGTCAGTCATCAAAGGTCGTTTGATAACAAAGAAGCCAAGGGGAGCATAAGCCGCCGAAACGTTTTGGCCTGTGCTGAGAATGTACGCCGACCCGGCCGAGCACACCGTTGTCACGTAGACGCGCATGTTGTAGACAGTTCCGATGAACCCGCCCTTCACGATCGCTTCCCCATATTCCCCGTAAAGGCTGAATTGTGGCAAGTAGTACATGTCACGCGCATTTATGGGGTTTAGGATAATCGAGTCTGGTATGGCGTTATAGCTTTCGATCAGAGCCTTGCCGCTCAGTATGTCTTTAGTGCCCAAGCCTCCGGCTATCGTGAACTCTGTACCGGTTGCTGACAATGATTTACCAGTTGCAGTGCCCGCGGATCCTGCAGCCGATGCGATCGCTGTCATGCAGTCCAGGTCAATTGCGTAAGCCATACGTCGCGCTAGACGTCGCAATTGGTCTTCTATGACGGGGATGTACAGGTCTTCGATGTTTTCTCGGCTGATCCTCTCGCGCAGACCCTTCTTGTAAGGAATAACGTTCACGTACGAGTAGGGCGTAAAGTCAAGCGGGATCTCGGCGCCTTCTGTGATTTCGCTAATTCCGACGCTGCGGCTGCCTTTCTGCTTCGCTATGGTGAATGATTTGCCCGCGACGAGTGGCACTTCGGGTAGTAACTGTTTGACGACCAACGCCGGCATAGTGAGCTCAACCAGCTTCTGATGCAAAGCTGGATAGCCAATTCCGGCCGTGTCAACCCACGTTAGAGCATCTCGATAGAAGCTCACTGTTTGTCACCCTACCACAAAATGATGATGCCCGTGGCGCCGCTGCTGATCGCCTGCAAAGCCATGCCGACTATCGTTGAGTTTTTGCTCGTGTTGTCTGTCTGCACTGAACCTGGCTGCGAAGGTGGACCCGTCGTCAACTGATCCCCTACTGAGATTGAGCCGAAGGCTTTCGCCCTCGTCATGCCTCTGCAGAGCACTGTTACTTTGCCTCCAACGTTTGACTGCTTCGTCATCGTTATGCCGATAAAAGTCGTCATGTTCGCAGCGTTCGTTCTTTTCACGGTAAAAGCCGCAGACAAGTAAACAGCCAATCCAGGACCGCCCACCGTCTGATCCAAGACTTCGCCCGCGATGAAAGAGTTAATGAATCGGTCTGCTATGAGAGCGCCCGTAGCGCCACTAGCGTCAAACTGTGGAAATGGACCCGTTGAAAAAGTTTGAGACATCTTGAATCGCCTTACTTGAAGCCTGGCAGTTGACTAGCAGCCTTCAACAGGTCCTTGCTGAACCAGTCATACTCTGGTCCCTTCAGTCCGCTCTTGTCAACTTCTTCGATAGCGACCACGCCTTTACCTGTCGCTTTCTTCGCTCTCTTCCCTTCTTCAGAAACAACGTCTATAGGACCATTTGGTTTAGGCCCACCGTTCCCATCTCCGTCTCCGTCTTCTTCGCCTTCTTCTGCTTCAGATGAGAGTTTCCTGCCAAGTTCCGCGACACGCCTGCTCAACTCTGACTTCTTTGCTCGTTTGGCTAGTTCGCCTTCGAGTTCGGCGACCTTCTTGTTCAAAGTGTCGATCTCACTATCTGAGGCGTCGCTGGCACCCATCTGTTTCTGCAGTGATGTCACTTGATTCATCAGGTCTTGGTATGTTACTTGTGTGGGCGCTGATTCGCCTTGGCCAAGAGGAACAACTTGTGTTTTGTGCGGAGAAGCCTCTTGCTGAGCATTTTGTCCAGACAAGCGCTTCACCTCCATTTGTTTGCCTTCTAGTTTATTTTCAGGATCTTGCGACTCCCGTCTAGATCCCACATCCTTGTTACCGTTAAGTAACTGTGAAACTGCGCTCCACTGATCCTCATTCATGGCAGCGGCGAAGCCTAATGGAGCAAAAGTAGTGTTCTTGTACGCTGGGCTGGCCACGATGCTGAGCTCGCGAACTTTGGGTCTATGAACGATCTCCCAAGCATTTGGACAGAGATGGATCAAAACTCCCTCTTTGCGTGTTGGGCGCTTACAACGCGAGCACTCGATATTGTCACTGTCAACCTGAACGCTGACATGGGATAAATAGCCGCGCAGGACCTTCTCGATTATCGCTTCATCACCAATCTCAGCACGAAAACGTACAGTATTGCCCTCCCTCTTGCCTTCTGGGACCTTGCCAATGACTGCCATAGCGCTCTCTGCATGATCGATTCGAAGTTGCGCACCTATGAGGGACGACACAAAGAAGTCAAGATCCTCAGCCGGAACCTGCCATTTATTCAGGTTAACAGAGTCATCAATAACCTCGCCTTCAATATTCAAAAGCTTCTCCTTCAGCGCATACTGTGCGTCAACGCTCTGCTGCGCTTTGAAAGGCACAAAATATCGGAGCTGCATTCCTCAGATCACTTGATTTACTTCATCACACAGGCTTCTTCACTGAGCCTGTACACGTGTTTTTTCTGCCAGCTATCTAGTAGATTTCAGTACTCGGGATAACAGTGCAAAGGTTTGCAACACTACTTTAGTTCAATACATTTTTTAATCCGCGGTCGATAGTTACCTTGGGGGACATCTCTTAACGACCAAAAAGTGGGAACAAGATGGAAGGGTCAAATCATCGTCAAACGTTCAAGGAAGCTAGAGCCAACAACGAGAAAATTGTTATCGTGACGCAGAAGGCCTTTGGTACGATGACCGGCCTAGCTCAGAGTTACATGGAAATAGCGGCAAAAGAGTATGGTTACAAGCTGATCGATGTGACAATGAATCCAAGCACATACATGTTCAACCCATGTCAGCAAATCATAGCCAAGTTCCAGTCCATAGAAAGCCTAGAACCACGTATGGTCGTCGTGAAATGTACATCATGCAGTTATGAGTTGAGAGTTTCAGACAGCAATGTCACGTGGGTTTGTCCGAGGTGCAAGACGCAAAACGATCCCTCAAGCAGAGCAGGAAAGTTAACAAACCAGGAAGAGGCTGCTCAAGTTATCGATGGTCAGACGGGCAAACTTCAAAAAGAATTGGAAAACGAACAGAAACTCGAACAGGTCCTCAGAGAATTAACACCAGAAAGAAGAGTGGAGCTATGGGCACGCGGCGCTTTACCGAAGGCCTTATCGAAAGAACTCAAGTCAGCAAAGGATTTTGGCTATGATGCTACCAGCGGTCGTTTAAAAGGTATAAGCCGACAGAGGATCTCTGAGTTAAATCGCTTATATTATGTATCCAATTTTGAAGTAGTTTTTGACAAGAGCAACGAAAGTCCCTCAACCGCTGAAGCCTGCGCACGCGCCTATGAGAAACTTAACAAACGTGAGTTTCTTTGGTTATATGGAGACGACCCCGCGCCAAACCCGCGGCTAAAAAAACCATTTGCACACACACTAGATAGATTGGTGCAAGAAGATTTTGAGAAACACCCAGAGTTAAAGGAGCAAGTTGAAAGAGAGACCGAAAGGGTAAAGTCAATAGTGAAAAGGGTAGAAGCAATAAAAGCAGAATACGAAGCGGAAGCTCAGGCGAAAAAATCCAGATTCAGCCTCAACCCATTCAAACGAAGGACGTAGATTAACAAGCGTGCCACCCAATCTGAAGATTCGGCCTAATAATTTTCCAACGTAAGAATCGTTAGATTCTACTCAACGTTCGAGATCTGTACGAAGGCATTTATAGCTCTGCGGCGGTACTCGTTCCAAGCTTTGAAATCGAGCAATGTCTGGATCTGGCCTTTGAGGTGTTTGTCAAGCCAGCTGCGAACCTGCTCGGGCTTTTCGAACCTCGTCTTGTCGAAAATGTAGTTCTGGACTTCCCAGCGGTTTGTGCCTTTCACCCGACCTACCGTGACCTTGACTTCGCCGCTGCCGATCTCCTTGACACGGAACTTGTCAAAGACGGACGGGTCCTTTACTCGGTATCTGAAGGTGTTGGAAGTCTCTTCGATTCCACGCATGCGCTAATTCGCCAACCACTCTGCGATCGTTAACCATCGTTTCAGAATAGCCGCCTTAAGCGCCCTAAGATGCCTGTTCTCGTCGATAATCAAAACGTAAGTGCTCCGTTTGTCTGGCTGCGGCATCACAACGCCAAGATACCGGTTGTAATGGTACTTTTTCTTATCCATCTTCCCGTAAAAGAAACGCCTGATACGGCAGTACAGGCAGGTGAAGTGAAACCTGCGCAGCTTGTGACGACACAGAGTTTTGCAGGGCATGCTCAAAAACTAGTCTCCCGCTGGAATACCTTCCGTTTCTTCACTCGATGGAGCCATCAGACCCTTCACAGGACCTCTAGGCGGAGGAAGCAACTTCGCAGCTTGAATCGCCTCTTCTGATGGCTGTTCCGAATAGCCCAACGGCGGCTTTGCTTCACTAGGTAAGATGATACCAAGCTGGACCAATTCGCCGATGTATTTTGCTTTCAAATCTAGCGTGGGCTCCCACACTGGCTTCCATGCGATATGCGGAACTTCGACACCTTTGCCAAACTTGGTCTCAACGAGCTGCGCGAACAGGTCTGTCTCGATATTCTCACCGATTAGAGTCTGGAGCATACGTAGCCGAGCGCAGTACTCCTGCATTACAATATCAGCTGTTGCGCGGTTCGTGCCGCCAAGATCTTCGGCTAGGAAGATTTTTGGAACGCCCAGCACGGCGCTACGTTGCTGATAGAGATAACTGAGCCAATAATCGACTTTGATATCCCTCGTGAGCGACGTGAGCGGTTTTACGTTGACGTCGCCCCGCGTGAACACGTCCGTTGCTACGCCGCGTTGGCTGAACGCCTGCATAAGCTGATTGAGCTGCGTGTCCCCGAAAGGCTGGTCCGGACGCCCCGCTTGGATCCAGAGCATGGGCTTCGTGTAGCAATGAATGATGGTAGCCATGTCATTTTCGAATTGATCTATCAGGGCTTGAATCTTCAGCAATGGTCGAAGAAGCGAGATGCCATAGTTGAATTCGTACCACCAACTCTTAGCGCCCCACCGTACGTGAACGATATTCTGCGGAGTAAACACGACTGGCGGCATAGTAAGCAGCTGCACATAACCAATGACTTGACCATAAGCGTCACGACGAACGCGCATGTTAACGGGATCCAACGGCTTAAGCCACCACTCCTCAGGCGCTTGGCCGTCTTCCCGGCAGATCTCAAACATGCCGCCCCCAAAAACAAGCATATCCGTCGCGATTATCCGAAGAGTTTGCAAAATGTTATGTCCGTCGCACCAGTCTAGAAGCCATTCTCTAACGGCGTCATCTCCGCCCTCAAGCTCAAACCCGTTGCTGATGGCAAGGTTCACTGTGACGTCAATGCACGCTTTAATGTACGGAGTGAAGGCGTACAATTCTTTGTAGCGGGGTAAATCCTCGACCGGGGTGGCTCCCCAAATCCGCTCCCAGTAAGCAGCATAGGGCGGAACCACGAAGCCGGCGCCCGAACCCTTAAGGTAATATTTGGTCACGTAGCCCCATAAGAGACTATCACTACGCCAGCTAAGCGGGATCTCTTCCGCAATCTGTTTCTCAGCTATCGCCTCAGGATACTGCCGCTGCGCCACTAGGCCAGGCTTGTCTCGTTGGCTTGTCCAAGGCACTGGCTATCACTTCTGAGACGTTACCGCAATCGCTGTAGTTTGCTGGTCTCGAGTGATGACAACTCGAACTTCCTCAAGGACCACGTTCTTCGTTATGTCCACGCCGTTAACGTAGATGTGCAAATCCGTAGGTGCGCAGCTGACTTTCATGCCTAGGGCTTTGACTTCGCCTTTACTACTCGCTACAAGAAGCTCTTCTTCCAAAAGTGTTTCACTTCTGTTTCACGGGTTTCTTCTTCTTTCTGCGAATGTGAAACCTCTGCTCATAAGTCAAAAGTTATCAACTCTCTAGAATTAAGAGGCAAAAGGAGATGACTTCTATATCAACACTGAATTCAGGTTGAACTAGGTCGAGTCATTGCGCTGATGTCGACTTACCTATACCGAGACAATCTGTCTGCCTTATTCTTCCCATAGGTTCGGGTAGACACTTGCTGTCTGAGTTCGTGTCCTGGCATATTCGAACGCGTTCCTCATGCTAATGCCGTCCACGATGTAGCGCTTGTAAAACATCATCGAGAACATTGCTGCATCAATCCATTCTATATCCGTTCTTGGCGCCAAGAAGAATTCAGAATTGAAAGCGTCTGCCATTTCCTTGTACGAAGACTGACATGCACTTACATGAACCAGTTTGGTTCTAGCAGAATGAACGCTCTTGATTTCGTCTGGGCTCACTTCCCAGGCTTTCCCGCATCCTATTCCCGTTGAGGATCCGTGAGCGGAAATATGGATTATGTCATATCGTTTCTTCGTTCCAAGCTTCTTAAGAAATTTCGTCTTGGAAGTCACAGGATAGTACAGGGATGCTGCTTGCCTTGGCTTGAACACTTTACATATCGCGAAGAAACTCTTGAGCAACTGCCCCTCTCTTGGCTCTTTTTTGGGCGTACAGTCAAGAACTAGAATACGCCTGTCTTCCATAGTATTTCCGACCTAAGGTTCGTCGGCAATTATATCTTTCAATCTTCTAATAACATTTGCTCACACAGAAAAAGCCTGTTTTTAATGAGAGGACTCTGAACCGCAGCTCTTAGCATTTATTCAGTGAGGTAGCATTACGGCGCCTGCTCCTGGTAGTGGTGCTTTTACAGCGGCGTACACTGCTAGTGCCATGCTCCAGAAAACATCGTCGTGCCCGCCTTCAGGATGGCTAAACCGCAGGTGACCTGTTTTCATGAGCTCGTACTTTTCAACGTTAAGCTCAGCGGTCAGGTCAACGTCTTCGCGTTTAGTGGCTGGAATGTAGAACAGCTTGACTTCGCCGTTCCGCATCTTTTCCCGCATGATCGTTGCCATCTCTTCCTTCGACTGCACGGTGAAAGTGATGCCGTTCACGTTCTGGATGCCGCTGCGGAACATGTCTTCAACGATATAATTGCCTACGCCAGTGATATCCGCATAAACAGCCCTGATTTCGTGCCACCGGTCTAGGAGGCTTTTGACGTAGCCTATGACGCTGGCATACTCGGTTTTCAGCGGAAAACGATGAACATGCACGACTTGTAGCATGTCGCCGATCTTTTGGGCAGCCAGTACGACGCTGAAGTCCATTTCTTTGCCGAAATCTACTCCCACGTAGAATTCGCCTTTAGGCTGGTCCTGAAAATCGTAAGGCTGCAGGCGGCTGTCGATGCAATTGACGATGAGGCTCTGGGTGAGCCAGGCGTCGACGTCTTCGACGAATTCGGCCATGAACTCGCGCTGAAACCTTTCGAACGGAAGCTGAGCCCGCATTTCGTCCATGAAGCTCTGCTTGACGAGGCCGCTTTCGACGACTTGTTCGCAGGTGCAGACGTGCTGCTTGAACTCGCTGTTCTGGCACATCTGGTAGAAGACGCTGTCCTTGTTCCAGGGCGTGCTGGACGCGATGAGAGTGCCGTCGGTTGTGCTCAGCATGGGGTAGAGCACGTTGTAGAAGACGAGTTGATCTTCTTTGAAGAAATTGGCCTCATCCGCTATGACCTGATTTGCCGTGTAGCCCCTGAGAAGTTGTGGACTGTTGGGCAACGCCACGATCCGGCTGCCATTCCAGAAACGCACCGTGGTTCTCTGCAGCTTCGTGACGATGTACTTGTACTTTTCAGGCAGGCCGCCCAGAAAGTCGCCGATGCGATCGCTCATGATCATGCTCTGCCTGAGCGAGGGCGCCACGATTAATGTAAGCGTCTTGTCATGCGTCAGCGCGAATCTGATGGCCCTTAACGCTATGCAGGTTGTCTTGCCAGCCTGGCGGCTCCAACGCACAACGATGCGCTTAGCGTCTTCTTCGAGAAGCTTAGTTTGATAGTCTTTGGGCGTAAAGTTAAAGAGGTCTTTCAGGAATGGGAGAATTTTTTCGGGAATTCTAGCCTTGCCCGATTGCGATTGTTCAAACTCTTCCTGGTACATTTGCTGGATTGTTTTCTTCAGTTGCTTTTCTGTGACGTCGGACTTCATTCACCATCTGCTCCAGCTTTTTCAAGTCGGTCTGAAGTTGCTTCTCATCATAGCCCAGGGCTAAGCCGCCCATCACCTGACCCGTGTAAGCTGCGATACGCGCCCACTTCTCGCGCACTTTAAGCGTGATCTTATACTCATTCCCATCCTCGTCGCTGAGGTGTCTCACTTTGCCTTTCGATATCGCGATAGCCAAATCAAACAGGCCCTCAAGCTGCCGGAGCAGTTTAGTACGAATCGCCTGAGTGTCAACAAACGTAATCTTGCGAATTTTAACCAGGTATAGGGAGGCCTGATCTATTGCCTTGACCTTCACGTCATTAGACACCTCCCCCTCCCACCTACCATTTTCCAAGTCAACGCTGAAAACTTCCCTGACCGCGGCTGTCGACGAGAACCTCGCCACGTTCAACGTCTGGAACATCGCAAACTTGCACTATTGGTCCGGCTAAGCCGATGAGCTCAACACGCGTCAAGAGACAAACGGTCTCGCAACGCTCGACATCGTGAAAGCCCCTTTCTAGCGCTATGCTGCGCAGAATTCTTTTTGCCAAACGTTTCTTGATTGCCTCTTCTGTTCGCTTATGTTTAGACATAAAAGGGAACCCCTCACGGCCACGTGGTCTCTTTTTGGGTAGAGCGCGCGGCAAAGACACGAAACGACGGACGCTACGATTAATAGGCGGAATCAACATAAATGATGAACGGTACCCTAGAGAGGACCGCAGAAGGGGCCGTCAGAGGGCCGCAGCAGTGCAGAAAAGAAGTCACAAAGTATTTCTCAGCAAACAGCAGCAAGAAATGCTCACAAGAATAGCCGACAAACTAGGTCAAAGCGAAAGCGAAGTCCTACGCATGGCTTTCATGGAATACGCCAGAAGCATAAGCCTCATAACAGAAAAAGTCCACAGCTAAAGCTGTGACATTCTCACAATATGACCAGGTTTTTCCCTCAAAGACCCCAATCTCAGGCGCACTTTCCACCACCATCTTGGCTAGAGTTGCGCAAATTCTGTTTCGGAGATATCTTGTTTCTCGTTATGCCTTGCCCTCCATTCGTCTACTTTCTGGTTCAATCTCTCGTATTCCGTTTTTCCCAAGTGCTTACGCAATGCTCTGCGCACTTTATCTATGAAATATATGGAAGATCCGCTCAGGGACCACATCCAAAGAAGCCCGCCATAGCTCCGCATGAAAGCTAGACCGCTCATTTCAAGGTTCCCGAGATTGAACCCTTTCCATCCAAGATCCTTGCAGTAGTCTTCCCAGAGATTATTCGTGGAGAAATATCTGTTGACACTTGTGGCAAGAGATGCTCCATACAGGAGTCCTAGTCCCCTCCAATCAGACCCGCGAAGGGGTAACGGTGATAATTCATCTTTTTCCTGTTCATGGTAAGATCGATCTGAGGAGACCCAGAAGCAGCCATCTCTCAACACCGTCTCTGGAAGACGATCTATCTGCTCTACGGTCCATTTCTCTGGCGGTAGACTTAGATAGTCTTTATCATCAAGAAGCATGTCTTTCCAAATTTGATCGCTTTGTCGTTCACGTTGCTTGGCTCTTCTAATTACGTGCGAACGGTAAAGAGTCAACGAAATCAGACCAACGTCTGGATACTCCTCTTCTTTCATCTCGCTAATGTAAACCGCTTGACCAACCCAGTCAGAAGGGTATGCAAGGAACACGCCGTTCAAAGCGCTCAGGTATTTCTCTGCTTGTTCAAAATGCCTGAAGCTCGGGAAATCTTTCTTAACCTCGATGCCATAAACCTTGTCTCTGTATTTCACGATATAGTCAATCTTTTTTCCTTTGCCAAAGGAAACCTGGGAATACCAGCCGTCATGGCATTGAAAGATCGCCTCTCTATCAAGATCTCTCTCAAGAATGTAGTAGAGCGACTCCTCATCCCTTCGTTTTTCACTAAGAATCTTCTTCCTGACTCCTCTTTTCCTGACCAAGGTTCGACCTCAAACAACCACTTTGATTAGTTCAAATATTTGGTTATCGGTGACCTAAGACCTCATGAATTGACGATGCGTCAAAGGGAGCTCACAATTGAAAAGACAGTTAGTTAACAAACGTTAGAATCGTCATTTCACAATGTCGAGTCTTTATTCTCTGTTCTGAACTCTATGTCAAATTTCATAATGAACTCTCTTTCCTTCTGAGTAAAGCCAAATTGCTCAGCAAAAATACCATCAATTTCATCAATTATGGCCTTTGATTTTGAGGGAATTATCTCCTTTATCTTGATTGCATAGCCGCCCATTCTCACATTGATTTTCACATTAGAGCTCTTATCGTAGCTATTCATCAGTTCTTCAACAAGCTTCCTCGATTTGTCTTTTGCAGCTTGACTAAAAGCTTCAACGTCAATTGGGAAGCTCTTAATGTGATCTGCCAAAAGGTCTCTTCCATCAGACCAAACCACAAACCACCAATAGAACAGAGAACTATTCAACAAACCATTGAAAATGTAAGCATCGTCTTTCTCAACAGTAATTGGTTTGTAGTGAGAGGATACTTTTGTTTCCTTCAACTCGTAGGGTAGTTTCTCTCCAGTCACCTTGTTCTCCCTGATCTTGGCAAAATACTCAACTTTTGGAAGGTATTCCTCTGTATGGGCATGTGTCCAGTATTGTGGCGCATTGTGATACCATATCCTTGTTCCGGAGTCTTTCAAGTAGTTTTGGACACTCTTTCCACTAGATTTCTGCTTCAGCTTCTGAAGGATGTCCTCCTCTATCTTTGTCCCTATTTTTGGTATGATATCTGTTGGATTAACGATTCTCCATTTATGAGTTTTCAGATTCTTCAGAAGCTTTGACCTATCTTCACTGTACCATCTGTGATACTTGCTTGTGAGCACAAAACCCTGTCCCTTTCCTTTCTCGGTGAGAACTATTGTTTCCCTGCAGTGCTCAATACCACCAAATATCTTTCCAGGTCTATCATCAAAATTGTAGTATTCTACTTCTGATGAATTGACGTGAATAAACTCCCTGATGCAGTCCATCCTCTCAGTCGATACAAGGGCAATTGGAACTATGAAACCAAATCTGCCTCGATTCTTCAGCAGTTTGATTGACCTTTCAATGAAGTAGGCATGTGTGTTCCCACAGTCTTTGGAGATATAGAAAAATGGCTCTCCTGGCTTCTCTTCCTTCCAATGCTGTCGAGGCTTCTGCTCTGGAGTCTTCATGGCTTGAATGATTTTGAGGTCCAATGCGTTGTTGTTTCTATCTTCTACGTATGGCGGGTTTCCAGTAATCACATCAAAGCCCCCATCAAAGAAGACATTAGCAAAGTCGACTCTCCAATGGAAAGGAGTTCTTTCTGTCAAGTGCTTATTCAATTCACCAAAATCATTGTCAGGCACCTTCCCTTTCAGCAAAGCAAGATAGGAGCTGTTAATCACTTCGTAGAGCTTTTGCCTTATGTTCTCAAGTGTCTCTCTGAGTCTGATAGCATTCTCTCCAGATTCTTGAGAGTATATTTCAACTAATGCTTCATATGCCTTGATTGTGTCCTCTATTCTCATCTTCTGCATAAGGTCTCTAATTTTGTCAACCCTTTCTTTGTACGATATGCGCAGATTGTCTAGAGTTTCCTTTATGTACAAATCATCCAGCAAGTTAGTGAAAGGATGTGTGTTTAGTTTCTCATCCATCCAACCAACAAGCGAGTTGCCAGCAATAATGTTGAAGTCTATGTTGGGCAACGTTTCTATATGCTCTGGATCAACAACCTCCTCTATTAATGAGAGCCACAGCCTCAACCTTGCTATCTCAACAGCATTATGGTCGATATCAATCCCAAACAGATTATGAGATATGATACCTCTCTTTAGCTTGTATCTATCAACTTTTTCTCCTATTGCATTCATCAAGCTCTCTTTGACTCTGAGTATTAAAGATAGCATAGCCGTGAGGAAGTGCCCAGAACCGCAGGCAGGATCTAATACTCTCATAGAATCTAGTGAATCAATCATTCTGTGAACATGAGCTGGGTTTCTTGGCATGTTCTTTGGAATCAATATATCTTCGATTGAATCATACCCTTTGAGGTCTTTTTCAGACCAATCGGATTCTTTTAACCCTTCGATCATCTTTCCTAAGATGACCGGAGTCAAGGCTTTCTCTACAATAAACTCAACCACGTCATCTGGAGTGTAGTATGCTCCTTCCATCTTCTGTTGGTTTGTTCCAGTTCCAGAGATGAAGTTGATCGTTCTCTCAAAAATATAACCAAGGATGTCTGGGTTGATTCCAGCTTCCATACCATAGCTATACGTTTTCTTTTCCAATAGATTCTCTAGAACCAGTTGTATGCCCTCATCCTTCAGATTGTAGTTCTTTTCATTCTTGATGACTTCTCTGAACAAGCCACCATTAAGATAAGGTATTTGACTGTAAAGGGGGTTGGTTCTCACACTCGAGATTCTGTTATTCTTGCTCTTGTTGAAGACCTCATAAAACAGAGGTTTCAAATATGTCTCGTAGAAAGTTCCAGGTGTAGGGGAGTCTTTGTATCTTCCAAGTAGCTTCTTAAGCAAATCCTTTGGAACTATTTCCTTCTCTTCAAGAAATTTGATGAAAATCAGTCTGTTCATAAGCACAACGGAAAATAGATTTGCTTCAGTGCTGACTTGCTCAGTGGGAGTTATAATGTTGCTGAGCAAGTATGTGCCCTTAACAATGTTTCCCTTTTCATCATATCCAAAAACAAGCTTGACATAATCGCCATAGAATTTCTTTGTAATCTCCTCTTTTTCTTCCTCAATTCGCTCAAGATAACTGGTCAAAAATGTTGAGACGGAATCTTTGTCAAGCTGAAGGAAGTCTTCCTCTGTCTTCTCTACCAATGTCCTTTCCACAAAACTGCCAGGGTTTAGTATCTTGAGGAATATTGGTCTCAGGTCAACTTTGAAGAATTCCTTGCTTTTCAAGGAAGAAGTGTCAAATTTCAAAAGTATCCATTGAAAGCCATCGGTGGCAATTCCATAATCAGTCTTTGAGCCTCTGGATAGGAGCCAGCTTCTTACTTGTGAAAGACCACTTCCATCAGCATAGAGGTCCTTATTGATTGGTTCTGCTTCAACATAGAAGATAGGTTCATTTCGATTCATGGGTCTGATCGTATAGTCTGGTTTCTTTCTGCCACTTGGAACAGGAAGGACAGTTTCAGGAACAATTTCATAACCCAAGATTTCAAAGAGTGGCTCAACAAGATGCTGTTTGATAAAGGGTTCTGGTTCCTGTTCATCCTTCAAATCTGCTGAGGAATAGCTTGACTTTGGATTGGTCAATAGCTCTTGGAATTTCGGGAATTTCTTGAACCTACTCGCTACTTTGTCATAAATCTCGGAAAGTTTCTGGTCTAGCTTTTCTCTCTTTACCGGTGAGGGTTTTTGAAAGCTGAATCTTGTCTGAGACACAAAAGAGAGTTATTTTGCGATTGTATAAGATTTGTTATAATTACGCTTTGCAGAGACTGTCAGTGAATCTTGTAGGCCCGTTTTGCATCAGTTTCATTCGGCTCTGTAATCTTAGCGTGTTCGATTCGTCTCAATCTTCATAAACTTTCACCAAGAGAGCTATGTCATGAGGCTTCTGGTTTGGGTAAGACTGTTCCGTCGTATCGTGTGGCGTTGGAGTATGAGATATCTAGTTGGCGTGGGTTCCGGGAAGCTCTGAATTCTCAGGATCAAGAGGCTTTTGAGCGGTTGATGGATGCTGCACGAAATAACTGTGTGGCAGCCAGTAACGCTTGTAGGCCGCTTGTTTTTGAGGCGATGATCATGTCTATAATGCTAGGTCAACAGAAACAACTGACCAAGCTGGAGAAGAAACTGAGTCCATCAGTCAAGGAAGACCCCATCGGCGCTTGCCCGCAAAATCAGTTTTAACCTTCGCCTCCACCTAGCGTGCGCCGCGGAGGTTAATGAGATAGTTCATAAAAAGAAAGAAGATAATACCGCTGCTTTGCCATCTGCATCTCTGCCCAGTATTTCAACCGACGTTAGGATTTGGAGCTGGTTGATTCTCTAACATCTCGTTGAAAATCTTTAACATTGCTATTCTCTTATGATCTCTTGCATGGTCTTCCTCAAATTTCAAATGAGATGCTTCCTCTATATATTTGGTCAAAAGTTCCCTTTCAAAAACACTCGGGAATAATAGGATAGCCAATTCGTACGCTTTTTGAGTTTTAACTTTTCTCACTGCTTCTTTCTGTAGCCTCACTGTCTCAAGCTGTCGCTCCGTAGGCTCTTCGCCTGAAAAAGAGTAAACCGCTGCGCCGAAGTCGTAGCCAAAACTCCAAGGCTGTTCAATAACTGACCTTACCCTATTGTTTGGGTCAAAAGCTAGAGTGCAAAAGATAAGGATTACCGCCCATACCCTCGGATCCACGTCTGGAAATAGGTTGACAGACAAATCATTTAGTTCTGGGTCAAAATCCCTGCCCATTTGAATCCGAGTGCTTGCCCAATCAAGAAATTTGTATAGCGAAATTCTGGCAAAAAGGTTTCTTTTGTCCTCAAGATTGTCTTTTGTAATTTTCCATTCAGCAGGAAAATTGCTCCACATAAATTCTTTCTCATTAAGGTTATCTACCTCTACGAATTCAGCTAGCAATTTGAACAGAAAGTCGAACATATACTCCACGTAGTATCGCCTTTCTTTTTCGATCTGAATACTTTCTTCTTTATGGGCTTCCACGTGCTTTTGAAAATTCTTCAGAAAGAATAGTGTAAATAGGTATTGACCTTCCTTTATCGCACGTTCTCCGATCTTTAGAATTGTTGATTCAGAAGTTTTCGAAAGCTCAAACCAATTTACTAGGTCGCCTGATTTTCTAAGAGAGCTTTGTAGCGTGTTCTTCCATATTACAAGATTCCACTCCAAGAATTTGGGAAGCACCTTTTCATTGCTAACTAAGAAAAATGTAGTCCGATTATCCATTAAAACTAAGAAATCGTTTAGAAGGGTCTTTGTGGTCTCAAGGTCATTTGTCATGAGGCTTTACTCTTTCATCAATTTTCGACGAGAATATATCAAAAAGGTCTAATTCATTTCTATAACCAATTTCGCTGCTTCGCCATACAGACCGCCAAGCTATACCCAAGCCTGTCGGATCTTCTAAAGCCTTCAGATAAGAGACCCTATAGGTGGAGACATTGCCTTTAGTCCAATTATAGACATTCAAGATGATCTTCACCATGAATGTAACTCCAATCAGTGATAGAACAGCTTCAAGCAGCCGAGTAAATCCATAAGAGATATCCCAAAAAGCATAAGGCAAGAATATTAGAATGCTATAAATCACTATTCTTTTAACTTGAAAAACCGTATCCAAAATCACACGTAAATCCAGTTCTGAAAAGCTTTTGTCTTCTTTTCCTTTCTTCTGATAAAAATCCGTCAAGATAACAATTGCCAGAGGAATGAGAATGCTCAAAAGAGCTATTCCCAGGTTCGGAATGATTGAGGGCAAATTGCCACTCAAACCTCTTTGAAGCATATTATTTATGTTTCTGAGCCAAGAAGCAGTATCCCGAAAGATTTGTTCGTAAACCTCAAGTAGTTGAGACAGTCCAACCAATATTAGTCATTTTCAATTACTTCTTTACAACTGCAATAAATATTTAACTCGGGTTACAGCGCAAGCTAATCCTATCTCATTGAATCTCAATCTCGCTGGAACACTTTGGATGCCTTATTCTCTCAAATTAGCTTGATATACTCTGTGATTTCCTGTTTTGAAGGTCTTTTGATTGCTATGAGCAGTTTCTCGCCGTGCTTTAGTCTCATGGCAGCCCTTACTGGAATTGGAATCGTGATCCCTAAACCGTAATGACCGCTGTAGCCGCCGATGTGAATTAATGCTCTGATGAAGCTTTGCCACTCTTCCGGGTTTGCTTCCTTGATGCCATCAACCTGTAACGTTGCCATCTGTCTAGCCGAGACGACAAAGCTGTTGCCATCTCCGGATCTCTCATTAGTAATTCTATGCAACAACCATCTAATTCTGTGCGACAAATACTCCACGGTTTCCTCCACTTGAGAACTAGAGAAAAACGGCGTAGCACCGTCGTTAGCTGAAACGAGAAACTCTGTTTTGCCATCCTCTCCTTTTTCCCAAGTGATGCGCAACTCCAGCTCTGTCATAACTCTCCCTCCTCTGTTTTGATTTCTTCGTCAAGTTCTTCCAATTTTGCACCCCAGTTCTGTCGCATAAAAGGCGAAAGGCTCCAGCGGTTACCAACCTTCACAGCCGCATTCTGGCTAGTCTTCAGCCGCAGTCGCCTATTCATGCGCTTAATGCGCCGCGTGATATGATGATACGCCAACCCATGGCGACATACCTTGGCGTAGATGTCTTTGGGCAGAATACCTGAAGCAGGAGCTTGACGCAACACGTCCAAGATGGCCAAGTCCAAATCGTCCTTTTGGCCATCATCATCCTTGGTCACTAAGTCTTCCAAGAACTGACTGCCATACTGCATCAAATAGCTCAGACCCAGAAAGATCTGCTGCAACAGCGCCTTAGCCTCGCGAAGCTCAATCAAAGTGCGATGCTGCTCGATATGATGCCAACGATTTACGCCAAATTTCTGCTCCGGAGTACGTCTCTTAGAGCTCCTTTTAACCTCGTTTTCAACATCATTCTGGGAAGCAACCGTCATTATCTTCGAAAACCTCCAACAACCTCAACAACAAGACACGGCAAATGTGCATCACCAGCCCCTGACCATTCACCCCTCAATGCATCGACCTCTGAAAACAATGGACTTTTTCCATGCTCTTCCGACCAGCGAAAAAGGACGATTTAACACGCAATTATGCAAGTATGGGCGCGTTGGACGCCTCTTCCCGTAAACATTTGTTTTACACAAGTGTTCCGATTCACTTCCTCTCTAGTTCTAGTCTTTCGGCCAAAATGTAGAATCGTGGGATGGTTCGCTCTGGATGCGCGATTACTCTGCCTTTCCGTTTCAATCTGAGCACGATTCGGCGAAAAGCGTCATGCTTGAGCTCCAAAAAGTCGCGGAAACTAAATTCACGATTTATCTCTCTCGCCTTGTTGAGGACGTACGCCTCGAACAATATACTACTGAATGTTCTCCGAAACTCCGACTTGACACAATCTAAACTGTAAGGCTCACGCTTCGGCTTCTGCACCTGATATTGAAAAACGTTATTCTGGCGAAGGTTAATCACTTGCTGAGGCGACTCCAGCTGGACCACGCCCTTCACACTTCTCCTCGCCTTACGGTAAGCACGCTCAAAACCCAAGAGCACGCGACAAGCGTCCAAACCGTCCTCCCTAACTTCCTTAACGAAGGCCTTATGCTCCAAATACTCCTCGATTGAAGGAGCTCGAAAATTACAAATCAAATTCTTAGGCTGCGCAAGAGTAGACTGAGCTCCAGCCAGAAAAAATCACCCGAACACGCACGTCACTTGCCGATTCTGCGCTCTCGCCTTAACGTTATTCAGGATCCGACTTCCTCTGCTCCACGCCTCGTCTTTGGGAGTTCCACACACTGGACACTTTTCCTTCTTGGCACCATTGAAGACTCTGCGGCAACAAGGATTCTTACAAACATAGAGCACTATGAAGCATCCTCCTCTCATTAGAGAAGATCTGGCTCCAAAAAAAGAGGGAAGTGCGGGAGACGTGGAGATATCTCCACGAACCTGTGGATAGATTTTTATCTGTGCCCTTAAGCATTGACTAATGTTGGGCGATGAAGACTCTGGCCCCTCTGAACCCAATAATGATTGGGATCTTGAGTGCTGAGCCTAACACAACTATTCTTGCAATGTAGGCGCCTTTTATAAGGAACCCAAGGTTTCTTGTAAGTTGATGGCACAATTTTAGAACCCGTTTGTTTTTAGCACATGAAGGGAACAGTACTCGGCGACACGTACCATTCTTTAAATACTATAGATACAGAAGGCTTATCCATGGAGTACAGCCAGCAGGATAATCAATCTCGGGACGTTAGCCACCCAAATAAAATACATAGACGGAAAAAGGCAAACACTCCTAGGCCAAAACATCGATTTAGTGGCGGATACCAGCTTAAAAAGAGTAATATCATACCCTCTGAAGAGGTCGTGAAGAGAACTCTGGACAAACTGCGTGGCCTAGGAAATCAGGCATTCGCCATTTTCCCTTTCAGTGAATATTTTGACGACTGGCTTGAGAACGTGAGGGGAGTACTTGGTGATTTTGAGCTTGATTCCGACATCGCCACAGACGATCAGTTCAACGAGCAGTGTTCGCAAATACTTTCGAATCTTGAACTGGCGCTTAACGAAAGACGCAACAAAGAAGCTTCGTATGATTTGGCGATAAAGACTCTCTCAGAAGACAAGCGTGTTCTCGAACGAATCGATAAAGATTATGCCATAAAAATGAGGGAGATGGAACGGAGGAAAAATGGCGAGATCAAACGTCTATCTAGAACTGTTCAAGACTTCAAAGAGGAACTTGATCGAATAACCCAAACGAAGACGGGTATCTTCAGATCCATGTCGAGGAAAGCAAAAGCTCAAAAAGCGGCAGAAGCAAGCCAAAAACTGAACTTGGCACGTGGCAAACTTGACTTGATCGTGCCAAATTTCACTGCTGAGCGACAAAGGCTCTTGACGGAACAGACAAAAATGCAACAACCTGTCGTAGAACGGATACAAAATCTGCAGAAAGAAATCAATAGCATAGAGATCGATGGCTCTTTGGATGCCAGACGAGCCGCCTGCGAAGCCTTGACTGATGCAGTAACTGCCCTTCTCAAGAGAAAGATGCCACTGCTGCAATAAACTGGTTCATAAGTCAGGTTCAACCGTAAGCCTACGAAAAGAGCGTT
>Ga0187784_10000929_pt1 | contig 22572 bp, 22 predicted proteins | sample 1015_SJ02_MP15_2_FD_132964 | JGI IMG/M metagenome (GOLD analysis project Ga0187784, IMG submission 132964) | Tropical peat soil microbial communities from peatlands in Department of Meta, Colombia - 1015_SJ02_MP15_20_MG | ecosystem: Environmental > Terrestrial > Soil > Wetlands > Peat | place... | reverse complement strand
TCGAGGCCGGGCGGCGCACGGGTTTCGATTCGGGATCGATGCTCGACTACGTTTACCGCGACACGCCGCAAGGATTTTCCGGGCTGGGGCGCCTGATCGACCGCCTCTATCTCGACGCCATCGGCTGGCGCGGCATTCGCGTGCGCAAGCAGAACGTCGAAGAGCTGCTCGCGCTCGCCATGCGCCGCCTCGCTGACGCTGGAACGCCGGTGCGCGTCATGGACGTCGCCGCGGGATACGGCCGCTATGTGCTCGATGCGCTGGCGCGAAGCGAAGCCTCGCCGGAGCGCGTGCTGCTGCGCGACTTCAGCGACGTCAACGTCGCCGCCGGCCGCGCGCTCATCGCCGAGCGCGGCCTCGCCGAGCGCGCGAGCTTCGTCAAGGGCGACGCCTTCGACGCCGACAGCCTCGCCGCGGTCGAGCCGAAGCCGACGCTCGGCGTGGTCTCCGGCCTCTACGAGCTCTTCCCGGACAATGCGCGCGTGCGCCGTTCGCTGTCGGGGCTCGCGCGCGCGATTCCGCCCGGCGGCTATCTCGTCTACACCTGCCAGCCCTGGCATCCGCAGCTGGAGCTGATCGCGCGGGCGCTGACGAGCCATCGCGAAGGACAGGCCTGGGTCATGCGCCGTCGGACGCAGAACGAGATGGACCAGCTCGTCGCGGAGGCCGGCTTCGACAAGATCGAGCAGCGCATCGACGAATGGGGCATTTTCACCGTGGCGCTCGCGCGCCGGCGCGAGGCCTGAGCCGATGGCGAGCGCGGCAGCAAACGCCGTCGAGATGCAAGCGCGCCCTCTGGGCCGCGCGGTGCTGTGGTTGCTCTGTCTCGGAACCCTGTTCTTTGCGTCCTACATCGCGGCGCTCGACGTCGCGGCGGCGCGCGCGAACGTGCCGACCATCGTCTTCGGCTGGGAGCGTCACATTCCCTTTCTGCCGTGGACGATCGTCCCCTATTGGTCGATCGACCTCTTCTACGGCCTTTCGCTGCTTCTCTGCAGCACGCGAACGGAGCTCAAGACTCACGCGCTTCGCCTGCTCACGGCGCAGCTCGTCGCGATTCCGATCTTCATCGCCTTTCCGCTGAAGCTCGCGTGGACCGCGCCGCCGACGGATGGGTTTTTCGGCCTGTTCTTCTCGGCTTTGGATCAGGCGGTCGGCAAGCCGTTCAATCTCGCGCCCTCGCTCCATATCGCGCTGCTCACGATCCTGTGGAGCTTTTACGTCCGCCACGTCCCGCGGCGGCTTCATGCAATCCTGCACGTCTGGTGCGCGCTGATCGGCGTCTCCACGCTGACAACGTTCCAGCACCATTTCTTCGACTTGCCGACGGGCGCTCTGCTGGGCTTCTTCTGCTTGTGGCTCTGGCCCGACGGCGGCGGAACGCCCGTCGCGAAAGCTGCTTTCGCGCGCGAGGCGAAACGGCAGCGGCTCGCGCTCGATTACGCGGTCGGGGCGGCGCTCGGCACGACTTTGGCGGTTTCTCTCTGGGACGCCTGGCTGTGGCTGTTGTGGCCCGCTGTTTCGCTCGGCTTCGTCGCATGCGCTTACGCTTTTCTGGGCTCGGGCATGTTCCAGAAGGATGCGCGCGGAGCCATGAGCCTGGCGGCGCGCGCGCTGCTCGCGCCCTATCTTCTCGGCGCCCGAGTCAACGCCTTTCTGTGGACGCGAAACCTTCCAGCCTCCGTGGAGATCGCCGACGGCGTGCGGCTCGGCCGGCTCCCGTCACAGGTTGAACCCGGGCTCGCCGTCATCGATCTCGCCGCCGAGCTGCCGGCGTCGCGCGACGCCGCCGAGTGGCGCGCCTGGCCCATGCTCGATCTCGCCTCGCCCGACCCCGCGCTGCTCGCCGAAGTCGCGCGGGCCATCGAGTCGGCGCGGCGACGGCGAGGCGTCGTTTTGGTCTGCTGCGCCCTTGGATTTTCGCGCTCGGCGGCGGCAGTCGCCGTCTGGCTCGCGAGCACGGGCCGCGCCGCTGACGCCGAAGACGCGGTCCGGCAGGTCCTTCGCGCGAGGCCGCAGGCGGTCGTACAACCCGCTTGCCGTGCGGCGATCGAGCGCGCGGCGCAAATCTTCGAGAGCGAAGCGGCATGACGAAGGTCCTGCGCAAGATCGCTTCGTCCGCCGTCCTCGCGACGGCGCATGTCGTCACCGGCGTTCGCGGCGTCTGGGCCGGCTGCGCGCCTTCTTCCGAGCAGCGCATCTACTTCGCCAACCACACGAGCCACGGCGATTTCGTGTTGATCTGGACCGCGCTGCCGAAGGCCCACCGCGCCAACACCCGGCCCGTCGCCGGCGCCGACTACTGGACGAAGAGCGCCCTGCGACGCTTCTTCGTCGGCGACGTGTTCAACGCCGTGCTCATCGATCGCAACGCGCCGAGCGAATCGCGGGGCAACGTGCTCGCGCCGCTGATCGAGGCTCTGAACGAGGGCCATTCGCTGATCTTCTTTCCCGAAGGCACGCGCAACACGGGCGAGGAGCCGCTGCTGCCGTTCAAGACTGGCCTTTGCCATCTCGCACGCGCCGCGCCGCATGTGCCGCTCGTGCCGGTGTGGATCGACAATATCGGCCGCGTTATCCCCAAGGGCGAGGCGCTGCCCGTTCCCCTGCTCTGCCATGTGACCTTCGGCGCGCCGCTCGCGCTGCAGGACGGCGAGAACCGCGACGCCTTTCTCGCGCGCGCCCGCGACGCGCTGCTCGCGCTTCGTTCGCGCGATGGAGGCGACGAGTGACCTTCGACAGTCCCATGCTCTATCTTTGCACCGGCGTCTTCGGCGTGCTTACGCTCGCGACGGCGACCGAGCGCGTCCTCTTCCGGCGCTCCAAGGGCGAAGCCTCGCCCATGCTGCAAAACCTGAAGGAGCGCATCGACTCGTGGTGGATCATGGCGATGTTCCTGACGGCGGCTTTTCTCGTCGGACGCATCGGCATGGTCGTGCTCTTCGCGATCGCCTCCTTTCTGGCGTTGCGCGAGTTCATGACGCTCATGCGCACGCGCCGCGGCGACCATTGGGCCCTGTTTGCCGCTTTCTTCGTCGTGCTGCCGGCGCAATATGCGCTGATTGGAGTCGATTGGTACGGCCTCTATTCGATCTTCATTCCGGTCTATGCCTTCCTGCTGCTGCCGATCGTCGCCGTGCTGCGCGCCGACACGCAGGCGTTCACTCGGCGCGTCGCCGAGCTGCAGTGGGGGCTCATGACCTGCGTCTTCTGTGTTTCGCATCTTCCGGCGCTGATGTCGCTCGACATTCCGGGATTCGAGGGCCGCAACGAACGGCTCGTCGCCTTTCTGATCATCGTCGTGCAGGGCAGCGACGTGCTGCAATATGTCTGGGGCAAGCTCTTCGGCAGGACCAAGGTGGCGCCGACCGTCTCGCCTTCGAAGACCGTCGAGGGCCTCGCCGGCGGGCTCGCGTCCGCGACTCTGCTCGGCGCGGCGCTATGGGAACTGACGCCGTTCTCGCCTTTGCAGGCGGGCGCGATGGCCTTCGTCGCGGCGCTCATGGGCTTCTTGGGCGGGCTCGTTATGTCGTCGATCAAGCGCGACCGCGGCGTCAAGGACTGGGGCGAGATCATCCGCGGCCATGGCGGCATGTTGGACCGGCTCGACTCGATCGTCTTCGGCGCGCCGATCTTCTTTCACCTGACGCGCTACTGGTTCACGGTCTAACCTCGCCCGGGGTCGGGGGAGAGCCGCAGGCATCCGGAGGCGCTCAGCGCTTCTCGGCCATGCAGGCGCGCGCGATCTCGTCGAGCCTGGCCCCACGCCTTTCGGGGTCCTCAATCTCGGACGAAGTCAGCGACGCAACGCGCTGCGCCGTGCAGGCGCAGAGATTGCTGCACTTGGCGGCCTCCACGTCCGCCTCGGCGCAGCGCAGCTCGCAGGCGGCGAAGAAATCGCCGGCGTCGGACGCGACCGGGGCCAAGCCCGCCGCTGAAAGACCCCAGAACAGCGCGAACAGCGCCGGCTGGTGCACGAGATAAATCAGCAGGCTGTGGCGTCCGAGAAGGTTGAGCGGTTCGATCCTCCAGTTCGCGCCGAAGGGCGCCAAGCCGCGCGCGCGCCAGAATTGCGACGCGGCGGCGCCTAGGAACACGTAGCCCGTCCAGGGCAGCACGGGGCGGTAATCGTTCGTCGCCGGCGTGATCGTCGAGAGTCCGATCCAGCTCAGGAGCGGCGCATCGAACACGGGATTGCTGAAGAAAAGCGGCGCGATGACCGTCGTCAGGCCGATTGCGAGCGCCGTCGGCCAGGGCCTGGCGACGAAGGGCGCGGCTAACAGGCTCGCCAGCGCGATGCAATGCAGAATGCCGAAGAACACGAAAGTCTGCGGAAAGATCAGATAAGTGCCGAGCGACACAAGCGTCGCCGCACCCGCAATGTGCGCGAGGCGCCGCCAAAACGCCGCCGCGCCGTTGCCCTGCGCGAGCACGAGGCTCATGCCGACGATGACGAGAAAGCCGATCGCGATCGCATGGCCGAACAATTTCACGCCAGCGGAAAACGGAATAGCGGGGTCGATATAGCCGAAATTGCCGAGGTCCCAGATCAGATGAAAGACGATCATCGCGACGATCGCGAGGCCGCGCGCCGCATCGAGAGAAGCGATGCGCGTCGGCGCGACGACTGTCTCTTGGACCGTCACTTGGAGGTCGCGACCGAAGGCGCCGTCGCGCGAAACTTGCTGAACACCATATCGGGCGCCGAGAGGTTATGGCGCGACGGTAAATGCCGCCCGACCCAAAGCTCGGTGACATTGGCGCCCGGAAAGCCGAACACCTCCGCCTCCTCCCAGCGCGCGCCGCGCTTCGTGCGCCAGGCGACGCGCGCGGCGTCGCTCATCGTCTGCATTGCATACATTGAGCGCAGCGAGGCGAAGGGGGCGCCTTCCGGCATCGCGCCGCTGTAAGTCACGTCGAGCTCGACATGCTCTTGGTCGATCTTGTCGAGCCTGATGCGCGCCCAGCCGCCACGCTTGAATTTGAGCACGAAGCTCCTGGTCTCCGGGTCGAAGGCGATCTCCTCGAAGGCGACGATTGGGCGCTGCTGCGTCTCGATCGGGCCGACTAGAAAGGACGAGCCGTAGGCGGTCCAGCGCATGTCCTCGAAGGGCAGGGGGCGGGCGCGCCAGTAGCCGTCGGGCGGATAGAACACCATGATCTCCTCGGCGCGCTCGCGGTAGCTCATCCACAGCTGCACGAGGTGGAAGCCGTTCTCCACGCGATTGCCCACGCGCACCGGCACCGTGTTCGGGCGCCAGAAGCTCGGAAAGGTGTAGCCCGTGAGCCAGAAATCCGGGGTCTCCCAAAAGGTCAGGCGCTTGGCGTGGGCCGCGAATTTCGGGTCGTGCGAGAGGTCGCAGCTCGACCAGTCCGGCGCATAGCGGTCGGTGCCGATCATGCTGATGTAGGAGGGATGCACGGCCTTGATCTGCATTCGGCGCAGGCGCTCGGAATAAAAGTCGAGCTCGATGTTGTCCTTCTCGGCGCAAAGCTCCGGCACGGAATTGTTCTCGACGCGCACCTGCAGCTCGTCATCCGCCTCTTGCGCGAAAGCGCGGGGCGCGGCGAGCGCCAGGCTCGCGCCCGAGAGCAGAAAGCGGCGGCGATCGATCGTCATGGCGTCTCCTCAATGCTCGTGCGGCGATTGCCGCCCACCCGGCGGGCGGCTTTATACCTCGATCGCCCGCAAAGCCGAAAGACGGATGACCCACGCCGCGTCCGCACCACCGACGGGGCCGCTCGAGTGACGGCGGGTCGGGGGTCGAAGGGGCGTGCGCGGTTAATTGATGGAGCGCTTCCCAGACGAAAGTCGGGTATCCGTGTAAACTTCCTCTTGGCGAGTTTCACACAATATGGTTGAGCTTAACCGCAGCCGCGGACAAAATGCAGCCTGGTCTGACGGTTCAAACCCCGCAACGAGACGCAAGTCATGACGAGCCCGGCGGCCCAGGCCGCGGAAATCATCAGGTCCCACGATGTTTCGGGGGTCGAGACGGCGCTGATCCTGAGCCGCAGCATGGCCGCGGCCGCCGAGATCGTCGAGGACCCCATCACGATCCCCTATGCCGATCTGCCCGGCTTTCCGGGAGCCGTGGTGAAGGGCGGCGAGGTGCAGATATGCAGCATCGAGGGCGCCAAAATTCTGCTGCTGAAGGGGCGGCCCGATTTCCATGAGACCGGCGATCCAAGCTTGCTGTTCTCCGCAATGGAGACGCTATCGCTGCTCGGCCTGCGCAGCGTGCTAGCGGCGGGCTTCGCGACCTCGGTCAATGCGCAGCTGTCGCCGAGCAGCCTCGTCGCGGTCACTGACCACATTGATTTAAAAGGATTGAATCCGCTGATCGGCGCCCCTGGCGACAGGAAGCTCCTCAACATGAACGAGGCCTATGACAAGCGGCTGCTGCGACGGTTGAAGGCCTCTGCGGCGGCGGCGGGCGTGGGGCTGCAGGAGGGAGTCTATCTGTGGCTCTCGGGGCCGAGCTTCGAGACTCCCGCGGAAGCGAAGGTGGCGCGGATGCTTGGCGCCGACGTGGTGGGCATGTCGCTCGCGCCTGAGGCGATCCTGGCGCGGCGTTTCAACCTGCCATACGCGGCGGTCGCCGTGGTGACCGACTTCGGGGCGGGCTTCAACGGCGGCGCGCCGATCGGCGACCTCTCGCGCGGGCCGACAGTCGCGGGAGTAATCGCGCTGCGACGGCTGCTGCGAGCCTACACGAAGTTGAGGTGAGAGCCCCCGACAAAAAAGGCGGCCCTCTCGGGCCGCCTCCCAAAACGCCTTAGCGCTTCGAGAACTGGAAGCTCCTGCGCGCCTTGCGCTTGCCGTATTTTTTGCGCTCCACCACGCGCGCGTCGCGGGTCAAGAAGCCCTCGCGCTTGAGCGCCGGCCGCAGCTCGGGCTCGTAATGCGTGAGCGCCTTCGACAGGCCGTGACGCACCGCGCCGGCCTGGCCTGAGAGTCCGCCGCCGGCGACAGCGACCGTCAGATCGTACTGGCCAGAGCGCTTGGCCACAACGAGCGGTTGCTGCAGGATCATGCGCAGCACAGGCCTTGCGAAATAGACGGCCACGTCGCGGCCGTTGACGGTGATCTTGCCAGTGCCGGGCTTGATCCAGACGCGGGCGATCGCGTTCTTGCGCTTGCCGGTCGCATAGGCGCGGCCCTGCTTGTCGAGCTTCTGCGTATAGACCGGCGCCTGCGGGGCGGCGGCGGCGACAGCCCCTGCGTCCTTGAGATCGGCGAGGGATGAAAGAGTGGTCTCGGCCATGATCAGGCGCTCCGGGAATTTTTAGTGTTCATAGCGGCGATGTCGAGCGTGGTCGGGTTCTGCGCCTGGTGCGGATGCTCCGGTCCCTTGTAGACGCGCAGATTCCCGAGCTGCTTGCGGCCCAAGGGCCCGCGCGGCAGCATACGCTGCACGGCCTTCTCCAGCACGCGCTCGGGGAAGCGCCCCTCCAGAATGAACTTCGCCGAACGCTCCTTGACGCCGCCAGGAAAGCCCGTGTGATGATGATAGACTTTCTGCTCGCGCTTGCGGCCGGTCAGCACCACCCTGTCGGCGTTGACGACGATAATGTTGTCGCCGTCGTCCATATGCGGCGTGAAGGTCGCCTTGTGCTTGCCGCGCAGGCGCAACGCGATGATCGAGGCGAGGCGCCCGACGACGAGCCCGGAGGCGTCGATCAGCACCCACTTCTTTTCGATTTCCGCGGCCTTCGCGGAATAGGTCTTGCCATACATGAGAATGGGGTTCCGAGACTTGGGTAAAGACGCCGCTCAAGCGGCTTGGCCGCTTCGATTAAGGGAGACAGGCGGCGATGTCAAACCGATTTTGCGTCCAGAACGCCGAGAGAGGCATAAAAATTAGGGGATTGGCAAAGGAGGTATTATAATACCTTGCATTCCTCCCCCTTGCCGCAGCGCCGCAAGCAGCCTAACCTCGCGTGAGCAGGAGAGCGACATGGCCAGCAAAGTTCTGATCGAGCGCGCGAACGACGTGCTGCGCCTAGTCCTCAATCGCCCCGAGAAGAAAAACGCCCTCGATCGCGAGATGTATCTCGCGCTGATCGAGGCTCTGAAGGCCGCCGAGGCGGACGAAGGCGTGCGCGTCGTGCTGTTTTCGGGCGCGGGCGGCGTCTTCACGGCGGGCAACGATCTCAGCGACTTTCTTCTCTCAGGCGCCGAAGCGGCCGAGGACTTTCCGGCTCTCCGCTTCGTGGTGACGCTCGCGAAATTTCCCAAGCCCGTGATCTCCGCGGTCGCGGGCGATGCGGTTGGGGTCGGCTCGACCATGCTGCTCCATTGCGATCTCGTCTATGCCGCGCCAAATGCGCGCTTCAAATTCCCTTTCGTCGATCTCGGCCTCGTGCCGGAGGCGGCGTCTAGCCTGCTGGCACCGCAGTTGTTCGGCGGCGTCAAAGCCGCCCAATATCTTCTGCTTTGTGAATTCCTCGGCGCCGAGGAGGCGCTGCGCTTAGGGTTCATCAACGAAATTGTGGCCGAAGCCGACCTTCTCTCGAAGGCCGAGAGCGTTGCGCGAAAATTGGCGGAGAAGCCGTTTGACGCGCTGCTCGCGACGCGCCGGCTGCTACGCGCCGATCTTCAGGATATTTTGGCGCGCATCGAGGAGGAGGCGAAACTCTTCCGCGAAGCCATGGCCCAGCCGGCGATGCAGGCGCGGATCGCGGCTTTCTTCGCCAAGGATCGGCGCTGACCGGCGGTAGCCAAGGGGGGCGGCGCGGGTTATACGCTCGCTTCAGCTGAAGGCCCGAGTCTGTTCCCTCTCCCCGCAAGCGGGGAGAGGGGCAGATACAGCCGACCTTATCAACCCGCCGCGAGCCGAAGATGACCGACCACAGAGATAGGGACGCCTCCACCTACTTCGGCTTCGAGGAGGTGCGGCTCGGCGACAAGCAGGAGCGCGTCGACGACGTCTTCCATAAGGTCGCGCGCCGCTACGACATCATGAACGATCTGATGTCGGGCGGCATGCACCGGCTGTGGAAGGACGCTTTCGCGGGCAAGGTCAACGCCCGCAATCACAAGGGTTTCCGGCACCTGGACGTGGCGGGCGGCACGGGCGACATCGCGTTTCGGATCGCGAAAGCCGCGCCCGCCGACGCGAAGGTTGTCGTGCTCGACATCAACGGCGACATGCTCGAGGTCGGGCGCGACCGCGCGGTCAAGCGGGCGGAGGGGGGAAAGCTCGAGTTCGTGCAGGCCAACGCCGAGCAGCTGCCCTTCCCCGAAAACGAGTTCGACGCCTACACAATCGCCTTCGGCATCCGCAATGTGCCGCGGATCGACGTCGCGTTGTCGGAGGCGTTCCGAGTTTTGAAACCTGGCGGACGTTTCCTCTGTCTGGAGTTCTCGCAGGTCGCGGTCCCTGGTCTCGACAAGATTTACGAGGCCTATTCCTTCAACGTGATTCCGACGATCGGCAAGCTCGTCGCCGGCGACAGCCAGCCTTATCGCTACCTCGTCGAGTCGATCCAGCGCTTCCCCCATGCGGACGATTTCGAGTCGATGATCCGCAAGGCCGGCTTCCGCCGCACAGGCTATGAGCGGCTGACCGGCGGCGTGGTGGCGATCCATTCGGGATGGAAGCCGTAAGACTCCTCTTCGTGTTCTTTGTGCCTTTGTGGTTATTTCACCACAAAGGCACAAAGAACACGAAGTTTCACAAAGAACCCGCCGCTCGTGGCCCCAATTGACTTTTCCCCGCCGCCGCGGCTTTTGCTCCCGCAACGCACACGAAAAACGGCGGTCCTCGGGTGATCTTCGGCTTCGGGCATACATGGCGCCTCGCCCGCGCCGCTTACATCCTGGCGCGCGAGGGCGTCTTCACCGGGCTCGACCCGGTGCTGCTGCCGCCTCCGGCTGGCGCGCTCGTGCGCCTCGCCAACCTCGTCGCGCGCAAGGATCACGGCGGCGGCGGCAAGGCGCTCGTGCGCGCCTTCGCGCAAATCGGGCCCTCCTACGTCAAGCTCGGCCAGTTCCTCGCCACGCGCCCCGACATCGTAGGGGGCGAGATCGCCGACGCTCTGACCGCGCTCCAGGACCGCATGGAGCCCTTCGGCCGCCCCGAGGCCGTCGCCATCATCGAGAAGGCCTTCGGCAAACCGCTCGACGAGATATTCTTGTCCCTCGGCGAGCCGGTCGCGGCGGCTTCGGTCGCGCAGGTGCATGTGGCTATGGCGCGGTACGGCGACGGCGCCCGCAAAGTCGCCGTGAAGGTGCTGCGGCCCGGCGTCGAGCGGCAGTTCGCGCGCGACCTCTCCGACATGTATCTCGTGGCGCGCCTCGCCGAGCGCTTCTTCGCCGAAGGGCGGCGGCTGCGTGCGGTCGAGGTCGTCGACACGCTGGCGCGCACGGTGAAGCTCGAGACCGACTTTCGCCTCGAGGCGGCTGCGGCCTCGGAATTTCGCGAGAACGTCGCCAACGACCCGGACTTCCATGCGCCGGACGTCGATTGGGACCGCACCGCCAAAGACGTGCTGACGCTCGAATGGATCGAGGGGATACCGCTCTCCGACATCGCGCGCGTCCAGGCCGAGGGGCACAATCTCAAGGACATCGGCCGCAACGTCTTGCAGTCCTTCCTGCGCCACGCGATGCGCGACGGCTTCTTTCACGCCGACATGCATCAGGGCAATCTCTTCGTCGACAAAATCGGGCGGATCGTCGCGATCGACTTCGGCATCATGGGCCGGCTCGGGCACAAGGAGCGGCGGTTTCTGGCCGAGATTCTCTACGGCTTCATCACGCGCGACTATCGCCGCGTGGCGGAGGTGCATTTCGAGGCCGGCTACGTGCCGCCGGTCCATTCGATCGAGGAGTTCGCGCAGGCGCTGCGCGCGATCGGCGAGCCGCTGCACACGGTCAACGCCTCCGACATCTCGATGGCGCGGCTGCTGACGCTGCTGTTCGAGGTGACGGCGCTCTTCGACATGCGCACGCGCACGGAGCTGGTCCTGCTGCAGAAGACGATGGTGGTGGCGGAAGGCGTCGCGCGCTCGCTCGATCCCAAGCTCGACATCTGGAAGACCTCTGATCCGGTGGTGAGGGGGTGGATCGAAGAAAACCTGGGCCCTAAAGCCAAAATCGAGGACGCGAGCCGCAGCATCGCGGAGCTCGCGCGGCTCGCGACGCATTTGCCGAAGACGCTGGCCGACACCGAGCGGACACTGGAGCGATTCGGACGATTTTCGGCGCAGGGGTTTGAATTGTCGCCGCAGACACTCGTGGCGCTGGAGGATTTGCGCAAGAGAGCCGACCGCGCGCTGCTGATGGGCATGGCGGCGATCGCGCTGGTGGTGTTTTGGCTCTCGCGGAGGTGAGGGGTCGGTTACGCTTCGCGCCCGACCCGCAAGCTCTGATCTGGCTCTGTCACGAACCCGAGCGCAACGGATTGAGAATTTCGAGGCCCGCGAAATCCTTTTCGTTGTCGGTGACGATCATGCAGGCGTTCGCGACCCCGGTCGCGGCGATGATCATGTCGAGCGCGCTTCGCGGACGCCCGCTGCTTCGTCCTTCCGACATCAGCTGCGCCCACGTCATCGCCGCCCGCTCGTCGAACGGCAGCACGCGGCCCGCGAAGAGCTTCTGTGGTCCTTCGTCGCCGAAGAACCAAGCCTCAAGCTCCTTGCGGCGCTTGCCGGCAGGTTTCTCTAATATGCCGCAGCGGATTTCCGCGATCGTCAGGGATGCGACGAAAAGATCGTCGTCGGCCTGCTCGGCCATCCAAGCGGCCAGAGAAACGGAAGGCGTCGGCTTGAAAACGTTGCTGATGATGTTGGTGTCGAGAAGATAGCGCATCAGATGTCGACCTCGCGCCCTTCTTCGCGAGGGCGCGTGAGGTCGAGGTCGGCGCCGACAAGCGGCGAGCGGCGCAGCGCGGCGAATATGCCGCCCTTTTTCGGGTGTTCTCCGCCTGCGGTTTGGCCGATGGCCACTCTGAGCTCGGCGGCCTCGGGTCCGCCGGAAGCAAGACGACGAGCGAGCTTTCGGATCAACTCGCGGTCCGCATGAAGCCCAATGACCTCGAAACGAGCCAAGCCTTGCTGCGAGAGGCGGCCACGGTAGTTCCTCACGGCGCGGTTTCGAGCTGAGCTCATCCGTCTCCTCCGGTAATATACCCGGACATATAACCGGTTTTTGAGGCGACCGCAACCAGCCTTTCGCGCCTCAATCAAACCCCCAAATCACCTCACTCCGCCAACTATTCCTTAACTACGCCGGGCGAGACTTCCCGCCCAAATCCGCGCAGCCTCATGAAGCCGGCGCAGGGAGGCGGTCTCATGCTTGATTCTGACGATCTCAACCCCAAGTCCTCCGCGCTCTCGCGCCGCGCGCTGCTGCGGTTCGCCGCTGGCTCCTGCCTTGCGCTGCCCGCGGGCGAAGCCTTCGCGGACTATGAGCGCCCCGAGCCCTATTCCAACAACGAGGTCATCGAGAGCGGTCACCGCTTCTTCGGTTCGATCGCACGCAGCCTCGGCGATCTCGTCGAGACCGCGGCGAGCCATTGGGGCAGGCCCAACGCCTATATCCTCGGGCAGGAGGGCTCCGGCGCCTTCGTCGGCGGCCTGCGCTACGGCGAAGGCGAGATGTTCACGCGCAACATGGGTCGCCACAAGGTCTATTGGCAGGGGCCGTCGCTCGGCTTCGACGCCGGCGCCGACGGCGACCGCACCATGATGCTGGTCTATCATCTGCCCGCCGTAGAGGCCATTTATCAGCGCTTCGGCGGCATGGATGGCTCGGCCTATCTCGTCGGCGGGCTCGGCATGACGGCGCTCAACGCCGGCGAGACTGTGCTCGCGCCCATTCGCACCGGCCTCGGCGCCAGGCTCGGCGTCAACATGGGATATCTGAAATTCACCGACCGCCCGACCTGGAACCCGTTCTGAAAGGTCGGCAGTCGGCAATAGGCAATCGGCAGCGGGCTACTGCCGACTGCCCACTGCCGTCAGTGCTTCTTTCGGAAAGCGTCGATCGAGACGATCTTGTCGCCCGCGCTTTGCGGCGGCGGCGCCTCCTTGAGCTCCGTCTTCTTCGGCGCGGGCGGCGGCGGCTCGGTCTTCGCTGGCGCAGGCGCGGCGGGACCGACGGCTTTCAGCGGCTCGCGCTTCTGCGGCGCAGCCGCGTGCTCCTCGCGGTCGTCTTCGATGTTGAATTTCACGCCGAACGGCGCTGCGGGGTCCGAGAACACCGTGATCGCCTCGAACGGCACATAGAGCGTTTCCGACACGCCGCGAAACGACAGCTTGACGCTGAAGCCGCTGTCGTCGACCAGAAGGTCCGAGAACTGGTGCTGCAAGATGATCGTCAGCTCCTGCGGCCACTGCTCGGCTAGGCGGCGCGATATCTTGACGCCGGGCGCGTCGGTGCGAAAGCTGATCGTGAAGTGGTGCTCGCCCGGCAGCACGCCAGTGGCGGCGACGTCGCCGAGCACGCGGCGCACCACGCCGCGCATGGCGTCCTGCACCAGCAAGTCGTAACGGATGAGATCCACCATTATTCCGTGCGCGCGTCTTGAATTGAGGAGACCGCGCTCGAAACTTCCCGAAAAGCCCCTCGCGGCGGAAGCGGAGATGTAAGTGGAGGCTTCTGTTGCCAGGCGCCTCCGAGCCCCGCCTAAAGGAGCTAACCCTTAGGGCTTTGATCCCAGTAGGATCGCCGCATTACGCAGCGAGCGCCACCGGAGCATAGTTGTCGTTGGCAACTATAAGGTTTGACCCGATAACGGTGGTATCATGCCGAGCGAAAAAGCACCCTTTACGCCCTCGTCGATCCTATTTCGCCCCCGCCCCAAGCCGCTCGTCGCCGCTCGACCTCGGGTGGAGGCGCCGGGTACCGCCCCCGGGTCCGATAGGTTTATTACGATGTTTGTTTATCGCCATAGCCGCCGCAAGCGACGGCGATTGCTATATATACGCGTTGCGTGAGATTTTGAAAGGGCCCCTGCGCGGTTCCGGTCGAGAATGTTTTGAAGAGAATCAGGGCGCGGTCTTCGCTCAAAAAGGACTCCTGGGCGGGGGCGTGACGCCGAGCGTGGGCAAGCCGTCGTGGCGGCGTCGACGCGTTTGCAGAGGCCGCAGTCGTCCGTCCATTCGAGGCTTTTAGAATTATCGGCGTTTGCGCCAGCACAGGCGGCGCGAGCAAAGGCGAGCAAAGCTCTCACTGCTCGAAATTACTTCATCTGACTCTTACGGAAGAAGGTTTCTCTCCTAACCCCGTCTTTCGGCGAATCGCAATATGACAATGCTTCGATCAAATTTTGCCAAGCGTGTTTTGCATGGGTCGTCCCCATGGATTGCTCAGACGCGCGGGGGGCGAAAGATCGCCTCCAACTCCCCGGGCGCCGTGAATGATCCGCGCGACCCCGATTGGCCACGTCGAAGGGGCATAGACGATCAGATGGGAAAACACCGGCCGGAATTTCCTGTCATTTCCTGTCATTGCCGCCAGACCGCTAGGCGGGCTTAAGAAAACCGCTCCCACACCGTTTGACGCGAGACGCCCAGTTGCTTGCCGATCTCGGCCCAGCTCACGTCCTGCGCGCGGAGCGCGTCGACGATCGTCTGGAGATGTTCGCGTTGGGCGTCTACCGCGTTGCTGACGGGCTTCAGCAAGGGGAGCAAACGCTCCTTGGGCCAGGTCTTGGGGTCGAAAGCGAGGTTGACGCCCGTGTCTCCGCCCTGCGTGACCGCCTGACAGATGTCGACGCAGGCGCCGCAGATGCGAACGCCGGCGGGCCCGGCCACGAGTTTTTTGACCTCCTGGGCCGATTTGCCGCAAAACGAGCAATGACGCTTCTTGAGGTTATCGAACATGCCCGCCTCCGTCAGGATGACCCTGACTGTCAGATACAACCTGACAAAAAGCCTGTCAATACGACGACGTCGGCGTCGGTCTGGCGGGCCCACCGCTCGATGAATATAAGGGGCGCTCGACCCAGCATTTGGAGCGCCCGATGCCCCTTTCCAGCATGACCGGTTTCGCCCGCGCCCATGGCGCTCATGGGCCCTGGAGCTATGTCTGGGAGCTGAAATCGGTCAATTCCAAGGGCCTCGACATCAGGCTGCGCACGCCGCCGGGCTTCGACGGCGTGGAGGTCAGGGCGCGCGCCGCCGTCGCCGCGAAGATCGCGCGCGGGACATGCTCGGTCAATCTTTCCGCCAAGCGCGCCGACGCCGCCGGCGCCGTGCGCATCGACCGCGCCGCGCTCGACCGGCTGCTCTCGGCGCTCGATGACGTGCCGCTGCACGCCAATCTGCGTCCTGCCTCGCTGGACGGGCTGCTCATGTTGCGCGGCGTGGTCGAAGTCGTCGAACCCGAAGACAGCGAGGCCGAGCGCGCTTCGCTCGAAGGACAGATGCTCGCCCATCTCGACGAAGCGCTCACCGCGCTGGCCGCATCGCGCGCCGGAGAGGGCGCCGCTTTGACGGCGACGCTGCGCAAGCGCATCGACCGGATCGCCGAGCTTGCGGAATCCGCCGACCGGTTGCCGTCGCGCCAGCCCGAAGCGGTCCGCGCGCGCTTGAAACAGCAGGTCGCGCTGCTCATCGAGAACGCCGACGCCTTCGACCCGCAGCGGCTGCATCAGGAAGCGGTGCTGCTCGCCGTCAAGGCCGACATCCGCGAAGAGCTCGACCGGCTGCACGCCCATGTCGCGAGCGCGCGCACGCTGCTGGCCGGAGAAGGTCCCGCAGGGCGGCGGCTCGACTTTCTTGCCCAGGAATTCGCGCGCGAGACCAACACGCTCTGCGCGAAGGCCGGCGATCCCGCGCTGACCGCGATCGGCCTCGACCTCAAGATCGAGGTCGAGCAATGGCGCGAGCAAGTGCAAAACATCGAATAGCGCATAGCGCCGCGCGGCGGCGGATGCTAAGGGCTTTGGCCTTCGACCCGCGCATTCGAAAAAGGCCCAATGTCCTCGCAAAAAACCGACCGTCGCGGCATCGTGCTGATCCTGTCCTCGCCGTCGGGCGCGGGGAAGACGACGCTGACGCGCATGCTGCTACAGGATCGCGAACTGGATCTCACGCTGTCGATCTCGGTGACGACGCGGGCGCGGCGTACGAGCGAGGTCGACGGCATCCACTATCGTTTCATCGCGCAGCGCCAGTTCGAGGCGATGCGCGACGCCGGCGAGCTGCTGGAATGGGCGCAGGTGCACGGCAATTTCTACGGCACGCCGCGCGCGCCGGTGGAGGAGATCCTGGCGCAAGGCCGCGACGCCCTGTTCGACATCGACTACCAGGGCACGCAGCAGGTGCGCGACAGGATGCCCGCCGACGCCGTGACCGTGTTCATCCTGCCGCCCTCGATGAAGGAGCTGCGCGCAAGGCTCGAACGGCGGGCCGAGGATTCGCGCGAGACCATCGAGCGCCGGCTGGAGAATGCGAAGAACGAGATCGCGCGCTGGAAGCAGTACGATTACGTGCTCATCAATGACGATCTACAGGCGACCTTCGACGAGCTTCTGGCGATCCTGCGCGCTGAACGCCGCAGGCGTCCGCGCAGATATGCGCAGATCGAGGCGTTCGTCGAGCGGCTGCTGGGCGAGAGCTAACCGCTTCATTTCCCGAAAGCCATCTGGAGCGGCTCGATGCTCGTTGTCTTCAGCGGCCTTCCCGGGACAGGCAAAACGACGCTCTCGCGCCGGCTCGCCCAAGAACTGGGTGCGGTCTATCTGCGTGACGACACGATGTGTCCGCCGATCATGGCCGTCTATGGCGACGACATCGCCGATGTCAGCTACCGCGTGGCCTATGGCGTCGCGCGCGACAATCTGAGGCTGGGACACGTCGTCGTCGCCGACTCCTGCAACGACGTGAACGTCACCCGCGACGCGTGGCGCGAGGTGGCGCTCGGCGTCGGCGTCCCCTTGGCGGAAGTAGAGATCGTTTGCTCCGACCTCGTGGAGCATCGCCGTCGCATCGAAACTCGGATCTGCGACGTGGCCGGCTTGAAGCTCCCGTCATGGGAAGAGATAAGCCGTCGGCAATCCGAACCCTGGCTCCGCCGCCATGTGGTGATCGACACCGCTCATCGCGCTGTCGAAGATTGTCTTGCGGAACTCAGGCGCCACTTGCCCCGCGAAACGCAGAGAAGCGGTTAAATTTGCACACCCGGCCGTGTCCCCTCCGTTTCGCCAATCTGGGCGCGCCGCGGCAGGCGCGCGATCATTGACAGCAGCGCGCGGTCGCTGAGCGCGACGAGGCGCTCGCCGCTGTTGAGCCATTGCACAGCATCGTCGATCGACGCCGCGTCGGCGAGCTTGGCTTCGGCGACGGCGCGGTCGGCCGTGATCTGTCCGCGCTGGCGCGGTTTGCGCTCCGGCAGCCAGTCTTCATGCAGCTCGCGGAGTTCCGGGTCTGCGTGAATCGCCTCGACGCCGTTCTGATCGTCCTCGCCGGCGCGGGCCAAGGTTTTCGAGAGCGCCTTGGCGCGGCGGGCGACAAACGGCGCGCTTGTCTCCTCGGGCGTCGCCAGCACGCCGGCGCGGCGGAACACGAGGCCGAGCCAGCGCTGCGCCGTCGCCCAAGAGATCACGATGGCGAGCAGCAGGCCGGCGATCGTCGGCGACATCCAGGCGACGAGCGAGGGCGAGATCAAGAAGCCGGCGACGAGCATCAAGGCGCCCATGGCGACATGCGAGCGGTGCCGGCGCACGATCGCGGCGATCGGCACCGAGCCGTCGTCGCGCCGCTGCGGGTCCCAGCCGGTGTCGAAGCCGAACACGATGTGCAGGACGTGGCCCGTTTGAATCAGCATCATGATCGGCGCGAGCAGGGCCGAGAGCAGCACCTCGAAGAGCGTGGAGACAAACAGCCCGATCGCGCCGCCGGAATCGCGCCGAGTCTGCCGGTCGAGCAGAGCGACGATGAGCCCGAAGAGCTTCGGCGCGAGCAAAATGGCCATGGTCAGCGCGAAGAGCTCGAGGGAGCGCTCGGCGTCGAAGCGTGGCCATACCGGAAACAGCGAGAACTCCGAGGTGAAATACTCGGGCCGCAGATAGCTCGCCTGGAAGACGAGCACGACGCCGACGAGGAGCTGCAAAAGCCACAGCGGCGAGGTCAGATAGCCGAAGATGCCCGTGAGAAAGTGCTGGCGCGACGCCCAATGGAAGCCGCGGCCGAACAGCACGCGCGAATGCTGGAGGTTGCCCTGGCACCAGCGGCGGTCGCGGATCGAGAGATCAATGAGCGAAGGCGGGCTTTCCTCATAGGAGCCGCCCAGCGTCGGGAGCATGTAGACCGAATAGCCGGCGCGACGCATGAGCGCCGCCTCGACGAAATCGTGGCTCAGGATGTGACCGCCCCAGGGCGGGCGCCCGGGGAGGTCCGGCAGGCCGCAGCAGCTCGCGAACGCCTCGGTGCGGATGATGGCGTTGTGGCCCCAGTAGTTGCCGTCGCGCCCCATCCAGGCGGCGAGCCCCGCGGCGATCACCGGGCCGTAGATGCGCGCGGCGAATTGCTGCACGCGCGCGAACAGCGTGTTGCGGTTGATGATGAGCGGCAGCGTCTGGATGATGCCTGAATCGGGATCGGCCTCCATGGCCGCGGCGAGCTTGAGGATGGTCGGTCCGCTCATGAGGCTGTCGGCGTCGAGCACCACCATGTGCGGGTAGGCGCCGCCCCAGCGTGAGAGAAACTCGGAAATGTTGCCGGCCTTGCGGCTGACGTTCTTCTCGCGCCGGCGGTAGAACACCCGCTCGCCCCCTTTGCCGAGGCGCCTGCGCAGCGCGATGAACGCGCGCTCCTCGGCGATCCAGACGTCGGGACGAGTGGTGTCGGAGAGAAAGAACCAGTCGAAGCTCTCGCCGAAGCCCGTGGCCTCGACATCCTCGAAGATCGCCTGCAGGTTGGCGAACACCTTGCTCGGCGTCTCGTTGTAGATGGGCATGACGACGACGGTGCGCTCACGAAGCTGCCGCGGCGTCTCCATCGGCTTCTCGCCGCGCAGCAGCATGAACATGCCAACGACGCTGTTGGCGAAGGCCAGCGCGATCCAAGAGAAGTTGAGCACGAACAAGGCGAGCAGCGCCCATTTCAGGGTCGTGACGCCGCCCACGTCGATGACGCGGTACATCTCGTGCGCGCCATACAGCGTCAGCGCCAAGCCGCCGCCAAAGGTCGTGAGCCGCGCCAGCCAGGGCGTTTTCCAGAGCTCGGGCGCAAGAAGCTTGTGGCGCCGGCGGCTGTCGAACCGGAAAAGGGCTTGCGCCGGCGTCGGCAGCGGGCGCTCGGGCGGAACCGCCGGCAGCCGCCTCGGGCGCAGGGGCGTCGCCGCCGCCGTTTCGCTCTGGGGCGCGGGGGAATCGAGAAGCGCCTGGTTCACAAGGTCCATCGGTAAAGCCACGTTTCGCTGATGATTTCGTCGCCCGCCTTCAACACGAGCCGCAGCTCGCTGTAACTTTCTCCGCCGGGATCGAGATCGAACGCCACGCGGCAAGTCTTGTTCTGCGTTTCCTTGTAGACGCGCTTGTTCAGCAACGTCCCCGGCCCCGCGCTGAGGTCGGCCTCCGCGGCGGCGAGCCGCCCCGGATCGGCGAAGGCCTCGCCGGCAAACACCACCAGGAAGCGGCGGATTTTGGGCGTGGCTCCGCGCCCGCCGCGCGATTCTATCACATAGGCCAGCGGCGGACGCGCGGGCGGCTCCCAACACCAGAATTGGCGATAGGCGTAGGTCGCTTCCTTGCCGACCGGCAGGGGCTGCTTGGGGCGCCAATAGGCGACGACGTTCTGGTTGATTTCCGCCGATTCGGACGGGATTTCGACCAGTTGCACCGAGCCCTCTCCCCAGTCGCTGTGAGGCTCGATCCAGAGCGACGGACGGCGCTCCCAATGATGGTCGAGGTCCTCGAAGCCGGAGATGTCGCGATTGCGCTGGAGGAAGCCGAATCCCTTGAGGCTGTTGTCCACGAAGGACGAGAGCTGCAGATCGGCGCGGTTGGAGAGCGGACGCCACAACCATTCGCCCTTGCCTGTCAGGATTTGCAGGCCCGCCATATCGGCGGCGGCGGGGCGGATGTCGTCGACGCGGCGTCGGTCGAGCGGCGTGAAGAGCGAGGCCCCGGCAAGGCTCGCGATCCCGATGTGATCGAGGTCGACGCGCGGGAAAAGGGTCAGCTCGGTGTCGATGATCGTCGCTTCGCTCGGGCGCAAGGTGAAGCTATAGGCGCCCGTGACGCTCGGCGATTCGAGCAGCGCATGGACGACGAGCGCGTTGTCGCCCAGCGCGGGGCGCTCGATGTAGAAGGCGATGAAATTCGGGATCTCCTCTCCGCGGGGGTCGGCGGTTCGGACGGACAGGCCCCGGGCGCGTATGCCGTAGACCTGCTCCGGAGCGGTCGCGCGAAAGAAGCTCCAGCCTTGAAACAGCGCGATTTCCGCAGGCCCGCTCTCGCCCTGGGCGCGCAACACGCGAAAGCCGGAAAAACCCATGTCGGGCAGCTTTTCCGTGATCTTCAGACTTCCGTAGTCGAACTGCGACTGGTCGTAGGAGAGCCTCTCCTGATTGAGCACGCCGTTCTCGACGAGATAAATCTCGACCGGCGTCGAGAACATCGGGCTGCGATGCAGCGGCTCGATCGAAAACCCCTTTTTTTCGCCGCCCCAGATCGCCGCGCCGGGTTTGAGCTTGATGCCCACATATTGATCGTAGGTCATCGACGCGAAAGGCTCGCGCAGATCGGACGGCGGCGGCCTGTAAGGCTCTTTCGCGCGCTTTCTGGCGACGTCGACAATGGTCTCACGCGAGAAGGGCGAAGGCTTCGGGGGCGGCGCCTGTTTGCCCGCAGGGTCCTGAGCCGCGCTCGGGCGAGCAAAAGAGGCGGCAAGCGCGCTGAGCGCCGCTTGCAAGAATTCTCGACGTTCGACCATGGAAAACCAAAGACGCTGGCGGGCGGGCGACGCGGCGGCGAGCCCGGCGATCCTTATCTATACAGAACGCCTGCGTTGCGAAACGGCTTTCTTGCGTCTGTCTTGAGATTTATGGACAGGGGTCGCGAAGAAGCGCGAATCCCGATAAGAACCGAGAGCAGTCCGCCTTATTCCGAAGGAGGCCCTTTCCGCCGATGCCCTCGCCGAAGACCCGCCACGCTTTAGCCGTCGTCCTCGCCGCCGGCGAGGGCGTCCGCATGAAATCGAGCAAGCCCAAGGTGCTGCACGAGATCGCGGGGCGATCGATGCTCGCCCACGTGCTAGTGAGCGTCAAGGAAGCCGGGATCGGCGCGGTCGCCGTTGTGGTCGGACCGAATCGCGACGACGTGCGCGCCGAGGCCGCGGCGCATTGTCCGCAGGCGCGGTTCTTCACGCAGCACGAGCGGCGCGGCACGGCGCACGCCGTTCTCGCCGCGCGCGAGGCGATCGCGGAAGGGTTCGACGACATCGTCGTCGTCTTCGCCGACACGCCGCTCGTCAGAGCCTCCTCGCTGCTCAACCTGCGCGCGGCGCTCACTGAGGGCGCGAGCGTGGCGGCGCTCGGCTTCCATACGCCCACTCCCTTCGGCTACGGCCGGCTGATCCTCGACGCCGCCGGCGGCCTCAAGGCGATCCGCGAGGAGAAGGACGCGACCGAGGAGGAGCGCGCGATCACGCTGTGCAACGCCGGCTTCATGGCGCTCGACGGCTCGAAGGCGTTGGATCTCTTGGAGAAGATCGACTCCAACAACGCCAAGGGGGAGTTCTATCTGACCGACGCGGCGGCGCACGCCCGCGCCGCGGGGCTTGAGGCGCGCGTCGTGGTCGGGGACGCCAGCGAGGCGCTCGGCGTCAACGACCGCGCGCAGCTGGCCGAAGCCGAGGCCGTCATGCAGCAGCGGCTGCGCCGGGCCGTCATGGCCGGAGGCGCGACGCTGATCGCGCCCGAGACGGTGTTTTTTTGCGCGGACACCCGCACTGGGCGCGACGTGGTCATCGAGCCCCATGTCTTCATCGGCCTCGACGTCGAGATCGGCGACGGCGCTGTTATCCATGCCTTCTCGCATCTCGAAGGCGCCAAGATCGGCCCGAAGGCGAGCGTCGGACCCTTCGCGCGGCTGCGCCCCGGCGCGGAGCTCTCGGCGGAGGTCAAGGTCGGCAATTTCGTCGAGATCAAGGCGACCAGGTTGGGGCGGAGCGCCAAGGTCAGCCACCTGACCTATCTCGGCGACGCGGAGGTCGGCGCCGACGCCAACATCGGCGCCGGCACGATCACCTGCAATTACGACGGATTCTTGAAGTATCGCACTAGCATCGGCGCGGGCGCCTTCATCGGCTCGAACTCGGCGCTCGTGGCGCCGGTCGTGGTCGGCGATGGCGCGATCGTCGGCGCGGGCTCGGTGATCACGAAGGACGTCGAGGCCGACGCGCTCGTCTTGGCGCGCGGCGCGCTGGTCGAAAAACGCGGCTGGGCGAAGATGTTCCGCGAGCGGCAGAAGGCCAGGAAGCGCAAGTGAGGCCGGCGGCTTGCGCGCCTTGCCCGCGAGCCGGCGTTAACGCAGTTGATGGCAGGGTTCTTGCTGTCCGCCCTGTCACTCCTTCGGAGAGTCCAATGTGTGGCATTGTGGGAATTCTCGGCCG
>Ga0187784_10000928_pt1 | contig 22574 bp, 19 predicted proteins | sample 1015_SJ02_MP15_2_FD_132964 | JGI IMG/M metagenome (GOLD analysis project Ga0187784, IMG submission 132964) | Tropical peat soil microbial communities from peatlands in Department of Meta, Colombia - 1015_SJ02_MP15_20_MG | ecosystem: Environmental > Terrestrial > Soil > Wetlands > Peat | place... | reverse complement strand
TTGCGCCACGGCTCGCCGAATTCTCCGCGCACCGACGCAAGGTTCACACACAATGCCGTGGCCCAGCTCTCGATTTGCACGTCTTGAGCCGGACGCCAGCTTCCCTTCGAGGTCTGCCACGATTGGAGCAGCGCCCATGCGCGATCCGCCGCCGGATCGCCGTGCAGCGCGAGCGCCGCCCACCCCGTCGGCTCGATCCAGGACTGCTTGCCAGGGAAATACCCCCAGCCTCCGTCCGGATTCTGGGCGCGGCGCAACTCGTTCAGACGCACTTCGAGATAGGAGTCCACCACCATTGTTTATCGGCGCGAATCGCGCGCGGCTTTATGCCGTACGACCTGGGCGCAAGTTCTATGCCTGGTCGTAAAGTGTCACAATACCCCAATGCTTTTAAAGACGCCTATTAAGGCCTTCTTCGCGATCATCCTGACGCTGCCGCTCGCCTTCGCCCAGGACGATCTGCTGGCGCATGCCCGCAAACTCAGCGCCGAAGCGATCGGGATCGACAGCCACATCGATACGATTCAACACGTGCTCGTCGCGAATGCCGACCTCGCGCAGAACCTGCCGTACGCGCACGCCGATTTTCCGAAATTGCGCGAAGGCGGGATGAAGGCGCCCTTTTTCGCGCTCTGGGTTCCGGTGTTTTATCCCGCCGCGGAAGCCGTACGCCGCACGCTCGACCTGCGCGATGCCATGCAGCGTATGCTCGATCAGCACAAGGATCAGATTGAGCTCGCCACCACCGCCTCCGACATTCAGCGCATCGTCAAATCCGGAAAAATCGCGGCGTTTCTCACGATCGAGGGCGGCCATCAGATCGATGACGACCTCGCCGTGCTGCGCGCCTACTACCAGCTCGGCATCCGCGCCATGACGCTGACGCATTTCAAGAACAATAACTGGGCCGATTCCTCTACCGACACGCCGCGCCACAATGGCCTCACGCCGTTCGGTAAGGATGTGGTCCGCGAAATGAACCGGCTCGGCATGATCGTGGACGTGTCGCACGTCTCCGACAAAACGTTTTACGACGCGATCTCGACCAGCACCAAGCCGGTGATCCTGTCACACTCTTCTTCGCGCGCGATTTCCGATATCCCGCGAAACGTGACCGACGACATGCTGCGCGCGCTCGCGAAAAACGGCGGCGTCATGGGCATCAACTTCGGCGAAGGATTTATCAACCACAAGGACGCCGAGGCCCTGAACTCGGCCATTTCGAGCCTGTCTTCCGGCCCCGAAAATCTCACCGGCGCCGGGCTCGACGAATACGCAGCCAAAGAGTACCGCGATCAGATCGCGGGCCAGCACAAACCCTTCGCGACCATCGACGACGTCGTCACTCACATCGATCACGTCGTCAAGATCGCCGGCATCGATCACGTCGGCATCGGCAGCGACTTCGACGGCATCACGGCGCCTCCACAGGGGCTCGAAAATGTTTCGAAAATGCCGTACCTAGTCGCGGCGTTGCTGAAGCGCGGTTACTCCGATCGAGACATCAAGAAAATCCTTGGAGAGAATTATTTGCGTGTCATACGCGACGTCACCGGTAGGTAATGCGGTGTATGAACTTAGTACCGGGAACCAGCGCCGTGCGGGTACCGGGGCCAATGACCTATTTACCCGCTAAGGCATTCAGATTAGATTGGGTAAGATAATTGCTGGGACGAACAACGTGAATCAGCTACTGCTTCAGTACTCATACCTCCAGGTTTTGGACTTCATGACGACCATCGCGTTCCTGTTGCATGGAGTGCGTGAAGGAAACCCGCTGGTTCGCCTGGCGATCCAGTTCTCGCCGCACCCGCTCGGCGGCTTGCTCGTGATCAAGCTCGCGGCGGTCGCGCTGGGAGTTTATTGCTGGAAGGGCGGCCGCGACAAGTTGCTGTCGCGCATCAATATTTTGTTCGCGGTGGTGGTGGCCTGGAACCTCGCCGCGCTGATTGTCGCCTCCGTCAAAGGCATCTGAAGCGGCGGCGCCTGAGTCGCGCGGGGTTCGACGTCGTCCTTCAAAAAGTCGCCCCGATCGGAGCCTCGGCCTGATCTTCACCGGAAAATAAAGGAACGTTTTGCCGGCGCGGGGCGTAGCTGTTGTATGCGCTTCCTAGCCGACCTGCGTTACGCCTGCCGTAGCCTCGTTCACAACCCCGGATTCGCCCTGATTTCCATCCTTTCGGTCGCGCTCGGCGTCGGGTTGAACGCCGCAATGTTCAGTTACGTCGATGCGCTCCTCCTGCGCCCGTTGCCCGCACCCGACCCCGGCCGCATCGTCGAAGTCGCATCCACCACTCCCGGCACGCGCATCGGCGGGATGTCCTATCCCGATTACGCCGATCTGCGCGACCACACCCGTACGCTCTCCTCTGTCACCTGCTACGAACTGACGCCCATGGGCATCAGCGCCAGCCGCGAAGCGGTCGCGCAAAAGACGCTGGGAGTCATCGCCAGCGGCAATTTTTTCTCCGGGCTAGGCATCCAGATCCCCATCGGACGCGGCTTTCGGCCTGACGAGGATTCGATCCCGGGCCGCGACCTGGTCGCCGTCATCAGCCATTCCCTGTGGCAACGCATGTTCGCCTCCGATCCCAATATTGCCGGGCGAACGCTGCGCCTGAACGGAGCCGAGTTCACCATCATCGGCGTCGCACCCGCGGAATTCAGCGGTCCGCAGGCATTCATCATGCCGGATGTTTACGTCCCGCTGAATTCTTATCCGCAGACGATTCCGAACAGTAGCAGAGATTTTCTCACAGCGCGCGGGAACCGCGCTTTTACCCTGTACGCCCGCCTCAAGCCCGGCGTCAGCGAACAGCAGGCGCAGGCCGAGCTGGCCACCGTTGCGCAACGGCTCGCCGCTCAGTATCCGGACACCAATCGCGACCGCGGCGTCGCCGTCATGAGCTATATGCGCGCCCGGTTTGAACAGGACACCATCGACGCGACCCTCTCGCTGATGATGATGGCGATCACCGGGCTCGTCTTGTTGATCGCCTGCGCCAACGTCGCCAACCTGGTGCTGGGTCGTGGAGCGGCGCGCGTGAAGGAGATCGCGATCCGCATGGCCGTCGGCGGAAGTCGCTGGCAATTGGTGCGCCAGCTTTTAACCGAGAGTCTCTTGCTCGCCCTGATCGGCGGCGCCGTGGGGATGGCGGTGGCATACGCGGGCGTGCAGCTTTTGCTGGCGATTCCTCTGCCGTCGGATTTTCCCATCGCGCTCGGCGTGCGCATGGACACGCGCCTGCTCCTGTTCAGCTTGGCCGCGACCATCGCCACCGGCCTCATCTTCGGCCTGGTGCCCGCGCTCCGCGTCACCAGCGCCGATCTTTCCTCGACCATCAAGTCGAGCGATCAGGGCCCGCAGAAATCCACGCTATGGCGCAGCCGTCTCGCCGGGCGGAATCTGCTGGTCGTCGCGCAGCTCACATTTTCCGTGGTCCTGCTGATTCTTTCCGCATTTTTCGTCCGCGGATTCGCCGCCGCCAGCACTATGGATCCCGGCTTCCGCGTCGATCACACGTTGTTCTTCTCACTCGACGCGGCCATGGTGCGCTACGAGGAACCTAAGGCTCGCGACTTTTTCCGCAAGTTGGAGGATCGCCTCCGCGAGCAGCCCGGCATCCAAGACGTCTCCGTGTCCTGGACCCTCCCCTTCGACCCCAGCCAGCAGTCGCAGCGCCGCTTGATCGTCGACGGCTATCAGGCCAAAGCCGGCGAAGAGTATCCCGCCGCGTGGTCCAACACGGTGGACGAGCATTTTTTCCCGCTGATGGAGACGCCGATCCTGCGCGGGCGCAACTTCGATTCGCGCGATACTGCGGCCTCGCCGCGCGTCGTCATTGTGAATGAAACCCTGGCCTCGCGCATGTGGCCCGGTCGCGACTCCATCGGCCAACGTCTGCGCCTCGATCATCCGGGTGCGCCGGAGGCGCAAGTCATCGGCGTCGCCAAGGCCGCGAAATATGGATATTGGGCCGAACCGCCGCAAATGGCCTTGTGGGTTCCCGTCTCGCAAAACTACGAATCGCATTTGATTTTCGAAGTGCGCACGGCAGGCGACCCGGCGGCCATGGCCGCGGCCGCGCGAAGCCAGGTTCGCGAGCTCGACCCCGACATGCCCGTCGTCAGAACCAGCACCATGGCGGCCTTTTATCACGACCGCTTCATGCTCGGCCCGCGCCTTCTGGCCCAGATCGTCAGCGGCATCGGCCTCATCGGCCTGTTGCTCGCCGTGGTCGGTCTCTACGGCGTGGTGGCCTACGCCGTCAGCCGCAGGACGCGTGAGATCGGCATCCGGATGGCGATCGGCGCGCGCCCCGGCGACATGCTGCGAATGGTGCTCGGCCAGGGCTTGATCTTCACTGCGATCGGCGTCCTCATCGGTGCCGCCATCGCCATCTCCACCGGCCGCTTCATGCAGACTTTCGCCGTCGGCGCAAGCCCGCGCGATCCCGCGACGCTGCTTGCTGTCGCCGCGATCCTGACCGTCGTGATGATCGTCGCCTGCTGGGCTCCCGCACGGAGAGCGTCCCGGGTAGACCCGGTCCTGGCCCTCAAGGAGGAATAAGCAGCCCTACGGAATCAGCCCGATCCGTTTCTCCAGCGCCCGGAATCCGGCGGAATTCCGCATCGCCGCGTAAACCGGGTGCACCGCCACGTTCAGCACCTGGAATTCGTGCCGATCGGCCGACCGTTCCAGCCATTTCACCGTGTTCGCTTGGTCTCCCATCAACGCGTAGACCAGCGCAAACCATTGCATCGCGCACCCCGGATTCGGATATTTCTCCTCGAACGGACGCATCAGCCGCAGCGCGTCTTCCCTTCGGCCCGCCCGCGCCTCCGCCATCGCTTCGTACATCTGCGCCGGAGGAAAAACCTGTTTCAAACCCCGTAATTCCTCAAGGGCCAGATCCGTCCGCCCTTCCTCGATGTACGTCGCGCCGATCATCTCCTGCGCTGCCAGTTGTTTCGGAAAGATCGCGTGCAGTTTCTCCGCGCTCTCACGAGCTTCCGCAAACCGTCCCTCCAGATTTCGCATCGTCGCCAGGTTCAACATCGACGGAGTCGAGAACGGATCCAGATCCTGAAACCGCCGGATGTGCTCGTCCGCTTCCGCGAAACGCCCGCGAAAAATCAGCAGAAAGCCGAAATATTGCTCGGCAGACGAGTTCGGCGCTTCGGCCTCCGCCAGCCGCAGTTCCCGCTCGGCCCGATTCCAATCCCAGTCGTATTGCATCGCCAGTTCCGCCAGCATCGCATGCGCCGCCGGTAACTCCGGATCGAGGGCGAGCGCCCTGTGGATCAACTGTTCCGCGCTCCTGCGCTCTTCCTCGGTCTGATAGGTCGATCCCCGCGCGACGGCTTCGTTGAACCTCTCGACGCCCAGGTCGAAGTACGCCGCCGGATATTCCGGGTCCAGCGCGATCGCGCGTTCCAGATCCGCCCGCGCCTGCGCGGCCGCGTCCGAGGTCAACTGTTGCTCCTCATATCGCGCCTTCATCACGTAATCGTGCGCTTCCGGCTTGGGAACATGCTTGGCGGCCCGCGCCCCCGCTACCTTCAGGCTTCGCGCGATCCCCGCCGCCAGTTCCGACTGCACCGCAACCAGCTCCGACGCCTGGCGTTCGTAGGTTTCCGACCACAACACCCTCCCGTCGCTTACCCTTTCGAGCTTCGCGGCGATTTTGACGCGATCGCCCTCGGCCGCGACGCTCCCTTCGAGCACGTTCGCGACGTGCAGCAGCCGCCCCGCTTCGCGAATGTCCGCTTCGCCGCCCTCAAACCTCGCCACCGAGGAAGGCGCGATCACCCGCAGCGCCTTCAACCGCGATAGTGTCTCGGTAAGTTCGTCCGCGAAGCCGCTGCTCAGATACTTGCTGGATGGCTCCGCGCTCAGGTTTGCGAACGGAAGCACGGCGATCGAAGCTTCGCCTGGCGCCGCGCTGCGATGGAAAACCAGCCATGCCGCTGCAACGCACGCCAGCACGGCCGCGCCAGCCATTGCCATCCTCGCGAATTTCCTCGGCCGCCGCGCCCGCACCGGTTCGCCTTCCAGATACCGCTTGAGATCGGCGTCCATTTCCGCCGCCGACCCGTAGCGTTCTTCCGGAGTCTTGCGCAGCGCCGTCGCAACAATCGCGTCGAGCGGCCCGTCCAGACCCGACGGCGCCGGCTCCGCATGGCTGATCGTATCCGCGACCCCAACCGCCGAATAATCCTTCATCACGTAAGGTGGCCTTCCCGTCAGCAAACGGTACAGCAGCACACCCGCCGAGTAGATATCGGAGGCGAACGTCAGCGCTTTCCCCTGCGCCTGCTCCGGGCTCGCGAAGTCCGGCGTGAACGCGTACATTCCCGTCTTGGTCAGGGCTGCGTCGCCGGTTGCATCCACCAGCCGCGCCGTCCCGAAATCCAGCAGCTTCGCATTGCCGCCCGCGTCTACCAGAATGTTCGACGGCTTCAGGTCGCGATGAATCACCTGGCGGCCGTGTACGTATATCAGCGCTTCCAGCACCTGCCGCATCATCCCGATCCTCGCGCGCGCGTCCAGTTCGTGCGTGTCGCAAAACCGGTCGATGGAGAGCCCGTCGACAAATTCCATCACCAGGTACGGAAGTCCCGACCCCGTGACCCCTCCGTCGATCAGGCGCGCCACTTTCGGATGGTCCAGGCTGGCCAAAAACTGCCGTTCGCGCCGAAAACGCTCCTCGATCTCCTGTGACGCGAGCGCGAGCGGCGCCACTTTCACCGCCGCGGCCATCTGAAACGCGCCGTCCGCGCGCTCCGCCAGGTACACCGTGCCCATTCCTCCACGGCCCAGCAGCCGGATCGCCTGCCACGGTCCGAACCGCGGAAGCTCTTCCGCCGCCGCCGGCGCCGCCGCCCGCACCCATTCATGGCCTTCCAGCAGTTGGCAAACTTCTTCGAGCATTTCCGCATCGTTCGCGCACTGCTTCTGAAGCCACGCCTCCCGATCCGCTCCCGGCGCAAATTCGAGCGCGCCATCGAAGGCCGCCTCGACCCTTCGGAATCGTTCCATCTGGTCCGGGTTCATGTTGAAAAAGGGGACAGACTAGTCGGCACTAATATCGTTGACACACCCTGTCCCCGAGGTACACAATGGGTAGTGTACCTCTCGACGGCGACTACAGCTTCATTAAGCACCTGTCTCAGATCGCGGGAAGCGACTGGAGAAAGGTAGTCTTGGCGGCATTCACCTGCTATTTCGACGCCAGCGGTACACAGCACGATCAGTTTGCCATTGCTGTGGGCGGCCTGATGTCAACTGCGGAAACATGGGAAAACTTCCGAGAGGTGTGGCAGGCGCGATTGCTGAAGTCTGGGCTACCGTACTTTCATCGAAAGGAACTTGATCTCAAGCGACACTCAGGCCTACTGGAGGATCTCGCGAACATCGCTAAAGAACACTCGATGCGGAAATTTGGAATGATTGTCCGCGTCAGGGAACTGCATCGTAGTGTATCGAAGAAGGAGCTCGCCGCAGTTCACTTGGACGCATACAGCTACGCTGGTAGAGCTTGCGCGGCGCACGTTCGTATATGGGCGAAGAAGGAACACCTTAGGAGCGTTCCAAGATTGGTCTTTGCAACAGGCGACGCAGGACGAAACCAACTAGAGCAGCGGTTACGTAAGGATGGGTTTCACGACGTGGATTTCGCGCCAGCTTATGATCAGTTGGATCGCAAGACCGGATTCGTAATACCCGGCGCAGTTCCTCTCCAAGCAGCGGACTTACTCGCGTATGAGCTGTTCGACCCGATACGCAAAATGGAAGAGCGCGGAATGCGTCACGGATCATTTGGCCGCGACAATCTAACACCGGTGTGGTTTATTCTTGACAAAATCCCCGGCGAACCTCAGGTAACGGAGGATGATTCGTTAGCTGCATTCAAGGACAAGGTCAAGGTTTTCAGCGGCGAGAAGGACTTGATCCGGCTGGCAACATGGATGCCCAAATGAGTTACTATCAAACCAATGAAACAACCGGGTACGTCAAGCGAATACGAAGCGTTCAAGACGCTACTCAACCGCGTGATGGCCGTGCCTCACGATGTAATTGCCGCTCGCGAAGCCGAATACAAGCGAAGAGCGGACCTCAATCCGAGCAAACCCGGGCCGAAACCGAAGCGGCGGAAACGCGCTTCCCGCGCCCAGTCCGTCTAGGTACTGGCGGTTTCCGTTTCTCCCTCCTTCTTCCCGATCAGTTGGTCGTAGGTGATACGTCGCCCGACGATCTGAGAAAGAACGAGTTTGAAGCGGTCGAAATCGGTCGCGTCCTCGCGATTGTTGAAGCGAAACACATGCTCGTCCACGTAGGCCTGAAGGTGCGCAGGATCGACCGAAACGTAAGTCCCTTTCAATCCGCGCTTGAGCAAACTCCAGAAATTTTCAAGACCGTTAGTGTGAACGCGCCCATTGACGTAGCCTTCCAAGTGGTTCACGAACTCGCGCTTGAGTTCTGGCGCGACATGGCCGTATACAGGCAATTCGTCGGTGTAGAGCTTCGATCCGGCTTCGACGTTGCCTTGCAGGTACGGCTCGACGTGATGCTTCATCCGGCTTGGAGCAACAGCAGCGCGGACATTCCCCTCGCGCTGAAGCAGCCCCATGACGATAGTCTTGTTCCAGTTGGTTCCCGCCGACTTCGCGCGCTCGAAGCGCCGAGATTTGCGGTGCATGTGGGCGATCTTTCCGCCGACGAAAGTTTCATCGGCTTCGACTTCGCCCGACAGTTTGTTTCCGTCATCGTCAATCATGGCGAGCCGGACGCGGTGGAGCATGAACCATGCGGTTTTTTGCGTGACGCCCAGATCGCGCCCGACTTCATAGCTGCTGATCCCGTTCTTGCAGTTCGCCAGCATCCACACAACGGCGAGCCACTTGTCCAGCGGGATCGGGGAATCCTCAAAAACGCTCTTGGTCTTGACGGAGAACTGCTTCCGGCACTTCGAACATTTCCAGATGCGGCGAGTCTTGAGAAACATCGGTTTTTCGGCTCCGCAATGCTGGCAGGTGACGCCCCTCGGCCAACGGCTGTCCGCGACTTCGGCGAGCGCGGCGTCGGGATCGGCATAATGCCGGATCGCGTCCATCAAAGTTGCTGGCTTGGGGCTTTCCATAATGAAAAGTATGCCAGAAAACGATGGGTGTGTCAACTATATTCTTGCCGACTAGTCTGTCTCCGGATCCGAAATCGTTGATTGGTTCGAGAGGGTTCGGCGTGGCGAGAGCGGTCTGCGGAACGCACGTACCGTGTCCTCTTTTTCACAGCAGACGAGCCTTTCATTTCCGATGCAGGCGCCGGTGCAGCCAGGCGAGTGAAAAACGCAGGCTCCGCTCAACGGTGCTCTTGGAAACCTGCAAAATATCCGCCGTCTCCTCGAGCGTGCAGCCCAAGAAATAATGCAGTTCGATTGCGCGCGTTTTCGCCGCGTCGAACTCGGCCAACTCGCCGAGCGCACCCGACAGATCCAGCGATTCCGCGCTTTCATTCGACAGCCACGCCAGCTCCGCGTCGAGCGGAATCCGGGTCCACCCCAGGCCTCGCTTTTTCGCCTTGGCCTTTCGCGCCGAATCGATCAGAACGCGCCGCGTCAGTTGCGCCGCAAACGCAAAAAAGTGCCCTCGATCGTTCATCGCCAGGCGCCGCGCGCGCAACAGATCCAGGAACACTTCGTTGACCACCGCCGTCGGTTGCAGCGTATGATCCAGCCGCTCTTTGCGCAGAAATGCCTCCGCAATCGCGCGGAGCTGATCATAAACCAGCGGCGCGAGCGACTCCACCGCGCCCGGCTCGCCTTGCTCCCAGCGCCCGAGCAGTAGCGTGATCTCTCCCGGTCCGGCGTTTGACAACTTTCAGGATACCCATTTGAAGCTCCGCGCGGCGCGTCTCCATGAGTAAAAAACACCTCACAATTTAACAGCGCAGACCGGCAAAAAATGCCGTCACCGGAAATTTCCCTTTCTTTGACGTGAATCAGCGCAGCGGCGGCGTCGTGGACGGCGCGCGCCGATGGTGCGTCGCCTGCTCGTAAGCATAAGCGAGCTTCAACAGCTCCGGCTCGGACCACGCGCGGCCGTAAATCGTCATGCCCGCCGGCAGCCTGTCTCCGCGCGTGAACCCCATCGGCACATTCATCGCCGGGAAGCCCGTCACCGGTGAATAAAACTGGCTGTTGTCGCCTGCCGGCGTGTTCAAGTCCCCGATCAGGCGCGGCGGATTGCTCCAGGTCGGATACACAAACGCATCCAGCTTGAACCTGTCCATCGCTCTGTCGACCGCCTCGCGCACCTTCTCGCGATACGCGCTGTCGGCTTGGCACGCTGCCGATTCCGGGCCATTCTCCGGGCCTTGTTCCGACATCTCGAGCCGCCGCTGGACCGAAGGATGAAAGCGCCCCGACTTGATAATTTCGGCGAGCGTCTTCACCGGCACGCGATCGCTATGCGCGGCCAGGTACCGGTTGAACTCGTACTTGAACCCCATGCATGGCCCCGCGCCCCGCGGTCGCTCCACGGTGTCCACCGTCACAGGATCGACGATCGTCGCGCCCGCGCGCCGCAAGTCGTCGACGGCCGACATAAAAACGCGGACCACCTCGGGATCGGCGCTCTCGCGCTCATACGCCTGGCGAAGGATGCCGATCGCGGCGCCGCGCAGCCCGTCGCGATCGAGCGACGCCGCGTAATTCTGCGGAACATGCGCTGTCGCCGCGCTGGTCACCGGATCGTTCGGATCGGCGCCCACGATCACCTGGAACACCGCAACCGCGTCTTCCACCGTCCGCGCCATCGGACCGGCGATGTCGGCCCGCGAAATCACCGGCAGAACCCCCGCGCGGCTGGTCAGCCCCATGGTCGAGCGGATCCCCACCAGCGCCTGATGCGAGGACGGTCCTCGAATCGAGGCGCCCGTATCGCTGCCCAATCCCACCAGGCCAAAACTGGCCGCGATCGCCGCCGCCGTCCCTCCGCTCGAACCCGCCGTCACCCGATCGAGAGCGTACGGATTCTTCGTGTACCCCGGCAGTATCGAGCTCACCGTTTCATACTGGCTGAACGCCCATTCCGCCATATTGGACTTGGCAAGCACGATCGCGCCCGCCTCCTTCGCCCGCTTCACCAGAAACGCGTCTTGCGCCGGAATGTAGCCCTGGAGCGCCAGCGCGCCGTTCGTGGTCTGCAATCCTTGGGTTTCGAAATTATCCTTGACGATCATCGGCACGCAGTCGAGCGGACGCGTGATGCCCGATTGCGCAAACCGCCGGTCCAGTTCGTCGGCTTGCCGTTGGGCGTCGGGATTGACGGTCACGATCGCGTTGATCGCCGGTCCGTTCTTGTCGTAAGCCTCGATGCGCCGCAGGTATTGATCGACGAGCGCGCGGCAGGTGAGACGCCCCGCCCGCATCGCCTGGTGGACCGTCGCGATGGTGGCCTCTTCCACTTCAAACGGAGCAGCCGTTTGAGCGAACACCGGCGCAGCCGTTTGCACAAGAAATAGCGCCGCCGCAAGCGTCAGCCAGCAGAGGAAGCGGATCACCAGATTATTTTATGTCTTTTGACCCGAAACATTTCATGATAGAAATATTTTCAAAGAAACTTCGCGACCGCCGACCAAAGTTCGCCCGGCTCCACCGGTTTCGACAAGAACGCCTGCATCCCCGCCTGCCGGCAAAGCTCGCGCACGTCGTCGCCGAAGTTGGCCGTCAGCGCCAGAATCGGAACTTTTTCGTATCCCGGAATCCGCCGCATCTCTGAAGTCGCCGTCAGTCCATCCATCTCCGGCATTTCCAGATCCATCAGCACCACCGCATAGCGCCGTTTCGACGCAGCCTCCAGCGCCGTCCGGCCCGACGTCGCGCAATCGACCTCCACGCCCTTCCGTTCCAGCGCCCGCCGCAGAATGGTCAACCCGATCGGATTATCTTCTACCGCCAGAATCGCAGGGCCCGCGTTTCGCCGCGTGACCGTCGCCGCGTCCGCCGGCGCCGTCTCCGCCGGCCTCTTGAGCGGAAGACGCAGCGTGAACACCGAGCCCTGATCGGGCGCGCTCTCCACTGCAATCGATCCGTTCATCAGCAGCGCCAGCTTGCGAGCCAGCGCCAGCCCGAGCCCCAGCCCCGGATAATTGCGCGCAAACCCCGCTTCGCCCTGCCGGAACGATTCGAAAATGGTTTCGAGCTGATCCTTCGGAATTCCGATTCCGGTATCGTGCACGGCCATCACCAGCCACCGCCCCGGCGGTGGTCCGTCCACCCAAACGCGCAGTTCCACGCCTCCCTTGTGCGTGAACTTCACCGCGTTCGCCAGCAGATGACCCAGCAACTGGCGGATCCGCGGCGCATCGCCTACCAGCGTCTCCGGCAAGTCCGGCGCCAGCGCCGCCGCCAGACGCAATCCCTTGGCCTCGGCCCTCGACGCCTGCTGACCCACCGCCGATTCCAGCAGCTCGCGCAAATTGAATTCGCTTTCATCGAGCGAGAACTGCCCGGCTTCGAGCGACGAATATTCGAGCGTCGCGTTCAGAATTTCCAACAGGGACTCCGCGCACAGCCGCGCCGCGTTCACGTAGTCGCGCTGCTCCTCATCGAGATTGGTTTCGAGCAGCAGGTCCGCCATCCCCAGGATGCCGCTCAGCGGCGTCCGGATTTCATGGTTCAGGCTGGCGAGGAACAGCCCCTTCAAGCGGTCGAGTTCGTCGCCGGAGACCACCTTAGACGGCGGAAGCTCCCTCACGGGCGCGGTATTCATGGACATGCACCGGACTCTATTGAACATCGGCCGATGACACCGCGAAGTTTAGGGCGTTTGTCCGAGTCCCCGACTAGACCGGTTCTCGTAGATAGCGTAAGGCTTCCCACCAAGCCGCGCCAGTAAATGGCGGGGTTAAATGCCGGTGTTTGAAAAATCAGGCCGCGCCAGTAATGGCCGGGCTAGATGCCGGTGTTTGAAAATTCAAGCCCCCGGCAATGGCGGGGCTGAGCGGACGCTATTGCTTTTTCTTGTCGTCCTTCTTCTCTTCCACCGCGTCGCCGAAGGTGATCTTTACATCCGACTTGAACTGCTTGTAATCCTCGTACCGGACCGTCTGCTTGATGCGCACGTCCTGGTCCTTGAAATGCAACGTGTCGTTGGCGATGGTGTAGGTCGGGAACCAGTATTTTCCGTCGATCTGCTCGCGATAGGTCTCGAATTTCGGGTACGCCTCATCCGACCCGCGCTTTTTCACGCCCACCCCTCGGCCGTACGTCTTCACAACTTGCAGATCGCGATCGTCCACCCAGACTTCGCCCGAAAAGTAGCGTTTCCCGTTTTCGAATTTCTTCGGCTTCACGGCGAACACGTAACAGCCGATCTCGTCCACCTGCTGATGACCCAGGTAGCGGATCCAATAATTCGGAACCTCGCTCGTGGTCAGCACGAACGGCTGGACGCTGCGCAGATCCTCCATGTCTTCCGGCGTCAGAAGAATGTTGTGCAGGCTGGGCACCGGCGAGCGTACCACGTGTTCCGTCCGCTGCCCGTCGCTGTTAAAGATGATGTCGGACACCATCTCCCATTTGCCCGTCGTACCGCCCGCGTCGTCCAGTTCCTGAATTCGCGCCGTCTGGCGATACGTGTAGTTGTCACGCGCCTTGGAGAAATCGGCCTCATGCGCGGCGAACTTAGCGATGATATCGTCGATCTGCGATTGGCTCAGGTTCTGGTTGGCGTCGGCGGCCAGCGCCGGTCTTGGGATGAGAGATGTCCCGATCAAAAAGGATGCTGCGATTCTCAGTGCGCGCATACCATACTCCTTCGACAAATTACCCGCGATTCCCTAACATCTGTTTCGCGATCGTCACCCGCTGCATGTTGCTGGTGCCTTCATAAATCCGGCCGATCTTCGCGTCGCGGTACAACTTCTCGACCGGATAATCCTTCGTGAACCCGACCCCTCCCAACACTTCCACCGCGCGCGACGCCGTCCGCTCCGCCACTTGCGACCCGAAATACTTGCACATCGCCGCTTCGGTCACAAACGGCAATCCCGCATCCCTCAGCCGCGCCGCGTTGTACACCATCAATCGCGCGGCCTCCACTTCGACCGCCATTTCCGCCAGGTCGAACTGCACGCCTTGAAATTCCGAGATCAATTTTCCGAATTGCTTGCGCTGCCGCGCATACTGAAGCGCGTGATCGAGCGCCCCCTGCGCCAGCCCCACCATCTGCGCGCCGATCCCGATGCGCCCTTCGTTCAGCGTCTCGATCGCGATCTTGTATCCCTTGCCCACCTCGCCGATCACGTTCGCCTTCGGCACGCGGCAATCGTCCAGGATCAGCTCGCAAGTCGACGACGCGCGAATCCCCAGCTTGTCTTCTTTCTTGCCGACTTCGAATCCCGGAAATTCGCGCTCCACCAGAAACGCCGTGATGCCCCGGTAGCCCGCCTCCGGATTCGCGTTCGCGAACAGCAAAAACAACCCGGCCTCTTTCGCATTCGTGATCCACAATTTGCGCCCGGTCAGACTATAGTGATCGCCCGCATCTACGGCGCGCGTCGCGAGCGCAAACGCATCCGACCCCGACCCGGCCTCAGACAGCGCGTAGCTCGCGATCGTATCCGTCGCGAGCCTCGGAAAATATTTTTTCTTCTGTTCCTCGCTCGCCCAGCGGGTGATCGCGTTGTTGAACAGCGTGTTCTGCACGTCGACAATCACCGCCGCCGACGGGTCCACCTTCGCCAGTTCCTCGATCGCCAAAATCGACTGGAAAAAATATCCGCCCTGCCCGCCGTATTCCTCTGGAACGTCGATCGCCATCAGCCCCAGCTCGAAAAATTCTTTGAGGATTTCCTTCCGGAAAACCCCCGCCTCGTCCATCTCGCGCACGTAAGGCGCGATCCGTTCGCGAGCGAACTTGCGCACCGTGGCCTGGAACATCGATTCCTCGTCGGTCAACCGCGTGAGCGGAGCCGGAATGGTCCGTTTTTCGGTGGCGATCATCACTCCAATTGTATACTCTGAACATCACATTCAATCGCAACACTTGGTGCCACGCAACGATAGCGCAGGCGGTGGTTTCCTGTCGCCTGCGAAACCCGCGAAAAAAATGACTGACTGGAAAATACTAGCCTCCGCCGCCGACCCGCCGATTCCCGCCGAAGACATCGAAAAGGCCGTGCCCGTGCTCGAAGCGCTCGAAGCCGCATTCCGCCCGCTGGTCGCGACCATCCCCGACGGAGAAGATTTCTGGACCGGGCCCGAGGACGCCCTGTGACCCTCCTTGAAGCCGCCGCCGCCCTCCGCGCAAGAAAAATTTCTTCGCGCGAGTTGACGGATGAATCGCTTCGCCGCATTGAAGCCGCGAACCCGAAGCTCAACGCATTCCTCACCGTCACCGCCGATTCCGCGCGCGCCCGCGCCGCTCACATGGATGACGAACTCGCGCGCGCGATCGATCGCGGACCGCTCCACGGCATCCCGATCGCGCACAAAGATCTCATGATGACGCGCGGCGTCCGCACCACCGCCGGCTCGAAAATTTTCTCCGCCTTCATCCCCGATCACGACTCCACCGTAGTCGCGAAACTGAATGACGCCGGCTCCATCATGATCGGCAAAACCGGCCTGCACGAACTCGCCTACGGCATCACCTCGAACAACCCCCACTTCGGCGCCGTGCACAATCCTCATGATCTCGAACGCATCCCCGGCGGATCGAGCGGAGGCTCGGCCGCCGCCGTCGCCGCCGGTCTCGTCTTCATGGCTACCGGCACTGACACCGGCGGATCGATCCGCATCCCGTCGTCGTTCTGCGGAACGGTCGGATTGAAGCCAACCTATGATCGCGTCAGCCGCCGCGGCGTGATACCTCTCGGCCTGACCCTCGATCACATCGGACCCATTACCAAGAGTGTCCGCGACGCTGCGGTTTCGTTTCACGCAATGTGCGAAGGCGCCAGCAGTTACGTCCCTCCCGCCGGCGTCGGCATTCGCGCCATGCGCATCGGCGTGCCCGAAAATTACTATTTCGATCGTCTCGACCTCGAAGTCGCCGGCGCCGTCCGCAACGCGATTCAAACCGCCGCCGCATTGGGCGCGCGCATGGTCGGCATCCGCGTTCCCGATATCGACGCGATCAACACCGTCGGCCGCGTCCTGCTCCTGGTCGAAGCGGCAGCGAATCTCCGCCCGCACCTGTCGCGCCGCGGCGATTTCGGCGCCGATGTCCTCACCCTTCTCGATCAAGGCCGCCTGATTCCCGCCATCGATTACGCCGGCGCGCAGCGCCTTCGCCGCATTTTTATCCGCGAATTTTCGAAACTCTGGGATCAAGTCGATTGCATTTTCACGCCGTCCACTCCCACCCCCGCGCCCAAAATCGGCCAGACCACCATCGAGATTGGCTCCGCCACCGAGGACGTCCGCCTCGCCTCAACGCGATTCATGCGAGCCATCAACGTCCTCGGCATCCCGTCGCTCGCCATCCCCTGCGGCTTCTCAAAATACGGCCTGCCCCTAGGCCTTCAAATCCTCGGCCCGCCCCGCGCCGAAGACACCCTCCTAAAAATCGGCGCAGCAATGGAAGACGCGCTAGGCGTTTCAGTAAGATCCCTCAACCCCTGACGCGAGTGTCACCTGCGATTTTTTCGGGATGGGGCACTTCAAGGAGCACTGCTCCGGCCATCCTCGGCGCGTTACCGCGGTTGCCGGAGGGGTCTGAATTCTTCAAGTAAACACGCGGGCTGTCCCCAGGTTTCCCGACCTTGCTCCCACAATAAAGCACAGGCCGTAACTGACGGCTTGTACACATCCAAGCCACAACACCGGGGTAAAGCACTTCTATGGGACACTCCTTGCCGTGTGGCCAAGAACGCTGCATGAGCGAGATTCTCCCTCGCGTGCTCCTCCCGCAAAAGGGCAACAGTGCGTTGCGCCTGAAAGCGTCCGGGTCAAACTCATCCGCGGGCTTGTCCCTCGGCACCATTAAGGCTGACGACCACTGGGCCACACGGCAAGCACAGCTTATCCCAGGGTCGAGCGTGTTTTCATCGTGCGTCGTGGGGGCAACCCCGCAATGCAGAACTCATCCCACCTGTTAGACTAACGAGCGTGCCAGTGTTGAGACCATGACGATCGAATCACGCTGTTCGCACTTAGAAGACCGGCGTAACTGGTCAACCGTGCGGCTCTTCTGGATTATTTTTTGTTTAGGCCTGATAATTCGAGGCGCGCTTGTCTTCGGCAAGCCGGACTACAAGTTGAACTTCCAGCCGGAGGCGGTTAAGGTTGCCGTCTCGCTCGCCGAGCGCGGGCAGTTCGCCGACCCGTATAACGAACCCACCGGTCCATCCGCCGCCGTATCGCCTCTGTATCCGTTCTTCCTCAGCATTCTAATCTGGCTTTTTGGCTCTGGTGTAGCAGGCTCTCTGGCAGTATCGCTTCTAACTTGCGTTCTGAGCTCGCTCCAATACCCTCTGCTGATCTTCCTGCCGGCGCAGCTCGAGATCCCGCGGCGAGTTTGCGTAGGGGCGGCTCTTCTGGGAGCGGTCACGCCATTCCAACTGGAACCCGAGTTGCACGGCCACTTCGAGAATACATTGGCCGCGTGTGTCTTGATCGGTCTCACGCTGCTGACGGCCGCCTGGCTTCGCGGCGGAACACGACGGACCGCGACGGGTATTGTGACCGGGCTCGGTTGGGGCCTGGCGGTTCAGCTTTCACCGTCGCTGCTGCCGGTACTTGTGTTTTGGATTTGCTATGGATTCTTTTCGCGGGCCAAGCCTGAAAAAAGTGTGAAGCAATACCTGTGGAGCGCGGCCGTGGTGTCGTCGATGGTCGTTCTGATCGCAGTGCCGTGGACGGTGCGCAACTATATACGCCTTGGTTCTGCCGTCTGGAGCCGCGACAATTTCGGGCTCGACTTGCATATGTCGTATGACGACTGTGCCTCCCCAACGGTGCTCCAGAACATGCAAACTGGCTGCTTTTATTCGCGCCATCCGAACGGCAACGCCCAGGAGCTGCTTGAGATCCGGCAACGAGGGGAGATTGAATATAACCGCGAGAAATTCAGCCAGGCGATGGAATGGATTAACGCACATCCACAACGCTTCCTGAGCCTCACGGTGGGGCACGCACTGCGGTTTTGGTTCGTGGATTTCGACACCAGCCATGAACGGCGGCTTGCGCAGATATTCACTGGGTACTATTGGATGCTCACGCTACTTGGGTTCGTGGGCCTCGCAGCCATGTTACGGCGGCGATACGTGGCAGGCTGGATGTTCGCGTGCGTGTTAGCGGCCTATCCGCTGATCTACTACCTGCATGAAGCGTCGGTCCGGTACCGTTACCCAATCTATTGGGTTACGGAAGTACTTGCAGTGTATGCCGTGTTCCTCTGTTTGCCCACTTTTCAAACTGCAAACTCGAAAACTGGGAAAACCGGGGACAGCCCGCATGTTTTTTCCATCCCAACTTGAACTGAAAACCGGGGACAGCCCGCGTGTTTCCATCCCGGGGACGAAATGTTCGGCCCCTCCGTCCCCGTCGCATTCGACCCACGCTCGATGCGGTGAAACCCCATTGACGCTCAATCGGAAATTTGTTTCTGCCCGCGAATCACCCCGATACCGCTTTCACCGCGCCCTCCTTTTTTTCTTCCCGTTTATTTTGTGATCAGAGAGACGGGCGCGGTCATCAGCCTCTCGTCCACCGCGTGGTAGTGCCATGGCAACGCTGCCGCAACGTTAAGAATCGATGGTCGAGTGTCACTGACGATAGTGTGGCCGCCAACGCCGCGAGCGTTAAAACTGCGGTAGGAGACGTCTCCGACTGAATTAGTAGGGTTCCTGCCCTGCCTTTCTGGAATGTGGGGCAGGCCATTCGTGGCCTGCCTTCATTCGAAGGGTCCATCGGGCGCGGTGGCGCGACGATCGTATTTTGTCGTCTGCGGTTGTGCGCGATTCAAAAATGTCACGCCATAATTAGGTGAATGCCCGACATCACCGACGCATCTCTTTATCCCGGCCGCGCCGATGAAATTTTCTCGCCTTCCTCGGAAGCCGGGCTCCTCGAAATTCTTTCGCGCGCCTCACGCCAATCGATCCCGGTCACCTTTATGGGCGCGCTCACCGGCCTCACCGGCGCCGCCGTTCCCCAATCCGGATGGGCCGTCTCGCTCGCCCGCCTCAATCATCTTCAAATCGAAAATGACTGCGCGATCGTTGGCCCCGGCGTGCTGCTTCGCGATCTGCAATCCGCCGCCGCGCGATCGAATCGGTTTTATGCGCCCGATCCCACCGAAAATACTTCGTCGCTCGGAGGCAACATCGCCGCCAACGCCAGCGGATCGCGCAGCTATCGGTTCGGCGCAACCCGCGATCACGTCATCGCACTCCGCGTCGCTCTGATCAATGGTGAAATTCTCGACATTCGCCGCGGCCAGCCCGTCGATTTCCCCGTCCCCTCCATCCGTATCCCCCACACCACCAAGTTTTCCGCCGGCTATCGCCTCGCTCCGCACATGGACCTGGTCGACCTGTTCGTCGGATCGGAAGGCACCCTCGGCGTCATCACCCAAGCCGAGTTGAAACTGCTTCCAGCGCCCGGCGAATTGCTGGGCGGAGTGGTTTTTTTCCCGTCCGAGCAAGCCGCGCTCGATGCCGTCGATCGCTGGCGCTCCGAACCGAGCCTCCGCATGATCGAATATCTCGATCGGTCTTCGCTCCAGATGCTCGACGTTCCCCACGGGGCCGCTCTCATGATCGAACAGGAGGGCGGCGCCGATCTCGACCTCACCGGCGCACTCGAGAACGATTCCTGGTTCGCCATTTCCGCCTCCGATCGCGAACGTTTCCGCCAGTTCCGCCATTCGCTTCCCGAACGCGTAAATGATCGCATTCGCCGCAGCGGATTCATGAAATTAAGCACCGATTATGCCGTTCCGCTTGACCGAAGCCGTGAAATGCTCGCGATTTATCGCAAAACACTCGACCTTCCCAACGTCATTTTCGGTCATATCGGCGACGCGCACCTGCACATCAACACCTTTTGCGATTCGCCCGGCGAGTTCGAGCACGCCAAATCCCTGATGAACGAACTGGCCGCGGCCGCGGTCGGCCTCGGAGGAACCGTGGGCGCCGAGCACGGTCTCGGAAAGCGCAAAGCGCACCTGCTCGCGATTCAATATTCGCCGGAAGAGATCGCCGCGATGCGCGACGTCAAGCGCCGCTTCGATCCCCAATGGCTCTTGGGCCAGGGGACTCTACTGTGTTACGATCGAACCTGATGCGGCTGGTAATCCTACTCGCGATCGCGTTCGCCATGAGCACCGTGCAGTGCGCCGCATCCTGTGCCGGGGACGATTGCGGCGCAAAATCGCAGCCCTGCCATCAACACGATTCCTCGAAACAACTCAAGTGCGCGCGTGAGATCCCGGCCGCCAAAACGCCGACCATCGTTTCCCCGGCGCCCGTCCCCGCGGTCGCAGATTTCGTTACCTTCGCCGCCGTCGCCTTAAATTCATCGCTCGCCGCTCCGCGTCAAGCCACTCCGCCGCGTCTTGTCACCCTCCGGATCTGAGTTCTTCCGCGCGATTTATTTGGAATAAATCAAACAGGAGAACTGTATGTATTTTAGACAATTATCCGCTATTTTTCTGCTTACGGCCGCCTTTGCCGGCGCGCAAGGGATGAATAATGCGGGAATGTCTTTGATGAATTTAGCCTCGGGAACTTCTGCGAATCCGGAGTCGTCGGCGATGCCGATGATTATGTCGAGCCTCGGCTCCTGGGACACGATGTTCATGGGAACGGCGTTTGTCGCCGACACGCAGCAATCCGGTCCGCGCGGCGGCGACAAGTTTTATTCGACCAATTGGTTCATGGCTGCGGCGCAGCACCGCCTCGGCCCGAAGGCGACGTTTCGGGTTGACCTGATGCTGAGTCTCGAACCCGCCACGGTTACCGATCGCCGCTATCCGGAATTGTTTCAAACCGGAGAAACCGCCTTTGGTCTTCCCATCACCGACGCCCAGCACCCGCACAATTTCATCATGGCGCTCGGCTTCCATTACGTCCGCGAGGTTGCCGAACGCACCACCGCCGATATTTACTTCGCGCTCGTCGGCGATCCGGCGCTTGGCCCGGTTGCGTTTCCGCATCGAGCCTCTGCCGCCGAATTGCCCGATGCGCCCATCTCGCATCACTGGCAGGATTCGACGCACATCGCCGACGACGTGATCACGGCGGGAATTTCGCACCGGAAAATTCGCCTCGAAGCCAGCGGATTTCACGGCGCCGAGCCGAATGAGAATCGCTGGAACATTCGGTACGGCGCGATCGATTCCTGGTCGGGCCGTTTGTGGTATTTTCCGTCGGCCGATTGGGCCGCGCAGGTTTCGATGGGACGCCTCACGCACCCCGAGGCGCTCGAGCCCGGCGATCAGGTTCGTGCGACGGCATCGCTTTCTTATTCGCGCCCTACGCCCGGCGGAGCGTGGTCGTCGAGTTTGATCTGGGGCCGCAATCATGATACGTTCACGCATCGCGACCTCAATTCCTATCTGGTCGAATCGGTGCTGCCCGTCAAACGAAAAAATTTCATCACGGGACGCGCCGAGATGGTCGACAAGGACGAGCTTTTCGCCGGCCAGCCGCTCATCGCAGCGCAACTCGATGCGATGTACGGCAGCACCTTCCGCATCGGCGAGTACACCCTCGGCTACACGCGCGACCTCGATCTGTTCAACAATATCCTGTTCCGTAACGTCGAGACCGGCATCGGCGCGAATTTCACCATTTATTCGCTCCCGGACGCGATCAAACCCTATTACGGCAACCGGCCCGTCGGCGGAAGCATTTTTCTCCGTTTTCGCCTGCGGAGGGGGTAACCCTCACCGCTCGGAAAAGCGTATACTTGATGTGAGGCACTGAAGAGGACCGATATGTTTGAAGGCTTGTTCCAACCGATGCATTTGCTGATCATCCTGGCCGTGGGAGTTTTGGTCTTCGGACCGAAGAAAATTCCCGAGCTGGGCAAAGGTCTCGGCGAAGGCATCCGCGGCTTTAAAGATGCGTTGAAGAGCGCTTCGGAACCTGCGCCACCGCCGCCGGCCGAACCGCCGAAGGTCGAATCTCAGAAGTAGTCGCGGCGCCAAGCGCGCTCGCTGCATTTTGAGAAGTGTACCGTTTCCTCGCCCGCCTCGCGCGCCGGGTTTTTCGCACAAGCTTTTCCGCCCAAGTATTAAGAGCGAGCCAGGCTCGAATCCATGGCTCATCGACCGCGGAGTCAACCGCTGCTGGCGCGACGGGCATGCGTGGTGTTGGCCTGTGCCGACGGTCTGGATAACCAGTGTCAGGACCGGACACTTGATTCTGGAGCGGGTAAGCCGATCTATTCAGGAGCGGCGATTTGGTCGATCTCACGATCATGACCCCTATCGGCTCGCGCCATCTTATTCGTTTCTGCGTTCTTGCCGCGGCCTGCGCCACGGCCATAGATGCGCAGCCGGTCCTGAAAATTACGGCCCCGGCAAGCGGTGTAACGGTCAGTCCGGGACAAACGATC
>Ga0187784_10000927_pt1 | contig 22586 bp, 16 predicted proteins | sample 1015_SJ02_MP15_2_FD_132964 | JGI IMG/M metagenome (GOLD analysis project Ga0187784, IMG submission 132964) | Tropical peat soil microbial communities from peatlands in Department of Meta, Colombia - 1015_SJ02_MP15_20_MG | ecosystem: Environmental > Terrestrial > Soil > Wetlands > Peat | place... | reverse complement strand
CGCGATGTCGCGGCGCAGGATCCACAGGCGCACGCCCATCTTGCCCGGCGCATCGGCGCGGCGCGACAACAGGTGCGTGTAGACCACGTCGCCCGCGCGGAACGGGGTCTTGCGTTCGATGTCGGCCTGGAGGAGGTGCGGCAGATTGGCTTCGGCGGCGGCAGGGACGTCGAACCGGCGCACGAAGAACCACTCGTTCGGAATGAGCAGGAAAATCTTGGCGGCGTCCCTCAGCACTCCGCGCGCTGCGAGCGCGGAAGCTACAGACGAGCCGAGCAGCTCAGCTCCGGAAATCGCCGATGGAGTCTCGTCCTGGTCCTGGTCGACGAATCGGAGTTCGCGGGCGGGGTCGCTCGCCTGCATGACGAGCTTGCGGTCGCCGCGATCGAACAGCCACGCGACCGTCTCCTTCGAGAAGGACGCGCAAAACTCGGCTTTGTACCAGGCCAGCGCCCGACGCGCCGCCCTGCCGATCTCGCCTTCCGAGAGGCGGCGGTCGCCGAACACATTCGCTAGGAAGCTCATGGCGATCCCTGCCCAGACTCCCGAATCTTGTAGATCCGCGGGCATTAATAGCCGCTAAAGCGGCCCCGAGGCAACGGTCGAGCAAAGGCTTGGGCTGCGACGATCTGGACCTCGGCCCCGAATATGCTATCTCGCGTCGCAATTGCGCCAATTGCGCTTCGCTTCCGTCGCGGCTCCACGCGGCCTGAGAGGTCTAAATGTCGCTTGACGTCACGGTTGAACTCGCGCCGCTCGCTGAGGCCGGCGCCCGGCTGTCTGTTCCCGAGGACGCGGGGAAGCCGCGCACCCTCATCGTCTTCTCGGGCGCGGAGCTGGCCTTCGGCGTCGCGACAAGATCGCTGCTCGGCGAAGCCGAGAGCGAGATCAAGCGCGCCGCGGCTTTCGCAAAATTTTCGGGCAAGAGCGGCTCCTCCCTCGAGATCTTGGCGCCCGCCGGCGTCAAGGGCGTTTCGCGCCTCCTTGTCGTCGGGACGGCGCCCGCGCCCGCGAATGGGGGCCCGCCGTCAAAGCCCTTGGACGAATTTCTGACCCTCGGCGGCCAGAGCATGGGCAAGCTCGGCGCCGGCGCCGCATCCATCGTGCTGTTCGACTTCGTCGAGGCGCCCAAAGATCCCGTTTCGGCGGCCGCGCAATTCGCGCTCGGCGCGTTCCTGCGCGCCTACAAGTTCGAGAAATACAAGACCAAGAAGAAGAAGGACGATTCGGAGCGCGAAGGAACGAGCGAGATCGTCCTAGCCGTGGCCGAGCCCGATCCCGTCGGCGCCCTGCTCGCCGAGCAGCGCGAGCTCGCCGAAAGCGTGGCGCTCGCCCGCACGCTCGTCAACGAGCCGGCCAACGTCTTGAGCCCCGGCGAATTCGCCCGCCGCGCCTCCGAGCTCTCGGCGCTTGGCGTCGAGGTCGAGATCCTCGACGAGCAGGCGATGGCGGATCTCGGCATGCGCGCGCTGCTCGCCGTGGGCCAGGGCTCGGAGCAGGGCAGCCGGCTCGTCGTGCTGCGCTGGAACGGCGGCCCCGCGGGCCAGGCGCCTCTCGCCTTCGTCGGCAAGGGCGTGGTCTTCGACACGGGCGGCATCTCGATCAAGCCCGCGGCCTCGATGGAGGATATGAAGGGCGACATGGCCGGCGCAGCGGCCGTCACCGGCCTCATGCGCGCGCTCGCGGCGAGGAAAGCCAAGGCCAATGTGGTCGGCGTGCTCGGTCTCGTCGAAAATATGCCCGACGGCAAGGCGCAACGCCCGGGCGACATTGTGAAGTCGATGTCGGGCCAGACGATCGAGGTCATCAACACCGACGCCGAAGGCCGGCTCGTGCTCGCCGACGCGCTCTGGCACGTCAAGGAGAAATACAAGCCCGCCCTCATCATCGATCTTGCGACGCTCACCGGCGCGATCATCGTGGCGCTCGGCCACGACTATGGGGGACTTTTCTCGAACAATGACGAGCTCGCCGAGCGTCTCGTGAAGGCCGGCGAGGCGTCAGGCGAGAAACTGTGGCGCATGCCGATGGGGCCGACCTACGACAAGCTCATCGACTCGCGCTTCGCCGATATGAAGAACACCGGCGGGCGCCACGCCGGCTCGATCACGGCCGCGCAATTCCTGCAGCGCTTCGTCGACAAGACTCCCTGGGCGCATCTCGACATCGCCGGCGCGGGGATGGGCTCGCCTGCAAACGACACCAACCAGAGCTGGGGCTCGGGCTTCGGCGTGCGCCTGCTGGATCGACTGGTGCGCGACTATTACGAGGGCGAGAAGCCGGCGTGACGCGACGCGTCAACGCGCGCGCCGCACTTCGGCGAGCGCGAAGTCGACGTAGAGCTTGCGCAGCCGCTTCGCCGTCTCGCCCGGAACGCCGGCGCCGACGGTTCTTCCATCTATGCTGACGACGGGCAGCACGAAGGTGGACGCGCTCGAAACAAAGGCTTCCGCCGCCCCGAGCGCCTCCTCGACCGAGAAGCTTCGCTCTTCGATCGCAAGTCCCGCGCCTTTGGCCAGGCCGAGAATGATTTGCCGCGTGCAGCCGGGCAGGATCGCGCTCGAGTTCGGACGCGTCGTGACGCGCCCTTCCTTGGTGACGATGAACGCCGTCGAGGAAGCGCCTTCCGTGACGAGCCCCGCCTCGTCATACATCCAGGCCTCCTGGCGCCCTTCGGCGACCGCCGCCTGTTTGGCCAGAACCTGCGGCAGGAGGGCGACGCTCTTTATGTGCCGCCACGCCCAGCGAATGTCGGGAAGCGTCTTGACGGCGATCCCCGTCGCCACATTCGGCGCGTTCAAAATGTTCTTTCGCTGCGTGAACATCACCAGCGTCGGCGCGGCGTCTCGCGGAAAGCTGAAATCGCGAGGGCCGGCGCCGCGCGTGACCTGGATGTAGACGATGCCTTCCTCGAGGCGGTTGCGAACGATGAGCTCTTCCTGCACTTTCTCGAGCTCTGCGGCGCTCAAGGGCGCTGATATGGTCAGAGCGGCGAGCGAGCGTTTGAGCCTCTCAAGATGGGCGCGATTGTCGACGAGCCGCCCCTCGAGCACCGCGGCGACCTCATAGACGCCGTCGGCGAACAGGAAGCCGCGATCGAGAATGGAGACGCGCGCCTCGCTCAGGGGCGCGAATTCTCCATTGACATAGGCTACGCCATCCAAGGCCGGTCTCCAGGCGACGCTCAGCTCTTCTCCGGCAGATTGAGCCTTATGTGGAGCTCGCGCAGCTGCTTCGGCGTCGCGGGCGAGGGCGCGCCCATGAGCAGGTCCTCGGCGCGCTGATTCAAGGGGAACAGCGTCACTTCGCGCAGATTTTCCTCGCCCGCGAGCAGCATGACGATGCGGTCGACGCCCGGCGCGATGCCGCCATGCGGCGGCGCGCCATACTGGAACGCGCGGTACATGCCGCCGAACTTCTCGATCAGCACATCCTCGTCATAGCCCGCGATCTCGAAGGCGCGGCGCATGATGTCCGGACGATGGTTCCGGATCGCGCCCGACGACAGCTCCACGCCGTTGCAGACGATGTCGTACTGCCAGGCGAGGATGTCGAGCGGCTCCATCGAGTCGAGCGCGTCGAGCCCCCCCTGCGGCATCGAGAACGGATTATGCGAGAAGTCGATCTTCTTCTCGTCCTCGTTCCACTCATACATCGGGAAGTCGACGATCCAGCAGAATTCAAACGCCTCGCTCTTCGACAGTCCAAGCTCCGATCCGATGCGCAGCCGCGCCTGCCCCGCGAGCTTCGCCGCCGGCGTCTCCTCGCCCGCCGAGAAGAACACGGCGTCGCCCGCGCCGACTCCGGCCTTCTCCGCGATTGCCGCGAGGGCCTCGGCGGAGAGGAATTTGGCGATCGGCCCCTTGCCGGCGAGCGCGCCGCCCTCCTCCTCGAAGATCACATAGCCGAGCCCCGGCGCGCCCTCGCCGCGCGCCCAGTCGTTGAGCTTGTCGAAGAAGCTGCGCGGCTGCGCCGCCGCGCCCGGCGCCGGAATTGCGCGCACGGTCTTGCCCTTGAAAGCCTTGAACGACACGTCCTCGCGCGCAAACTCCGCCGTCACGTCGACGATGACGAGCGGGTTGCGCAAGTCCGGCTTGTCCGAGCCATATTTGAGCATCGCCTCGCGGAACGGGATGCGCGGGAAGACTTCGGTCACGGGCTGGCCCCTGGCGAACTCGACGAAGAGCCCGCGCAGCACCGGCTCGATCGCCTGGAACACGTCCTCCTGCGTCACGAAGCTCATCTCGACGTCAAGCTGATAGAACTCGCCGGGCGAGCGGTCGGCGCGCGCGTCCTCGTCGCGAAAACAGGGCGCGATCTGGAAATAGCGGTCGAACCCCGCGACCATGAGCAGCTGCTTGAACTGCTGCGGCGCCTGCGGCAGCGCATAGAACTTGCCGGGATGCAGCCGCGAGGGCACGAGGAAGTCGCGCGCGCCCTCCGGACTCGAGGCGGTCAGGATCGGCGTCTGGAACTCGAAGAAGCCGGCCTCTTTCATGCGCGTGCGGATCTGGTCGATGACGCGCGAGCGCAGCATGATGTTGGCGTGGAGCTTTTCCCGCCGCAGGTCGAGGAAGCGATATTTGAGGCGCGTCTCCTCAGGATAGACCACGTCGCCGAAGACCGGCAGGGGCAGCTCGGCGGCGGGGCCCAGCACCTCGATCTCGCGGACGTAAAGCTCGATGAGGCCCGTCGCCATTTCGGGGTTCTCGGTGCCGGCGGGGCGCTTGCGCACCGCGCCGTCGAGGCGCACGACCCATTCCGAGCGCAGCTTCTCGGCTTGCGCAAAGGCCGGCGAGTCGGGATCGACGACGCATTGCGTGAGCCCATGATGGTCGCGCAGATCGATAAACAGCACGCCGCCATGGTCGCGAATGCGGTGACACCACCCGGAAAGGCGGACGTCCCGCCCGACATGGGCCTCGCGGAGGTCTCCGCAATGATGCGAACGATAGCGGTGCATGGGGTCTTTCGGGTGTTGGGCGGCGTTGGCGCGGCGGAAAAGCGCATGGGGGCGCCGGTCTGTCAAGGTTGGCGGCCACGCGAAAAGATTGGATCGCGCCGTCTCCTTTGCTAGAGCAAAATCCGACCACGCTGATGCAGGCCCGAGTCTGTCCCCTTCCCCTTGCGGGGAGGGTTAGGGAGGGGGTCGAGGAATATCTGAAAGGGCGCGCGACGCCCTCCTTCTCCCGCCTGCGGGAGAAGGTCGCGAAGCGGGGTCGGATGAGGGCCGGCGCGGCGCCAATCCCGCCGTGTCGTTTTACCGCTTGTCTCAAAGGTTTTTCGATGGGCGTTCTTCAACACCCGCTGAAGCGGAGCGCGCCCTCCTCCGTCGCGCTTCGCGCGCCGCCTTCTCCCGCAAGCGGGAGAAGGGGTTTCCTCACGCCCCCTTCTTCATCTCGACCACATTGTCGCCGCGCCCCGCCTTCGCCGGGCTGCCGTCGATCGTGAGGCCGTGCGCGTCCGCGGAGATCGTCACATGCGCGCCGTCCAGGATGTCGCCGGCGAGCAGGCGTTCGGCGAGCGCGTCCTGCAGCTCCTTCTGGATCACGCGCTTCAAGGGCCTTGCGCCATAGGCCGGGTCGTAGCCGCGAGCGCTCAGCCAATCCCGCGCGCGCGCGTCGGGCTCGAGCACGATCTTGCGATCCTCCAGCAGCCGTCCGAGCCTTGCGAGCTGGATGTCGACGATCGCGCCCATGTCCTCGCGCCGCAGGCGGTGGAACAGGATGATCTCGTCGACGCGGTTCAAAAACTCGGGCCGGAAGTGCGACCGCACGACCTGCATGATCTCCGCATGCACTGCGGACGAATCCTCGCCCTCGTTCTGCATGACCAGGAACTCGGCGCCGAGGTTCGAGGTCATGATGATCAGGGTGTTCTTGAAGTCGACCGTGCGGCCCTGGCCGTCCGTCAGGCGCCCGTCGTCGAGCACCTGCAGCAGCACGTTGAACACGTCCGGATGCGCCTTCTCGATCTCGTCGAAGAGCACGACCTGATAGGGACGCCGCCGCACGGCCTCGGTCAGCGCGCCGCCCTCCTCATAGCCGACATAGCCCGGAGGCGCGCCGATGAGCCGCGCCACCGAATGCTTCTCCATATATTCCGACATGTCGAGCCGCACCATCGCGGTCTCGTCGTCGAACAGGAAGTTCGCCAGCGCTTTGGTGAGCTCGGTCTTGCCGACGCCGGTCGGCCCCAGGAACATGAACGAGCCGATCGGACGGTTCGGATCCTGAAGCCCGGCGCGCGCGCGCCGCACCGCGGTCGAGACAGCGGCGACCGCTTCCTTCTGCCCGACGACGCGTTTCGAAAGCTCCCCCTCCATGTGCAGGAGCTTCTCTCGCTCTCCCTCGAGCATCTTGTCGACCGGCACGCCGGTCCAGCGCGAGACGACCTGCGCGATGTGATTGGGCGTGACGGCCTCCTCGACGAGCGCAGCGCTCTGGCCGTCGCTCTCGCTAAGCTTCTTCTCGAGATCCGGGATCACGCCATAGGCGAGCTCGCCCGCGCGCTGATATTCGCCACGCCGTTGCGCCTGCGCCAATTCATTGCGGGCGTTGTCGAGCTGCTCCTTCCACTTCTGCGCCTGGCCGAGCTTGTCCTTCTCGGCGCGCCAGCGCTGCGTGAGCACGCGGGACTTCTCTTCGAGCTCGGCGAGCTCCTGATCGAGGCGCTGCAGCCGGTCACGCGAGGCGGGATCCGTCTCCTTCTTCAACGCCTCCTGCTCGATGCGCAGCTGGATGATGCGGCGATCATACTCGTCGAGCTCCTCCGGCTTCGAGTCGATCTGCATGCGCAGGCGCGAGCTCGCCTCGTCCATGAGATCGATCGCCTTGTCGGGCAGGAAGCGGTCGGAGATGTAACGGTTCGAGAGCGTCGCCGCTGCGACGAGCGCGCTGTCGGAGATGCGCACGCCGTGGTGCAGCTCGTATTTTTCCTTGAGGCCGCGCAGGATCGAGATCGTGTCCTCGACCGAGGGCTCGCCGACGAAGACAGGCTGGAAACGCCGCGCCAGCGCCGCGTCCTTCTCGACATGCTTGCGATATTCGTCGAGCGTCGTCGCGCCGACGCAGTGCAGCTCGCCGCGCGCAAGCGCGGGCTTCAACAGGTTCGAGGCGTCCATGGCGCCGTCGGCCTTGCCCGCGCCGACGAGCGTGTGCATCTCGTCGATGAACAGGATCACCGAGCCTTCCGCCGCGGTGATTTCGTTGAGCACGGCCTTGAGCCGCTCCTCGAACTCGCCGCGATATTTGGCGCCGGCGATCAGCGCCCCCATGTCGAGCGCGAGCAGCTTCTTGTCTTCCAGAGACTCGGGCACGTCGCCATTGACGATGCGCAGCGCGAGGCCCTCGACGATGGCGGTCTTGCCGACGCCGGGCTCGCCGATGAGCACGGGATTGTTCTTGGTGCGGCGCGAGAGCACCTGGATCGTGCGGCGGATCTCCTCGTCGCGGCCGATGACGGGATCGAGCTTGCCCTCGCGCGCCGCCTCGGTCAGATCGCGGGCGTATTTTTTCAGCGCGTCATATTGGTTCTCAGCCGAGGCGCTGTCAGCCTTGCGGCCTTTGCGCAAATCTTCGATCGCGGCGTTGAGCGTTTGCGGCGTGACGCCCGAGTCGGCGAGAATGCGCGCGGCCTCCGCGCCCTTCTCCAGCGTCAAGGCCAGCAGCAGGCGCTCGACGGTGACATAGGAATCGCCGGCCTTCTGAGCGATCTGTTCGGCGTTGTCGAAGAGGCGCGCGGTCGCCTGCCCCATATAGAGCTGGCCGGCGCCGGAGCCCGTGACCTTGGGCAGTTTGGCGAGCGCCGCGTCGGTCCTGGTCTTGGCCTCGCGCGAGCGTCCGCCGGCGCGGTCGATGAGTCCCGAGGCCAAGCCTTCCGAATCGTCGAGCAGCGCTTTGAGCACGTGCTCAGGCGTGAGCTGCTGGTGACCCTCACGCGTCGCGATCGTCTGCGCCGCCTGAATAAAGCCGCGCGCGCGATCCGTGTATTTGTCGATATTCATGCGTCCCCCATCGGCGGCCCCGGTGCGGCGGCGCGCCAGGCGTCTTTGAACGGCGCCAGGCGGCGGCCTTGTCCGCGATATGGGTTTGGCCTCGCGGAAAAGCAAAGGGGCGCCGCAAAGCGTCGCGGTTACGCCGCGCCCCAACAGCCGCATCGAAATAATTCCACGCCGAGTGTCGGCGCGATATTGGCTCGCCAACGACCCCAACACACCGAACTCAACCTTACGTTGCTTGATCGTGACAAAAAAAAGACGATTCTCTATCATGTTCGTGACGTACCGCGTCCGTGGAGGCCGGAGGGACGACACCATGACGCCAGAAATTGCGCGAGGGGGCCGCGGCGGGCGCCTGACCGAAGAACATGAGGCGCTCATGGAGCAAGTAGATCATGTAACGGTTAATGTCCAGCGGGCGCCCATCGAAACACGTCAAGTCGTAGACGCGCTTGAACGCTTGTTCGATCTGACAAAAAGCCATTTTTCACACGAAGAACAAATAATGCTTGAAATGCAATATCAGGGCTTGCCTAGTCACAGGCGAGATCACGTCTACCTGCTTGAAATGCTGCGAAAATTCATCGAGCTTGCCGAACATGATCCAACCCATCTGACGCCGGGAATAGGGACGAGCCTACGGAGCTGGATTGCGCTGCACATCAAGAAATTCGACGATACCTATCTGGTCTGGGCCGCTGAAGCCCGCGATCAGCGCCCGGATTGGCCCGAATCCACGCCCTCCGACTGCTGAGGAGCACGCGATGTTGCAACTTGTCGTTCCTCGTCACAGCCAAAGCGTCGCCAAATGGTCGCGCGCGCTCGCTCTCTTGTCCTCGTTTCTTTTATCAGGGCCCCCTCTCGCCCACGCCTTGGATCAGGCGCTGCCCCCCTACCGCCCCAAGCCCGGCGTCGGCGGAGTCTTGAAAGCGGTGGGATCAGACACGATGAACAGCGCCGCGACGGCCCTGGCTCGAGAGTTCACGGCCAAATATCCGGAGGTGAAAATCGAGATCGAGGGCAATGGCTCCGACACGGCGCCGCGGGCCCTGCTCGACGGCACGGCGCAGTTCGGACTGATGTCGCGGCCGATGACGAGCCAGGAGCTCAACGCCTTCGAAAAAGCCTATGGCTATCGGCTCGGACGCATCCGAGTGGCGGTGGACGCGCTCTTGATCTTCGTGAACAAGGAAAATCCCGTCCGCTGTCTGTCGCTGCCACAGATTGACCGCATCTTTTCCGCGACCCGGCAGGCGAGTGGGGGCAGGAGCCTCGAGGATTGGGGAAACCTTGGGCTTGCGGGCGAATGGGCGGGCAGGCGCATCGCGCTCTTTGGCCGCAACGCCGCTTCCGGCACCTATGCGTTCTTCAAGGGTCAGGTGTTGTACGGGGGTGATTACAAGGCCGCATTGACGCAGCTGCCGACCGCCGCCGCGGTCGTCGACGCGGTTGCTGCGGACAAGGCGGCGATCGGCTATGGCGGCCTCGGGCGCGTGACGCCCGCCATCCGCGCCGTGCCGCTGTCGGTCTATGAGGGCGGACAATGCTTTGACGCCTCCGCGGAAGCCGTGCTCTCGGACAAATACCCGCTCGCGCGGTATCTCTACGTCTACACGAACAAGAAGCCCGACGAGCCGCTCGATCCGCTGCGGGCGGAATTCGCGCGCTTCGTGCTCTCGAAGGACGGGCAGTCCATCGTCGCAGCTGCGGGCTTCTATCCAGTCAGCAATGCCGAGCGTGAGGCCGACCTCGAAGCGCTCGGGATCGGGCCGGCGAATTAGGTTGGCGTTCGTATCTCAATATTAGCTGCGAGAGCTGCGCTCGATTGGAGCGCGGATGTGGAAATGATGCCGATGACGCCCCATTCCCCTTCCGTAAAATCTGCATTGATCGTAGCCTCCATCCCCGAACTGGGTCTCCCCGCGTATATATTTCGCAAGCGAATCCTGAGCCGCGCGACGAAGCCCGTGGCCGCTCGATCAACACCCCCGGGGCGCGAGCCGCCAACAAAGCCGACAGTTGCCACGCTTACCGCGCAGACAGACCCGACAAGCGGCAAACAGGAGTCGTTCAGCAACACAATGGGATAAGATCATGACGAATCCTGACTTCGCTAGATACTTTTCTGAGTACCTCGACGATATAGAACAACGCGAGGGCAAATCGGCTCGCGTCTTTTATCAGGAGCGGGAAGTTCGATATCTAAGGACTGCGGAGTGGTTGCCTCACATCATCGGCGGACGGGCCCTCGAAATCGGGAACTCGGGCTTTTTTCCAATTATTCTCCAGAGAGTGTATGGATTCTCTGAAATCTACGAGACCCAATTTGGGCGACCCGCTCACAAAAAAATCATTAAGAAACGCATTGATATCGGAAGCTACCAATTGCTACTCACTTCGGTTTGCCTTAATATCGAAGCAGAGCTATTTCCTGTAAACGACGGTTATTTTGATTTCATACTATGTACGGAAGTTATAGAGCATCTAGATGTCGATCCGATGTTCATGATTGAAGAATTCAATAGAATATTGGTTCTCGGCGGGCACCTGCTCATTACGACTCCGAATAGCTGCTCGGCAAGAATTGTCAAAAATGTTATCAATGGTATTCGTCCGCACTTTTTTATGGAATATACGCGCAATCGTGACCCATATAGACATAATTTTGAATATGATGTTCAGACTCTACGCGCGGTTATCGAGGCCGGAGGGTTCGAGGTCGTGAAAATCGCCACATACGATGTGTTTTACGGGCCTTGCGCAGAGGGGCTGGAGTTGCTGCGAAGCAATGGAAAAAGCCTTGAAAATCGGGGGGACGACATTTTCGTCCTCGCCAAGAAAGTCGGACCTGTCGTCGAACGCTGGCCCAGCGCGCTTTATGCGGCGTAAGAGTGGAAAAATCGCACAAATCCGGCGCTCGCTCGAAAAATGGGTTTCCTGTCGCGCCTTCGAGCGCATCTTCTGATAGGGTCGGAGCCGGAAGCGGAAGAGGCTTGAGGCGCGACGACCCATGGCGGAAGAGTGGTATTACGCGGAAGACGGAGAGAGCCTCGGTCCGGTGTCGCGGGCGGAGATCGCGAGACGCGTGAGGCGCGCGCCACAGCATCGGCACTACGTATGGACTTCTGGCATGTCCGACTGGACCGACGCGCGCGAACTGCCGGAGCTGTTCTCCGCCGATTTGGTGGAAGAGCGATCCGCGTCGCCCGCCGCCCAAGCACCCGCGAAGTCGGGCTCCCTCGTGCAGCGCGCAAGACATGAGCTCGTCGCCTATCTTGCGATATCCAGCTATCTCCTGATCTGGTTCACAGCCGTCCTCTTCTATAAGTCCACCATCCTGCGCGGCATCGGGATCGAGTTCGCCCCCTTCGGGCTCGCCGCCATCAAGGCGCTGATCCTCGGCAAATTCATTCTCGTGCTGGAAGCCCTCAAAATCGGCGAAGGCAAGAATGAGAATGCTGTCCTTATTTTTGGGATTCTCAAACGGGCGGCTCTCTTCACGCTTCTGCTTTTTGCGCTCTCGGTCGGCGAGGAGCTGGCCGTCGGCCATCTCCACGGACGGCAGGCGCGGGAAGTTCTGAGCGAGATCGGGGGCGGCACGGTTCCGCAGGCGGCAGCGACGGCCGTGCTCATGTTTCTTGTTCTGCTGCCCTATCTCGCTTTCAGGCGACTGGCGTCCATTTTTGGCGAGTTGCCAGAACTGCTCTTCACGCTTCGACCGGCCAAAGCCGGGGAGCTGGCGGCCAGAAGGGGTCTCCAGGACGTACAGTGACTGCGCAGCGCGGCTTATTTGAAGCCGATGACGACGCCGTCCGCCCCGAGCGACAGCTGCAATCCGCGGCGTTCGGTCTTGAGCCGCATCGTCACCCCGGACCTGTTCTGCAGCCACAGCGCCCCGCGGCCTTGGTCGCCCAACGCCCATCCCCGGCGCAGCTGCACATAGGCGCCGGCAAAGTCCTCGCGTTTTTGCAGGCCCCAGACCTCGCCGGTCGCCTTCAAGGCCGAGGCGCCGACGCCGCCGACGCCCAGTCCGCCGACCGTAATCGGATAGTTTCGTCCCTGGTATCGAAGCGTCCCGCCGCCAACCGCGCCCGAACCGATGAAGGCGACCTGGACTTGCCGGATCGTGACGGTTCCTGACGGAGGGCCTTTCGGGCGCCCCGCGGACTGCGCGGGCGCCGCAAACAAAAGCGAGGCCGCGACCGCGACCGCGATGTTTCTCAAGAACATGGCTGCGCGTCCTCTTCGCCTGGGCCGGTCGTGAAGCTGCGGGCGTCGCCAGCCCGACTGTCAAACCCATGCGACTGCTTGTTTATGAAGTTTTCGCCGCGGTCAAGCCGGCCTCCCTCCTAACGCGGGGCGTCTCTCCACGCGGCGGAGCGAGCTTCATCCACAGCGACGGAGGGGAGGCGTCGATCAAGACGCCGGCGAGCGTCAACCGCGCTCTGGTCCGGGCTTCGAGCGCCGAGGCTACGGCTTCCGCGGCGCGCTCCAGCCTGTCGAGGCGCGGCGCCCCGCCGCCAAGCCGCAGAATCTGCGCCTCGATCAATCGAATCAGGATCTCGCGCGGGCAGTTGCGGAGCGTCTCCGCGTCGAAACGCGCAAAGGAGGCGTCCAGCTCGACCAGCGCGCGCGCCTGCGCCTGTGCGGCGCAGGCTTCGAGCGCCGCGCCGGCCCGCGCCGCGCGCCGCCCGAGCCGCAGGAGCGCCTCGCGATCGAGGCCCGGCGCCGCCAGCGTCGCGCCGAGCGCGCGAAGCCGAGCACGCGCGAACTTGGGGTTTTCATTGCTTGGGTCGCGCAGGAAAGGCTGCCCCGCAGCGATGCAGATCGCCTCAAGCGCCGCCTTCGGGGTCTCGAGCAGCGGGCGCAGGACCTTCATCCCGTTGAGAGTCGAAACGCGCGCCATGCCGGCCAATCCGGCGACGCCGCTGCCGCGGCAGAGCCGGAAGAGGATCGTCTCCGCCTGGTCGTCGGCATGATGCGCGGTCACGAGCGCGCAAGCCGGGTCGATCTCGCGCGCGCAAGCGGCGAGCAGCGAGTAGCGGGCCTCGCGCGCGCGCTCCTGAATGCGGGTGTGGGGCTTCTCGCCCTCCCAGCGCAGCAGCCGGTGCTGAAAGCCCAGTGCGCGCGCCCAGTCGCCAACGCGTTGCGCTTCTTGGAGCGACTGCGGGCGCAGGCCGTGGTCGACCGTCGCAACGTAAATACGCAAGTTTTGCGGGCGCTGCGTCCAGCGCGCTGCGAGCAGCATCAGAGCGACCGAATCCGGGCCGCCCGAGACGGCCAAGAGCAGAGCAGGCTCTGCGGCGAGCGGCGCGAGCAGCGTGTCCGCATCCGCCGCAGCGCCGCTCAGCCGCATTGCTGCTTTTTGCTCTCGCGCTGCGCCGCATCGCGAATGCGCGCGGGGGAGCCGGGATATTTGACCGTGACCTCTGAGAAGGAGGCGCATGCCTGCTCATGCGCGCCGAGCGCGGCGAGGGCCTCGCCAAGGCGCAGCAAGGCGTCGGGCGCCTGCGCCGACTGCGGATATTTCGTCGTGATCTCCAGATATTTCTCCGCCGCCTCACGGTTACGCCCGCGCTGGAAGAAGCTCTCGCCAAGGCCGTAGGTAGCGGCCGGGGCGTATTTGCTCTTGGAATATTTGGCGAGAAACACCGAAAGGCTCTTCTCAGCCGCCTCATATTGGCCATTGCGCATCAACGCGACGGCTTCGTCATATTCGTCCTTCATCGAAGGCTGCGCCGGCGGCGGCGCGGGCTCGGCCGCCGGGCTCGGCGCCCCTCCGATCGCCGCTGACCCGCCAGTTTTGAGTCCGGGCGGGGTCACATCGAGCGGCGCGCCGAGGTCGCGTCCGGCGGGGGTCGTCGCCGCGACGCGCGTCGGCGCGCTCAGCGGGACCGAGGGCGTGACCTGACCGATCGGGCGCGGCGCGCCCACCGCGCTGGGGGATCCAGCCGGGTCGAAGGCGTCGCCGCGGCTCGCCCCCGCCGGCGCCGGTGCGGTCGCCCGAACCGCTTCCTGCCGGGCGCTGCGGAGCTGCTCCTCGAGCTGCTGCACGGCGTGCTGCAGCTCCTCGATGTGGCCGGTCATTTGACGAAGCTCCCGCTCCAGCCTTTCGACGCGCAGCTCGACTCCGCCCGTTTCATGGCGCGGCGGCGGTTCAAGACGATCGTCGTAAGTGTCGTCATAGGGCGCACGATTGTCATAGGGCGTGCGGTTGTATGATTGCGCGAATGCGCGCTCCTCCGCCGCGGCGGAAAGAGCAAGGAGCAGCGTCAGGGCGACGCGGGGGGCGGAAGATGGGAGCATGGCTCTTGGGGTTTGGGGCAAAGCGATGGAGCTTGGGCGGTTGTGTAAAGGATGAGCCGCCGTTTCGGCCAAAATTGGGCGGGCCGCCTTAAGTTTTGTTCACCTTCGCGCTTTCGCCGTGAGCTGCTCAGGCGTGCGTCCGCACGAGCTGTTCGGCGAAAAGGCGCAGACACGCTTTCCGCCGGTCGAGGTCTGGGCTCAGAGGCTTCAAGACGAGGCTGCGCGGCGCGAGCGTCGCCTGCAGCTCCTCGGTCTTTGCGCGAATCTCTGACGGCGATCCGACGATCGAGTCGGCGATGAGGCGCCGAAGCTCGATCCAGGGCGTCCAGTCGGGTTGCAGCGCGGCGGTCGCCGCCCGCATTCGCTCGACGAAAGGCGTCAGGAGCGCTTCGGCTTCGGCGATAGCGTTCGCGCGCGTCGCGGCGACATGGACGAAGCGAATCAGCACCAGCCGCGGATCGACGCCTGGGGCGGCCTCTCCATGCCAGCGGAGGTTTTCCTCGACGCGCGCGAGCGGAAAGACCGGCGCGGCCATGACGCCGAGGCCCGCTGTCGCCGCACGCCGCACCGTGTCCGCCGTCGATGTCGCGACGTAGATCGGGCAGCGCCGCTGCACGGGTTTTGGCGTGAGCTCGACGCCCTCGACCCTGAAGAAGCGTCCCTCGAAAGTGACGGACTCCTCGTGAAGCAGCCGGTCGACGAGGACCAGAGCTTCGTCCATCTTGGCGCGCGCATCGCCCGCATCGAGGTGAAAATGCTTGAACTGGCGCGCAAACGGGCCTCCCTTGGCGACGCCGAGATCGAAGCGCCCGCGCGAGAGGATGTCGACCGTCGCGGCTTGTTCGGCGACGTGGATCGGATCGCAGAAGGGCAGCAGAACCGCTGCGGAGCCGAGGCGAATGCGCGACGTCAGGCCCGCGAGATGCGCGATGATGAGGAGCGGCGAGGGGCTCGCGGCGCTGGGGTTGAAGTGGTGCTCGGCGATCCAGGCCTCGTCGAAGCCCAGCTCTTCCGCGAGCGAAACCAGCTCTGTCTGCTCCGCATAGGCTGACGGATAGTCGTTTTGCGGATTCTCGTAGGTGCAGAACAGGCCCAGCCGCATGTCGCGCTCCCGCGCCTTTGCGGGGCCAAACGGGCGGAACCCCTCCGCCGCCCTCCGTCTGGCGCCCCCACGACGCGCGCTCATGCAAGAAACGGGCTTGCCCCGCCTTGACGGGGGGCGTCGCTAGGCGCTTCCGGCCTCGGGGCGGGCGCGCGCCTATTGCAGCGCGGACGCCTTCAGCGCCTCGAGTTCCTCGCGAGGAACTCGGAAGAATCCCCGTCCGCCGGCGCGCGTGCGATATTTGTCGCCGACGCGGGCGCAGAGCGCCGCGAACCATTGCTCGCGATCGAGAGACTGCGGGCGCTCGCCGATCTCCCAGATCGTCGCGTTCGGATGGAAGCGAACGTTGATCTGCACGAGATGGACCGGCGCAGTCTGCGCAACCGCAGCCGGCGCAAGGTCGACGTTGGAGTTGAGAACGGCGTTGGTCGCTGGCATGACTTCTCCCTTCGAAGGCCCCCTTCGGGGCGGAGGCGCGCGGTCCGCCGACCGCCGTGCCGCCCCGGCGGCCACGGGTGCCGCTATGTAGCCAAGATACACATCGTCCCACCATAAGCAGGGTCATTCGCTTATTGCAAGGGGCTTTGGTGAGACGACGGGCGCGTTTTATCCCGAATTCCGGGCGTGCGCGATCCCACGGGGTGCGACGCATCGCCCCAGCCGAGCGCGGCCCACATATTCGCGAGATCAAGGGCTCTTCCGCGGCTCCCGGTCGGCGCCGAGGGCGCCCCAGCGCGGCGAGATCACAGCCGGAGGGCGCCGCGCCGAAACGGCAGGAAAAATTGCGGTGAACTGCAGTCCGTCGCCCGTCTCAAAACATTGACACCAACCCGCCCGCGCCTTAGCCCAAAGAAGCATGAATCGGGCCAGGGGAGGACGCAAATTGAAAAACGACGACGTTTCCCAGGGCTTGCTCGTGTCGCTTCTGACCTTCGGGCGGCTCGACAACGTTTCTCGCCTTCTCGTCAGCCTGCTCCCAATGCTTGAAAGATTTTCTGCGACTCGCGGCGTATCGGTCGGGGTCGCGGTGCGAAACAACGACCCGACCGTCGACGTCTCTCAGTTGATCTCTGACCTCTCGGGACTGGGCGGTCCAGGCGTCGCCGTCAACGTCATCACCGGACAGCCGAACACCGGCTTCGGCCGCGGCCACAATGAGAATTTGCGGCTCCATCCGGCGGAATACATCCTGATCCTCAATGACGACCTCGGCTTCCCCCATCTGAATTGGCTGCCCGCCGCTTTGGCGCAGTTCGAGGCCGATCCCGAACTCGCGCTGATCGGCGACGACGGCAATCCGCAATATCTCAATCCGACCTTCGGGAACGGCGTCTTTCCCGACGGCGCGAAAAAATATCCGCTGCGATACGCCGAAGCGTCGGTGCTGCTCGGGCGCGCGACGCTGCTCCAAAAGATCGGCATGTTCGACGAGAGCTTCGCCTGGGCGATGTGCGAAGACGCCGACCTGTCGCTGGCGGTGCAGAGCCTCGGCTATCGCATCGGCTGGATGCGCATGCCGCACGAGCATCTGCGCAGCGCCACCTTCAAGAGGCTCAGCCCCCAGGTCAAAAGCTCGATTGAAGAGCGCAATCGCGCCCGGCTGTTCGCGAAGTGGTCGAATGCGATGTCCAGCGGCGTCGTAGGGCGCCATACGCTGCTCGACCTGTGGTCCGACGGCGCAGGGGACGTATTTTGCGCCCTCCCCCATCTCTTGGCCGAGCTCGACCGCTCGTCGCCCGCTCGACAGGCGCAGTTCGTCGTCAACACGAGCCATCCGGATCTGCTGCGGGCGATCCTGCCCGAGCCAGTCGAAGTCATCTCCCATCGCGATCTTGACGATCTCATCCGACAACGCAAACGCGACAGCTTCGCCGCCATCCGCTCGATCCGCGCGCTGAATTACGGGCTGCCGACGAATATTCATGCGCTGCTCGCCGGCGCGCTGAGCCTCCCCGTCGCCGACGCGGCCGCCATGCAAAGATTTCAAGCGCGCCTGCGCGAGGTCTGTGGCCTGAGGTCCAGCTTTCGGGTCGACGGAGCCTATTGCGTGTTCCATTCCGAATTTCTGCGCGACGCGCACGACGGGCGCGCGATGTCGCCTCAGGTCGCCGACGCCCTCCTGCGCGCGGCGTGCGAGCGCTTTGAAAGCGTTGTCGTGGTCGGACGCGAGGTCAGCGTCCCTTTGGGCCCCAACCGCCGCCTGCCGGGCAAGATCATCGACCTCCAGGGCAAGCTTTCCAGCTTCGACCTGGTGTCGGTCATCGGCGCCGCCGCGGCGCATGTGGGCATCGATTCCTTTCCTGCGCATGTGGCGCAGGCGATGGGGGTTCCCGCGATCGTATTCTTCGGCTCCGTGCATCCGCAGGCGCGTCTGTGGTCGAACGCGGCCTCCTATCCGCTCGTCGCCGAGCTTTCCTGCCTCGGCTGCTACCACCTGCACATCGAGCCGAGCATCCCGTTCTGCATGCGCCGCGACCGGGCCTGCGAGCGCGACGTTTCCGCCGAGCGCATCAGGGAAGCCTTCGAACGGATCGCGCCGAAGCCGGATGCGACCGTATCCTCTCTCTCCGCGCGCTGGCACGAGCTGCAAGCGCGTCAGATCGAGATGCAGGCGCATCACCCCAATCCGGGGATCGCCACGGCGCGTCCGGCGAACCTGCCGCAGGAGTCCATCGCCAGTCTGATCTACGAGGTCACCGACAGGATCGTCGGCCTTTACGAGAGCCATCGCGCCTCGCGGGTCGTGCCGCAGCTCGAGGAGCAGCTCCAGCGCGTGCAGGAGCGGCTCGCAGAGACGATGACGGAGCTGAACGAGAGAAAGGCGGAGCTCGAGCCTCTGCGCTTGCGGAACCAGAACGCCGCGAGAGCGCTCTGCGAAGTAACCACGAACGTCAATATCGATCTCGGCAAGCTCGGCTACGAAGCGCTGCGCTGCAAGGCGGAGCGCGTGGATGACGACTTCATCGTCGAGGCGCTTGAGAGCGACCCGCAGCTGGTCTTCGAGCCCGTCGAGCTCGGCCGCGGCCTCGCATATGTGCGCATCGAGGCCGTGGCGACCGAGCCGAATTCCCTCGAGCTCTTCTGGGCGGAAGGCGAAGAGCCGTTCGATCAGCTGAAGTCCGCGCGCATCGCCATCGGCCCGCGGCGAAAGACCGAAGTGATCAAGCTCGACATCGCCGCGCCCGGAAAGGTTCGGCTGCGGCTCGATCCGCTCGAGGATCTCTGCGAGGCCAGGGTGAAAGTGAAGGCGAGAATCCTCGGTCGCAACTTTTTCGATGTCGCCCCTGTGGAGGAAGCCGGCGCGCTCCTTTTGGAGCCCGTGTCTCCTGAAACGGCGGCGCCTCCCGTCGAGGACCCTCCGAGCCGCATTCCCGCCGGGAAACGTCCGGCGCCCGCGCCCGTGAAGCGGCGCCAAGCCTCCGCCGGCAAGAGCCCCAGGACGCTCGTCTCCGAGGCGAGATGAGGGGCGGGGGAGTTCCCGGTTTTCGATCCACCCCAGGCGAAGCCTTTTGCTTCCCGCCGCCAACATGGCGCCTCCTGCTCACGGCGCGCCGCCTCAAAACTGTTCCCGGCGCTCGGCAGGGCGGCTGATATGGGCCGTCTCGCCGTCCTGCCCGCGCGTCGGGCTACGAATCCCTCGGTCGGGCGCGCATTCTCGCCAAAGCCCTGTGGCATGGCGCACGGCGCACTCCTCGCGCCGTGCGCCGCCGTCAGCCGCTATCCGCGCTTCACTAGTCCAAGACCCCAGAGCACGAATCCGGGCTGCGCCGGAACCGAACCTCCGGATGTGCCGCTTGATCCTGCCGAGACGTCCGCGCCGACCGCTTGAAACTGATCGCGTCCAAATTCGACGATCGTCGTCGCTACCGGAAGAAGCCCGGCGTTTTCCAAGGGGGAATTGAGGTAGTCGCACTCTGTGCTCTGCACCCCCGCGACGGAGAACGAGGCGACCGGCGTCTGGAGCGTGAAGAAGTCAAAGGCCGCGCCATTCGCCACATTCTTATCGAAGCCGCCAAGGCCCAAGAAGGCAGTTGTGTCCACGCATTGCCATGCGGGAAAAAAAGCCACCTCGTTTGAGTTCCATGTTTCGAACTGCACCTTGGTCACGTTGAACGCATAGAAATGGCGCAAGTCCTGATTGCACGTGGCGACCGCCATGAAATTTGCGACCGTCGTCATGGCGCCGAGTGTCGAGCCGTTCGACATGAACTCGCCGTGACTGATGGCTGGACAGGCGTCGTACGTCCCCGCGCCGGCGCCGCTCAGGACCAGCTTGCCAGCCTCACCCATCACCGTGTCGTCGGCAGCGGGGATGTTGTTTGCGCCTCTCGCGACGAAGCTCCAAGGCTTGTACCTGAGAGCCACCTTGGGCTCGAGCCCCGGAAGAGCGAGATCGAATACAGTGGCGACGCCGCTCAGATGGTTGAACGCGATCTGATTGGAAATCGCGGAGTCGACTGCGAAGCAGACGAGTTCGCCGCGATTGGCGCTGAATGGCTGACCGCCCGGATTGCCCGGCGGAGGGGGCGGATTCCAGGGGCTTGCGCTCGGGAACGAAGGCACAGCGGCGTTGTCGTTCGCCCCGGTCGCCACGTCCCACGAAACGCTTTCCTTCGGCGTGAGCTGGATATTGAAGCTGGCCCTGCCCTTGAGCTCGTTTATGTAGGAGCATTCGAGGGTCACCGGGTTCTCCGAGGAATCGTTCGAAATCTCGATAATCGTGTCCGTGGCCACGGTCGGATCGACAGAAATCAGCGGAAAGATCAGCAGACTACCAGGACTTGACGTCGTGGCCACCGGCGTGACGGTTTGCGCCGCCGCCTGGGTGATGGAAAGGCTCATGCCGGCGCATAGTCCCAAAGCGACAGCGTATGCGATAATCGAGGCTTTCATGGTCGTTGCTCCTTGTTGGACATCCAGAACATCAGGAATTTGCGCGACCTTCGACCTTTCCTTTCCGCCTGGACTCGTCGAGGGCGCGTCGACTTTAGAAGCTACTCGAGAGCAACCATGTTGCTGTGCGCCAGCGCACGTTGCGGGCTCCCTCGCCTCGCCGCCTTGAACGCGGGCGGCGATACGTATAAACCCGCGCGACCCCTTGGTTCCCCTCCGCGCCGAGCGTCAGAAAAGCCGCCGAAACCCCCATGACCGATCGTCCCATCCGCATGCGGCTCGCGCCGTCGCCGACCGGCGAGCCGCATATCGGCACGGCGTACACCGCTCTGTTCAACGTGCTGCTGGCGCGCAGGCTCGGGGGCGTCGTCGTCCTGCGCATCGAGGACACGGATCAGAGCCGCTCGACGCCGGAAGCCGAGCAGAAGCTGCTGGCGGCGCTCGACTGGATCGGCCTGCCCTGGTCGGAAGGACCGGACAAAGGCGGGCCCTACGGCCCCTATCGCCAGAGCGAGCGCAAGGAGACCTATCAGCCCTTCATCGCCGAGCTCATCGCCAAGGGCCATGCGTTCAAGTGCTTCTGCACGCGCGAGCGCCTCGAGGAGATGCGAAAGGCGCAGAAGGCTGCGAGCGAGCAGACGAAATATGACGGCCTCTGCCTGCGCCGCAGCGCCGAAGAGGTCGCCGCGCTCGAAGCCGCCGGGACGCCCTTCGTCGTGCGCATGAAGGTGCCGGAGTCGGGCGAATGCGTGTTCGAGGACGGCGTCTATGGACGCGTGAGCATTCCTTATGACGGCGTCGACATGCAGGTGCTGCTCAAGGCCGACGGCATGCCGACCTATCACTTCGCCAATGTCGTCGACGACCATCTGATGCGCATCACGCATGTGGCGCGCGGCGAGGAGTGGCTGTCCTCCGTGCCGAAGCACGTGCTGCTGTATGAATATTTCGGCTGGGAGCCGCCGGCCTGGTATCACTTGCCGCTCATGCGCAATCCGGATCGCTCGAAGCTCTCCAAGCGGCGCAACCCGACCTCGCTCTCCTACTTCTCGGGCGCCGGCTATCTGCCTCAGGCGCTGCTCAATTTTCTCGGCCTCTTCTTCATCACCGTCGCCGAGGGCGAGGAGATGATGGACCTCGCCGAGCTCCAGGAGAAATTCGATCCCGCGGGCATGTCCAAGGCCGGCGCGGTCTTCGACATGACGAAGCTCGCCTGGCTCAACGGGCGCTGGATCCGCGAACGGCTCGATCAGAGCGCCTTCTCTGAAACCGTCTGCGCCTGGGCGGCGCAGGACGACAGGCTCCGCCAGGTGCTGACGCTGGCGCAGTCGCGCATAAACCTCCTTGGCGAATTGCCCGCGCTCATCGGCTTCGCCTTCACGGCCGATCTCAAGCTCTCAGCGGCCGATTTCGCCCCGACGAAGCTCCCGCCGTCCGAGTGTCTCGCCATCGTGCGCGCCGTGCAGCCCATCGTCGACAAGCTGCCGGAGTGGAAGAAGGACGCGATCCACGCCGAGGTCGAGCGCATCGCCGCCGAGATGGGCAAAAAGCTGCGCGCCGTGGTGCCGCCCCTCTTCGTCGCGATGACGGGCGGCACGCGTTCGCTGCCGCTCTTCGACAGCATGGAGGCGCTCGGGCGCTCGCTCGTGCGCCAGCGCCTTGCGCAAGCGGCCGAGGCGCTCAAGCATGCAGGCAACGGATCCGACCAGCAATGACAAGCGACGCGCCAGAGCTATCTTCCGATCCCCTGGAGGCGCGCCGGCAGAAGCGCGACCTGTTGATCGCGCAGGGCCTGAACCCCTATCCGACGAGCTTCCGCCGCACGGCGACCGCCGCCGAGCTCGCCGCGCGCTACAAGGATCTGCCGGACGGCGAAGAGACCGGCGACCGCGTCGTCGTCGCCGGCCGCATCTATTCCTCGCGCAATTCCGGCATGTTCATGGATCTGCACGACGCCTCCGGCAAGGTGCAGATCTTCTCGCACAAGGACAAGACGCCGGAAGCCGCGCGCGCGCTGCTGCCGCTCATCGACATCGGCGACATCGTCGGCGTCGGGGGGCTCGTGCGGCGCACGAAGCGCGGTGAGCTCACGATCGACGCGGAACGCGTCGAGATGCTCTGCAAAGCGCTCGCGCCGATGCCGGAGAAATATCACGGCGTCACCGACGTCGAGACGAAATATCGCCGGCGCTATCTCGATATTCTGGTCAATGAGGAGAGTCGCGAGCGGTTTCGCGCGAGAAGCCGCATCCTCACGAAGGTGCGCAGCTTCATGACCGAGGAGGG
>Ga0187784_10000926_pt1 | contig 22599 bp, 16 predicted proteins | sample 1015_SJ02_MP15_2_FD_132964 | JGI IMG/M metagenome (GOLD analysis project Ga0187784, IMG submission 132964) | Tropical peat soil microbial communities from peatlands in Department of Meta, Colombia - 1015_SJ02_MP15_20_MG | ecosystem: Environmental > Terrestrial > Soil > Wetlands > Peat | place... | reverse complement strand
GGTTTCAGAATTGCGCGGCCTGCTGCAGGCAAAGCTGCCGGACTACATGGTGCCTTCGTCTTTCGTCACTCTGGACCGCTTCCCGCTGACGCCGAATGGCAAGGTGGATCGCAAGGCGCTGCCGCAGCCGAACCTCGAATCGAAACCGGCTGAATTCGAGCCTCCCAGCTCGGCGACGGAAAAGGCATTGGCGAACATCTGGGGCGAAGCTCTTGGAATCAAACAAGTGGGGCTTTACGACAACTTCTTCGAGTTGGGCGGCCATTCGCTGCTGGCGGTCCGCGTCATTGGCAAAATCAATAAGACACTTCAGCTGTATCTGAATGTTCCGACATTTTTTCAGAATCCCACTATCGAACGACTGGCAAAAGCTCTTGAGCGGGGGCATCATGTCCGACCCAAACCGCAGGTGGTGCCGTTGCAGCCGGGGCATACCGGTTTGCCGCTTTACTTCATCGGTGCCGGGCCAGTCGAAATTCGGATTGCGAAATTGATGGGTGAGGATCGCGCCGTCTTTGGAACCGATGTACCAATGCCGATGGCCTGGCGTCGTGCGATCGCGGCCACGGATCCGGCGGCCTGGCCGACCCTCGCACAACTGGGCGCTCTCCACGGCGATGTGGTGCGTGCGCATGCCGGATCGTCGCCATGCGTGCTTGCGGGATACTCCTTCGGGGGCAAGGTTGTATTCGAAGCAGCGCGTGCGCTGCAGCGTGCCGGCGGCAATGTCGCGTTCGTTCTTCTCATCGATGCGTTCGCCTGGGGTGGGGTCGCCCGCGGAACGGGACGGCGGAATTTGAGGCGTTTGCTTTGGCGGCTGCTAGGCCGGATGCTTCGCGAAGTGAAAGGTCGCTTCGCGCGTGCGGGTCCCGGCGTTGTCGATGATGCCGCTGGCTTTGTTGACGAAGAAGGCACGCCGGTCGAACTGCCGGTCATGAAGCGGTTGTTTCGCATTCTTGTGAAATCATCTCAGCCGCGCCCACTCGATGCGTCGGGCGTGCTATTTCGCGCCAAGGTGGCCTTCGAGAAGATGCTACCTGAACCCGATCTTACCAATGGATGGGGCGACCTTTTCACGCAGGGTCTCGAGATCGTCCAAACAACGGGAGATCATTGGTCGCTCGTGAGAGATGAGCAGAACACGGCGGTATTAGCGCGGCAGATCAATGCAGTGCTCGACCGTGACTTTCGCACGGAGAAGCAAGAATGCGCTCTCGAAGAGGCTTGGGGTTCGTAACCGCCTTCAGTGCTCCGACGCAAAGCGGCCGCTGATTAACAGCATTGAATAAAATTCTGGTTCAGCTTTGCGGACTCCTTATCAACATCGAATTCTTCCACCACTTTCTTTCGCCCGAATTCGGCGGCCCGGAGCCTGAAACCATGGTCTTCAATCATCCTGACGACAGCGTCCGCCAAAGCCTCTGCGTCGGATGGACGGACAAGAAGACCAGTCTTTCCATCTTCGATGAGCTCGCTCGCGCCGGCGATGTTAGTAGCTATCACCGGAACGCCGACTGCCATAGCTTCCATAGCAGAAACAGGTAATCCTTCGACGAAACTTGGAAGCACGAACAAATCGGATGTCTGCAATTCGCTAATGACCTCATCTTCCGTCAAAAATCCAAGAAATTTAACTTGGTCAACAACCTTCAACCTGATTGTTAATGCCTCCAAATGTGCCTTGCTCGGTCCATCGCCGGCTAGCCGCAATTCAAGGTTATAACCCTTGTCAAGAAGACGTCTCAGCGCCTCAATAGCGAACCTCAGGCCTTTCTCCGGTGACAGCCGAGCAGTGCAAATGAGCCGCCTGACCTGCTCCTTCGGGGGTCGGTAGGTGTATTTTCCTATGGTCAATCCGCAATGGACGACCTTGAATGGAGTTGGATCATCGCAATCAGAGAACATCATTAATTGGCTCCGACAAAAATAACTGATTGAGCGGATAAATCGCGCTCCGAGCACTTTTTCTTTTATCCTTGAATACTTCGCATCAAAAAAGACAGGCCATCCATGAAACGTTATGCTGTAACCAATCCCAGCGAGGTGCGCCGCCAACATCGTCACAGTACCACTCTGATCGCCGATGTGGTTATGAACGTGACTCGCAGCGAGTTGCCGAAGCTCCTGAGCCACGAGTATAGCTTCGAGAAAATAGAATACCTGATAAGCTAGCCCGCGAATGCCTGGTCTTGATGTCGAGAGAGCAAGATAAAGGGTAGCGAAAAATCGGTGTGGAGAACGCCAAATTACGGTGATTACCATGCGTAGAATTGAGGCGGTTGATCTCGGAAAGATGAAATGCGTATCCGGCGCCCATTGAGCGAGAATATCAGGGGTGGTCTCCCGTTCATTAGGCTTCCATACCGAAATTACTCGCACATCCGTGCCGGCAATCTGCAGACTACGAATCTCGCGTTTTATAAACGTGTCTGTTATGCGGGGAAAGCGGTGAAGCAGATACACAATCCGTCTCATTGAAGCTCCGTAAGCTGAGCCCCTTGTTTCATCCAGCTTGTCTCATCCAGCGATGAGGAGAGCCATAGCAAAATAGTTCAATCAACGCTATTAATCCTCTTTGCTCCATAAGTTTCATTTAGGCAAGCATCAAAGGCCAGCGGCGGAATCCATTGCAACTTTTCTTTCAACTTCCGGTTACTAAACCTAATGGGCTTAAATTGCGATTCGAACCGGCGTGGCATCAGCAAAGACGGCAATTGTCCTTTCTTTCCAAACAATGTCCGGCTCACAAACAACGCAAGGTGAGCAAGGCCAAATCCAAATCGATATGGCAGCGGCACCAGGCACCCGCGTTGCCCGGTCCGTTTGGCATATTCGTGAACATATCGCCAGACGCGAATGTCGTCTCCATCGATCACATTAAAGGTCTCGCCAACCGCAGCCGGTCGTTCGACCGCGGCAACAAGACAATCGGCGCAATTCACCACGTGGCTTAGCGGTAGGCGCGAAAAGGGCCCAAACATCAAGTAGGTCCGGCCAACGCGCCTACCCATGGCCGCTATTTGTGCGTGCTGATATCCCCAAATGAAGCCAGGACGCATGATCGTGAGATCCCACGAGTGAGCCTTTGCAAGCCTTGAAACCACTCGCTCTTGCCACACCTTAGCGATAGTGTAGGCGCCCATATCATAGGCATCACTCAAGAGCGGTGTGTCCTCATTAATGATCCCTTTAGCGCGCGCCCAGTCATAAACGACGAGACTACTTACGTACACGAGACGTTTGACGGAAGACTTTGTCATTGCGTCGAGGAAGCTCTCCGTGCCGACAACGCTCGAAGCGAACTGAACATCCTCATTGCCACTCGTTTCCGCCGCTAGATGCAGCACTGCATCGATGCCCTCAAACGCCGACGCAAGCTTGTCACAATTGCGAAGATCAGCACGAAATATATCAACGTCGCTGCTCCATTTGTCCAAAGGCGAAGTTGGCCGAATAATCGCACGCACTTTATGGCCGCGCTTCAATAATTGAGCGACCACATGGCGACCAAGAAATCCTCCTGCGCCAGAAACCAAAACCCTCATAGCTTCAGCTCCGGTTTCGTAAAGCTGTCAACAAGGCGCGCAATTTCATCAATTTCGTCCAAAGGTATCGGCTGCGGCTCATGCATTTCGACAGAGTGATAGACTCGCGCTATCAGTTCTGGAAATCCGTCATAACGGCTGGTGCCTGCAAGTTTCCGCCAGAAAGCCGCCACAGTACCTCTTAAAACATCGCGTGCTTCAACTAACCCGTCAACAAGGCTCGCGAGAGCGGGCTCACCGCCACGAGAGCGCCTTAAAGTGAGGCGCGGAGGCTGAAATAGGTCTGTTTCTGCATGCATGTGCGTTCCGATGACACGCACCCAAAACATATTCGGCTGTGCGTTACCACTGAAACCCACATGGGCCGTCGCGCGCTCACCTTTGATCAGGCTACGGAACTCATCCGCCGGAAGCGGCGAGTCGAGCGAATGCTTAGCCCATATCGTTCGCAAGTCGATTACGGAGCCGGTGAATAAGTGCGTCAAACAGGCGAGGTGCGTAAGAAAGTCTCCGATCACACCGCCGCGCAGGATAAAACTAAAATGCGGCATATTCTTATCCACATAAGGACTTTTGACACCGAAAAGATTTAGAACAAGGAAAATTTGAACTTCGATAATATCACCAAACTTACCAGAGGTGACCAGTGCTTGAATCCGGCGAATCGACGAGTGAAAGGGAATATTATGGTTTTCTATTAGCATGCAGCGATTTTGTATAGCAAGCTGCTTCAACTTGACGAAGTCCTGATAATCAACCGTTATTGGTTTTTCACAAAGAATGTTCAATCCTGCAGCGAGACATGTCTTTGCTATAGCGAAATGAGTCGATGGCGGAGTGGTAATGTGCACCATATCTGGTCGAATCTCAGCTACCAATTGCTCGTGGTTGGTATACCACTTCGCGATGCCAAAGCGCTCCGCTGTGGCCTCAGCTTTGGCGGCTGAAATATCACATATGGCGGCAACCTCAACATTCTTTAGCTGTGCGAGTGCAGCCAGATGTTCACGCGCGATTGCCCCACAACCGATGAGGATACTTTTGAGGTTTTCCATTTTACATCTTTTCGAGTGATTATGACCAGAAGGCGGTTTGAATTGAAGGGAGGATTTATACCAAAAACCCGCCATTTGCGACCTGCGCGGGGTTGGTTAAGTAGCTCAGCCATTCGGCTTTCGCTCTCGCAGATCCGGGCATGCGGATTTCCCGCACCCGGCTGTTCCAGGAATGAGTGATGCGGGGGATCGGAAGGAGGAAGTGTACGAGCAGGGCCGCAAAGGTCCGGCAGGTCATGCGCCGCGGTTTCTGACTGCGCCGTCGTAGACAAGTCAGCCAGATAGGTAGCATTTCGTGACGGAACGCGGTGAGCGCTGGGAAATTTTGTGGCCGGCCATAATAACCGTAAAGGCCAAGCAACACGTTGGTAAAGCCGTGGAGGGCGACGGTTTCCAGGCATCGCAGGCCACGCTGTCGCCGAGCGAAGGCAGGTAATCGGCCAACCTCGATCAAGCGCGTCTTCTCCTTGTGGATCGCCAGGCCGAACCTGGCCAGTCGTTCCTTCAGAGCAGCCATCATCCGCCGTGCATCATCCTCTTTTTCGAAGCCAATCACGAAGTCGTCGGCATATCGCGATTACAACACGACCCCGCGCCTACCGTCGGCGCCATTGTTGGATCCAGAAAATCAAGCATGTAGTGTTGGAAGAAGTTGGTCAGGAGTGGGCTAATGCCCGCACCTGCGGCGTGCCCCTGTCCGCCTCACGCCACTCACCGCTTTCCAGGACACTGGCCTCGAGCCGCATCGGGACAAGCCGGAGTATAAGCGGGTCGACGATCCTATGCGCCAGCATCCGCGTCAACCGCTCGTCGGTCACCGAATCGAAGAAGCTGCGGATGTCAGCATCAAGCACCCAGTAGACGCGGTGGCTCATGAGCGTCGCGTGAAGCGCCTCAAGCGCCATGTGTGGGTCCCGTCCCGGCCGAAAGCCATAAGAAACCCGAGGAAGTTGACCTCGCAGATGACGCTCAGGACTTGTGAATTGAAAACATCGGCGACCTCTGACGCTCGTTCACCTGGGGGTGCGCGAACTTTGATTCAATGCATTTATCAGGGGCTCTGCAATTTTCCGTAAGCGAAGCCGGAGCCAAGAAACCCGACATAGACCACCCCGTAGGCATTCATGTCGCCATTAATAACCGCGATGATGTCGATGTTGTTATTCGGGTACTTTCCAATATTGATCCAACTTGCCGCTTCATCATCCGAGCGCCAGATGCCATATAGGCCATCGACCCATCCCGCGATGTAGATTGCGGGGTAACCGTCTGAAGTCTTGGGTTTGCCAAAGCCGAAATCCAACACTTCGCTTACATGAGGAACTATTCGCCACGTTACACCGCCGTCCGTAGAATGCTTGAAATACCCGCTTGAATACGGATGTGGCGTACTTTGTCCACCAGATGTGAACCATAAATCTCCGGCACGATCCGGCGTCGCGCGTAGACGGGCGTTGAAAGCGGACTGCGGCGAAATTTGGCCCCGATGGACGAGGGACCAATGATCGCCACCGTCGATCGATTTATAAAGGCCATATTTAAAGTTGTAGAGAAAGAAAGTTCCGATTTCGACACGGTCGGCACTAGCAATATGACGCTTAAGGTAGTAGGCAAAAATCCATCCATCGGATGGAAGTCCAGGCGCCAAATTCCAACTCCTTCCACCGTCTTTGGTATAGTAAGGAACTCCATTATTGCCCGATACCCACAGGATATTCAATGGCGTGGCTGCCGCGATGCAACCGCCTTGCTTCCAGACGGGTTTTGCGGCGAACTGACGCCACGTCTGACCGCCGTCCGCTGAGTATCCAGATATATCTGTCGCGCCCCAATTTGCAAGGCCGACAATGAAGGACGGATCAGACGACGCGTAGTCTAAGCCCCAACCACCGGCAAACGCGCCGTTTATTGGTCCGTATTTTGATGGAAACTCAGCTGGATCATTTGAACGAAAAAAAGGCCGGTCCCAACTCGCAGTTATCGGCTTTCCGCCGGGAGGAGCTACGATGTCATTCGCGACAAGTTCCTCGATGCCCAACGATTGAGAGTAATAGATAAAACCAGTGAATGTTTTCGGCCAGTTTGCCCACCAAACGCCAAGACCCTCCGCAATATAAAGCCTCCCATTGGTTGGGTCTATCATTGCATCGCCGAGCGTCAAGTAGCTAGTGCCGGAGTCTTGAAGCCAAGGAACGTCGGTTGCTACTTGGCTGATGCCCGGCACTGGATAACGGGGGTACCACACGTCGCCTACCATCGTTACGCCACTATCGAGTGTTTCCATGCCTGACTTTGCATTATCAGTCAGAAAAATAACACGGCCGGCCTGGTTCGGATCGACGGCTACCGCGTTTGCCGTGATCGCCCCGCCAGTAGCGGGCCTAATTATTTTAGTCCATCCTTCCTTCGTGTATTTCCAAACTTGTTCATGCTCACTACACCAATAGGTGCCATCTGCTCCGACCTGTGCCGTCCAGACCTTGGTCGGACCGCCTAGCGTTATGTTGGCGATTGGGGTCCACGTCGCACCGCCGTCCGTGGACCGCCATATTCCTTGCCCATAGCTCGGGATATAGATCGTATTCGTTCGACCATTCGTCATGCCAGAGTACGAATCAAAAGCGATCCCGGCGTTTCCGGGAGTCGTTCCAGATACGACGTCGGTGATCTGCTCCCATGTCGATCCGGCATCGAACGATCGCCACACACCGTTTGTCGGCGTTCCGACGTAGACGACCTTGGGGTTTGATGGATCAATCGCCATTTTCTGATTTGCAAATTTTCCGCTACCGTTAGCATTCGCCCCAGAAATTCCCCTTAAGGTCGTTTTAATCCATGACGTGCCGCGATCGTCACTTCGATAGACGTCATTTCCATAGATCATGAATAATCGATTTGTTAGGCTCGGCGCAATTCTGATCTCCCAAACGCCCTGAGCACCCATAATGCCTGATGACTCAGTAACAAGCTGATCCCATCGGCTTGTAGTCACGTTCCAGATGTACGCTCCAAATACGTCGGCTTTGACGACCTTTGTGCCATCCGGTGCGATATCAATCCCCGTGAGCTGGCCGCCGGCGCCAATCGCCAATGGCCGCCACGTGACCGTTGGCAGTCCGCTGGGCGGCGGAGTTGCAGTTGAAATTTGTGCGTAAGGAGCACCAGTCAGTCCAAGAAGGATGATACCCGCGGCCCAGGAGAAGGCGCATTTGACCATTTTTGGCTCCATAATCTCCTCAGGTGCTCTGCATCAGATGCACATCCATCAATCGCCGACGCCCCGCGGTGCTCGCCGGTTGTGTCCCTCCGGGTGCGTCGAACAACTGGGCGCGCTCTACGGCGACGCGCAGCGGGCATTTCGGATCGTCGCCGTATGTGATTGTGGGATGCAACTTCGGAGGCAAGACAGGATTCGAAACGTGCGCTGGAGCCGTACCGGGCGCAATGTCGCGTTCGTCCTTCTCATTGATGCGTTCACCTGGAGCGTTGGCAGGAGGAGCCGGGCGGGCGCGCTGACCGAGCCGCCCGGCGTGGCCTACGTCTAATCGCACCGTAATCAATAATTGATCCCCTGAACCTCAAAGGGGGTGGCGCACCCGGATACCGAACAAGCCAATCATCACGCCAATTGCGTAAAGCACCGATGCCAAACAGTAGCGAATTTGTGGGCCCTCCCCGCGATAGAGGCGAGCGATTGGCCTAACGAGCGCTCTTCGCAACGAATTTACGCCGTGAACGAACATACGGAGGGGACGAGTCCCGTTGTGTACGCTGGTGACATATGATGTGTTACCGAACCAAAAGAATGCGCGGAGCCAATACGAGAGCGTGGTGCGCGACGACGGTTCATTCTCGTAAACGAGCGCCCTTTGTGAATAGTGAATTCGCAGGCCCGCTGCGTGGGCTGTGCGGTAGAACACCATGTCCTCTCCACTAGTGACCCCAAGGTCCGGTCTGAAACGTATCGTTGGATGGTCTTTGAGCCAACGGCTGGAAATCATGGAGTTGTGGGTCGCAGCAAACGGTAGCTGAGCCCCATCATCAAAGCGCTGGAGCTGGCCGTACTCAAGGAATGGTTCCTCGGTTATCCACTTCGGCGACCCAACCGGCACACGACGTACCATTCTTCCAGTTACAGCATCAGCCCCCGTACGTTGCTGGGTATCGAGCATCGCCTCAAGCCATTCTGGCACCGGTTCGCAGTCGTCGTCGGTCATGGCCGTCCAGTCGGCGATTTCACTGCCTGTTTCGATGGCCAGGTTGCGAGCCAATGAGATATTTTGCTGGCCGGAGATGCGATAGTGGATTCCGAGTTCGAAACGCCCCTCAAATTTTTCGACCACCGTACGCGCTCTTCCGTCTGCGGAGTCATCCACGACAACAACACCCACTTGGGCCCGATCCGCTACGCGCGCGACGCTGACAAGGAGAGCTTCTAAGAGAACGGCGAGTGCTTCGTTACGGTTATAGGTGCAAATTACTACGGCGACGCCTGGGCACGCGTTCGAGTCCGTCATCTGAGGCCTCCTTTTTGCCCCGATCCATAAACACGGCGCAATGCCAGACCCTCACCCGCAAGCCGAGCTCGTTGAGAACAGCCAATGCCCTCGGCGAGTGACGTTGTCAGTCCGTATGGCGGGCCTATTATCAAAGCAGGTCTTCTGTGTAAAGAATTCCCAGTCGAAATAGCTGGGAATGCGACGTCTGTTTGGATACCATGAGCCGACTCGACGAACTCTCGCCCAAAGCCGCCGCCCGCGGCTTCAACGCCACGAGTACCCCAAAGCCTTCCTTCCTGCCCCTGCGCCAGTGAATGGCCGGGTCAAGTCCAGATTGAGCACGGAAACCGCAAGCCCTTCCGCGGCAGCCGTGCTGGCATCTGCAGATCCAGGGTCGATATACAGGACGTTGTTCGTTTCCGATTTTACCGACGCGAGAGAAGCAACCAAACGTTCGCCCTCGTTGGGGTCCATGACGACGATGCCGACTTCATCTGCAAGTTGTTTCGTACGCGTTGGCCGCTGCAACCTCAAACCGGAATCCGTTCATCTTGTACCGGCCGTCGGTAAGCTGTCGAAAGACGTGCCGAATCCAAGCCCCCAGCGCAACCATTCGCACAGGCCGACGAGCCCGAACATGACAAGCGTGGCCACAAAATCCTGCCCTACGAATGAAAAGCGCTCACGGATTTGGCCGGCGAGTATCGGAATATAGCGCCAAAGATCGCCAATAGCGATGACAACAATGACACCCAAGATTCCGAATTGTGCGAAGCCGATCGGAAATCCGACCAGCAGCCACGCAAATTTGAAGCCGTTGGCGACCGCACCGTAGAGTGGCCTTCCGAAGCCCAGAAGTGTCGATTCGTTAAGGCTCGCGATCATCGAGAACCATGCGCCGAGGAGCAGAAGGGGACACATCCAGCCGGCCGCCTGATAGCGCTGATCATACAGGATTTTGATCGCAGCATCGACGATCGTGGTCAGCGTCGCAAAACCTATTGCACTGAGGAGCAGGAGTGAAAGTCGTTTCGGGAACAACGTCGCGCGCAGTTGATCGCGTGGCGTGGCTTGCGATGCAGCGATAATCGGGAAAACAAGATTGTTGCTCAATTGCGAGGTTAGCCCGGCGACCAGGTCGATCAGCGTGCGCGCGATGCCGTAGACACCAACTACTCCGAGCGGCGCAATCTTCCCAAAATAGAGCCTGTCGAAGTTCATTGACAGAAAATAAATGACCGAAGAAATGAAGATCCATCTTCCGAAAGAAAAAATCTGCCGAGCATATTCCCTGGTGATCTGGAATCTGTGCCGCACGTTGGGCAGCACGAAATAGCTGCTGGCTGACTGCGCGGCAGTGAAAATCGCGGCAGCCAAAACCAGCGCCCAGATCGTTGGAATGAAGTACGCAAGCAGGATGTGGGTTGCCGAGGAAAATACCGACAGGGCAACCTGGTAGATGGACAGCCTCACAAAACGTATTCTTTTTTGGAGGAGATTTGGTGCCACTGAGCCTAAAGCTGCGATCACGAAGAAGGATCCGGCCACGGGCAGCACGGATGCGAAGATCGGCGCCTTGTAGAAATGAGCTACGGGAGTGGCCGCGGCGAAGCAGACAAGCAACAGCGGCAGGGAGCGAATGAGCCGCAACGTCCACGCCGTATTATAGAATTCCGGGTTTTCGGCATTTGGGTTGTGAACGATATTTTGGCCAATTCCGACGTCCGAAATTAGCTCAATACCAGTTCTGATGCTGTTGACGATAACCATGATACCGAATAGCTCTGGCGCCAGCAATCGTGCCAACGCGATATTGGTAAGGACACGGAGCAATACGCTGAAACCAAATGTTCCCATCGTCCATACGGCGCCCCTAATGAGGAATAGTCTTGAATATTGCATATCAGTCAAAAGCGCATGGAACTCGGGATTACGGAACGAGAGGCCTACCACAATGGGCAAAAAGCCGCCATCGTCTGCGTCGCGCCGAAGATATGATGCCCTGGGGATCATAGACAAAATTATTTAAATTGCACCGCGATTGGCATGGGCGGAGTCCACACTGCATGAGAATTCTTTTCGCTCTGCCGGGGCTACACCGGTACAACCGCGGGGCCGAAATCGCGTTCATCTCGATTGCGACTGAACTCACAAAATTGGGTAACGCGGTGACGCTCGTGGGTACGGGACCAGTGTGCGCGGGGACATCGTACCGATATGTGCGAGTCCCCAGCATAGCGCGCGAAAACTTCGAGTCATTTCCGTCGATTCCGCCCTTGCGCAACGAGTATGCTTATGAAGAACTGACCTTCGTGCCGGGTTTATTGAGCCAATATCGGCCAGCGGACTACGACGTAACGTTGACCTGCAGCTATCCGTTTACCAATTGGCTTCTGCGTCGCCCAGTGTTGCGCGGCGCTCGGCCCGCTCATGTTTTCGTCACCGAGAACGGTGACTGGCCTGCGTACGAAAATAGGTCCGAGTATCGTTTCTTCGGTTGCGACGGGCTTGTTTGCACAAATCCGGACTTTCTAGAACGGAACAAGGACCGCTGGCATTGCGTGCTCATCCCAAACGGTGTTGACTGCAATCGTTTTCGCCCAGGTGTCGCGCGGCGACAAGCCTTCGGTCTGCCAGCTGACCGGGTTATTGTTCTCATGGTTAGCGCGCTAATTTCCAGCAAGCGGGTCGCCACTGGAATCGCAGCCGTCAGCCGAATAGCGGACGCTGATCTCGTAGTGGCCGGCGATGGACCGCTACGTCACGACATCGACGCGCTAGCGTCGCGTCTTTTGCCGGGCCGGTTCTCGCGCGTCACCGCGGCACCAGAGCAGATGCCTGCGCTTTATCAGTCCGCCGACGTGTTCCTACACCTTTCCAAGGATGAGTCATTTGGAAACATATACCTTGAGGCTTTAGCTTGCGGCCTTCCGATCGTCGCCCACGATTCGCCCCGGCTACGCTGGATTGTGGGCAATGGCCAATTTCTAACCGATACAGAGAACGAAGCAGCGATCGCGCGGCAGATCATACGAGCGCGCGACGTCTCGCCGGCGCAGCGTCAGGAAAGCATAAATAGAGCTCAAGAATTCTCCTGGCCTAGAATTGGCGAGATGTACCAGAGGTTCCTGCAAAACGTCGCGACTTCAGCAGTCCAATAACTCAATAGCCCGAGCTGACGCCTTGCCAAAAAGCCAAAGAGGAGTACCGCTCCGGTCCGACGTGCGGCATTCCTTGCCAATATCACACTCCTATGGGGTTGAACCATGCTTCCCATCATGAATTTGCGCGAGCGGGCGGAGTAGCCTGTGAAGTGGTTGGGTTTTATCGTCATTCTTGCAGCCATAATGCCACTCAGCTGGTGGCTGCGACGCAATCCCCGTGGAGCTCCAAAAATCTGGATTCTCATTGGATTTTTACCTTTCGCATTGGGGCCTTTCCATCTCTACATGGCCATCGTCTCCTGGCCGGCATGGCCGGGCTATGTGAAGGGTGCCGAGTTCTCCGTTCTGGACGCGCTTGCGCTGTCCGTTTACCTCAGCTTGCCCGGTGCGCCGCGTCCGCTCCCGTTTCGGCTTTCAATGGCACTTTATTTCCTTGCGGTTTTGCTCTCCACGCTTCAGGCGAGCGTGCCGACGGCGGCACTTTTCTATTCTTGGCAACTTGCGCGAATCTTTCTGGTCTATGCGGTTGTCACCAGGGGATGTGCCGACCGGCGCTTTGCGCCTGCGGTCCTGCAGGGTCTGGCAGTCGGACTGTTCATGGAGATGGGCGTCGCGATCTGGGAGCGATTTGGATTGGGCGAGCTCCAAACGAGCGGAACCGTCGGTCACCAAAATCTTCTCGGCTTGATGTCGCACCTCATTGTCCTCCCCTTCTTTGCGCTGCTGCTGGCTACGCGCGGTTGGCTGCCCGGCGCAGCTGTGCTGGCTGGTCTCGCTATCCAGTTGCTGACGACATCGCGTGGGACCCTGGGATTTGCGGCCTTGGGATATGCAGCCGTCTTCATGCTTTCTGCTCTGCAGCAGTGGACGTCCCGGAAGGCGCGGCTCTTATTCATCGGCGTAGCCGTAGCTGCGATAGCTGCGCCCCTGGCCTGGGTGTCTTTCGAGCAGCGATTTTCCACCCAGAGTTCATCAGATTATGACGAGCGGGCCGCCTTCAACACGGCGGCCAGCATGATCCTGTCAGACTACCCCTTGGGGGTCGGAGCCAATATGTACGTTGTTGTTGCAAATATCGGTGGCTACAACAGAGAAGCAGGCGTCGCTCCGGTACTGAGCAGCGGAAGCGCCAATGTTCACAATGTCTATTTGCTGGTCGCCGCGGAGACCGGATACGCTGGATTGATCACTTTTGTGCTTCTCCTGCTCCGCCCGGTGATCGTAGCCTTCCACTGTGCGTGGCGCAATCGAGGAGACCTGAGAGGTGATCTAATGCTCGGACTCGGGGTAGGGCTATTAACCGTGTACCTTCATTGTCTTTTTGAATGGATCTTTGTCAGTTTCCAATTTCAGTATATTTTTGCGGTGCAGGTTGGATTGGTGGCTGGGTTGGCAGAGCAATTGGGCTACTGGCGGCGCACCGACCCGCAGAGTGTTCGACTTGGAGTTGGGACCTTGCCAGACAGTCCAAGCAGGGAAACGCGAGGATTGTCCCGGCGCATATTGAAATAGAGAAGGGGCCTGCCTTTGAACCTTTCGGGTTTCGAGTCGACATATCGAAAGGGACGTGTGTCGTGCGAAGGTGAATCGTCGTTGACCCACGGACGGCCGCCCCAATAACTCCGCAGGGAGATAAATGCATGGCACGCCTCTACGATAGCCGCAAACGCATTCTGGTCACAGGCGGCGCTGGGTTCCTTGGATCCCATCTCATCGATCGTCTGCTGGAGCGGGGGCACGAGGTGCTGTGCGTCGATAATCTGTTCACGGGCACCAAACGTAACATGGAGCATCTCCACGCTCACCCGCGCTTCGAATTTATGCGCCACGACGTGACGTTCCCGCTCTACGTCGAAGCGGACGAGATCTACAATCTCGCTTGCCCGGCCTCCCCGATCCACTATCAGCACGATCCGGTACAGACGACGAAGACGTCAGTGCACGGAGCCATCAATATGCTGGGTCTCGCCAAGCGGCTAAAATGCCGTATTCTCCAGGCCTCCACCAGTGAGATTTATGGGGATCCCGCGATCCATCCCCAAACCGAGGATTACTGGGGGAATGTCAACCCGATCGGGCCTCGCGCATGCTATGATGAAGGAAAGCGTTGCGCCGAGACTCTGTTCTTTGATTATCATCGCCAACATGGTCTCGAAATAAAGGTCGCACGGATCTTTAATACCTACGGACCACGCATGCATCTGTCCGATGGAAGGGTAGTTTCCAATTTCATTGTCCAAGCGCTGAAAAGCCAACCGATCACGCTTTACGGAGACGGCTACCAAACCCGATCCTTCTGTTACGTGGATGATCTGATCGACGGGTTGATGCGCCTGATGAACAGTCCGGCTGGGTTTACGGGCCCCGTCAACTTGGGCAATCCAACAGAATTCACAATACGCGAACTCGCCGAGCTGGTTCTTTCCGAAACCCGATCCTCATCACCTCTCGTCACGGAGCCTTTGCCCCAGGATGATCCCCGGCAGCGCCAGCCTGACATTTCGGTCGCGAAGGCGCGATTGGGTTGGGCGCCGAGAATTTCGTTGCGCGAAGGGCTCAAGCCCACGACTGAGTATTTCCGCTCTCACATTGGCTAATGTCTCTGCGGAAAACTTAAGTAGCTCGATCGACCACATAGGCGAGATCGAAAAAGAGCTAGTTATTTGGCAAAATGGTGACTTTTATCTCATTTGCACTGGTCGCTCTAGCTCTTCTCCTCGCTGTCCTGGTCGCGGTGTTTTTTGTAGAGGTCGTTGCCGCGATCGCGTTACCGCAGCAGGATTACTCGGTGCCGCCGAGTAGGGAGTCTCGCCGACGCGTTGCCGTGCTGGTACCGGCACACAATGAAAGCACTGGATTGCTGCCCACGCTTGCGGACATCAAGGCACAAATACATGCAGGCGATCACCTGCTCGTAGTGGCGGATAATTGTTCGGACGACACTGCTGCCCTAGCGGCGGCAGTGGGCGCTGATGTCGTTAATCGCAATGATCCGGATCGGAAGGGGAAGGGATATGCTTTGGCTTGTGGCCTTCGTCACCTTGAGCTTGACCCGCCCGGCATTGTCATCGTCGTTGACGCAGATTGCAGGCTTGCCGACTCCGCGATCGACCGACTGGCAGCACTCTGTGCAATGACACATAGGCCCGTGCAGGCACTCTATCTTATGATTTCCTCGGATGAGTCTCCGATCAACTCCCGGGTGGCCGAATTCGCTTGGCGCGTGAAGAACTGGGTGCGTCCGCTAGGGCTCAAGGCTCTTGGTTTGCCGTGCCAGCTGATGGGAACCGGCATGGCTTTCCCATGGGACCTGATCTGTTCGACCGATCTAGCCAGTGGGTCGATTGTGGAGGACCTAAAACTCGGCCTCGACTTGGCCCTGTCCGGATATCCTCCCATATTCTGCCCTTCCGCTTCTGTGACCAGTAATTTCCCATCATCAGTCGAGGGCGTCCAAAGTCAACGGCTACGCTGGGAGCAAGGTCATATCGGGATGATCCTCAGTACGGCCCCAAGTTTAATTCTTGCGGCCATTGTGCAGGCAAAACTGGATCTTCTGGCACTGGCATTTGACGTAACCGTTATGCCGCTCTCTTTGCTTGGAATGCTGGTAGTGGGAATGTCGGTGGTTGCCGGTTTGGCGACGTTGCTCGGCATTTCTTCCGCAGCGATGTTGGTCAGCACAGCGAGCCTCGCTGGGTTAATAGGTGGCGTCTTCCTTTCCTGGCTGGCGTATGGTCGTGATGTCCTGCCACCTAGCTCAATTTTGTTGGTATTTTCCTATGTGTTCCGAAAGCTTCCCCTCTACCGTAACGTTATAACGCGTAAGTCTCGTTCGCAATGGACTAGGACGGATCGGGGGAAAACCTGAACGGATGAATCTCCAATTTTGTCGGTGACTGCTCATTTCCGATGCCTCCAGGTATGTGCGACAAATCTTTTTAAGACTTGCGCAAATCGGCAAGTTGTTCGTATCATACATTCGTGTTCTGATGGGATTTTCCACGCAAATGACCGCTCAGAAACCAATGTTGCCGACCTCGCTATTGGTCAAGTCGCTGATTGTGCGAACGCCTCTGGCATCGGCGGCACGAAATATGCGGTGGCTGTTTGCGGGGCGGAGCAGGCACAAACATCCCGAGTTGTGGGAAGTCTACCTTGAGGAGCGGTGGATGCCGCTTGTGCTACAGAGGGTTCTCAAGAAAGAATCTTGCGCTGTCGATGTGGGTGGACATATCGGCTCATTCCTAATCCTGTTGATGAAGTATGCTCCGAAAGGAAGCCATGTCGTCTTCGAGGCCTCGGTTACGAAGAGCCAATGGCTGAGAAGCCGATTCCCCGAAGTGAGGGTCTTTCCTTATGCGGTCGCCGATAAGGCCGGTAGAGCTGTTTTCCAAGAAGATTACACGCGGCCGGGTTATAGCACTCTGCAATTTGGAAGAGGAGAATCAGGGGCGATGACCATTAGATATGAGGTTCAGACGTGTCGCTTGGACGATGTCTTGCTTGAAATGGATCGGGTCGACCTCATCAAGTTGGATATTGAGGGGGGGGAATTGGCGGCGCTCCGCGGTGCGACCAAGGTAATCAAGAGGTGGAATCCCGTAATCATTTTTGAATGTGGAAGCGAATATGGACTTGCTGAGCAGAAGTTGAGCCGTATGGATCTCTACAGATTCATCGTGAACAATTTGGGCTACAACGTATTCAATTTCGCGGACTTTCTTTTCGACAAAGGAGAGATGAGCTACGACGAATTTCGCAAATGCGGGCTCTTTCCATTTCGCGCCTTCAATTTTATTGCGCTGCCCCGGTCCGCGACGAAATCAGTCAGCTAGGACACTCGTTTCAGTCCCAACGTTGCTCCGCAATCGGCCACAGGAAAGCGGGATGGAATTCCGATTTATAAGAGGGGGAGTTTCATTCAAACTATAATGTCGTTAAGCATTGCGAGGCGCATTCGGCAGTCTGCTTTACGTCAGTCGACAATTTGTCGAGAAAGGGCGCACATCGGTTATTGGCGAGCACGTAACCTGAACACCAAAAAGTTCTATGCCTGACGACGACCTTTCGCGAAAAGTGTACTGCATCCTTGGTATGCCGATTGACGCGATCGGGATGCAGTCAGTCCTGCGCGGCATCGAAACGGCAGCTGCGATCAAGGCGCCCTTTCTCATTTCGACTCCCAATGTGAACTTCCTGGTTAACAACCGATCGGATTCGGACTTCAGGGAGTCGCTGCTTCTGAGCGACCTTAGTCCGGCTGACGGCATGCCGATTGTTTGGATCGCGCGGTTCCTCGGCATTCCGATTAAGGATAGAATCGCGGGCTCGGATATCTTTGACGCGCTCAAGGCCGAGCATAACTTTGCAAAGCCTTTGAGGGTATTTCTGTTCGGAGGCGGCGAAGGTGTCGCCGCGGCGGCTTGCCGAGCGCTGAACGACCAGGCAGGCGGGCTCTATTGCGTTGGGTCGCTCTATCCTGGTTTCGGTTCGGTGGAAGACATGAGTCGGGATGATATAATTGATAATATCAATTCGAGTGATGCAGACTTCCTCGTGGCTTCTTTGGGCGCTCGGAAGGGACAATTGTGGTTGGGGCGCAACCACCACCGTTTACTGGTTCCAGTCCGAGCCCATTTGGGCGCCGTAATTAATTTTCAGGCAGCCACGATCAAGCGAAGTCCTCTCATTATGCGAAAATTCGGGCTTGAATGGCTTTGGCGTATCAAGGAGGAGCCCTACCTTTGGCGACGATATTTGAATGACGGAAGAGTGTTATTACGACTGCTGCTCACGCACGTTGTGCCGCTTGCCCTGTTGTGGTGGTGGCTGCGGCTGCGTGAGCGTTATGAACAAGATTTGATCATCACGCAGGCTCATAAACATGAGTCTGTCATCGTGAGCCTATACGGCCCTGCCACCGCCCGGTATGTCGACAGGGTCATTCCCGTTTTCAGAAATGCGATAGCTACCAACAAGCAGATCACGATTGATCTTTCCAATACTTGCATCATCGATGCGCGATTTCTGGGACTTCTCCTCATGTTGAGGAAAAAACTCAAAGGCGGGGAGGAAAAGCTATCTTTCATGGGTCTGTCATCTGGTTTGAAAAGGATATTTCGCCTTAGTTGCCTTGAGTTCTTGCTGGCACTTAATAAAGGCGTGTGATGTCGGTCCGGTCGATGGTAGTGTCCATAGGCGGTTTCCTTCTGCGCCAGCGTGCCGTCACGGTCGGACCGAGTAGCTTCTTCACGACGACGGACAAGCGCCAGCAAACCTTAGGTGTTCGGTGATGCCCCAGATTTTGTTGAAGTGGGCGAGGCAGGCATCGCCGTGGATGATGCTATGCGGCATCAACTTTGGGTTCAACTCGTTGGGTGGCGTACTTTGGATTGATGAGCTGCTCTCCTTTGCGGATTCGGCGCCCCGAGCCTAACGGCTCAAGGCGGGCAACGCCTCCCTCCCTAATTCAACAGTGGCCGGGACATCCCCGGTCCCACGGTGGGGTGAAGCGGGTTTAGCCTGAACCGATTTGGCTGCGTCGTCCCAGTTGTAGGCCATGTCTCAATCTGAGACTTAATCGCTTTTTTGCCACACTTTGTCGTTAACCATATTTCCGTCGGGGGTGGGGATGAGTTCGCGGTTGCCCTTTCCCAAAATTCGCTGCGGTGGGGACCGTGGCGGGTAATATCGAACAACCAGCCAACGCGAGATCGGCCCGTCTGTGACGCGGCCCCTAAAACCGCGGGTGTGCCGGTCTTCCTCCGTCTCCGGGTTTGCAGTGGGACAGCCATTTCAGCAAGGCGTTGGGCTTAAGGTTTTGTCTTAAACTTCGACGGAGTTGGATAATGGGTTTTTGCGTTTTGCCTGTTTGAAATACGAATTCTTCGGCGAAGTGGCTAGGGGACCAAGATATGGCGCACCATCATATCGACCTAGGACTCATTAAAGACAATGTCGACCCTTTTTCCTCGATCGAGGACGCGACCAATTTGTCGGCGATCGCAGTATCGGCGCCAACCCTTGTAACGCTCGACACGTTCGACACCGCGACACAGTCTTCGTCCGCCGTCGACGCTGCACCGGCGATCACAGTTGCCGACGGTGCCGCCGTCGCGATCGAGGGTGCCAGTGCACAATCCGTTACCTTCGCCGGCACGAGCGGCACGCTCATACTCGATGATGCGTCCGCATTCGCAGGCCAGGTTTCGGGACTAGCCGGATCCGACGCCCTGGATCTTGCCGATGTGAGCTACGGAGCCAATACGCAGGCGACCTTCTTAGGCAACCCCATAGGAGGCACACTCACAATCACCGACGGAACCCAAACGGCAAATATCGCCTTGGTGGGTAACTACCTGTCGTCAACCTGGGATCTGTCCAGCGACGGTAATGGGGGCACGATTGTCGTTGATCCGACGTCTTCCAACACTTGGCAAACGCTCAAAGTCGGTGCCGGCGGCTTTATACGTGGCCTCGATATTGCTCCCAACGGCACAATGGTTGTCTGGACCGACACCTATGGCGCCTTTATCTGGAACGGGACAGAGTGGCAGCAGCTAGTTACTTCAACGAGCATGCCCGCAGCGTTTACGACACAAGACAGTGTCGTCCCCCTTGCCGGCGAGCAAGGCGTCTACTCAGTCCAAATTGCTCCGAGCAATTCAAACATCTTGTATATGATGTATGACGGCTACGTCTTTAGCAGCGCCAACGATGGAACAACCTGGACAGAAACGTCTTTCGCTCCGGTAACTGAGAACCCGAACGATGGGGATTCTCAGGACGGTCAGAAAATGGCCGTCGACCCCAACAATCCCAATGTGGTTTATGTCGGGACACCGCAGAATGGTTTGTTTGTTACGACGAATGGTGGAGCCACTTGGCAAAGCGTGAGCGCTGTGCCGGTGAGCAAGGAAAATACGAGTACTGGCGATTATCCCGGCATTACCGGAATCTTATTTGATCCGGCTATTGGTGGAGTTGTTGACGGCGTAACCCAAACCATCTTCGCTTCAAGCTATGGCAACGGCACCTATGAAAGCACCAATGGCGGTAGCACCTGGACTCAATTAAGCGGGGGGCCGAGCGATGTCGTGTACGCCGCCGTTTCGAGCACCGGCGTTTATTATGCGACTGATGGCACCAACCTCTGGAGCTTTGCGAACGGCGCATGGACCGAACTATCTGGTGCGAATGGTGGGCAAGGGATTCAAGCAATAGCGGTTGATCCCTCCAATCCCAACGAGATTGTAGCCATGTCTCCGTCTGGCTACTTGAATGTAAGTTATGACGGAGGCGCCATCTGGAGCGGCATCGGCTACGACAGCAATCTAGTAAGCTCAACCGATATCCCCTGGTTGGCCCAGGCCAACACCAGCGCGACAAACGGCTCTGTGTATATGGATGTTGGCGGTCTGGCATTCAATCCAGCGGCTACAAACCAGCTCGTTGCTACCGGGGGCACTGGCGTCTGGACCACGACGGAATTGCCGACGCAATCGCAAAACTTTACATGGAACACACCTGTTACCTGGAGTGACCAGAGCGTCGGCATCGAACAGTTGGTCGCAAATGAAATCATTGTGCCGCCAGGCGGCAACCCAGTTCTCGCTTCCTGGGATCGCCCATTCTTCTATATAAATAATCTCAACGCCTATCCCTCGACCTATGGTCCAGTTAATAGCGACAACATTGTTGCGGGTTGGTCGGTCGATTATGCATCATCCGATTCGAGCTTTCTTGTGGGGATTGCCGACTGGTGGGGCACTGAGGAGTCAGGCTACTCAACCAATGGCGGCCAGACCTGGACTGCTTTCCCAAGCTTCATACCGGGTGCCGATAGCAGTTTCATAGGCGGCACGATCGCAGCAAGCACGCCGGAAAACATCATCTGGGCGCCTGCAGATGGTTACGAGCCATATTACACTCTCAACGGCGGCGTTACCTGGAACCCCATCACTCTCCCGGGCGTTTCCAGCTGGAGTGGCTTTGACTCTGCATACTATCTTGACACGCGAACGGTCACTGCCGACCGCGTGCTAGCGAACACGTTCTATCTGTATTATGCGGGTGTTGGGGTATTCGAAACCACGAACGGCGGGGCAACGTGGACAAAAGTATTTAGTGGAAATATTTCAGCCAACTCCAACTACAATGCAGAGCTCGAATCTGTTCCCGGCGAGGCTGGCAATCTCTTCTTTACCGGGGGCTCACAAGGGGGCTCCCAGCCAGTTGCTGAAGGTTTCTATAGATCAACAAATGGCGGAGCAACGTGGACGGCGGTTCCCAATGTCGATGAAGTAATCTGTTTCGGATTCGGCGCGGCGGCGCCCGGGCAAAGCTACCCGGCCATCTATATTGTTGGCTATGTCAATAATGTCTATGGCGTCTGGCAATCGATCAACAACGCCCAGTCATGGACGCAGATCGGGACCTATCCAAACAGCGATCTTGATAACATCAAGACCATATCGGGCGATCCCAACATTTATGGTCAGGTCTATGTCGGATTCACCGGCTCGGGATATGCCGTTTTAGTTGCCCCGCCCAGCGTCACGTCGGTCGCGACCTCACCATCGAGCGGTGATGAAAGCGCGGGCCAGGTGATTACCCTGACCCTGAACATGACCGCGATTGTAACGGTGACGGGCACGCCGACGCTGACGCTCAATGACGGCGGCACCGCGACCTATATCGGCGGCTCCGGCAGCAACGCACTGACCTTCAGCTACACGGTAGCAGCCGGGCAGAGCACCTCAGTACTGGCAATCACGGCGGTCAACCTGCCGAATGGCGCGACCATTGCGGACGACGTAGGCACCAGTGCGGTCCTGACAAGCGCCGTGACGAGCTTCCCCGGACTCGTTATTGGCTCGACAGATCCCACAGGACCCACGGTGACGAGCGTAACGGCGTCACCCTCAACCGGCGATGAGAACGCGGGCAAGGTGATCACGCTGACGCTCAATATGAGCGAGGCGGCGACGGTGACCGGCACGCCGACGCTGACGCTCAACGACGGCGGCACCGCGACCTATACCGGCGGCTCGGGCAGCAGCGCGCTGACCTTCAGCTACACGGTGGCGTCGGGGCAGAACGCCTCGGAGCTCGCCATTACCTCCGCGAATTTGCCGGGTGGCGCGACGATCACGGATGGTAGCGGCAATGCTGCAGTCTTGACGGGCGCGGTAACAAGCTTTGCAGGTCTGCAGATCGACACCGTAACCCCGACCATCTCCTCGGTGACGGAGTCGCCGTCGAGCGGCGACCTCGATGCCGGCAAGACGGTGACCTTCACGCTCAGCCTGAGCGAGGCGGTGACGGTTGCGGG
>Ga0187784_10000925_pt1 | contig 22623 bp, 16 predicted proteins | sample 1015_SJ02_MP15_2_FD_132964 | JGI IMG/M metagenome (GOLD analysis project Ga0187784, IMG submission 132964) | Tropical peat soil microbial communities from peatlands in Department of Meta, Colombia - 1015_SJ02_MP15_20_MG | ecosystem: Environmental > Terrestrial > Soil > Wetlands > Peat | place... | reverse complement strand
CCCAACGCCGCGTGGATGCGCTCGCGCGCCGCGCCGAGGCGCTCCATTGCCGCGACCGTCGCCTCCACAATGCCGAACAGCGCCCCGCGCCAGCCGGCATGCGCTGCGCCGATCACCCGCGCCTGCGGGTCCGCGAGCAACACCGGTCCGCAATCGGCGGTGCTCACCCCAATGGCGAGCCCCGGCACGCGGCTGACAATGCCGTCGGCGCGCGGACGGGCCTCACGCGGCCACGGCGTCTCAGCGACCACCACTTGTGGCGAATGGATTTGGTAGGCGGTGAGAAAGCGCTCCGGCTCAACGCCGACGGCCGCCGCCATCCGCGCCCGGTTTTCGGTGACGCGAGCCGGCGCATCGTCCGACCCGGTACCGCCGTTCAGGCTTGCATAAAATCCCTCGGACACACCGCCTTCGCGGGTGAAGAAGGCGTGGCTGACGCCCGGCAGCGACAGCGTTGCCGCCTTGACCATCATGATGTTTCGAATCCCGGCAGCTGTTCGAGCCTCGGATCGGAAATGGCCATCACCTTACACAACTCGCCCATGCCTTTTGTTCCACCCGCTGTCAGCCGCGACAGCGCCTGGTCGATCTCAAGCGCCTTGCCGTAAGGCGCATGGGTCTTGAGCGCCGCGGCGCGCTGGTCGATGCCGAGGCGCCGCAGCCAGTCGCGCTGCGCGAGCGGTCCGTGGACGCGTCCGCCGATGCTTTCCGCGCGCTGACCGAGCGCTTCGAAATCGACATGGGCGGTGAGGTCGGCCTCGCCCGCGTTGCGCAGCGGGTCGCTATAATTGTGTTTGGAAACAGCCTGCAGCGTTTCACCCAGGCCGTACCAGGCGTGGCCGTAATCGATGATGAGCGCGACGCCGTCGGTGCGGACGCGCCGGCCGATCTCCAGCGCGATGTTGTCGGCGCGCCATTCATAGATGGAGCCGGGCGGAGACAGTCTGATCCCGCGCGGCAACGTGCCGTCGAAATGGGCCAGCGGACTGCGCGCGATGCCGATCGCAAGCTTGCCGTCGGCGCCGATCTCGACGACCCGTTCATGCCAGCCGTCATCCTGCTTGACGGCCTGATGCACCGGCAGCGCATCGATGAACTCGTTGGCGACGATCAGGCAGCAGCCTTCAGGCACGTCTTCCAGTGCCGCGTGCCAGAAAATCGGCAAGCCTAGCGGTTCGAGCCGGCGTTCCTGAATTTTTTGCAGTGCCGGGCTGATTTCGACAAGATGAAGCGCGACCGCGGACAAAAAGCCTGGCACTGTCTTGGCTGCCCGCAGCGCGTCGAGCAGCATTGTGCCGCGCCCGGGACCGAGCTCGACCAGGCGTACCGTCTCCGGCGCGCCCATCTGCTGCCAGACCGAGGCCAGCCAGGCGCCGATCAACTCGCCGAACATCTGGCTGATTTCAGGGGCGGTGATGAAATCACCGCCGGTACCGAGCGGGTCGCGGCTGACGTAGTAGCCGTGCAGCGGATGGGCGAGGCACAGCCGCATGTATTCGGCGATCGGGATCGGTCCCGCGACGCTGATGAGCTGGCGGATCTCGTGTTCGAGCGGGGAAGCTTCGTCAGCCATCGGTCGGCTTCGGTTGGGTCCTCAACGCATAAGCAAGTATGCCGATTCCCGCCAGCATCAATGGAATGCAGAGCAACATTCCCATGGTCAATCCGCCCCAGAGAAAGCCGAGCTGCGGGTCGGGTTCGCGGAAGAACTCGCACGTGGTGCGTGCAATACTGTAGCCAATCGCGAAACTGCCGGTCACGACGCCAGGTCGCTTGAGCGAGCCAAACCGGATCAGCACGTTAAGCACGATGAACAGCACAAGGCCTTCGAGCGCCGCTTCGTAGAGCTGGCTGGGGTGGCGCGGGATCGGGCCGCCGGTCGGAAAGATCATGGCCCACGGCACGTCGGTGGGCCGGCCCCACAATTCGCCATTGATGAAATTGGCGAGGCGGCCGAGGAACAGGCCGATCGGCGTCACCGCGGTCGTCAAATCGCCAAGCGAGAAGACGGGAATTTTCCGCTTTAAGGCGAATGCCACGATCGCGATGGTGCAGCCGAGGAAGCCGCCGTGAAACGACATGCCGCCGTTCCAGAGCTGAAAAATCTGCAGCGGATGCGCAGCGAACAGCGGCAGATTGTAAAACAGTACATAGCCGATGCGGCCGCCGAGGATGATGCCGAGCGTGATCCAAATGACGAAATCGTCAAAATCGACCACGGTCAGCGGGGCTGAGCCATTCCACAGCCGCGGCGATGAGATGATGGCGCGGGCATAAATCCAGCCAGCCAGAATGCCGACGATGTAGGCGAGCGCGTACCAGCGCACCGCCAACGGGCCGATGTGAACCAGGATCGGATTGATGGTGGGGTAGGGCAGGAGCGGCAGGACGAGCATCGGGTGGACTTTCTCGCGGATGCGGCGCCGCCCCTTGCGGCCGCGGCGCACCATCGCCATTGTCTGCGGGCATAGCAAGTCGGGCCTAGCCAAGGTGTTGCGGAGGCAGCCATGGTGCAGACGACGAACCGGTTCTTCGACGAAGTGGCGCGGTTGATGAATGACGCGGCCGGTGCCGCCCAGGGCGTGCGTCGCGAGTTCGAGACGCTGTTCCGGACCCAGGCCGAGCGCGTTTTGCGCGAGCTCGATGTTGTTCGGCGCGAGGATTTCGAGGCCGTCAAGGACATGGCCCGGATCGCGCGCGAGGAGAATGAGGCACTCAAGGCCCGGGTCGCCGCGCTCGAAGCGGCCTTGGTCAAGGGCGGTTCACGGGCTGGCGCTTAAAACAAGCGGCGGCGCACCCTGACACCGCGCCGCCGCGCGCCGCCGCTTCCTTGTTTTTCAACATCTGCGCCGCTATAAGCGCGGCGACCGCGGCTCCACCCCTGGAGGCTGTCCGCGGTTTTCCTTTCATTTCACAGGGTTAAGACAGGATCGCACCATGGCTAGTGTTAATAACATCAAGGCCGTCGCGCGGCCGCGGGCCGGCAAGGGGGCCGCCCGGGCTGAACGTCGCGCCGGTCGGGTCCCCGGCATCATCTACGGCGATGGCAAACCGCCGCTGCCGATCTCGCTCGACTACGACGAACTGCACCAGCGCATCTACGCGGGGCATTTCCTCACTACCATCCACGATGTGGAAGTTGACGGCGTAAAGCACCGCGTCATTCCGCGCGACTTTCAGCTCGACGCCGTGCGCGACCTGCCGCTGCATGTCGACTTCATGCGGCTGGGCGAAGGCGCAACCATCCGCGTCAATATTCCGGTCCACGTGAGAAATGCCGACCAGTCGCCCGGCGTCAAACGCGGCGGCACCGTCAGCATCGTCACCCACACGGTCGAGGTGCGCTGCCGCGCCGACGCCATTCCCAACGCCATCGAGGTCGACGTCAGCGGTCTCGAAATCAACTACTCCAAGCATTTGAGCGACATCACGCTGCCGGAGGGTGTGCGTGTCGTTTCCGGACGGGACATTACGCTGGTCACCGTCGTGCCGCCGTCGGGCTATGCGGAAGAAATGAAGGCGGCGGCGGAAGCTGCGGCTGCGGCAGCGGCGGCAGCAGCCGCCGCTGCTGCGGCTGGTCCGACGGCCGAAGGTGCTGCGCCTGCGGCGGCGCCCGGTGCCGCGCCTGGTGCGGCGGCCGCTCCGGCCGCCGGCGGTGCCGAGAAGAAGTGAGGCCTCAGCATTTTCCGGAAAAGTGGCAGCCGGTTTTCCGAAAGAAAATGCGACCAACCTTTAAAGCGAGAGCGCTTCCCGTAATCGGGAAACGCTCTCGCCTCGCGGGACAACGCCGATGCTGCTCCTGGTTGGGTTAGGCAATCCAGGAGCCCGCTATGCCGGCAACCGGCACAATGTCGGCTTCATGGTCCTGGAGGCCATCGCCAAGCGCCACGGTATTGGGCCGTGGCGCCGGCGTTTTCAGGGCGTGGCCTGTGAGGGGCCGGTCGGCGGCGAGCGCACGCTCTTGCTGTTGCCGGGTACCTTCATGAATGAATCCGGCCGCGCGGTCGCCGAGGCGGCGCATTTCTACAAGCTGGCGCCGAGTGACGTGACCGTGTTCCACGATGAGATCGACCTGCCGCCCGGCAAAGTGCGGGTGAAGGTCGGCGGCGGGGTCGCCGGCCACAACGGCTTGCGCTCGATTACCGAGCACATCGGCAACGACTACCGGCGCGTGCGCATTGGCGTCGGTCATCCAGGCAACAAGGACCTGGTCTATGCCTATGTGCTCAGCGATTTCGCCAAGAGCGAGCGCGACTGGCTTGAGGCGCTGATCGGCATTCTCGCCGACAATGTTGAAATCCTGATCCGCGGCGAAGATGCGAGCTTTCAGAACAAGGTGCATCTTGCCATGGCGGCCAAGGGCTTCAGCGATGCCAAAAGCGACGGCGATGACAACGGCGGCAAGAACAAATAATCCGGTGACAACAAAATCTCGTACGAAAATCTGAGCAATCATGGGCTTCAAATGCGGAATCGTCGGGCTGCCGAATGTCGGCAAGTCCACGCTGTTCAACGCGCTGACGGAAACGGCGGCGGCGCAGGCGGCGAATTATCCGTTCTGCACCATCGAGCCGAATGTCGGCGAGGTGGCGGTGCCGGATGAGCGGCTGCAAACGCTCGCGAGGCTCGCCAAGTCAGCCGAAATCGTGCCGACGCGTCTGAACTTCGTCGATATCGCGGGCCTGGTTCGCGGCGCCTCGAAAGGCGAGGGGCTCGGTAATCAGTTCCTGGCCAATATCCGCGAAGTGGACGCCATCGCGCATGTCGTGCGCTGCTTCGAGGACGGCGAGGTGACCCACGTCGAGGGCCGCATCGATCCGATTGCCGACATCGAGACGGTCGAGACCGAGTTGATGCTGGCCGATCTCGACAGCCTTGAGCGGCGCGTCGATGCGCTGGGCAAGAAGGCCAAGGGCGGCGACAAGGAAGCCAAGGAGACGCTCGATCTCGTCAATCGCGCGCTGGCGCTGTTGCGGGACGGCAAGCCGGCGCGGCTTGCCGAGCGCAAGCCGGAGGAGGAGCGGACGTTCCACATGCTCGGGCTGATCACGGCTTTGCCTGTGCTCTATGTGTGCAATGTCGACGAAGGTTCAGCGGCGACCGGCAACGACTCTTCGCGCAAGGTCGAACAGCGGGCCACGACGGAAGGTGCCGCCGCTGTCGTGATCTCGGCGAAGATCGAGGCCGAGATTGCGCTCCTTGGCCGCGACGAGCGCGCCGAATATCTGGAAACACTCGGGCTCCAGGAGGCCGGCCTCGATCGCCTCATTCGCGCCGGCTACGGGCTCCTCAACCTCGTCACCTTTTTCACCGCCGGGCCGAAGGAAGCGCGCGCCTGGACGGTAACCCGAGGCAGCAAGGCGCCGCAGGCCGCGGGTGTCATTCATAGCGATTTCGAGCGCGGCTTCATCCGCGCCGAGACCATCGCGTACGATGACTACGTGACATGCGGCGGCGAGGCCGGCGCGCGCGACGCCGGCAAACTGCGGCTCGAAGGCAAGGACTATGTCGTGCAGGACGGCGATGTCATGCACTTCCGGTTTGCAACGTAGAGCGGTCGCATTTTCTTCGCAAAACCGGCGGCCGCCTTTCCGGAAAATGCTCTGAACTTATTGCTCGCCGAAACCCGGCCCTTGAATGCCGATGCCGGCGCCCTGATTGCGGATCGCGCCCAGATGCTCGTTGATGCGGAACACAATGAGCACGAATTCAGCCGCGATACGCGAGACGACGATGCCCATGCAGATGCCGAGCACGCTCGTGATCAGAAAAATCATGCCGACGAACGGATTGTACGCCATGATCTCCAGCGAACTTACGGCGCCAACGACACCGACCAGCACGGATATGACCACGGCGAGCCAATAAAACACCTTGATAACGGTGGGGGTGACGAAACGCTCCCACTGGAACAGGTCGCCGATGCCGAACATGATTCGATCTCCCCAGCAACAAATGAGGCGCCTGATTCCCTGCGTGCGGCAGACTGCACGTGCGGCCTGCCACGGTCAATCGCGGGCAAACGAACGCCCGCGGCCGCAATTGACCGGCTGGCGGCCACGCTTTAACTGATAGCAGAAAAACGGCCCACCCAACCCAGTGGAGTGGATTTGACATTCGCTACCCACCCAGCCGCGAACTCTGGTAGCGAATGTCAAATCCAAAAGCTCCACCAGAACCTATATTTGCTAGTGGTCCTTTTGATTCTAACGTTCGCATGAGAGCGTGCCGGAATCGGATGCGAATGTTAGAATCGGACCACTAGGCTGCCCATGCACCGGCTCATTTGGGACAAAATTGCGGCGCTCGCCGGAAATTATTCACGCGATGAGCGGCGCGCCGCTTCGATCGCCGCTGGCGCGCACGCGCTGCACGACGGCTACACCGATCTGATCTACATCATGCTGCCGCTGTGGCAGGCGGAGTTCGGCCTGAGCTATGCGGCGCTCGGCCTGCTGCGCAGCATGTTCGTCGGCGCCATGGCGAGCCTGCAGATTCCCGCGAGTTATTTGTCGGAGCGATTGGGCGCCGCCGCGGTGCTGGCGCTCGGCACAGCGCTCGCCGGGCTCGGCTATTGCCTCGCTGGCGCCAGCACGGGCTTCGTCATGCTGCTCGGCGCGCTGGTGATCGGCGGCATGGGCTCCAGTACCCAGCATCCGGTCGCGTCAGCGCTGGTCGCCCGCGCCTTCGCCGGGCCGCGCTCGCTGAAAGCGCTCGGCACCTACAATTTTTGCGGTGACCTCGGCAAGATGACGATCCCGGCGGCGCTGTCGCTCTTGCTGCTTGCGATGCCGTGGCGGCCGGCGCTGGCCGGCCTCGGCAGTCTCGGCGTGGTGACGGCCGCCATCATTTTTTTGTTCACGCCGCGCTTTTCTCGCGATGCCGCTGCCGCGACCGGATCGGCGCGGGTGCATGAGCAAGCGCCGCCGCAATCGCGCGGCTTCGGTCTGCTGCTTGCGATCGGCATCCTCGACAGCGCCACGCGGATGGGATTTTTGTTGTTTGTCCCATTCGTGCTCACCGCCAAGGGTGCTACTCTGCAGGACATCGGCTTGGCGATGACGCTGATTTTTGCCGGCGGCGCCGCCGGCAAGCTTGCCTGCACCTTTCTCGGCGTGCGCATCGGCGCCATCGCGACAGTCTGGGTGACCGAAAGTCTCACCGCGGCCGGCATTCTCGCGCTGCTGCCACTGCCGCTATTCGCGGCGCTGCCGGTGTTGCCACTCATCGGCGTGGCGCTCAACGGCACCTCTTCGGTGCTCTACGGCTCGGTGCCGGATCTGGTCGCGGCGGACCGGCGCACCCGCGCACTCGGCATTTTCTACACCGGCACGATCGGCTCGGGCGCGATCGCGCCCGTCGTGTTCGGCCGCATCGGTGACGCATTCGGCGTGACCCATACGCTGATGCTGGTGGCCCTGGTGGCGCTCTTGACGCTGCCGCTCGCGGCGGTGCTGCGGCCGGCGCTCGCAGAACGCTATGGAGCCGGCGCCGGCATTTAGCGTCTTAGGGGCCGGGCTCATAACCAGTAGCAGATAGTGGCCGCGATGCGGACCGCAGCGAGGAAGGTCGCGGCGTTGCCGACATAGCGGGTAGCGCTGACGAGGGTAAAGGGCGCGTGGCGGAGAGCGCTGTTCGCCACGCGCCAATAGGCTATAGTTCGGCCGGGCGAGTTGCGGAGCACGGTCATGATTCTGCCTTCGGTTTTCGCGCTCAGCGCGCACCTGCTGACGCCGGTCGCCGATAGCGTTCCCACTTTCAATGTCGAGCCGGTCTGCCGGGGCATCGCCATTCAGGGTGGCACTTCCTACCGCGACACCACGGTCGCCAAGTCGAAACAGGACTGCCTCGACAGCGAGCGCGAGACGCGCCAGGAACTGGTGAAGCAATGGTCGACGTTCTCGGCCGGCGACCGTCGGCATTGTGTCGACGAGGCCACCATGGGTGGAGATTCGAGCTACACCGAATTGCTGACCTGTCTCGAGATGGCGCGAGACGTGCGCAAACTCGGCAGCGAGGCGGACGCGCCGGACGTGCCCGACGTCACGCCGCGTCGTTAGCTCCATCGCTCCGTCGCAGGGGCGTGGGACGGCCTAATAGCCGATCAAAATCTCGCTCACGATCGGTTTGAGCGCGCGCATGGCCGGATCGTCGGAACTGTACTGGTCCTTGGCCGGCAGCTCGACGGCGGCGCTCTTGTCTTTCGCCTGCACGCTGGCGGTTGCCTTGCAGCCGCCCGGCAGCGAGGCGAGTTCGCCGCCGTCCCAATCCGCCACGGAGGCGATGCCGTTTTCGTCGAAGCCTTTGAGTTTGAACGGCTTGTGGTTGAGCTTTTCGACCTGCTCGAGCGTCAAGCCGAGCCGCAAGCCCTTGGGTGCCACCCAGACCGATTTTCCGGCGATGTCGATCAGATAAAGCCCGGTACGGTTCGCGTTCTGCCACCACACTTCGAGCCGCCGCTTTGGGTCCTTGGGAAACATCACGGTGACGCCGACCTGGGTGCCCTGCACGTTCTCGTGGGTGAAGATCATGTTGCGCGCATCGTAGGTCACCGCGAGCGCCAGCATGCCGGAATCCTTAGCGAACGGCCCCTTGCATTCGATCTCGGTCTTGAAGCTGCCGGCGCGGGGCGCCAGAGCCGGTGCCGAGCCGGGCCCGGGTTTGTCGGCAGCGGCACGTTTTTCCGCCGGCTTCTTTTTCTTCGGCGCGGCGCCCGGTTCCGACACGGGCGGCGGCATCGGCTGCGCCATCTGCGAGGGCGCCAGCACGTCCTCCGGATTAAGATTGGGCTGTCGGTCTTGCTGGGCGCTTGCGCGGGGCACGGCAACCAAGGCGGCGGCAGCGAGCGTGGCCGCAGCGCTGAGGCACACGCCGCGCCATGCCGCACTTAATCCTTGTTTACGCATGCCCAGCTCCCTCTACGATAGTGATGCCGGTTTCTCGCCGATTTTATAGCATGCCCGTGCCGCCGCGCCGCTTGCGCATTTTGTCCGCCGCGGCGCTTTGTTCCGATTGCCTTTTTCCGCATCGACTCTTGCCATAAACAGGCCCGAACTAGTTCGTAAGCGCTTGGCGATGACGAGCCTCGGGGATTCGTGAAGATACAAGAAGATCGTGGGGCTCGCAGGGCGGCCGCTGCAATAACACTCTTCAGCGGCATGAATCCTTTGCATCGAATCTCGAACCATTGAATTGCCGCGCGGTCGGCGCGGCTTGCGGCGGAGCACAAGCATGAAGCCTTCTTCATCACTTTTCGTGGCCGGCACAATCCTGTCTGGCGTAGCGGCCGTGACTCTCAGTCCGAACGCGTTCGCGCAAACGTCGCGCGGTGACGTTCTGGCGCAGGCGGCTCCGGCCGGTCAGACTCCGGAAACAAAGAAAAAGCCGCCGGCCAAGCCGCAGCCTCCGAAGCCCCCGGCGCCAGCAGCGGCGCCACAACCGCCGCAGGCGCCCCAGGCATTGCGGCCACCTGCAACACGAGGCGCACCAGTAGCCAGCACACCGGCGCCGCAAGCACCGGAGCAGGCGCGAAAACCTCTCCCGCCCAAGATTCAGCCGGCGCAGACCACGCAGCCGCCCGCGCCTAAGGGCCCGCCAGGCAAATCTGCGCCGAAAATACAGCCGGCTCAAACAACGGTACCGGCGCTGCAACATCCGCCGGCCAAGCCGGGGGCAGCCCCGGAAAGGCGTGCCGAGCCGCAGGTGCCGGGCAAACCAGTGCTGGGCCAACGCCCGGCGCTGGGGGCACCGCCCGCAGCGGCGGCCGGCAAGCCGCAACCGCCCCAACCCGTTGTCCGCCGCGCGGAGCCGCCGCCCGGCAATACGGCCGCGGTGCCGCCGCCCACACAGGTGATCAACAAAGGGCAGTTCCTTGCGCCGAAAGGCCAGGCGCCGACCGCCGGCATCAATGCCGTGCGCACGGAGCGCCGCGAGCAGCGTATCGGCAATCAGCTCATCATCCGCGAGCCTGATCGCACCATCGTTCAGGAAGGCAACCGCACGTTCATCCGGCACAGCGAAGTCGATCGCTTCGCGGTCGGCGCGCGTAACGTGCAGGTCGAGCGGCGCGGCAACGAGACCGTCATCGTCGTGATGCGTCCGGATGGCGTGCAAATCATCGATTACAGCGACGCTGACGGTCGTCTCATTCGCCGCGTGCGCAGAGGTCCGGACGGCCGGGAGATTGTGATCATCGACAATGGTTTTGCCGGCGCGCGAATCGGCGACGTGTTCCTTACCCTCACGCCGCTGGTCATTCGCATCCCGCGCGACCGTTACATCGTCGACGCCGACCGCGCCGACCAAGCGGCGATTTACGACGTGCTGGTTGCATCGCCGATCGAGCGCATCGATCGGCGCTACACGCTCGATCAGGTTCGCTACAACGAGCCGCTGCGCGCCTACATGCCGCGGCTCGACCTGGAGGTTAATTTCGATACCGGGTCGTGGCAGCTCACGCCCGATCAGGTCGATCGGTTGTCGGCCATTGCCGAGGCGATCAATCGCGCCATCGCGCGCAATCCGCGGGAGGTCTTTCTCGTCGAGGGCTACACTGACGCGGTTGGCTCGGATGTCGATAACCTGTCGCTGTCCGACCGGCGCGCCGAGTCGGTCGCTGTCGCTCTGACCGAGCAATTCCAGGTTCCGGCGGAGAACCTGGCGACCCAAGGCTACGGCAAGCAATTCCTGAAAGTCCCGACCAACGGGCCGGAACGGGCCAACCGGCGCGTCGCCATCCGGCGCATCACGCCGCTGATCGATCCGGACGCGGTGAGCGCGCGCTGAGCGGCAGATTTGGTACGCTAAAAGCAGTCGGAGTTGTTGTTCTCAGAAAAACGGATCAGCGCCAACGTTTGTTGGCGCTGATTTTTTGATGGACAAACCAACCGAGACATGCGCCGCGCAGTGCGTCGCGAGCTTTCTTGCTAATCCGAGGCGGCAATATGGAGCGCGTCGAGCAACGGCGCGAGGTGCCGCTCATAGACGCGCCAGCGGCCGACGGCGCTTTTATAGATCGGCTGGCGCACCTGGGTGGCGCTCGCGGTGCGCACCGGGCGGTCGGTCTTGTAGAAGGATAGGCAGCGATCGTCCCAGGGCAGTCCGCAATGGGCGGTGATGCGCCGCGCCTGGCCTTCCAGGTCGGCGACCACGTCTTCGTAGCGCACATCGAGAATACGGCCTGCCGGCAGCACGGCCCGCCAATGCGCCATCAGCCGTTCGTAGCGCTTGTAGTAACGGCCGAGTTCGCCGAGGTCGTAGGTGTGGTTCTGCTCCGCCGAGAACAGTTTTGAGAAACAGGAAATGCAGGTGTCGACCGGATCGCGGATGGTGTGGATGATCTTGGCGTTTGGCAGCGCCAGATGGATCAGGCCGGCGAAGTAATAATTCGACGGCATCTTGTCGGTGATCCGTTCGGCCTCCGCGCGTCCGTGTTTTGCCGCCAGGGCCCGCAACAGCGCGATATACCGTGCGCCGATCTGTTGCAGCGACCCGGCGTCGAGCGCTGAAACGAATTCCGGATACAGCAAGGAATTGCCATCCGGACCGCGGACCGTCAGAACGACATCATTGAAGGTCTGAAGTTCGCCGGCGCCGTATACCACCGGATGGCTGGCGATGATCTGCTCGACCAAGCTCGTGCCGGAACGCGGCATGCCGATGACGAAAATCGGCAGCGGCGACGGATCGCCGCCGCCCGACTTGGCTGCGATCAGGTCGCGCGTGAACACTGCTTCGAGCCGATCGAACAGCGCGAAGGTCGCCTGTTCGTCGTAAGCGATAGTCGCGCGCTTGGCGGCGTTGCCGGCGAGCAGATGCCGGAACGACCGGTCGTGATCCTTGAGGTCGGCGTAAGCCTTGCCCAGCCCGAAATCGAGCTGCATGCGGTCGGTCTTTGTCAGCCCGTCGGTTTTTGCCGCCAGCGCTTCCATCGCCGCCAGATGCGCATCGCCCGGCACGAATTTTTTGGAGTCGGCGAGATTGACGTAAACGCCGGCAATGTTCGGGTCGAGCCGCAGCGCTTCCAAAAAGGCCACTTCTGCGTCCTGCAGGCGGCCAAGCTCTTTGAGCACGTTGCCCATGTTGTTGTAGGCGTCGGCGAGGTCGGGCTTGAGTGCCAGCGCGCGCCGGTAATAGGTGAGCGATTCGTCGAGGTCGCCGCGCTCGAAGGCGACGCGGCCCATGAGATTGACCGCGTCGTGGTTGTTCGGATTCAGCGCCAGCGCGCGTTCCGCTGCGGCGGAGGCATCGTCGATCTTCTTCTGATCAAGCAGGACGGTTGCGTAATGCACATGAAACTTGTCGCTGCGCGCCTCGATGACGATCGCGCGGCGCAACAATTCGGCGGCCTCGTCGAGCCGGTCGAGGTCCTTGATCGCGAGCGCGAGATTATCGAGCGTCTCCGGATTGTTCGGGCCGAGTTCCAGCGCCTTGCGATAGACCGTCTCGGCCTCGTCGGACCGCTTCAACTCGCGCAAACAGGTGCCCAGATTGTTCCATGCGTCGGCAAAGTTGGGCATGAGCGCGATGGCGCGGCGGTACGACGGTTCGGCCTCGGCGAAGCGCTTGAGACGTTGCAGCGCGTTGCCGCGATTGCTGTGCGCCTGGGCGAAATTGTCGTCGCGCGCGATGGCGCGGTCATAGAGCTCTAAGGCTTCTTCGAACTTGCCCTGATCGAACAGCGCAATGCCAAGATTGCTCAGTGCGCCCGGATAATCGGGATTGAGTTCGAGCGCGCGCCGGCCCGCTGCAATCGCTTCGTCGACGCGCCCCGCGAGCCGGCACATCTCGCCGAGATTGGCGTGATAGAGCGCGACGTCGGGCTTGATGGCGATCGCACGGCGGATGTGCTCGATCGCTTCGGCGAGCTTGCCGGATTGATGGGCGATGATGCCGAGCATGTGCTCGGCCTCGGCGTTATCGGGCGCGGCAGCGGCGGCGCGCCGCGTCAGCTCATCGGCGTCGCCCAGAAATCCGTGCCGGCGCTTTTGCTCGGCAAGCATGAGCGCTTGGCCGGGATTGATGGTCTGCTGCTGCTGCGCGACGGGCGGCGCTGCGGCAAGCGCGGCTTCTGCAGTCATGATGGCGGCCGCTTGGGCTGCGCGGCGCTCGCCGTCGGCCTTGAAAGGCATAAGCCGCGTCAGGTCGCCGGCCGCGACCATGGCCAGCTCCTGCGCCACGCGGGCGATAACAGCGCTCCACGGCTCGCCATCTTTTGCCCGGAACAGCCGCATGTTCGGATACCAGGGGTTATCCTCGCGATGCAGCATCCAGCGCCAATCGGTGACCGCCGGCAGCAGCACCCAGACGGGCCTGCCGAGCGCGCCGGCAAGGTGCGCCGCCGAGGTATCGACGGTAATCACCAGATCGAGCGCGCTGACGGCGGCAGCCGATTCCAGGAAATCGTCGAAGGTGGACGCGAGGTCTTCGATCGCGGCGCCGCGGCCTTTCATTATCTTGAGATCGGCGGACCGCGGACCGACCTGGAGGCTCGCGAACGACACGCCAGGCGTGGCGAGCACCGGCGCCAAGAGCGCCGGATCGACCGAACGGCGGTGATCGTTGACGTGGTCCGGATTACCCGCCCATACCAGCCCGACCTTGAGGCCGGGCATTTTGCCGAGCCGCGCCCGCCAGCGCTGCACCGCGTCTGCGGGCGCACGCAGATACGGCACCTGCGCGGGGATCGTCTCCAGCCGCGTCTTGAACAGCCGCGGCAAGCTCAACAGCACCGCATCGCACGCGTAGGGTTCGGGATCGCCGCGGTCGCCCAGGACGGTGATGCCCGGCAGACTCTCGCGCAGCAGCGTCACCAGCTGCTGGTGCACGCGCACCGTCACTTTTCTGGCGCGCGCCGCAAGCAGCGGAATGTAGCGGATGAATTGCAGCGTATCGCCAAATCCCTGCTCGGCCTCGACGTAGATATGCCGGCCGGCGAGGCTTTCGCCTTGCCATGGTTTTTGCGGGAATCGCGGACCCTTGCGTTCGCTTGAACGCAAGCGCCATTCATACTCGTCCCAGCCCTCGGCGAAATCGCCGCGCATCAACAGCAGAATGCCGAGCCCCGAATGCGCGTTGGCGTGATGGGGCGCGAGCGCAATGGCGCGCCGCAAAGCGCTCATGCCCTCGTTGAAGTCGCCGTTGTGATGCAGCGTGGTGCCGAGATTAGCCCAGGCGTCGGCGTAGTTGGGTTTAAGCTCAAGCGCTCGCCGATAGGCGGCGATCGCTTCGTCGAAGCGCTTGAGCGCGTGCAAGGCGTTGCCGAGATTGCTGTGGGCCTCGGCGAAGTCAGGCTTCGCCGCGATGGCCTTGCGCTGGCTATGGGCCGCTTCTTCGTATTCTTTCAGCTCGTAGAGTGCGACGCCGAGATTGCTCAGCGCCATCGCCATGTCGGGCTCGATCTCGAGCGCGCGCCGGGCTTGTTCGGCAGCGAGCCTGGGCCGGCCGGCAAGGCGCAGCATTTCGCCGAGATTGGCGTGGTAGAGCGCAACCCGCGGCGCGAGCTTGACGGCGCGCCGGACATGCTCGATGGCGTCGGCGAGTTTGCCGCCCTGATGCGCAATGACGCCAAGAAGGTGGCTGGCTTCGGGTGAGTTCGGCTCGGCCCGGAGGATTTGGCGGCAGACCGCCTCGGCTTCCATGAGCCGGCCTTCGCTGCGGCAGCGATCGGCATAAACCAGCGCCTCGCCGGGCGGCATGACGGCGGCGTTTCTCTGCTCCGCGGTATCGTTCATGAGGGTTGATTTAGCATGCAGCCGGGCGGGCAACTATCGTCCGCAAGCCGGGCAAAGAACCCTTGCGGTGCCGCAACGCCGGATCGTGGTCCTTTTGCAACAGTTGCGGAAAATCCGCGAGAAATCACCGCAGTCTAAATCAATTGCCGCTTTTCTTCACTTGTTCGCGAATGTCCGATGGCGTCGCGCCATAGCGCCGCCGGAACGCGCGGCCGAAATAGGACAGGTCGGTGAAGCCCACCTCCGCCGCGATGTCGGCAATCCTGCGGTGCCGCCACCGCGGATCGGTTAGCAGTGCGGCCGCCTGTTCCAGACGCTTTTCCAGCAAGTGATGAGAGAAGCTTTTGCCGGTCTCCTCGAGCAGCAGATGCACGTAGCGCGGCGTGACGCCGAGCAACGCCGCGACCGCGGTTACGCTTAGGCCCGGATCGCTGCTGCGGCCTTCGATGGCGCGCAAAACGGCCGACTGCCGCGCTGCGCGACCGCCACGCCGTTCGGCGAGTTCATGCGCTTCGCCTTTGGCGCCGAGCAGAAGGCACACCAGGTCCTGAATATGGGCCGCAACGCTTTCGCGCAGCGCCGGCTCCATTGTCGTCAGGCCGGTCTGCCAGAGAGCGCCGACATAACCCGTCAACAGCCTGACATGCGTACTGTGCGGAATTGTTTGCGCTACGCGGTCGTCGAGGTCGGCAATCTTTTCCGCCAGCGCGGACCTCGATAGCCGCAGGCTAAGCGGTCGTGCCATGCTCGGAATGACGACGAGGGCAGGGTCGGCGCTGCTTGTCAGCACCGCTTCGCCTTCGCGGACTGCGGCTTCGCGGCCGCACTGCTGCACCAGGCAGCTAAGGCCGCTGATGCCCACGCCTAAGACCACATCGTCGCTGTCAAGATGCTGCGGCCCGTGCCAGCGCCGGCACGGCGAAATCAGCGACGATGCCAGCCCGAGCCCGGAGAGGCTGCAGAGCGTCGCTTCGAAATGAAACGGCTGGTCGCCGATGGGTTGAATGTCATGTTTGATGATTGTGGTGCCAAAGATTTCCCGATACGCCTCGACGCGTTTGTGCTCCGGAAACTGATCCGTCGAAAACCGAAATACTCTCGGAGCCGCGGCGTCCATACCGTGAACCGATGCCTGCCTATTTGACCTTCGCCGCTCAACGGACGCGGCTTGTAACTTACAGTTAGCAGATCACTGACGTTCAGTCGCCGGCAAAAACGCGATTTCCGATCCGGCCGGGGGATATCGTCGCCTATTGGATCTCCTGATGGCGCCGCGCCGTCTCGCGCACCGCGGTCGGCGTCGCGCCGTACTCGCGGCGGACGGCGCGGCTGAAATAGGACAGGTCGGTGAAGCCCGATTCGTGGGCGACGTCGCCAATTCTGCGATCGTGCCAGCGCGGATCGCACAGCATTGCGTGAGCTTTTCGCAGGCGCGCTTGCAGCAGATGTTGGGTGAAGCTTCTGCCGGTTTCCTCAAGCAGCAGGTGAACGTAGCGCGGCGTGATACCAAGCAGCGCCGCGATGGCGCCCACGCGCAGGCTTGGATCGGCGCTATGGCTTTCGATGGCGCGCAGCACGGCGGAGCGACGTGCGGCGCGTATGCTGCTCTCCTCAGACCGCTGGTGCGTCTTCATCGCCCACTGCCGCCGAAGTCTCAATTCTGCTCGGCGTGCTCCCGCCGCGCGCTTTCGCGTAGGTCCGACGGCGTCGCGCCGTAGCGGCGGCGGAAGGCGCGGTTGAAATACGACAGGTCGGCAAAGCCGGCCTCCGCGGCTATGTCGGCGATTTTGGCATCGAGCCGGCGCCGATCGCGCAGCAGCACGGCGGTTTTTTCCAGGCGCCGTTCCAGCAGATGCTGGCTAAAGCTTCTGCCGGTTTCTTCCAGCAGCAGGTGCACGTAGCGCGGCGTCACGCCGAGCAGCGCCGCGATGGCGACCGCGTTGAGCGCCGCATCGTTGCTGCGCGTCTGAATCGCCCGCAGGATGGCCGCGCGGCGAGCGGCGCGGACGCCGCGCTCTTCGGCAACGGTGCGGACCTCGCCGTCGGCGCCGAGCGCGAGCGACACCAGATCCAGAATGTGCTCGCTGTAGAGCCGCGCAGCTTCGCCGCTGTCGGTTAGATCAATGTCGCGGGTTGCCTCGAGATAGCTGAACAGAAGCTGCCGCGCCGATCGATCCGCCGCCATGCTCGCGCCGGCAAGTCTCGTGCCCGCCGGTAGCCGGCGGGTCACGTCTTCGCGCGGAATACGGATGGTCAAATAGCTCGCCGGTGTTCGGAAATGGACGCCTCCGATATGCGCTGCATCCAACAGAACGCCTTCTCGCGGGCTGATCAGCCGCATGCCATCCGGCTGCGAGGCAAACATCGCACCCTTGTGGTTCAGGGTGGCGAACAAAAATTCCTGGCCGTCGCGAATAAGCTCCGGCGTACGTACATAACCCGCTGGCGACGTGTCGAGATATCCGAGCGCAAGGTGGCCGACTGATTTTATGTCGAATGTGGTGGAGAAATCTGCCGCGTTATGGCTGATCGTCTCGATCGCCAAAAGCCGGCGAGCGAATTCCTCGCGCACCGCGGGAAAGCGATCGCGCTGCGGCAGCGCATCGGTGCAAAAGCGTATCTGGCCGGTGCTGTTCATGACGCTCTGTCGTGATGACAGCGGGCAACGTTCAAAAAGTCTAATAAAATAACATGGTTATTAGGACAGGCAATTCACTCTAGACATAGTTGATTTCACTCTAGGCATAATCGCTGTGGCGGGATCACAACACCAACAACAAAAATGCAAATTGATTTCACTCCCAGTCCATCGGTTTCGCAATCTTCCAAGACGAATATGCACTTCGCGGTTAGGCTGCCGCAATCGCCAGCGGGGGAGGCTTTTGAAATCATATTTGCCCTTGGGGGGAGGACGGCTTCGCTACGGCCTGCTGGCGACGACATCGCTGGTTTCGGCCCTCGCTGTTGTTGCGCTCGTCGCCCCGCCGGCAATCGAGCCGGCCGATGCCGCGTCATGTGCCGACAACGTCACCGGCAACAGTCCCGCCGTGACCAATTCGTCGGCGATCAACTGCATCAGCATCAACGGCGGCACTGTCGCTGGCAACGTCACCAATACGCAGACCGGCACGATTACTGCGGGCAATCAGGCCGGAACGCGGACCGGTATCCTGGTTGCTAACGGCACCGTCGCCGGCTCGGTCGTCAATAACGGTACGATAACCGCGCCAAACACCGGCGGCGGCATCAACGTCACCGGCAATTCCAACGTTGCCGGCGGCGTCACCAATACCGGCAGCATAAGCGGAAACCTGTTCGCTATTCAGGTCGAAAATGTTCCGACCTTCGCGGGCGGTATCACCAACGGCGGCACGATCGTTGGCAAAGGCTTTACCACCGCGGCTATCAATGTTTCGGGACTCACCATTTTTTCCGGCGGCATCATCAACACCGGGCGGATTGGTGCAAGCCAGAATGCAATATCCGTCTCCGGGCTCTCGACATTTGCCGGCGGAGTATCGAACAGCGGCCTCATTCACGCCCATTCCGACGCGATAATCATTGACCTTTTGACGAATTTCTCCGGCGGCATCAGCAACACCGGCACGCTCTCCGCTGCGACGGCAGGCATTGCAGTCGCGGTTTCGACCTTTGCGGGCGGCATCGACAACAGCGGCACGATCACGGCGTCTCTCTGGGGCGTGAGGGTCGAGAACACGCTGACATTTCAGGGCGGCATCAACAACGGCGGCACTATCAAAGTGTCGAGCCGGACCGCCGTTTTGGTGCAGCTCATCTCGACCTTCGCCGGCGGTATTACCAACAGCGGCACGATATCCGGCAAAATCAACGGCATTGAAGTCGAGGGGATATCGAACTTCTCGGGCGGCATCACCAACGCTGGCAGCATCAGCGGAAACTCGGCCGCTATTCAGATCAAGAATGTGTCGACCTTCGCAGGCGGCATTACCAACAACGGAACGATCACCGGCAAAGGCTTTACCACCGCGGCTATCAATGTTTCGGGACTCACCATTTTTTCCGGCGGCATCATCAATACCGGCCAGGTTGGCGCGAGCCAGAATGCAGTATCCGTCACCAGGACCTCGACATTTACTGGCGGCGTATCAAACAGCGGCCTCATTCATGCGGGTGCCGACGCCGTAACCATCGCCCTCATGACGAATTTCTCTGGCGGCATCAGCAACGGCGGCACGCTCTCCGCCGGGACAGCAGGCGTCGCTGTCACCAATGTTTCGACCTTTGTGGGCGGCATCACTAACAGCGGCACAATAAAGGTTTCGAGCGGCACCGGCATCGTGGTGAAGAGTAGCAATACGCCGTTTACCTTCAGCGGGGGCATAACCAATACCGGTACGATCTCTTCGCACAGCAATGGCATTGCAGTTGTCGGTCTCTCGAACTTCTCCGGCGGCCTCACCAATGCCGGCTCGATCGCCGTGAGCGTCCACGGGAGCCCCCAATCGGGCGCCGGCCTTTTGCTTTCCGGCGTTTCGACCTTTGCCGGTGGCGTCACCAATACCGGCTCGATTTCGGTCAATGTCGCCGGTGGCCTCACCGGAGCGGGTATCGCGTTGAAAAAGTCTGTGGTCGCTTCCAACGGAGTGACCAATACCGGTACCATTTCGGTGAGCGGCGCCGGCACGGGTGTTGGCATCAATATCGCGGCTTTCAAGAGCTTTTCGGGCGGCGTCGTAAACCAAGGCATCGTTTCGTTGAACGTCGCCAACCAGGCCAGCGGCATCGTCGTCGCGGCAGGTACGGTATTCTCTGGCGGCATCAGCAACAGCGGTTCCATTTCAGCTGGCGTCGGCTTTCCTGCCATTGGCATCACCGTCGCGAACGTCTCAACCTTCCTGGGCGGCATCAGCAATACGGGTTTGATTTTCGGCCTAGAAGGTATCCTCATCAGTCACACGCCGTCGGTCAGCGTATTCGATTCCGGCACCATTATCGGAACCGGCGGCACGGCAATTGCGTTTGGCGCCGGTCCGAACACGCTGACATTGGGTCCGGGCTTTAGCATTACCGGCAATGTGCTCGGCTCCGGCAGCGACGTCTTTCAGCTCGGCGGGGCTGGCGCCGGCGCGTTCAATCTCAGCACCATTGGCGCGGGCCTGCAGTATCAGGGTTTTACCACCTTCAACGTGATCAGCGCCGACTGGGTCGCGACCGGCACCGGCAACGAAAGCTGGACCGTCGCCAACGGCGCGACGCTCCAGCTCGGCAATGGCGGCAGCGGCGCCAATGCCGGCGCGATCAACGGCAATGTCGCCGACAACGGCACCTTCGCCATCGACCGCTCCGACACCTACACCTACGCCGGCGCGCTCTCCGGCGGCGGCGTGTTCGTGCAGATGGGATCGGGCACTACCGCGCTGAGCGGCAACAACAGCTATTCGGGCGGCACGCTACTCGATGCCGGCACCTTGCAGGTGACCAACAATAACTCGGTCGGAACCGGCGCGGTCACGTTCAACGGCGGTACGTTCCAGGCCGGCGCGAACGGAGTTTCCATCGGCAACGCCTTCGTCATCGACACCAGCACCGCCACGATCGATACGCAAAGCAATACGCTGACGCTCTCCGGCCCGATCTCCGACGGCATCGCCTCGGGCGGAGGGCTGACCAAGATCGGCAGCGGCACGCTCGTTCTTTCCGGCGCGTCGGGCTACATCGGGGCGACCAACGTCAATGCCGGAGCGCTGCAGGCAGGCGCCGCGAATGCCTTCGCGCCGCAAAGCACGTTCAACGTGGCGTCCGGTGCCGTGCTTGCCCTCAACGGCTTCAATGAGACGCTCGGCGCGCTGTCGGGGGCCGGCAATGTCACGCTCGGTGCCGGGACGCTCACGGCCGGCGGCAACAATTCCAGCACGGCCTATTCGGGCACGATCTCCGGCAGCGGCGGGTTGAACAAGACCGGCTCCGGCATCTTCACGCTCACCGGCACCGATACCTATACGGGCGTCACCAACATCAACGGCGGCACGCTCAACGTCACCGGTGCGATCACCAGCTCATCGGCCGTGAACGTCAACGCGGGCGGCACGCTCACCGGCACGGGCACCGTCGATCCCAATACCGTGACGATCGCCGCGGGCGCCACCTTTGCGCCCGGCACCGCCGGCGTGCCCGGCAGTTCGACGACGATCGCCGGCAATCTTGCCTTCCAGTCGGGGGCGCTCTATGCGGTTTATTTGAATGCCACAATGTCGTCATTTGCCAATGTCACCGGCAGCGCCGCGCTCGCCGGCAGCGTGAGTGCAAACTTCACGACGACAAGCTTCGCTTCAAAGCAACATTATACGATCCTGCAGTCGGCCGGACTCAACGGCACGACCTTCAGCGGCGTGACCACCAATCTGGCGCCCGGTTTTGGCGCCACCCTGACTTACAGCGCCGACGATGTATTCTTGAACGTTATTGCCGCGCTCGGCGCCGGCACGCCGTTGAACCAGAACCAGCAAGGCGTTGCGAACGGCATCACCGCCGTATTTAACAGTGGCAGTACGCTGCCGGCGAGCTTTTTGACTCTGTTCAATCTCACGGGCGCCCCTCTCGCCAATGCTTTAACCCAGTTGGACGGTGAGGATGCGACCGGGGCTGAGCACGGCGCCATCGAGCTGACCAACGAGTTTTTGAGCCTCATGCTCGATCCGTTCGTCTATGGCCGCGGCGGGCCGGCGTCGGGTGGCGCGCTCGGCTTTGCGCCGGATCAACAGGCAAGCTCGCCGTCCGATGTGGCGCTCGCTTACGGTTCAGTGCTGAAGGCGCCGCCGGCCTCGTTCGCGCAGCGTTGGACCGTGTGGGGCGCTGGCTACGGCGGCAGCGCCACTTTCGACGGCAATGCCGCCGTCGGCTCGACCGATATCACTGCCTCGACCTATGGCTTCGCCGCTGGCGCCGATTATCACGCCGCGCCGGATATGGTGCTGGGCTTTGCGCTCGCCGGTGCCGGCACCAATTGGGGCCTCGCCAACACGCTCGGCACCGGGCGGAGCGACGCGTTCCAGGCCGGCGTCTACGGCACCAAATATTTCGGGCCGGCTTATCTCGGGGCCGCGCTCGCCTTCACCAACAATTGGTTCACCACCAACCGCGTCGCGCTCGGCGATCAGCTCACCGCGAGCTTCCAGGGCCAGAGTTTTGGCGCACGGATCGAAGGCGGCTATCGCTACGCGGTGGCGACAGCCGCCGGAGTAACTCCCTATGCGGCCATTCAGGCGCAAAGCTTCCGCACGCCAAGCTACAGCGAGACCGATCTGACCGGCGGCGGCTTCGGGCTGTCCTACAGCGCCATGAGCGCCAGCGATACGCGCAGCGAACTCGGCGCGCGGTTCGACGCGTTCACCGCCTGGGGTGCAATCCCGGTGCAGCTCCGTGCCCGCGTTGCCTGGGCGCACGACTGGGTCAGCAATCCGGCGCTCGACGCCTCCTTCCAGGCGCTGCCCGGAACAAGCTCCGTGGTCAACGGCGCCCCGGTGCCGCACAACTCGGCGCTCACCTCGGTCGGCGCCGAACTGCATCTGACGCCGCAATGGTCGCTGATCGGCAAGTTCGACGGCGAGTTCGCCGCCAGCGCGCAAACCTACGCCGGCTCCGGCACGCTGCGCTACCGGTGGTGAGGCGTCGCGCAGTTTGGTAGTGCGGCGAGTCGCCATCTCAGCCTGATCAATTGTTGTCTTTGCGCGGCGTGATGCCGAGCAGCGCAGCGACGGTTGCTGCGCGCCGCTGTGACTTTCGACCGCGCGCAGCATGGCGGGCAGCGCGACGCGTGCTCTCGTCGGATCGCGTGCGCACCTTCATCGGTTGCCTACCGCGGGAGTCTTAACTTCGCTCGGCGCGTTCGCGGAGCGCGCGTTCTCGGATG
>Ga0187784_10000924_pt1 | contig 22623 bp, 23 predicted proteins | sample 1015_SJ02_MP15_2_FD_132964 | JGI IMG/M metagenome (GOLD analysis project Ga0187784, IMG submission 132964) | Tropical peat soil microbial communities from peatlands in Department of Meta, Colombia - 1015_SJ02_MP15_20_MG | ecosystem: Environmental > Terrestrial > Soil > Wetlands > Peat | place... | reverse complement strand
GGAACCAGCGAGCCGAACACGGTGAAGTCGATGACGTCGCAGAAATAGCCGGCGGCAATGAGCGCGATGACGCGGCGATGCAACGGCGATATTTTCGCTTCGTCGAGCGCCGCGTTGACGAAGCCTTCAATGGTCTGCCCCGCGCGGCCCGTTCCGCCGGCCTGCGTCGTGGTCACTGTCGCCGACATGCGATCCTCCCCCGTGAATACCCCATTGGCCGCTCGGTGCGGCTTTGTTGCAGCGAGTGTGGAAGGGCGGGCGCGCAGTGTCAATGCGGCTCATTTTCCTGCCCCGCTGTCGCGGGGGAGGATGATCACTACCCGCGCTCGTACTGCAAAATGTAAAGCCCGGCGTTGGAGTCGGTGACGTACATGCGCGCGTCGGCGTCGACGAAGCAATCGCACGACTGGATCACCTGGGGCCGGTTCGGCCGCGGATCGAACATGCGCTCCGGATTGGGCGGGACGAAATAGCCGCATTCGCCGGGATCGAACGGATTGGCAATGTCGTAGACGCGCACGCCGGCATTGTGCAGGGTGGCGAAAATCAGCCGCGAGCTGACGAAGGCGCCGGGCCGGTTTTCCCACAGATTATGCGGTCCGAAATTGCCGCCCTTTTTGCAGTAGTCCGCTTCGTCGGGCACCGGCATGGTGGCGATGCTGACCGGGTTTTCCGGCGCGCGCACGTCGAACACCCAGATGTAGCGCAGCCCTTTGCTGCAGTCGGCGAAGTTCGCCTCGTCGGCGACGATGAGCAGATTGCGGTCCGGCAGCGGCAGCGGCGAATGGGTGCCGCCGCCGAACGGCGGATCCCAGTTGCGGTGGCACAGAAGCTGCGGGCGGGCAGGATCGCCGACGTCGATCACCGCAAGCCCGCCGTCGCGCCAAGCGCTGTAGGCGAGGTTGCCGGCAATGAGCGCGTGATGCAGCGCGTAGCGTTTGCCCTTCGGCCAGCTCGGCGTTTCGCCGCCGCCGGTCCACATGCCCGGCAGCCAGAACTTGCCGACCACTTCCGGCCTGGTCGGCTGCGCCATGTCGACGATCACCAGGATATGGTCGGAAAACTCCGGCAGGTGCACCGAGACGTAGGCGTAGCGGCCGCCGACATACCAGATGCGGTGCGGCCCTAAGCCGCCGAGCGGCAGAAACGCGATTTCGCGCGGCGCCTCCGGCTTGCCGAGATCGTAGACGCGCAGGCCGGTGGTGAATTGCTGGCCGGCCAGCGCCGCGCCGGAAGTGCCCTGGAAATAGGCCTCCTGGCTCACCTGCATAGTCCACACGCTCGGCCCGTTCACCGCCAACAACAGGCCGTCGTGGGTCTGCAAATGGTGGGCGCGGGTGTTCGGCGGACAGGCGAGGAAGTTCACCGGCTTCGGTTTGGTCGGATCGCGCACGTCGATCACGGTGATGCCGTTGGAAAAGCCGTGGCCGATATAGGCAAAGCCGCGCTCGACCATGACCTGGACGCCGTCGCCGCGGCCGCCCTGATCGCTGTGGCTTAGGAATTTGACGTTGTGGCTGGCGACGGCGGTCATGGCGTGATTCTCGTCATTGCGGGATGCGGGCGAAAGTCCGGGGCCCGCAATCCATAATCACGATTGATGACGTTATTAAAGACCGGGCAGCCGCGCGATGCGACAGGGGTCCCCGACCCGGCCATGACGCGCTACATTGGATGTGAGGACGGAGGCAGCCATGGCCAGCGTTGAACACGGCATGATCGCGGTCGACAAGATGGGAACCAAAGTTCTGTTCCTCAATCCGCAGACTTTTGCCACCGAGGTGGTGATCGACGGCTTTCTCAAGACCGTGCACGAATTGCTGATCGTACCGGACACCGGCCTGGCCTATGTGCCGATCTTCGGCGATGGCATTCACGGCCGCAATCCGCATCCGCAGCATCATCTGTGCGTGTTCGATCTGCACCGGCGCGCGCTCGCCGCCACCATCGATCTTTCGCCCTATATTGCCCCGCATACGCTCAAGCTCGGCCCCGACGGCTTCATCTACATCACCTGCGAGAACTCGGCGGTGGTGGCGGTGATCGACCGCGCCAAGAATAAAGTCGTCGCGGCAATCGATTCCGGCTCGACCAACGGCCACCGCCTGATCATCGCGCCGGACGGCGAGCGGCTCTATACCGAGAACGAGGAGGACGCCACGGTCTCGGTGATCGACCTGCCGCGGCGCAAGCTGCTCGGCAAGATCGCCACCCCGCGCCCGCTCGCCGGCATCGCCATTTCCGCCGACGGCGCGACCGTGATCGCGGTCGACGACGCGCAACCGACGCTGTTTCTGATCGACGCCGCGGCGGGCAAGGTGCGCGAGGAGATCGTGCTCAAGGACGTGCCGAAACCGGCGCAGATCGCCCGCTACGCGCCGGACTTCAGCCTGCTCGCGGTGACGAGCCTGAACAGCGACACCGTCAGCCTGGTCGATCCGTCGTTTACCGCGCAGACCGCGATCAAGGTCGGCGCGCAGCCGATGGACATGGCGTTCCGCGGCGACGAATTGTTCGTCGCCTGCCAGGGCGACGGCTCGGTGCATGTCATCGACATTCCCGGCAAGCGCCACAAAGCAAGCTTTCAGGCCGGCACAGGGTGCGAATCGCTGGGGTTTTTCTAGTGCGCGAGGCGATCCAACCTAAAGCTATCATGGTATGATCCCATCTCGGGGGCGTGACCAAATGGCGATGGAGATCGGCCGACGCGGGCTCATAGCTGGGCTTGGCGGCGTAATACTCACCGGCCCGCCTGGAGTTCGGGCACAGCAGCCGGCGTTGCCTGTGATCGGGTTCCTCGGCGGCTCATCGGCGGCGGACCGCGCGCCCTTTCTCGCCGTCTTTCGAGCAGGGCTAAGCGAAAGCGGTTATGTCGACGGACGCGACGTCACAATCGAATATCGCTTTGCCGACGGTCAATATGATCGAATGCCTTCGCTCGCTGCCGAGTTAGTTCGCCGACCAGTCAATGTAATCTTCGCCGGCGATTTGCCGGCAACGTTGGCCGCCAAGGCGGCAACGTCATCAATTCCAATTGTTTTCAACAGCGGCGGCGATGTGGTGCAGCTTGGCCTTGTCGCCAGTCTGAACCGTCCGGGCGCAAACGTTACCGGCGTCAACATGATAGCCGGCCCGCTGTCGTCGAAGCAGTTCGATCTCCTGCACGAGCTGGTACCCGGTGCAAAGATCATCGGGTTTTTAGCAAATCCTCAAAATGCCAATGCCGACGCCGATTCCGCAACGGTCCAGGAGGCAGCGCGCGCACTTGGCGCACGTCTCATTATTCTCGAAGCATCCACCGACGACGATTTCGAGAAGGTCTTTGCCAGGATCGCGCAGGAGAAAGTCGGTGCGTTATTGGTCAACGCCGACGTCTTCTTTACCAGCGAGCGCGACCGACTCGTGAAGATGGCGGCTCGCAACGCGATTCCCACCATTTATGCGTGGCGGGAATTTTGCCTGGCCGGCGGTCTTATCAGCTACGGACCCAGTATTGCGGCCTCGTACCACGAATGTGGTCTGTACGTTGGCAGGATTCTCAAGGGTGCGAAGCCGTCGGAGGTGCCGGTTATCCAGCCAACCAAGTTTGAGCTGGTGATCAACCTTAAGACCGCCAAAGCGCTGGGCCTCGCAGTTCCGCATGACCTCCTTGCTCTCGCCGACGAGGTGATCGAATGAAGCTTTCGCATTGCGTCCGCGAAAACGGCATTTCCGTTAGTCAGAAAAACGAGCGATCGTCGCCGCCGTATCGATCATGGGTTGTTGGCTTACTTCTATAAAGCCGGCGCCGGGCCTATCCAGGTCCATTATGAGTACAATGACGGTCCAGACCACCAATCCCATGACGTGGACTGGCAACCGGGAACGCCGGACGTCGAGTCCGCTCGCGTAGCCTGAGAACGCACCGGCGGTGATAGCGATACCGAAGAGTGCGAGCACCACGATGTTTGGCACACGGTTGCGGAGTGCAGCCAAACGTTTTGCCTGGTTGTCGATCATCTCATTTAATGTTTGGATGAAAAGGCCAGTCGGTACCATGCTGTGGTCGGAGGCCGCTGCCGCCGTCGCCTGCTCCCAGAGAGCCTCTTGAAGCGTGTTCGACTTCTCGATCGCAGTCGCCAAGTCGGCGTTTGTCACCGGCCGCTGAGTTAGGTCGAGGCGGATTTTCACATACTCCTTTAACAGACTTAGCGCCTCCTTTCGGTGCGGTTCCGGCAATAACCGTGCACGCAGCGCCGTCGTTCCAATTGCATTAGCTTCATTTAAGACGGCGTCACGGCGCGCCTCAAAACGCGATAGAGCCATAGCGAAAGTAAAACCCAGGAGGAGCGCCAGCAGACCGATCACGGCGCCTTCCAGTGTCGGAACATTGTCATCGCCCGGACCGGCGTGTGTACCGAGCCGATGCCCGACTTCGACCGCAGCCAAAATTGCGACGAGACCCAGCAAGGCGATCGTTAGCAGCGAATAGTTGTACAGATCAATCATGGGACGGGATCAACAATCGTGCGCTTCGCCTTCGTCTTGCCGCACCACACGTTCGCTCGCTTGCGGCCAACCATGCAACGCCAGGTCAGCCAGGCCTTAAACCCAAGGCGATAGCCTAGCACATCGAACGGGAAGCGTTGTGCAGTACGGCAAAGCCCATCGCTCGATTTCCGACAAGAGCCATTAGGCGACATCGGCCGAGGCACTCGCAATGTCCGCAATACCCTATTGATCGTTCACGTAATCGGCTTAGGATTTTTGCCCAACGCTATTGGAGAGGGAAGAGGAGTTGATCATGCGTAAGCTTCTTTTTGCCGTTGCTTTCGTGTGCCTGTCCGCCTCGGGCACAATGGCGGAAATGAGGAACTGCGCGACGCTCAAAGCGATCAAAGCACGGCTGGCTTGTGTCGAGGCTAACCAGGACGAGCTACAAGCCGCGCTTGCGGCCCTGATGAGCGGTGTGCAAATCAGGGCCGTGGTCGGTGGCGATATGGCCTTCGGCAATCCGTGGTGCCTTATGATCAAGTCGGGGGCCAATGCGACCGTGGCGAAGAATTGTGTGGTCCTGCCTAACGAGTTCGCCAGCATTAAGTGGCAACTGGTGCCGGCGCGCTGACGCTTTCCCTCCGGACATATGGCCGCTGTCGCGGCTATAGAAACGGACTCATGCCTCGCATCGATTGATGTGCACTAGGTGTCCTATGCCTGCAGAGCATTAAGGGAGGCCGACTTCCGAGATGGGTCATTGGCGTCGACTTTATGCAGTCTACGCCATGGCCGTTTAGCGGGCCATTTCGGCGCTATGCCGCAAGTTCGACACGCGGTCCTGTCTCCGGGGTGAGACTTCCGGGCATCGCGTTTTCAGACCTCCCCTCTTGCGACGGGCAGATATGCGTTAATTCGCCAAACGGGTCGTTTGCAATCGACTCGACTGCCGCAAGTTCCAAACCCCAACTCTGCAGCGATTCGAAAGTAACGGCGAACTCGGGTTCCCCTACGGCACTCGGCTGAACGGCGTCGATGCGGCCGCCGACCGCATCCAGGAAGTCCCGGTGATACTCAATTTCCCGCCAGACATATTCCATCCGGGCCGCACAAACTCGTCTTGCCAGTCTGCGGAGGAAGCCGGGCGGCTTTGGCGCGGCCCGCTCAGCGGCGATCGAATTCATCGTTAAGTCCTCCTCGACGGCTCCAAATCACATTTCGGGGCTGCCAGGATGAGACCGCTCGTAGGGGCCCGCACTCGTTGCGCCAGTTTTTGCTGAAAAATCGGGTCCACCTCAGCCGGAACGAATGCGTACGACGGGATCGCAACAACTGTCGTGTCATGATGATTGATGGCAGCGCGTACGCATTCCGCGCCGAATAGCGCGAGTAAAACGATCACCGCCGCGATCAGCTTCGGATGTGTTCTCATGAGGGATCTCCTATGACTGGCTGCCACGCTTGTCGTTTCTCGATCACGCCATCCAAAACGGTTTCGACGCTTCCGACTGGGCGACACAGCGCGAAATCCCAATGTCCTGCAGCTCGACGTGATCGAGCTTCAACAATTCGGCGAGCGCGATCGGCGGCGCCACTCGACAAGATATTGCTTTGCCAGACTGGACATGCGACGCGCACGACCGAGGGTGACATTGAAAGTGCTCATGGCGTGCTCCTGCGAATCGTGAAAAAAGTTTAGTTCGATCCCGCCGGTACGCCTGTGACGCGGAACACAAATCTTTGTTGTCGCGTCAAGCCGCGACAAGCACGCGAGATTCATGAACTGGCGGGGTTCGCAGCCACAACGATTTTTGCCTGTGTGTCGGATTTTTAATAGGTATGTGACGGGTCGCATCGTTGCGATCCACGGACGCCGGCCGCGCCGATGCCATGCGACATGCTGCCGCGATGGCCCGACTGCGCTTTATTTTTCGCGTCCGAGCATGAGGGCTGAGCCTTTTGTGCCGAATGATCTTGCTGTAGCGTTTCAGCAAAAAGCGTTTTGCGCGCTTGTCACGTCGGGGGACGCGGGAGTGCAACATGAAAACGCCGGTTGGCATTTTTGCATTGGCTGTTCTGGCCGCTGCCGTCGCAAGGCCGGCGCATGCCGACGATTATCCGAACAAACCCATCAGGGTCATTTCCGATTCCGCCCCCGGCAGCGCCGTGGACGTAACGTTCCGGATGGTGATGGATCGGCTCGGCACGGTGTTGGGCCAGCAGATCGTGCCGGTCGATCAGCCCGGCGCCAGCGGCGCGATTGCCGCGCACGCCGCGTCCGAATCGATCCCGGACGGCTACACGCTGTTCGCGCCGGCAATTTCGCTGTTCATATCGCTGCCCGGCAAGGCCGAGAACCTTCCGCTTATGCTGCCGCGCGATTTTCTGCCGGTCGGCTCGTTGATCGCACAGCCGATGTTCATTTGCGCCAGCGTCGCATCCGGTATCAAAACGCTGCCCGATTTGATCAAGCGCGCCAAACGTGAGCCCGGCAAAATAGCCTTTGCGGCAACCGGCATAGGACGAATAACTCACCTGACCGGGCTGCTGCTGCAAAACCGGGCCGGCATCCAATTGCAGGTGGTGCCCTATACCGGGGGCCCCGCGGCGGCACTGACCGACGTCGTCGGCGGCCGGGTGCCGTTGATCATCGAGGGCTATTCCGGCCTGGCCGGAGCGATCCAGGCGCACAGCCTTAACGTGCTCGCCGTCGGATCGACGCATCGGCTGCCCGATTTTCCCGATCTGCCGACGGTAGCGGAGACGTTGCCCGACTTTGCCGCCGGCGGATGGCAAGGCATCGTGGCGCCGCTCGGCACGCCGGCGAGCGCTATCGGCAAATTCAACGACGCCTTGAACAAAGCGCTCGGCGAGCCGGACCTTGCCAAGCAGCTCGCGCTGCGCGGCGCCTACGTCGAACCGATGTCGCCGTCCCAGGTCAACGCCTTCGTCAACGCGCAACAGGCGCAGTGGCGTCCGGTCCTGGAAGCATTCGAGGCCAGCATCAAAAAATAACAAGCCCCGCCGTCCGCGCTCAGCTCTCCGGCACCACGGCGATCGCCTCGACCTCGTAGAGCGCGCCTTCGCGCGCCAATTTGGAAATCTGAATAGTGGTCGAGGCCGGCGGATTTTTAGTGTCGACATAGCGGTCGCGCACCTCGAAATAAATCGGCAGCTGCGTCATGTCGGTCAGATAATTGGTCAGCTTCACCACGTGCTCGAACGTCGCCCCCACCGCGGCCAGCGCCAGCTTGACGTTCTCGAAGCACTGCACCGCCTGGGCGCGGAAGTCGGTGCCGGCGAACTTGCCGTCCGCCGTCATGCCGAGCTGGCCGGCGAGATAAATGGTCCGGCATGGGCCTTTGGTTTCGACCACGTGGCTGTAGCCGCGCGGCGCCGGAATGGTCGGCGGATTGAGAAAGCGATGGATGGCCATGGCGATGTCCTTTCGGGCGGAGTTGGCTTCGCCACTATAGCCGCCCACCTCGCCCCGATGGGGAGAGCTCGACTTGCGCGCGACCCGCCTTCACCCCCGCGGAGCGGGATTGGGGTCCTCCTTAACGATGCGGCAGAGCCATGGAGACGCGGCCGAAGTTCTCGCATACAATCGGCGCCAACAGGCCCGAGGGCGGGCCCGGTGAGGGAGTACGCATATGATTCGTAAGGGTTTTGCAGCCGTTCTCGTCGGGGCGGCGGCGGTAGCGGCGACGCTGCCAGCCGAGGCACAGCCGGCCCGCGTCCAGATCGGCACGCTCGCCTGCTCGGTATCGGCCGGCGTCGGCCTGATCGTTGCGTCGCAACGCAACGTCAGTTGCAACTTCCAGCCCGAAAACGGTCCCACCGAAGCCTATACCGGCACCATGACCATCGTCGGTCTGGACGTCGGATTTACCACCGGCTCGGCGATCATATGGGGCGTGTTTGCCGGCACCACCCGCTATGTCGGCATGCTGTCCGGAACCTATGCCGGCGGCACGGCACAGGCGACGGTCGGCGCCGGGGTGGGCGCCAATGCGCTGATCGGCGGCTCGAACAATTCGGTGGCGTTGCAGCCGCTTTCGGTCCAGGGCCAGGTCGGGCTCAATGCCGCCGCCGGCATCGGCGCGCTGGAGCTGCATTACGCGCAGTAAAGCCGGCCGGCAGCGCCGCGCGGTCTGCGTTGCGACCGCGGCAGACGCGATGTTACGCCTCTTGACCGGCCCCGGCGTCGCCTGAAACGATGCAAGCGAAGCGCAGCCCGCGCCGGCACGCCGGGTTCGCGCCCGAAAGCGGTCGCGGGAGGTGACGATGGCGGCAAACGGCAACGGCAAACGCGCCACCGGGCCGCGCTGCGTCGCGATTGTCGGCCCGTTCCAAAGCGGCAAGACCACGCTCCTTGAGGCGATCCTGGCCCGCACCGGCGCGATTGCGCGCCAGGGCACCGTGGAGGCCGGCAATACCGTCGGCGACGCCAGCAAGGAGGCGCGCCATCACAAGATGAGCGTCGAGCTCACCGTCGCCACCGCCAATTTCATGGGCGACTCCTACAGCTTCCTCGACTGTCCCGGCTCGGTCGAGTTCGTTCACGATATGCGCGCGGTGCTGCCGGCGGTCGATGCGGCGGTGGTGGTGTGCGAATTGGACGAGAAGAAGATTCCGCAGCTCCAGCTCATCCTGCGCGAATTGGAAGAGCGCAAAATTCCCCGCGTTCTGTTCGTCAACAAGATCGACAAGGCCGACGCCGGCGTCCACGACGTCCTCAAATTGTTGCAGCCGGCGTCGCGCACCAAGCTCATCTTAAGGCAGATCCCGACCTTCTCCGGCGAACTCATCACCGGTTTCGTCGATCTCGCGCTCGAGCGCGCCTTTGTCTACAAGGAGCATGGGCCGTCCGAGCTGGTGCCGCTGCAAGGCGACGCCGCCGATCAGGAGAAGACGGCGCGCTTCTCGATGCTGGAAACGCTCGCCGACCACGACGACGAGCTGATGGAGCAGTTGCTCGAAGACATCGAGCCGCCGCGCGACAAGGTGTTCGACGACCTGACGCGCGAGCTGCGCGAGGGCTTGGTCTGTCCGGTGCTGATGGGCACGGCGACACGCGCCAACGGCGTGCTGCGGCTGTTAAAAGCGCTGCGCCATGAATCGCCCGGCATCGCCGAGACCGCGCAGCGTCTCGGCGCCAAAGGCGGCAACGAGGCGATCGCCTATGTGCTCAAGACGCTGAACACCACGCACGGCGGCAGGATTTCGATCGTGCGGATGCTCGCCGGCCAGGCCGGCGACGGCACGACGTTCGCCACGGCTGACGAGGAAGTCGGCCGCGTCGCCGGCGTGTTCAAGCTCGTCGGACAGTCCACCGAGAAGCGCGGGCCGGCGACCGTCGGCGAAACCGTGGCCTTTGCCAAACTGGACAAGGCCAAGACCGGCGACACGCTGACCGCGGGCAAGCAGGCGCATTCGGCGCTCGCCAAGGTCGCGCCCTATCCGCCGGTGCTGGCGATCGCGGTTTCGGCCAAGGAACGCAAGGACGACGTCAAGCTCGGTCTGGCGCTGAACAAGCTGGTCGAGGAAGATCCCTCGATCACCGTGGTGCACAATGCCGAGGCCCACGAAGTGGTGCTGTGGGGCCAGGGCGAGATGCACTTGCGCGTCGCCACCGAACGCTTGAGCGACCGCTATGGGGTCGCCATCGAGCGGCGCACGCCGACCGTCGGCTACCGCGAGACCATCCGCAAGCCGATTGTCCAGCGCGGCCGCCACAAGAAGCAATCCGGCGGTCACGGCCAATACGGCGACGTCGTGCTCGACATCAAGCCGATGCCGCGCGGCTCGGGCTTTTCCTTCGAAGACAAGATCACCGGCGGCGTGGTACCGCGCAATTACATCCCCTCGGTCGAGGAAGGTGTCATCGACGCGCTCAAGCACGGCCCGCTCGGCTTCCCGGTGGTCGACCTGCATGTGGCGCTGATCGACGGCTCCTATCACACCGTGGATTCCTCGGACCAGGCGTTCCGCACCGCCGGCCGCATCGGCATCACCGAGGGCCTGCCGCAGTGCCAGCCGGTGCTGCTCGAACCGATTCATCTGGTCGAGATCGTCTGCCCGTCGGAGGCGACGGCCAAGATCAACGCGCTGATGTCCGGCCGGCGCGGCCAGATTCTCGGCTTCGACACCCGTGAAGGCTGGGACGGCTGGGACATGGTCCGCGCCAAAATGCCGGAAGCGGAGATCGGCGATCTCATTGTCGAAATCCGCTCGGCAACCGCCGGCGCCGGCACCTTCACCTTCAAGTTCGATCACATGGCGGAACTCACCGGCCGCACCGCCGACCAGATCGTCGCCGCGCGCCGCGCCGCGGAGTGACGCGCGCCCGTTGCGCCGCGTGCGGAATATGACAAATCCACGAACGATGGCCGTCGATCGGCCGGCGAAACGCGCCGGAATGGCACAGTTTGCGCAAATTTGCGGCAAAGCGGTTACGCTTCGCAAAGCATGACGCACGGCCGGCGCGGCAAGTTAACGTTGGTTGTGCACCTTGTCGGGCAAACTCGCCCACGACGAGGAACTCATCCGCGATGTTCGACGGATTGCGCACCCTGTTCGCTGCGAAGGCGGCCGGGCCCGAGGCGGCCGACGCTGGCGTCACGTTGCGCGAGGCGTTGCGCCGCGGCTGGCTTGAACTGTGGTACCAGCCGAAGATCGATCTGCGAACGAGCCATCTGGTCGGCGCCGAAGGCCTGGTGCGGGCGCGCATGCCGGACGGCCGCATTATCGCTCCGGCCGCTTTCCTGCCCGGCGCCAAGGAAGACGAGATGCTGGCTTTGACGGAGCGCGTCATCCTCATGGCGCTGCGCGACTTCGAGGATTGCGCCGCGCTCGGCACTTCGGTGAAGCTCTCGGTGAACGTGCCGGTATCGGCCTTCGTCAAGCTGCCGATCGCGCAATTGCTGCGCGAAGAGCGGCCGGCGATCGACACCTGGCCGGGCCTCATTCTCGAAGTCACCGAGGACGAGGCGATGAACGATCTTGAGATCGCCAGCGATGTCGTCGCCGAGCTGCGCGCGCTCAACTGCACGCTGGCGCTGGACGATTTCGGCGCCGGTTATTCGTCGCTGGCGCGGTTGCGGCAATTGCCGTTCAGCGAGCTGAAGATCGACAAGAGCTACGTCAGCAATTGCCATCTCGACAAGGTCAATGCCGGATTGTGCGAGACCATCGTCGGGCTGGCCAAGCGGTTCGGGCTCAAGACCGTCGCCGAGGGTATCGAGACGGTGCACGAAAGGCACAAGATGCAAGCCATCGGCTGCGAAATCGGGCAGGGCTATCTGTTCGCCAGGCCGATGGCGAAGCAGGTCTTCCTCGGCGCGCTCAACCGGCGCATGGTGGGCGGGCCGCGGCGCGCGCCGGCGCGCTCGGCGCCCGCCAAGTTCTTGCGCGGCCTGTTCGCCGGGACGTAGGACTGCAACAGTCATTATTTGTCATGGCCGGCCACCCGGCCCCTCGGCCGGCCCGAGTGCTAGCTTGTGCGGGCCATCCATGTCTTTTATTCCCTTGGCTCCTCAATCGAAGACGTGGGTGCCCGCGACAACTGCGGGCATGACGGAGCAGCAGAGGGAAATGACATGCCAGCCTATTGGGTCGCGCGTTCCAAGATCAACGATCCGGTCGCGTACAAGAAATATACCGACCGCGTCCCGGCCATCATTGCCAAACACGGCGGCAAAGTCTTGGCCCGCGGCGGCCGCTTCCAGATCATGGAGGGACCGCACAAGTTCACCCGCTTCGTGGTGATTGAGTTTCCGACTTTCGAGCAAGGCGTCGCCTGCTTTACCTCGCAGGAATACGACGAGGCGGCCGCCTTCCGCCGCGCGGGCGGCGCCGGCGAGGTGGAAACGATCATCGTCGAGGCCGGCGACGCGACGACATAAGCCGCAGCGACTTCACTCCGGTTTGATGTTGGCGGCCTTCATCACCTTTGCCCACTTCTCGGAATCGCCGACGAACAGCTTCTCGAAATCGGCCGGCGTGCCGGTGAGCACCGTCGCGCTGAACTCGTCGAGCCGCGCCTTGATCGCCGGATCGGCCAGACCGGCATTGATCTCGGCGTTGAGCTTGGCAATGACGTCCTTGGGCGTGTTTTTGGGAGCGCCGACGCCAAACCACACGGCCGACTCGTAGCCCGGCAGAAATTCCGCGACGGTCGGGACGCCGGGCAGCGCCGAGGCGCGCTTTGCCGTCGAGACGGCAAGCGCGCGCAGCTTGCCGGTTTGGATGTAGCCCAGCAGGGTCGGCACCGCTTCGAACATGACATCCGCCCGTCCCGCCAGCAGGTCGGTGATGGCGGGCGCGGCCCCCTGATACGGCACATGAAGCAAATCGACGCCCGCCATCATCTTGAACAGCTCGCCGGCAAACTGCGGCGTCGTGCCGTTGCCGACCGATGCCATGGTGATCTTGCCGGGATTGGCCTTGGCATAAGCGATCAGCTCCGGGACCGTTTTGGCCGGCACCGAAGGAGCGGCGACGAACACAAACGGCTCAAGCGCGATACCGCAAACCGGCGCGATGTCGCGGATTATGTTGAAGCTGAGATTCTTATAATACAGTGAGCTGATGACGGCCGATGTGCTGACCAGAAGCAGCGTATAGCCGTCCGCCGGCGCCGCCGCGACCGCGCCGACGCCGATCGTGCTGCCCGCGCCTGGGCGGTTTTCCACGACAAAGGGCTGACCGAGGCGCTTGGTCAGCCAGTCCGCGATCAGTCGCGCGAAAATGTCGGTCGGACCGCCGGGTGGGAACCCGACGATCAGGCGCACCGCGTGCGAGGGGTAGGACTCGGCCCAGGCGAACCGCGTTGCCGCGGCCAGCGTGGCCGCGCCGGCCGTCAGCTGAATAAATGTTCTGCGCGCCGGCGTCATCCTGGCCCCGTCTCCGACAGGGTATATCGGCCACGGTGACGGCAAAAGGCGACAAAGCAGCGCCGGACCGAACCGAAAGCCGCTACCAGGACGATATTGTCAGTCCGCCTTGATGTCGGCGAACTTGATCACCTTGCTCCATTTGTCGATTTCGCTGGCGATCAGTTTGCCGAATTCGTCCGGCGTCATCGGCATCGGCACGCCGCCGAGATCGGCGATGCGCGAGGCGATCTTGGCGTCGGCGAGCCCGGCGTTGAGCTCGCGGTTGAGCCGGGCGACGATTTCCGGCGGTGTCGCCTTCGGCGCGGCGACGCCTTGCCAGGCGAAGGCGGCATAGCCCGGCACGAAATCGGCCACCGGCGGCAGATCGGGCAGCGTCGGCAAGCGCTGTTGGCTGGTCACGGCGAGACCGCGCAGCGCGCCGCTGCGGATGTGCGGCAGCGACAGCAGGATCAGATCGAACATGACCTGGTCCTGCCCCGCGAGCAAATCGGTTACGGCCGGCGCGTCACCGCGATACGGCACATGCAGCATATTGATGCCGGTCAGCATCTTGAACAGCTCGCCGGCGAGATGCGGCGTCGAGCCGACCCCGCCCGACGCCATGTTGAGCTGCCCGGGATGCGCCTTGGCATAGGCGATCAACTCGGGAACGGTCTTGACCGGCAGCGCCGGATGCACTTCGAGGATCAACGGATTGAGATTGACGCCGCCGATCGGCGCGAGGTCGGTCGTGAAATTGAAGCTGAGCGCCTTGTTCAGCATGCCGTTGATGACGTTGGGATTGGCCAGCAGCAACAGCGCGTAACCGTCCGGCACTGCGTTGACGACCGCTTCGGCGGCGATCTGCTGCCCGGCCGAGCCGCGGTTTTCCACCACGACCGGCTGGCCCAGCCGCTGCGCCAGCAGTTGCCCGGTGAGGCGGGCGATAATGTCGGCGGCGCCGCCGGGCGGAAATCCGACCAATAGATGAATGGGCCGCGACGGATAGGCGTCGGCGCGGGCGGCGCGCAACACCGCCGGCGCTGCTGCGGCGGCTGCAGCCAGATGAAGAAAGCGACGGCGCGGAAGCGTCATGCTTCCGGCAAGCTACACCCGGCCAATCGCGGCGGAAAGATCAGCGCCGTTACGCCGCGGCGCGCGGCTCGCCGCCCGAGCCGCCGCCCGGCGGCGGCACCGGTACGCCGTCGGCGGCATATTCGTTGAGCTTGTTGCGCAGCGTGCGGATGGAAATGCCGAGCACATTGGCGGCGTGCGTGCGGTTGCCCAGGCAATGCTTGAGCGTTTCCAGGATGAGGTCGCGCTCGACTTCGGCGACGGTGCGGCCGACCAGGCCGCGCGAGACCTGCTCGGCGGCGAACGCGGCGTGCGCCACCGCCGGCGCGCTCTTCTGCTGGTCGAGCCGCACCCCGTCGGGGGTGAGGATCGCCTCCGGTCCGATCTCGACGCCCGAGGCCATCAGCACCGAACGGTGCATGGTGTTTTCCAGCTCGCGCACATTGCCGGGCCAGTAGTTCAGCGTCAGCGTGCGGCGCGCTTCCGGCGACAGCGGACGCGCCGGCACGCCGTTGGCGGCGGCGTATTTCTTGATGAAATAGTCGGCAAGCTCCAGCACGTCGGCCGGCCGCTCGCGCAGCGGCGGGATTTTCAAATTCACGACGTTGAGCCGGAACAACAGGTCCTCGCGGAACGTCCCGTCGCGCACCGCTTCAGCGAGATTGCGGTTCGAGGTGGCGATGATGCGGATGTCGATCGGCACCGGCCGGGTGCCGCCGACCCGATCGACGACGCGTTCCTGGATGGCGCGCAACAGCTTCGCCTGCAGCCGCACGTCGATCTCGGAAATCTCGTCGAGCAACAGCGTGCCGCCGTTGGCCTCCTCGAATTTGCCGACGCGGCGCGCCACCGCGCCGGTGAACGCGCCCTTCTCGTGGCCGAACAGTTCGGACTCCAACAGCGTTTCCGGAATGGCGGCGCAGTTGACGCAGATCAACGGCTTCTTGGCGCGGCTCGAGCGGGCGTGCACGTGACGCGCCAAAACTTCCTTGCCGGTGCCGGAATCGCCGGTGATCAGCACCGAGGCTTCGCTGGCGGCAACCTGCTGCGCCAGCTTGACGACGCGGGCCATGGCCTCGTCGCGGTAGATCAGCTCGCGGCGGTCGTCGGCGACGGCGGCGAGCACTGCGGCGATCAATTCGGCGTCGGGCGGCAGCGGGATGTATTCCTTGGCGCCGGCATGAATCGCGGCGACCGCGGCGCGCGCGTCGGTAGCGGTGCCGCAGGCCACGATCGGCACGTGGATGTGTTCGGCTTCCAGCCCGGCGACGAGATCGCGGATATTGATCGCGACATCGACCATGAGGAGATCGGCGCCGCGGCCGGAGCGCAGCACGGCGAGCGCCTGCGCCGAGTCCGCCGCATGGGTGACCATCGCGCCCTTGTCCATGGCAAGCTTGGTCGCGGTGGTGAGTTGGCCGTCGAGCGAGCCGATGATCAGGAGACGCATTGTTTTGTTCCTTCTGCGCTAAGGCCTAAAGAATCGCTCACGGTAAACAGCGCGCAACTAATGAGGTACGGGAAAACCAGGATGCGCCAATACCTATCGATCGAGCATTCCGCCATGTGAGTCCCGCCGCGCATCAGGCGCGGTCCGCCTTGATGATTTCCGTCATGGTTACGCCGAGTTTCTCCTCGACCAGCACGACTTCGCCGCGCGCCACCAGCCGATTGTTGACATAGATGTCAATCGCCTCGCCGACCTTGCGGTCGAGTTCGAGCACGGTGCCGGGTCCGATCTTGAGCAGGTCGCCGATATCCATGCGCGCGCGGCCGAGCACGGCCGAGACCTGGACCGGCACGTCGAACACCGCTTCGAGATCGGCGGCGTCGCGCGTGGTGGGGCCGTCCGGCTCCGTCGCCAGCGGCGGCGCCGGAACCGGCGATCCACCGCTTTCAAGGTTGGGCAGCGGGATTTTGGCGTCCTCACTCATGCTCGGATCTCCTCGGGACTTCGTTGGCGGCCGCGGTGCGGCGTGCACTCACATAAGCGGCGACGGCGGCGCCGATCGCGGCGTCGGCCGCGGCGTTATCGCGGGTGATGCCGCCGTCGGCCCATTCGATGCGGCAGTCGCCGACCGCGATATCGGGTTCGGCGAGCACCACCAGCCGGCCCTCGAAATTCTTGGCCCGCGCGATTTCGTCGAGCTTTTCCTTGGCGGCGGCATAGAGCGCGTCGTTGACACGGACGGCGATGTGCGGCGAAACGACCAGCTGGCGGAAGCAGTCGCTCGCCAGCGCCGCGATCTCGGCGAACGGCTCGCGCGCGACCAGCGCCGGCGCGAGCTTGCGGGCCACCGCCACGGCAACGTCGACGGCCTCGCATTCGAGCCGTGTTTCAATCGCGCGCAACGCCTCGTTGGCCACAACAAGGCCGGCGGCGATGCGCTCAAGCGTCTCGGCGATGCGGTGCCCGGCGTCATTTTGCGCCCGCGCATAGCCGCGGCTCTCGGCGCCGGCTTCCGCCTCGGCAAGCTGCCGGGCATGCTCGGCAAGCGTGACGACGGGCTCGGCGGGCCTGCCGTCCGCCGGACCGGCGAAGTCGGTATCGAACAGGAATTTCTTCGCTGCGCTCATCCGCATCGCCTCAGTAGATCAGCTCTTCCTCGCCGCGGGTCTTAGAGATGACGATTTCGCCCTTGGCGGCGAGATCCTTGGCGAGATTAACGAGCAGGGCCTGCGCCTCGTCGACTTCGCGCAGCCGCACCGGGCCCATGGTCTGCATGTCGTCCATCAACATCTTGGCGGCGCGGGTCGACATGTTGGACAGGAAGAACTGGCGCACCGGCTCGGCGGCGCCCTTGAGCGCGATGGCGAGCTTGTCCTTGTCGACGTGGCGCATCAGCGTTTGCGCCGACGCGCTGTCGAGCTTGGTCAGATCGTCGAAGGTGAACATCAACGTCTTGATGCGTTCGGCGCTTTCGCGATTGTCCTCTTCGAGCGCAGTCAGGAAGCGCGTCTCGGTCTGGCGGTCGAAGTTGTTGAAGATTTCAGCCATGACCTCGTGCGCGTCGCGCCGTCGTGTCTGCGAAAGGTTGGACATGAATTCGGTGCGCAGCGTCTGCTCAACGCGCTCCAATACCTCCTTCTGCACCGCCTCCATGCGCAGCATGCGGTTGACGACGTCGAGCGCCAGATCCTCCGGCAAAATGGCGAGCACGCGGGCGGCATGTTCCGGCCCGATCTTCGAGATCACCACCGCGACCGTCTGCGGATATTCGTTCTTCAGATAATTGGCGAGCACCTCCTCCTGCACGTTGGAGAGCTTCTCCCACATGTTGCGGCCGGCGGGACCGCGGATTTCCTCCATGATATTGCCGACGCGCTCGGGCGGCAGATAGGACTGCAGCAGGCGTTCGGTCGCGTCATAGGTGCCCATGATCGCGCCCGACGCCGACATGCGGGAAACGAATTCGAGCAGCAATTCTTCGACCAACTCGGCGTCGATGGTGCCGATGGTCGACATCACCACCGAAATCTGGCGCAGCTCGTCATCGTCGAGCATGCCCCAGATCTTGGATCCGTACTGTTCGCCCAGCGCGAGCATCAGCACGGCGGCGCGCTCGGACCCCTTGAGCTGCCGCTTCATCGGCGGTGCGCTCGATTTGCCGGCGAGGCTGGCCAAAGCGTTGGCGATTTCGCGTTGCGCGGCGTCGTCGGCTTTTGCGGGTACGGCCATCGGCGTTATCGATCAGGCTGCGGCGGAGTCGTTGAGCCACTGGCGAATGATGGAAACTGTCTCACGCGGATTCTTGTCGGCGAGTTCACCGACCTTTTGCACCGATTGAGCGTGGACCTGACCTTGGATCTGGGCGATGTCGATCATCTTGGAGGTTTCGCTCGGCTCCGCAGCCTTGGCCGGATCGATGCGTTCCGCGGCCGTTGCGGCGGCGATCAACGCCGGCGGGCCGTCGGCCGCGGCACTGCGGGCCGGCGCGGCGGCGACGCGGCGGTCGTCCGGGGCGATGATGCGCCGTACCAGCGGCCGCACCACGAGCAACAGCACGACCAGTCCGAGCACGCCCATCACCACCATTTCGATGGCGCGCATGATGTCGTCTTTGGTGAAATGCAGCGCCGAAAGCCAGCCGGTCGGCTCGATGACCGGATTGGCCGTGGTCTCTGCAAAGCGCAGATTGACGACATTCACCTGGTCGCCGCGGCTCTGGTCGAAGCCGATTGCCGAGCGCACCAGCGCGGCGATCTGGTCGAGCTCGTCCTTGCCGCGCGGCTGATAGGCAATCTCGCCCTTATCGTTCTTGGCATAGGTGCCGTCGACCAGGACGGCGACGGAAACGCGTTTGAGACGGCCCGGCTCGATGACCTCGGTCTTGGTCGTCTTGGAGATTTCGTAATTGACGATCTCTTCCGACTTGCGGCTTTCATCGCGCGGGGACGCTTCGGCGCCGCCGCCCCGCGCAGCGGCGCCGGGCAGTTCGTTGCCCACGGTAACCTGATTGTTGCCGGCCTCGTTGCTGGCCGAGGTTTCCTCGCGACTTTGGCTGGAGCGGATGACCCGGCCGTCGGGGTCGAACTTGTCCGACGTCTGGGTGATGCGGTTCAAGTCGAAATCGGCATTGACCTGGACGCGCGAATGGCCGGGTCCCACGACCGAGGAGACGATCGACTCCACCTGCTCGCGCACGTGCTTTTCGAACGCAACCTGCCGTTCGTCGGCGCCGATATCGCTGGTCGCACTTTCGTCTCCGGCGCCGTCGGCCAACAGCTGGCCCCGCTCGTCGACAATCGATATCCGTTGCGGCCGCAGGCCGGAAACCGCGGTGGCGACGAGGTGACGGATGGCGCGCACTTGCGCCGGCTCGAGGCTGCCACGCAACTTGAGCACGATCGAAGCCGACGGCTCGATCTTGTCGCGCGAAAACAGCGGCCGCTCGGGCAGCACCAAATGCACGCGGGCATCCTCGACGCGGTCAAGCGTGCGGATGGTGCGGGCGAGTTCGCCTTCGAGCGCGCGCAAGCCGTTGATGTTCTGCACGAAGCTGGTGGTGCCGAGCGCGTCGGATTTATCGAATATCTCGTAGCCGATGCCGCCGCCCTTGGGCAGGCCGTTCTCGGCCAGCGTCATGCGCAGCCGCGCCACCCGGTCGCGCGGCACCATGATGATGTTGCCGTTGCTGCGCAGTTCGTAGGAGACGCCCTCGCGGTCGAGCTCCTTGGCGATCGTCGCGGAATCCTCCAGCGACAGGTCGGTGAACAGCGGCGTCGTCTCCGGCGCCGTCACGCGCATGATGAGCAGGGCGAAGAAGCCGATCAGCGCGATGGTGACGGCGCCCATCGCCGCAATGCGCGGCGCGCCGAGCGTTTTGGCGAACTCCACCAGGCTTTGCACCGAAGCTTTCCCCCGCGGCGACGCGCAAGCGTCTCACTCGGCAAGATTTGCCCGGCGGATGGTTAGCGCCCGGTTAATATTGGCGTTTTCGACAGACAAAAGCGGCGAGTGGCGTTCGCCGGACGCCGATTCGAAACGCCGACCGCGGCGGCCGGCGTTGCCAATTCGGTAATAACGATTAAGCGGGCGTTACTGGCGGTATTGCTGGATGCGGGTGGTGCGCAGCCCGGCCAGCCCATGCTGATCGATCGAGTATTGCCAGGACAGGAATTCCTCGACCGTCAAAGTATAGCGGCTGCAGGCCTCTTCGAGCGACAGCAAGCCGCCGCGAACGGCGGCCACAACCTCCGCCTTGCGGCGGATGACCCAACGCTTCGTCCCCGGCGCCGGCAAATCGGCGATGGTCAGGGGAGAACCGTCCGGCCCGATGACGTATTTAACCCTCGGGCGATGGGGTTCAGTCATAGCGACTCTCACCAACTCGACAACTTACAGCGGCCGACCTTACGCATGGCGGCTTAAAATTTACCTAAGCGGCCGCTGCAATTGGCGGCAATCGGCCGAGGCTACAACAGCTGAGTAAGACTGCCGATGCTGGTGTTAAGATTGCTGATACTGTTGTTCAGGTTGCTCAGAACCCCGGCAGTGCCGCTATTGATCGACTGGATGGCGCTGATCGGGTAGCTCTGTCCGCCCACCGTGAGCTGCGGCGGATTTTGGCTGAGATTGACGCCGGTGACGGTGCCTTGCACTTGGGTGGAGACGGTGACCGCCTGACCGTTGGCGCCGGTCGCGGTGACCGCCAGGTTGTACTGGCCGGGCGGCCAGGTCACTCCGTTCGTGCCCTGGCCGTTCCAGCTATAGGTTTGGCTGCCGGCGTTGAGCGCCACCGTTCCGGTATAGGCCGTCTGTCCCGACGAATTCGTGATCGTCACGGTGGCGGTGGCGGGCGACGGCGAGTTCAACGACCAGGTGGCCGGCGAATTGCTGCCGAGCGTTGCGCTCGAGCCGCTGATCGTGACGTTGGCGCCGAGAAATTGCATGGCCGAGGTGGCCTCGGAAGTCTGCTGCAAAGAGATCAGGGTTTGCATGTTGGTGTTCATGTCGACCTGCTGCTCGACCGAGGCGAACTCGACGAGCTGCTGGGTGAACTGATTGGTATCGAGCGGATCGAGCGGATCCTGGTTCTGCAATTGAGTGGTCAAAAGCTGCAGAAACTCGTTGAAGTTGCCGGCAAGCTGATTGAGCCCGGTGTTGGCGACGGCGCCGGTATTGGTCGTGCTCCCGCTCGAAGCGGTCGAGCTTGTTACCGCGGCCGCTGTCGGAGAACTGGTGGTCGGGGTGGTGGTCGTCATGCTCGGTCCTCAAGGCAATGCTGCTAGACGCGGATGTCGACGCCGCCGGCGAGACCCCAGCGGGAGTAAGCCTGGGTAGTCTCGACCGGCGACAGGGTGGCATCGGGAATGACAAGTTGCGGCGTCGGGCTCGGCTGCGAGCCGCTTCCGTTGTTCTGTCCGGCGAAGGATTGATCGCGCAGCGAAAACTGCAGGCCGTTGTCGGCGGTCTTCAAGCCGGCCTGTTGCAGGGCGCGTTCGAGCTGCGGCTGCTGACTTTGCAAGAGCGCCAGCGTTTCGGGGCGGTCGACGGTGACATGCGATGTCACTTGGCCGTTGGCGTCGACGCCAAGCCGCACGTCGATGCGGCCGAGTTCGGGCGGGTCGAGCCGGATGTCGAATTGGTTGGAGCCGGCCGCGGCGCGCGCGGCAATGGCGATCGGCAGACCGGCAACCGACACCGCGGCCGCGGGCGCCGTTGCGGCAGTCGGCGCCGTGCTCTGGGTGGCAGCGTTGGTCGCAACGACGAAATTCGGCAGGTCGGCGGTGGCCGATTTCACGGCGTTGATCGCGGCTTGCGCGTTCGACGCGGCCGATCCATCGGCGCCTGCAACCGCAGGCTGGGCGCGTGGCGCGGGCGAGTCGGCTGTCGCGACCGCCGCCATAGAGACCTGCGGCGGTGCGGCACTGTCGGCCTCTGGGCCGGAAGGATTGCCGGGCAGCGGCGCGGCGGACGTCGCGGACGCGGTAGACGACGACGACTGAGGTGTTGCGGCGCCGGCTGTCACGTCGCCGCCGGCGTTCGACGCCGCCTCTTGTTGCCCCGCAGGCGGAGCGGGCTGATTGCCCGGCAGCTCTTGGCCGCCGCCGCGGGCAGCGTTTGTTCGCGCGTGAATTGACCCGCCGATCGCCATGCTTGCGGTCGCGGCATTGGCCGGGGATGAGGAGGGGGCAAAGACCGGCACGGCGATCGCCGCCGCCGGTGGCAGCGCATTCGGTGTCGCATTCGGTGTCGTCGTTGCAGCCGCGGTGCCGCTGCTGCCCGTTCCGCTATCCTCAGTCTGACCGCTGTCCGCAGCGGTCCGCTTACCGGGCGGCGCGACCGGGTCGGACACGCCCGGCGCAGCAGCCGTCGTCGCCGCGGTCAATACCGCGATCGCTTGCGCTGGCGACGGCGGGTCGGCGCCATTGTCGTTTGCCGCCGCGCTCGTGCCGCTCTGCGGCTGCGCCGGGTTCGCCGCCGCGCTCGTGTCGCTCTGCGGCTGCGCCGGGTTCGCCGCCGCGCTCTGGCCGATCGCGGCGGCCGCGTTGGTATTTTGACTGCCGCTTGGGCTGCCGCTCGCGCCGTGCGAACTTGCGGTGCGTTGCGGATTCGCTCGCGAATTGCCGGTCGTAACGCGCGTCGCCGCCTGCGGGCCGGCATTTGCACCGCCCGACGAGGTGGTCGCAGCGCTTGGCGCGCTCGCCGCTGCAGCGGAAAACGAATTTGAATTGCCGCCGCTGCTGCTGCTGC
>Ga0187784_10000921_pt1 | contig 22685 bp, 21 predicted proteins | sample 1015_SJ02_MP15_2_FD_132964 | JGI IMG/M metagenome (GOLD analysis project Ga0187784, IMG submission 132964) | Tropical peat soil microbial communities from peatlands in Department of Meta, Colombia - 1015_SJ02_MP15_20_MG | ecosystem: Environmental > Terrestrial > Soil > Wetlands > Peat | place... | reverse complement strand
TGCCACCGGCTTCATCGGCGCTCGCGGCCGCGGCTCGCACGAGCTGCACGGCGTCATGGCCCGCGTCGACATCATCACGAGCACGCTCGGCAAGGCGCTCGGCGGGGCGAGCGGCGGTTTCACGGCCGCCCGCAAGGAGATCGTGGCTTGGCTCCGTCAGCGCTCGAGACCGTACCTATTCTCGAACAGTATCGCGCCGCCGGTCGCGGCCGCGACGCTCAAGGTGCTCGATTTGCTCGAGCGTTCCCCGGAGCTGCGCGATCGGGTGCACTCGAACGCTCGATATTTTCGCGCCGAGATGGAGCGGCTCGGGTTCAGCCTGCTCCCCGGCGAGCACCCCATCGTCCCGATCATGCTGGGCGATGCTCCCTTGGCGGTGCGCCTCGCCGAGCGCGTGCAGGCTGAAGGGGTCTACGTCGTCGCATTCTCCTTCCCGGTCGTTCCCCATGGAAAGGCCCGGATTCGAACCCAACTGAGCGCGGCTCATACGACCTCACAGCTCGACCGTGTCGTGCAGGCCTTCGGCCGCGCGGGGCGCGAGCTCGGCGTCATTCACTGAAGGTGCAGGATGAAAGCATTGGTCAAGGCTCGGGCCGAACCCGGGATCTGGATGCAGGACGTGCCGGAGCCGTCCGTCGGTCACAACGACGTGCTCATCAAGATCCGCCGCTCCGCCATCTGCGGCACGGACATGCACATCTACAACTGGGATGCCTGGGCGCAGAAGACGATTCCGGTGCCGATGGCGGTCGGCCACGAGTACTCCGGGGAAATCGTCGAGATCGGCAGCGAGGTGCGCGGCGTCAAGGTCGGCGATCGCGTCTCCGGTGAGGGCCACATCACCTGTGGACATTGCCGCAACTGCCGCGCCGGGCGCCGGCATTTGTGCCGCAATACGCTGGGCGTGGGCGTGAACCGCCCCGGGGCATTCGCCGAATACTTGACGTTGCCGGCGGCGAACGTCTTCAAGTTGCCGCCCGCCATCGACGATGAGGTCGCCTCGATCCTCGACCCCTTCGGAAACGCCACCCACACCGCTCTCGCATTCAACGTCGTCGGCGAGGACGTGCTCATCACCGGAGCGGGCCCCATCGGCATCATGGCCGTGGCCATCGCGCGTCACTGCGGCGCGCGCCACATCGTGATCACCGACGTGAACCAGTACCGCCTGGACCTCGCCGCCAAGATGGGGGCATCGAAGGCGCTCAATGTCGCGCACGAGTCGCTCGACGATGCGATGCGCGAGCTCGGCATGGAGGAAGGCTTCGACGTCGGATTCGAGATGTCGGGCAATGCGCAGGCGCTGCGCGAGATGCTGCGCACCATGCATCACGGTGGCAGCATTTCGATGCTCGGCATTCCGCCCGGCGAGACCGCGATCGACTGGAACCAGGTGATCTTCAAGGGTCTCATGATCAAGGGCATCTACGGACGCGAGATGTTCGAAACCTGGTACAAGATGGCGAGCATGTTGCAGAGCGGCCTCGACGTGCGCCCCGTCATCACGCATCGGCTGGGGATCAACGATTACCGCAAAGGCTTCGAGATCATGGATTCCGGCAAGTCCGGCAAGGTCATCCTGGACTGGGCGGCACTCTAGCCGCCGTCCGGCGGCGTTCCAGCCGTGCTTTCGTTACACTAGCCGCCCGGCAATACCGAGGAGTCCCCCAATGCCCGCATCGACGATTCCGAGCTCGTATCTGGATCTGTTCAAGAAGAAGGCGTTCGCTCACCTCGCGACCCTCATGCCGAACGGCCAGCCGCAGAGCACGCCCGTGTGGATCGATTTTGACGGACGCTACGTACTCTTCAACACCGCCGAGGGCCGCCAGAAGGACAAGAACCTGCAGCGCGACCGGCGCGTCGCCTTCTCGATCATCGATCCGGACAATCCTTACCGCTATCTCGAAGTGCGCGGTCACGTCGCCGAGCGCACCCGCAACGGCGCCGATGCGCACATCGACGCGCTGGCCAAGAAATATCTCGGCAAGGACAAGTATCCGTTCCGGCAACCGAACGAGGTGCGCGTCATCTACAAGATCGAGCCGGAGCACGTGACCTCGATGTGAGGCCGAGCGCGCGGAACGCGCCGCGCGAGCGATGGCTCACGCCGCCGGCGGCCGCGTCGCAACCATGGAGCTGCGCTTCGCAAACTCATCGAACCACGCCGCCGTGGCGGGATGCTTCTCGCGCCAGGCGAGCGACGCGAACCGAAAATCGAGGTAGCCGAGCGCACAGCCGATGGCGATGGTGCCGATGTCGAGCCGCTGCGCCCATCCGGCCGCGCGGCGCTCGATCGCTTCGAGCCCCGAGGTCACCTTTTCCGTCTGACCGGCGATCCAATCGCTCCAGCGCAGGCTCAGCGGCCGCACCGCCGTCTCGTAGCGCACGAGAACTGCCGCATCAAGGATCCCGTCGGCCAGCGCCTGATCGGCGAGCACGCTCCAGCGCGCGGGTCCCTGCGCCGGCAGCAGCCGACCACCGCCCAGCGCGTCGAGATACTCGCAAATCACGCGGCTGTCATAGAGCACCGCTCCGTCATCGGTCAGGAGTGTCGGGATCTTGCCGAGGGGATTCTTCACGACGACCGTCTTGTCGCGATTGACGGGATGCGCTGCGCAAGCCACGAGCTCGATGCGCTCGCGCATCCCCAGCTCGTGCGCGGTCACCAGGCACTTGCGTACGAACGGCGAGGTCTCCGAATAAAATAGCTTCATCGCTCCCTCGCGGATGTCAACGGCACGCGTGCTCGGCATCTGCGCGCGCTCCGGCCGCTCGAGTCGCCGATCGAGCCGAGCTGCGCGGGCGGTGTGCGCCGCCCGCGCTCTTCATCAGGCCTCAACGACCGGAGACCGGAGCCGAGAACTGCACCGTGACCCGGCGATTCTCGGCGCGGCCCTTCGCCGTGTTGTTGTCGGCAATCGGGTTCTCCATGCCGAATCCCTCCGCCGTCAGAATGCCTGCCGCCACTCCGTGCGACTCGAGGTAATCCTTCACCGCCTTCGCGCGCCGTTCGGAGAGGTCCTTGTTGAAGTCCGGCTTGCCTACCGAATCCGTGTAGCCGCGAATCTCCACTTTCGAGCAGTGACATTGCTGGATCGTCGCCGCGACGCCGTCGAGAATGGCGGTCGACTCGGGCTTCAGCTTGGCCGAGGCCGTCTCAAAGTTCACGCCCTTGAGCACGAGCTCCTGAGCCGGCGGCGGAGGCACCGGTGCAGCAGCCGGCGGCGGCGGGGGCGGCGGAGGCGGCGGCGGGGGGGGCGGCGGCGGAGGCGGCGGGGCCGCTGCCGGGGCGGGGGCCGGGGCAGGCGCCGGGCTGGCGCCGAAGCGATAGGTGAGATCGACCCCGAAGGTCCGCGGCTGGGCGGTCGCGGTTCGATTGAACGTCGGAACGTTCACATTGATGGCGGGCGAGTTCGTGAGGAGTGCGATCTTATCGGCTACGTTGTTCACGAACAGCATCGCGGTCCAGCTGCCGCCATCGACGCCCAAGCGCACGTTGGTCAAATCATAACCGGGTAGATAGTTGGCCTGCGCGGTCGTGTCGATGCGTGAGCCGACGTAATCGGTATCGACCCGACCGACGAGGTCGAGCCCCTCGGCGATCGCATGCCGGTACGAGAGCGATGCCGATGCCTGCACCTCCGGAACATTCTGCACCCGATCGTCGATCGTGGTCGCCGGCACGGCGTTCGCGATGTATTCCGAGTGCAGCCAGCTTCCATTCACCGACGCAACGAGTCCCGGAAGCAGGATCGCGCTCACCTCGATCTCGGTGCCGTAGATATGCGCATCGCCCGCATTGCTCGTGAACGGGAAACCACAGAGCAGTGGTACGTTCTGCTGAATGTGCTGCCAGTTTTCGAAGTATCCGTCCGCGTTGACAGTCAGACGGCCGCCGGCATCGCGGAACTTCTCGCCCAGCTCGTAGCTCCAGATCTTGTCCGGCTTGAAACCAAGGGGGGCCGAGCTGAGGCCGATGGCCTCGAGATTGACGAGACACTCGCTACCGAGCTCGCCTGAGGTCGGAATGGGCTGATTGCCGCCGCCGGGCCGGAAGCCCTGAGCCACCGTGCCATAGAGGAGCAGCTCCGGGTTAAGTTGATAAGAGAGATTGAACTTCGGGGTCACGCCCTGATCGCGCTCGTGCGTCGAGTAATAGTCGTAGGAGGCGCCGCCCGAAGAGCTCAGCCATCCCGACACGGCCGTATTGACGGTTCCGTGGTAGTAAAAGCGGCGCAGTCCCGCGGTCGCGGTGAGCTGATCGAAGAACGTGTACGAGGCCTCGCCGAAGACCGCATTCTGCAGGATCTTGGTCGGCTGAAACTGCGTGAAGGCGTTCGGGATCGTGCCCGGGAGCGCCGTAAACGGCGTGTCGACGAAGAGGTCCCAGTCCGACTCGAAGTCTTGCCAGAAATAACCCAAGAGCCATTTGAAGCGGGTGTCGCCCACCGAGGTCAGTCGAACCTCCTCACTCCACTGCCAGGACTTATCGTCCTCGAGGGACGTCGGGAAGTTTTGGCCGGCCCCGCCCAGCGAGGGATAGATCGGAATCCCGACCGCGACTGCAATCTCCTCGGTGCCGTCCTGACGCAGATTCTCATCGCGGTTCCATTTGGAGGTCGTCGCGGTCAGATCGGCAAAATCGAAGTGATAGTTGAAGTTGACGCTGCCGATATCGATGCGATCCTCGAAAGGCTCCGGGTCATTGTAGGGCTGATACTGCGTCAATGTTCCCGGCTGACTGTCGATCAAACTCAGGCCGCCCTGCGTGATCTCCTGGTACAAAAACGAGGGCTCGATGGACAGGCGCTCGGACGGTTTGAACAGGAGCGAGGCGCGCAGGGTGCGCGAATTCTCGTCGTTCACGTCCGGGAAGCTCTGCGCGATCGGCGCAGCAGCGACGTTGCCGCGGGTCGTGGCATTGATCGGTGCGGGAAAATCCCCGTTCGCGATCACGATGCGATTGATCCATCCCGTCACATGCTCATCCGAGGCGACGATGCGCGCCGCCAGGACATCCGGAGCCAGCGGCAAGTTGAGCATCGCATTCACGGTGGTGCTCAAGCCGTTCGAGTGGCTCATGCCTGCGAAAATGCCCTCGGCGGAGACATCGAATGCATCCGGGTTCGGAGCGTTCGGGACGAGCTTGATCGTGCCGCCCATGGAGCCCGACCCGTAGAGCGTGCCTTGCGGGCCACGCAATACCTCGATTCGATTGAGGTCGTAGAGGTTCGGGTCGATGACCACCTTGCCGTTCTGAGCGGCGGCCGGTGCACTCAGCGGGGTATCGTCGAGGTAGAATCCCACGGTCGAGGAGTTTCCCCCGGACGAGGTGAGCCCACGCATCTCGAGCTCCGTCTGACCGGGACCGCTCGTTCTCATGGAAACCCCGGGCACCGATTGCACGACGGAGGTGATGTCGGTAATACCACGATCCTGAAGGTCGGTCCCGGTGAGCGCCGTGATGCTGATCGGTGTGGTCTCGACGGTGGACTCGCGCTTTTGCGCCGTGACCACGATCTCCTGGAGCTGATCCCCTCTGGCCTCCACGGGGGTGGCCGTCTGCTGAGCCAGGGCTCCACCTGCGAAGGCGACACTCAGAAGCGGGACGGTTCCCCATCGTGTTCTTTTCATTGGCGTTGCTCTCCCTGATTGTTGTTTCCGCTCGCCCGCAGCGAAACGGCGCGGTTGGGAGAAATGCTACATGAATCCGCGCCGTCATGCAGCAGATGCGGCGCCGGTGCAACAACGGCCAGGCCGGCGCGAGCCCCCCCTCTGCGCCCGTCGCGCGTCTCGAGATTGGGTCATGCGCCTCGGGCTACGAGCCTCGAGTTCCCCTTGACCCGAGCTGCGCCTATCATCGCCGCGTCGGGAGCCATCCCCTTCTCATCATCGTTTCAAGGAGAGATCCCATGCCCCATTTCATGACGACCTTGACTTACTCTGCGGACGCGAAGGCGGCACTGGTCGCCAACCCCACGGATCGGCCGAAAGCGGCCGCTGCCGCCATCGAAGCGGTCGGGGGCAAGATGCACGCGGCGTACTTGACCTTCGGCGAGTCCGATGCGCTTGTGATCTACGAGGTGCCCAATGCCGTCGCGGCGGCAGCGCTCGCGGCAACCCTGGGCACCTCCGGGGCCTTCACGTCGGTGAAGACGACCGCTTTGCTCACCGGGGAGGAGGCAATCAAGGCGTTCAAGCTATCGGGCGAGACCAAGGCAGCCTACAAGCCGCCCGCGAGCCGCCCGTAGTCTGACACACGCCGCAGCGTCGAGCCTCACGCGTGCCGCGGCCCGCGCGGCTCACCCGAGCCGCGGCCGCGGCACGGGCCTGACGGTCTCGTACGCTCGAGCGGCGCGCAACACCAGCGCGTCCCCGAACATGGGGCCGACGAACTGCAGGCCGACGGGCAAGCCTGCGGCCGTCAACCCGCACGGCACCGTGCAGGCGGGTTGCTGCGTGAGATTGAATGGATAGCTGAACGGCGTCCATCCAAGAAGGCTCGAGGGCGTCATCTCCTGCTGACCCGCGGGTCGCGCATCGAAGGCCGGCACGGCGACCGTCGGCGTCACGAGCAAATCGAAGCGCTGCATGAACTGGCGCAGGTGAGCCCCCAGCGCGCCGCGCCGCAGATGCAGCTGCTGCACCTCGAGCGCCGTGTAGAGCGATCCGAGGCGAGCCTCGGCGGCGAAGTCGGGATCGGTGAGAGTCTGCTGGGCGGCGGTGAGCGTGTTCCACAGCGTCCATGCACCCATGAACCACAGGCCGCAGGTGATCTCCAAGGGATCCTCGATGCCGGGGTCGAGTGCCTCGACATGCGCACCGAGCTCGGAGAGCTGGCGCACCGCCTGCTCGCAGGCGGCCCGCACCTCGACGTCGATGTTCTTCGCGTACCCGAGCGTCGCCGACCATGCCACCTTGAGGCCGGAAATGCCGTCCTCGAGTCCCGCCGTGTAGTCGCGTCCATCGGGTGGGAGTGAGGTCCAATCGCGCGCATCGGGCTGCGCCAGCACGTTCAGCATCAGCGCGGCATCGCGCACGCTCATCGTGTGGGGACCCAGATGAGACACCGTGCCGAAGTACGAAAGCGGATAGGCCGGCACGCGCCCGAAGCTCGGCTTCAAGCCGACATTGCCGCAGAAGGCCGCCGGAATGCGGATGCTGCCGGCGCCGTCGGTGCCGACGGAAAGCGGTCCCATTCCGGCAGCCACGGCCGCCGCCGTGCCGCCCGAGGAGCCGCCCGGTGTCTTCGACGGATCCCAGGGATTACGCGAGATGCCGGTGAGGAGCGAGTTGGTCTCGCCCTTGCAGCCGAATTCGGGCGTCGTGGTCTTGCCCAGGATCACCGCGCCCGCCTCCTTCAGGCGGGCCGTCGCCGGAGCATCGATCTCCCATGGTTGAGCGGGGTCGACGGTGCGGCTGCCGCGCAGCGTCGGCATGCCGCGCGTCAGGATGAGATCCTTGATCGAGACCGCAACCCCGTCGAGCGGACCGCAGGGCTCTGCGCGCTGCCAGCGAGCCTCGCTCGCCCGTGCCTGCGCTAGCGCTTCCTCGGCGGCGACGAAGCTGAACGCTCTCAAGGTCGGATTCAATCGCTCGATGCGCGCCAGCGCTGCGCGCGTCGCCTCCACCGGCGAGGCTCGGCGGCTGCGATACAGGGCGAGCAGCTCGCTTGCGCTCAATTCGGCAAGGTCACCGCTGTGCGTGCCGCGCATCGTCTAGCGCCCAGCGAGCATGCGCCGCGAGCCGGACGGCTCCTTGCACCAGCAGTAGGCGTAGAGCCCGCGGGGATCATTGAGCTCGCCGATGGCGCGTGCTTGCTCGAGGAGCGGATCGAGGATGCGCGTGATGTCGCTCGGCGGGCTCTCGAGGCGCAGCATGCGCGCGAAGTGCAGCGCCTCGGACCGAAGCTGCAGGAGCAACTGCTCGCGCAACGTGAGCTCGGGCTCGATGTAAGTGACGCTGTAGTCCGAGCCGAGCTCGGCGAGTTTTGCCGCCGCATCGGTCGCGTCCTTGAGCCCGCCCAGGTGGTCAACGAGCCCGATGCGTTGCGCATCGACGCCGGCCCACACCCGCCCCTGGGCGATCTTGTCGATGTCATCGACGCTCTTCTTGCGGCCCTCGCCCACGCGATGCAGGAATTCGGAGTATGCATGATCGACGGAGCTCTGCAGCATCTGGCGCCCGGCGGCGTCGAGCGCGCGATCGAGCCGCATATCGCCGGCCAACGGCGTCGTGCCGAGACCGTCGACCTTGACACCGAGTTTCTCGAGCGTGCGCTGAAAAGTCGGCACGACGGAGAATACGCCGATCGAGCCGGTCAAGGTCGTCGGGCTCGCGAAGATCTGGTTCGCCGCGGCGGAGATGTAGTATCCGCCCGAGGCCGCGTAGGTGCTCATCGAGACGACGACGGGCTTACCGGCTTTGCGCAGCGCCTGCACCTCGCGCAAGATGAGCTCGGCGGCGAACATGCTTCCGCCCGGAGAATCGACCCGCAGCACCACCGCCTTGACCGCATCGTCGTAGCGCGCCTGGCGCAACAAATCGGACGTGCTCTCCCCCCCGATCCTGCCGGGCGGCTGGTGACCGTCGAGGATGTCGCCCGCGGCGACCACGATTCCGACCTTCGAGTCGGACTTCCCCATGAGCACGTGCTTGGCGCGAACCGCGGCGAGATATTGACTCATTCCGATCGAATTGAACGAATGCGAATCCTGATCCTCACCGACCAGGCTCTTCAGCTCGTCGGCGAGCTGCCGGCGACTTTTCAGAGCCGTGACGAGCCCGCGTTGCAACGCGAGCTTCGCGGCATCGCCGCCGACCGCAGCGAGCGCCGCGGGTTGCTCGGCGACGTACTCGGCGAGAGCGTTCGCCGGGAGCGAGCGCGCCCGCGCGACGTCCTGACTATAGGAACTCCACAGGGCATTCAGCCACACCGAGCTCTCCTCCCGTTCGCTCGGCGCCATGTCGCTGCGTGAGAACTGGTCGGTAAAGCTCTTGAAGGTTCCCGCCCGAAACACGTTGACGTCGACTCCGAGCTTGTCGATCGCATCCTTCAGGAACATGCGGTAGTAGCTGAAGCCGTCGACATAGACGAGACCGAGGGGATCGAGATACACCTCACCCGCCTGCGCCGCGAGATAATACTGCGTCTGATCGAGCGAATCGGCGGCCGCTACGACGCGCTTGCCGGCGCTGCGAAAATCGCGCAGCGCCGCCCCGATCTCCTGCAGCTTCGACAGACCCGAGGTATCGAGGTTAGTGAGATCGAGCACGATCAGCTTGATGCGCGAGTCGCTCTTGGCCGCCGCGATGGCGTCGATCACGTCCTTGAGCAGCGTCTCCGGCGCGGGGCCGCCGGAGGCTTGCCCGAACGCACGCCGCACGGGATCGCTCGACAGCTGTTCGACGAGCTCGCCTTCGGGGGCAATCACCAGCGCTGCGCGCCGCGGTACGCTCGGGATCGAGGTGTGCAGCGCCGCGAGCAGGAACCCGAAGATCACGAGCAAGAGGATGAGATGCAGGACGCGGCGTATGCCGTCCAATATCCGCCAAACGAGCGCGAAGAATCCCATCAGCGCCGGCCCCGCACCCGTTCAATCGCCCCTGGTCGGCGCGCGCTCACAACGAGGGCTCAAACCTTCTGGTCGATGCGCGCTGCCTTGCCGGACAGGTCCCGCAAGTAATACAGCTTCGCGCGCCGCACCGCGCCACGACGCTTGACGCTCACCTCGCTGATCGAGGGACTGAAGGTCTGGAAGACGCGCTCCACGCCTTCGCCGTGCGAGATCTTGCGCACCGTGAACGAGGAATTCAGACCGCGGTTCTTCTTGGCGATCACCACGCCCTCGTAGGCCTGAACGCGTTCGCGAACGCCTTCGACGACTTTCACCTGCACGACCACCGTGTCCCCGGGGTTGAAGTCCGGGATCTTGCGCGTCGCTCGTTCGGCGTTCAATTTCTGAATGATCTTGTTCATGGTCATCGCCCTCATCGTGTCGTCAATGTGGATCCTCGACTCGCCCTGCGTTCGTCGCACGCTTGAATTCCTCGAGCAGCGTACGCTCCTCGGCCGTCATGCCGCGCCGCTCGAGCAGCTCCGGCCGCCGCAGCCAGGTGCGACCGAGTGACTGCTGCAAACGCCAGCGCCGGATCGCCGCGTGGTCCCCCGAAAGCAGCACCTCGGGCACCTCGCGACCATCCACCACGGCCGGACGCGTGTACTGCGGCCACTCGAGCAGTCCGTCGGCGAACGATTCCTCGAGCGCCGATTCCGCACAGCCGAGCGCTCCCGGCATGAGGCGCGCGATGGCATCGATCACCACCAACGCCGGCAGCTCACCGCCGGTGAGCACATAATCGCCGATCGACCATTCCTCGTCGACGTCGGCCTCGATGAACCGCTCGTCGATACCTTCATAGCGTCCGGCCACCAAAATCAAGCCCGGCCAATCACGGGCCTCACGCGCCTTGCGCTGCTCGAACCTCGACCCCTGCGCACCGAGCAGCACGACCCGGGTACCCTCGGGCTGCCCCACGCGCGCCGCGCGCACGGCAGCGCGCAACGGCTCCACCTTGAGCACCATGCCGGGGCCCCCGCCGTAGGGGCGATCGTCCACCGTGCGGTGGGCATCGTCGGTATAGTCTCGAGGATCGACGTACTCGACCTCGACGACGCCCCGCTCGAGCGAGCGCCCGATCACGCCGTGGGCCATCGCCTCGCGCAGCATCGACGGAAACAGCGACACCACCGCGATACGCATGCCTCTTCTCCGCACCGGCGCCTATGAGGTCCTCTCGTCCCAATCAACCACCACGCGGCGCGCGCTCAAATCCACGCGCCGCAAGTGCCGCGGCACCGCCGGTATCCATCGCTCCCGCTCGCCGCGCACCACCATGATCGCGTGCGCTGGCGTCTCGACGAAATGCGCCACGCTCCCTAAACGTGCGCCCGACGAATTCACCACCTCGCAGCCGATCAAATCGGCCCGATAGAACTCCCTTGCATCACCGAGCGGCGGCAGCTCCCCGCGCGGCACGCCCACCTTCGCGCCTCGCAGGGTCTGCGCCTCCTCGCGCGTCTCGACCCCCGCCAACTTGACGGTGAGGGCACCACCGCTGCGTCCGTCGGCCTCGACCGTGTAGGGTCGCCAGGCGCCCGCCCTGCAAAGCTGCAGCGTGCGGTGCTCCAGCAATCGGTCGGGCGGGTCCGTGTACGAGTGCACCTTGATCCAGCCGCGAACGCCAAAAGGGGCACCCACCCGCCCTAACTCGATGAGCCGAGACGGCTCCCCGCTCATCGCCTCCTCGTCTTGAGGGTGTTATGCGGCCTGTTTGCGGTACGAGCTCAGCAGATGCTTGACGCGCTCCGACATGCGTGCGCCTTCTTTCAGCCAGTGCTCGATCCGCGCCACGTCCAAGCGCAATTTGATTTCGGCGCCGCGTGCGATGGGATTGAAGATTCCGACGCTCTCTAGGCTGGTCCCGCCCTGGCGCTTGCGGCTGTCGCTCACTACCACGTGATAGAAGGGCGTTTTCTTGCCGCCTCGTCGAGTCAAACGGATCGTCACCATCGTTGCCTTACCTTGTCATAGCGAGCCGCTAATTCTAATAAAACAGGCTGCTTCAGAGCAACAAAAACTGGGCCCCGGGGGCCTTGAGGCAGGACGCTAGAACTTGGGGCCGCCGAATCCCGGCGGGAGCTGGCCACCCATCCCGCGCATCAGGTTCTTGAGCATGCCGCCCTTGGACAGCTTCTTCATGGTCTTTTGCATCTGATCGAATTGCTTCAACAGGCGGTTGACCTCGGGCAGCTGGACCCCGGCGCCTGCCGCAATGCGCCGCTTGCGCGACCCGTCGATGATCTCGGGCCGCCGGCGCTCACGCGGCGTCATCGAGTCGATGATTCCCATCTGGCGCTTCAGGGTCCGCGGATTGACCGCGCCCGAGGCCGCCGCGGCATTGGCCTGCAGCTGCGCCGGTAGCTTGTCGAGGAGGGCCGACATCCCGCCCATTTTCTGCAATTGACTCAATTGCTCGCGCAGATCGGCGAGATCGAAGGGCTTGCCCTTGCTCAACTTCTTGGCGAGCTTTTCCGCCTTGTCCCGGTCGACCTGTTCCTGGACCTGCTCGACCAGCGAGAGCACATCACCCATCCCCAGAATGCGCGATGCAATGCGCTCGGGTTGGAACAGCTCGAGCGCCTCGGTCTTCTCGCCCGTGCCCACGAACAGGATCGGCTTACCGGTCACCTGCCTCACCGACAGTGCCGCGCCGCCGCGCGCATCGCCGTCGGCCTTGGTGAGGATCACACCGGTGAGGCTCAGGACCTCGTTGAATGCGCGTGCGGCATTCACCGCATCCTGTCCCGCCATGCTGTCTACGACGAACAGGCGCTCATGCGGATTGAGCGCGGCCTCGAGCTCGCGCACCTCGTTCATCATGTCTGCATCGACGTGCAGTCGCCCAGCGGTGTCGAGGAGCAGCACGTCGTACGCTTGCAGCGTCGCCTCGGTAAGCGCGCGCTTGGCGATGTCCAATGGCGATTCGCGCTCGTGCGCAGGCGCAAATCCGGCTCCCACCTGCGCGGCAAGCGTGCGCAATTGCTCGATGGCCGCGGGCCGATACACGTCGGTACTGACCACGAGCACCCTCTTGTGCTGTTTCTCGATGAGCCAGCGAGCGAGCTTCGCAACCGTCGTGGTCTTTCCGGCGCCCTGGAGCCCTGCCAGCATGACCACCACCGGACGCTGCGCGCGCAGATTGAGGCCGGTGCTCGGCTCGCCCATCAGGCGCACGAGCTCTTCATGCACTACTTTGATGAACGCTTGACCGGGCGTGAGGCTCTTGGTGACTTCCACTCCGATCGCGCGCGCCTTGATCGCCTCGGTGAAGCTCTTCACCACCGACAGCGCGACGTCGGCGTCGAGCAGCGCGAGGCGAACTTCGCGCACCGTATCGGCAATGTTGTTCTCGCTCAGATAGCCGCGGCCGGACAACGCGTTGAGCGCGCGCGTGAGCCCGGTGGTGAGTCGGTCGAACATGCGCGAATGATATCGCATCGAGCGCGCCGTGCTAGGCGCTACCTGCGTCCCTGTGTCATTATTCGGGGCAGCCGTGATCCTCGCCATTACTCTGCTAGCGCTCTACCTCGCCAGTGCTTGGATCATGCTGCGAAGTGTGAGTAATCCGAAGCTTGGGCCAGTCGCCTGGGCGGTCACCCTGATCGCGATCCTCCTGCACACCGATGCGATCGTGCGCATGATGCGCTCCATCGGGCCGTTCTCGATCGGTCTGCTCGAGGCCACCTCGATGCTCTGCTGGACGCTCGCCGTGGTCGCCTGCTTCATCGCCGTGGAGAAGCGCAATCGTGCGCTCGGCGCGATCCTATTGGGCTTATCCGCGCTCGGTGCCGCCTTCACCGGGAGCGGTCACGCTTACGTGAAGGAGACGGTGCCCGGCTGGCCACTGAGCGCACACATTCTGCTGTCCATGGCAGCGGCGGCGCCGTTGGCCGCGGCCGCGGTCACCGCCCTCGTGCTGGTATTTCTCGATCACCGCCTTCGCACTCACCGTATCGCCGATCTGCCGGCAGTGCTGCCTCCTCTCGATGCGCTCGAGAGGGTGATGTTCCGCCTGATCGGGACGGGCTTCGCGCTCTTGACGCTCGCGCTCCTCACAGGCTTCATCTTCGTCACCAACCTGCATTCGCAGCACCTCGAGCACAAGACCATTCTGTCGTGTGTCGCCTGGGTGCTGTTCGGCGTGCTGCTCGCCGGTCGCGTGCGCTACGGCTGGCGCGGGCGCTCTGCGGTGCGCTGGACGCTGTCCGGCTTCGGCTTTCTCGTACTCGCGTATTTCGGATCGAAATTCGTTCTCGAGTACCTCCTCGGGCGACATTGGGGCTGACTGCGTGATCGAACGGCGCCTGGTCGAATGCAACATCTCTCCTTAGGCGTCCTGTTCAGCGCCCTTGCGGTGCTGTTGATTCTGGCCGCCTTCTTCGCGGGTAGCGAAACAGCGCTCATGAGCCTGAACCGCTATCGCCTGCGCCACAAAGCCAAGGCGGGACATCGCGGCGCACGGCTCGCGGAAGCCCTGCTCGCGCACCCCGACCGATTGATCGGTCTCATCCTGCTTCTCTCGACGGTGGTCAATGTGGTGACCCCGACGTTGGTCGGTCTCATCACCTTTCGACTGGGCGGTGATTACCTGGTCGCCGTCGGCGTCGTCGCCCTGACCTTCGTCATCTTGATCTTTTGCGAGGTCGCGCCGAAAACTTTCGGTGCGGTGCATCCCGAGCGTCTCGCCATGCCGGCAGCCTACGTCTATGCGCCGCTCTTGTGGGCGCTCTACCCCTTCGTATGGGCGACGAATCTGCTCGCGAACGGCGTCCTGCGGCTGCTCGGAGTCTCGCGGCAGCAAGCATCGCATTCCTTGAGCAGCGAGGAATTGCGTACCGTAGTCGCCGAGGCGGGCGCCATGATCCCGCAGCGCCATCAGCAGATGCTGGTGAGCATCCTGGACCTCGAAAAAGCCACGGTCGAGGACATCATGGTCCCGCGCATCGACATCGTCGGCATCGACGTCGAGGACTCCTGGGATCAGATTCTCGAGCAACTGCGCCAAAGCCAGCACACCCGATTGCCGGTGTACGAAGGCGACATCGATCGCATCATCGGCGTGCTGCATATGAAACGCGTGGTGCGCGAGCTCGCACGCGGGCGACTCAACCGCGCAAGCCTGATCGAGGCCGCGAGTTCCCGCGAGGCCTATTTCATCCCCGCAGGCACTCCCCTTAACACGCAGCTCCTGAATTTTCAGCGTGACAGGCGTCGCCTGGCATTCGTCGTGAACGAGTACGGCGACATCCAGGGTCTCGTGACGCTCGATGACATCCTTGAGGAAATCGTCGGGGAATTCACCACCGATCCCGCCACGATGATGCAAATGGATCTGCATCGCGAGGCGGACGGCAGCTTCGTCGCGAACGCCTCGACTCCGATCCGCGCTTTGAACCGCTCCATGCGCTGGAATCTGCCCACCGACGGCCCGAAGACCTTGAATGGGCTGATCGTCGAGTTCCTGGAAACCATCCCCGACCCCGGAACCACACTCAAGCTCAGGGACTACATGCTCGAAGTCCTGCAGACGGGCGATAACGCCATCAAGACCGTACGCATTCGGCCCCCCGAGCCGTAGCATGGCGCGTGCCGCGCCGCGACGGCGGCGCGATTATGAGACTTGGATTCAGGTGTTCGCGCCCCTGCTGCGCTCAGAATACGTTTCGGACGAGGGCCATCGGAAACTGCAAGTGAAGATCACGGCGGCGTGCTTGAGCCTGCTGTTCGCGCTATCGGCCAGTGCGCAACCGCCCGTGCGTGCCAAGCTCGTCGGGCAACGGGTGATCGCCATCTACCCTCGAGCGCCCATTCTCATCTGCCGGTACGCCGGTCCCGATGCGAAGTACGAGATCGTGGCATCCAGCGAGAAGTGCGCGCCGTATCTGACGCTGAGCCGGATGTGACGCTCGGCTGCATGTGACGGGCGCAAACCTGCGCCGTCCGCCTGACGGCGCACGCAACGCCGGGTTCGCCGCCGCGCCTTCGCTGCCCCCGGCGTTTCGCTACAATGGGCCATGGGCTTTGCGGATGCGGTGAGCTTGCACGGACGGCACGTCTCGCTCGTACCGTTGTCGCATGCGCATGAGCCGGATCTTCTGGAGGCCCTGAAGGACGGCGAGCTCTGGGCGCTCTGGTACACGAGCGTCCCCACGCCCGAGGGGTTGAGTGCGGAGATCGATCGGCGAATCGATCTGCAGCGCAAAGGCTCGATGGTGCCCTTCGCCGTGATCGATCGCCGCGCCAGCCAGGCGGTCGGCATGACCACCTTCATGAACATTGACGCGAGAAACCGGCGCCTCGAGATCGGTTCGACGTGGTATCGACAACGCGTGCAGCGCACCGCGTTGAATACCGAATGCAAGCTCTTGCTTCTCACCCGCGCGTTCGAAGAGCTCGACTGCATCGCGGTCGAGTTCCGCACGCACTTCTTCAATCGCCGGAGCCGCGCCGGCATCGAAAGACTGGGCGCCAAGTTGGACGGTATCCTGCGCCAGCACATGATCCTGCCGGACGGCACCCTGCGCGACACCTGCGTGTACAGCATCATCGATCGCGAGTGGCCGACCGTGAAGCGTCATCTCACCTATGAGCTGGGCGCGCCGCGCGCATGAGGAGGGCGCGGGGGCATAAGCGATTCGCCGAGGCCAACACCCAAAAACATTTGAGATAATGAACCCGCTGTCAACTCGCGAGGCCGACGTGCTCGTCGTGACGGCCGACCCGCGCGCGCGCTCGACGCGGCGTGCGCCGGCCGGGTACCGCTGCATGTCTTTCCCTGGAACGAGGCGGTTGCGAGGACGGGGCTCGCGCGAAATGCACTCTATCTGGTGCGGCCTGACGGTTACGTGGCGCTCGCGAACTCATCCGCCGACCCTGCCTCGCTCACGGCATTTCTCGAGACGCGGCATCTTGTTGTTTAGCGCCATCGCCCTTCCCGGCATCCGCGCGCTTCTCCTCGAACACCGCCAAGGTCGGCACCGAGACGCGCCTATCTGCGGCGCTCTCAGGGTGGACATAATAACGCTGGCACCCCCCGGCGGTTGCGCTCCTTAACCCCGTTTGCCCGCTGGGTTCGTTTCAATACCCGAGTCCATCACATCGGGAGCGGATCATGAAGCTCATTCCTTCTGTTGCCTTCGCTATCGTGCTGTCGGCGAGCACCCAGGCACGAGCGCTGGGGAGCCTCGCCGAGGTCAGCATCATCGACCGGGACAGCGGCGTCGAGCTGACGCCGTACTACTACCGCGGCGAGTACTGGGTCGCGGGCAGGCCCGGCGCTCGCTATGCCATCGAGGTGCACAACCGCCTCGGCGAGCGGTTGCTCGCCGTCACGTCGGTCGACGGCGTCAATGTTCTGTCGGGGGCCACAGCGGGCTGGGATCAAACGGGCTACGTGTTCGATCCCGGCGAGCGCTACCAAATCACCGGCTGGCGCAAGAGCGACGAGGAGGTAGCCGCCTTCACCTTCACCGAAGCGCCCAATTCGTACGCCGAACGCACTGGACGGCCAGCCAACGTCGGCGTGATCGGCATGGCGCTCTATCGCGAGCGGCAACACCCCGTGGCCATCGCTCCGCCCGTCATCGGCGACACGACGATGGGCTCGCTCACGCGTCGCGAGGGACTGAATGCGCCGCCGAGCGCCGGGGTGCCCGCGCCGCCTGCGCCGAGTTCGCCTCCGGCCGAGCCCAGTGCCGAGGCGCCTGCGCTCGGCGGGAGCGCCGCGGCTTCGAGCGCACGTGAGTCGAGCGCGGAGCGAAGCGCTGCGCAGTCTGCGCTTCCCTTGGCAAGGGTAGTGCCTCCGCGCCCCGCCCCCTCCCCGAAACTCGGTACGGGTCACGGCGAGCGCGAATACTCCTACGTGACTCACACCACGTTTGAGCGATCGCAGAGCCAGCCGAACGAGGTGGTGCGGATCCGCTACGACAGCCTCGAGAATCTGCTGGCGATGGGCATCATCAAGCGGCCGCGCCCGGTGCCACCGGTACCGAACCCATTCCCCGGCTCGCCGAACCCGCAATACGTACCGGACCCCCCGGGATGATCGCCGAGAGGTGCGATAATGCCCGGTGAATGTCTATCGAGGGAGAGAGTGACGAGGCGCTGATGGGGCGCTATGCACGCGGCGATGCCGCGGCATTCGAGCTGCTCTATCGGCGCCACGAAATGCGTACGTGGCGCTATCTCGTGCGCAACGTGGGCAACCGGGCGACGGCCGAGGAGTTGATGCAGGAGGTCTGGTTCGCCGTCGCTCGCGACGCCCCGCACTACGCGCCTTCGGCGCGATTCACGACGTGGCTGTTCACGATTGCGCACCATCGCATGATCGACTGGATTCGAACACATCGGCCGCAGACGAGCCTGGAGGTCCTCGGATACGAGTCCGGGTCGGTGCTTGCGCAGCTCACCACCGACCCCAGCGTGGATCCACTGGCGGCGGCAGTGACGGGGGAACAGGCGAGCGCCCTGGCACAGTCCCTCTCAGAGCTTCCCGCCGAACAGCGCGATGCATTTCTGATGCAGATGGAAGGGGGTATGAGCGTCGAGGAAATCGCGGCGATCACCCATACGAGCTTCGAGACGGCCAAGAGTCGTCTGCGCTATGCGCGCTCGAAGCTGCGCGAGCTGCTCAAGGAGTACGCGTGACCCATTTGCCGCCGAATCCTCCTGACGACCCCGCGGACGATCTGGACCATCGCTATCAGCGGGCATCGAGCCAGGATCCCAGCCGGCCGAGCGACAGCGTGCGTCGCTCGATCCTGCGCCATGCGGCGGAGCTCGCCGAGCAACGCAAGGGGGCCGGGAAACGGAGCGCCCTGATCGATGTGCGGCGGCGTGCGTCGCTCCGATCGCGATGGGGATTCGAGACCTACGGCGCGCTGGCCGCGGCCGCCCTCGCCGGCCTGTTGATCGCGCCACACTTTCTTCTCCCCACCTCCTCGACCGTGAGGGAGTCTGGGGCGCCGTCCGCGCAGGCGCCCTCCGCGCAGGCAACCCCGTCAGCGTCGCTACCACTCGCCGAGATCGAAGCGCCGCCACCGACCCAAACGCCCCAGTCCGGAGCGCCCCGGTCCGGAGCGCCGCAGGCGCTGGTGCCGCTGGCGATCCCGAGCGCTGCGTCCGGCGAGGCCCGTCGGGCGGCGGCTCCACCCTCCGAGGAGCGCGAGGTGCCCGCGGCAACCTCCCGCCAGAGCACCCTGAGCGTTCCCGCCCCCTCGACCGGGTCCGCCGTAGCGCCCGAAGCATTCCCGGGCAGCGCGACGCGTGAGGGCTCAGCGTTCGTTGGCGGGGCGGCTAGCGGCCCGGAGCGGGTCGCGCCGCGCACGCCCGAGAGCATGCCGAGCGCGCGCAGCAGGGCCTTGGTGCCCTCCCCGGCGCCCGCGATGCCCTCGGTGGCGGCGCAAGCGCCCGCAGGGTTGGCTGCTCCTGCGTCACGGATAGTCGACTCGGCCGCGGCACTGCGCCAGGCGGCGGCGGCCGGGGATATGCCGAGGCTTCGGATGTTACTGAGCGAGCAAGTCGACATCGATGCGCGGGACTCGAGGGGCCGCACTGCCCTCTTGCTGGCAATCCTCGCGGGTCGGAGCGATGCGGTCGATGCGCTGCTCGCGGGCGGTGCGGATCCGAATGCAGCGGACTCGAGCGGGATGACGCCTCTGCAGGCAGCGCTCGCCGCCAACCAATCGGCCATCGTCGCCTCGTTGCGGCGCGCGGGGGCGCGCTAGACCCGCAGCGCATCGAGGGCCTCGAGGGCCTCGCGCAAGCGACTCACGCCCGTGACCCTCATGCCTTCCGGCGACCGCCGGGGAACGTTTGATTGGGGTACCAACGCGAACTTGAAGCCATGCTTGGCCGCCTCGCGCAGCCGCTCCTCACCGAACGGCACCGGCCTGATCTCTCCGGCGAGCCCCAGTTCGCCGAATGCGACCAGTGAGGAAGGCAAGGGTACGTCGTCGAGGCTCGAGCGTGCCGCGAGCACGATCGCCAGATCTCCCGCCGTTTCCTGCAGGTGCACACCCCCGACGACATTGGCAAATATGTCCTGCCCTTGCAGCAGCAATCCCCCATGGCGATGGGCGACCGCGAGCAGCATGGTGAGGCGGTTGCCGTCGATGCCGACGGCGACTCGCCGTGGATTCGGACCGAGGCTCGGGTCGGCCAGTACCTGCACCTCGATCAGCAACGAGCGGGTACCTTCCCGCATCACGGTGATGAGGCTCCCCGAGACAGGCTCCGCGTGCCGCGACAGGAAGATCGCCGAAGGATTGGTCACCTCGCGCAATCCCTGCTCGACCATCGCGAAGACGCCGATTTCGTTCGCGGCGCCAAAGCGATTCTTCACGGACCTGAGCACTCGGTAACGACTCCCCGTATCGCTCTCGAAATAGAGCACCGTATCGACCATGTGCTCGAGCACGCGCGGGCCGGCGATCTGACCTTCCTTCGTGACATGGCCCACCAGCAACACGGCCGTGCCGCTTTCCTTGGCGAAGCGAACCAGCTCGGCGGTGCATTCACGCAACTGGGAGACGGCCCCTGGGGCCGTCTCGACACGCTCCGAGTACATCGTCTGGATCGAATCGACGATGAGCGCCCGAGCCTCGAGTCGCTTCGCCGTCGACACGATCGCTTCCACCTGGGTCTCGGCGATGAGCTGGGTCATGGCCTGCGCGAGGCCCAAACGGCGCGCTCGCAGCGCAACCTGCTTCACCGACTCCTCGCCGGTCGCGTACAGCACGGGTCCCCCCTCGCCAAGCGCCGCAGCCGACTGCAGCATCAGGGTGGATTTGCCGATGCCGGGATCACCTCCGATCAGCGTCACCGAACCCGGGACGAGCCCGCCACCGAGCACCCGATCGAGCTCGTGAGATCCTGCGGCGAGCCGCGCGGGCTCGAGCGCGGCCTCGGAGGCCAGAGCCAATACTTCACGGTGGGCGTTTTTGTCCGCGCTCGCCGCGGTGCGGTGAGCCCCCTGTACCCGTGCGGCGAGGGTGTTCCACTCGCCACAGGTCGGACACTGGCCCTGCCACTTGGGCGAAGAGGCTCCACAGTTTTGGCAGACGAAGACCTCTTTGAGACGCGCCATCCGGCTTCCTTGGGACCGAATTTGTGAGCTTAGCATTGCAGTCAGGGTGGGCCGATCACCTATACTCAGCCCCTCGTGTAGCAGATTATGTCTATAGCATGCGCAAATTCGGGCTGATCGCGGCGATCGTGGGCGTTGGCCTTCTGGGCCTCGACCTGTGGTTGCGCGCCCGCATCGATCTTGGTCTCTGGGCATGGCTGCCGAGCGCGGTGCTGATCTCCGGGGGCGGGGCGCTATTTCTTCTGTCACGCTGGGCTACGACGGCGCCCGCCACACCCGCACACCAGTCTCCAGCTGCCCCGGGTCCCGATACCGCGAAGCTGTTGGATAACTTCGAGCAGCGCTTCGCCGAGCTCAAAGGCCGCAAGGGCAGCACCACGGTGCTCTCCGATTTGTACGCGCTCGGGACACAGTTGGAGCAGCGCGGGCGTGCCGTGCAGGCCACAGCGGTGTATCGGCATCTCGCGCGCATCGACAACACCTATCGTGACGTTGGCACGCGACTTCGGCGATTGATGGACGGGGAACGAGCCAAGCTCAAGGCGGGCACTTCACCGGCCGTCTCCGCGGCGCCGACCGCTGCGGCAACCGCGCCTCCCGTGATGGCGCCTGCCGCGGCCGCACCGTCGCCGAGAGCGCCGGGTCCCGGCTCGAGTGCGCCGCCCTCCCAGGGCACCGACGATACGCAGCGTCTGGGACGCTACCAGCTGGAACGGGAGATCGGGCGCGGGGCCATGGGGGTCGTGTATCTGGGTCGCGACACCGCCATCAATCGATTGGTCGCGATCAAGGCCATTCCACTGGCGACGGAATTCAGCGAATCCGAACTGGCGGATGCGAGGGCGCGCTTCTTTCGCGAGGCGGAGACCGCGGGCCGGCTCAATCACCCGAACATCGTCACGATCTACGACGTCGGAGAGGAACGAGGGCTCGCCTACATCGCGATGGAATATCTGAAGGGCCGTCACTTGAGCGACTACGCGACCTCCGACACGCTGTTGGAGCCGCGCAAGGTACTCGAGCTGATCGCACGCACCGCTCATGCTCTGGGCTTCGCCCACAAGCAACAGGTCGTACATCGCGATATCAAGCCAGCGAATCTCATGTACGACCCGAGCAGCGATACGTTGAAGATCACCGACTTCGGCATCGCGCGCTTGACCGGTGCCGGGGTTACCCGTACGGGAATCGTGCTCGGCACGCCCTCCTTTATGTCACCCGAGCAGCTCGAAGGTCGAACTGTGACGGGTCACTCGGACTTGTTCTCCTTAGGTGTTAGCCTGTTTCAACTGTTGACCGGCCACCTCCCGTTCACCGCTGACTCGATGACCGGGTTGATGCAACAGATCGCAGAGGCGCCGCACCCGTCATTGCGCGCCTTCCGGCCGGATTTGGCGGCTTGCGTCGAGAGCATTATCGACCGTGCGCTCGCCAAGAATCCCGAAGCACGGTACGAGTCCGGGGCTCAGATGGGGGCGGCCTTGGACGAGTGTCGGTCACGGCTGCCGAGCGGACAGCCTTGACGGGGTACGACGAAGAGATGCAACGGACGACATGGCGCATATGAGTTTGCGGGGAAAAATCGCCAGCGTCGCGCTCACTGACACCGGCAAGGTGCGCGAACACAATGAGGACATGATCGGCACGGAGGCGGACATCGGACTCTTCGTGCTAGCCGACGGCATGGGCGGATACAACGCGGGCGAGGTCGCGAGCGGCATCGCCGTCAAGACGATCATCAATCTCGTGCGCGATGCCGTGATGCGCGAGGATCTCTCGGTCCGGGACCCGGAGACGGGTTTGACGCGATCCAGCATCATCTTGCGTGATGCAATTCACAGAGCGAACAAAATCATCTACCACACCTCGAAAACTCAGCCTCAATGTGAGGGGATGGGTACGACGGTGGTCGCCTGTCTATTTCACGACAACAAGCTATCCATTGCACACGTCGGCGACTCGCGGCTCTATCG
>Ga0187784_10000920_pt1 | contig 22694 bp, 23 predicted proteins | sample 1015_SJ02_MP15_2_FD_132964 | JGI IMG/M metagenome (GOLD analysis project Ga0187784, IMG submission 132964) | Tropical peat soil microbial communities from peatlands in Department of Meta, Colombia - 1015_SJ02_MP15_20_MG | ecosystem: Environmental > Terrestrial > Soil > Wetlands > Peat | place... | reverse complement strand
GATGTGGATCGACGGATCGCCCGAGCGGGTGGTGTTGCGCCCGGCGGCGTGACCGGGCTGCCGGCTATTCGGCCGCCAGCACGCGCGCCAGCTGGCTCAGCGCCTCCTGGTGCCGCTCATTAGGAATCTGCGCGAAGTTCCGCGCCAATTCGAGGCACATGCGCTCGCGCGACGAAATCTGGCGGCTTTCCTCGTCCGTGAGGCCGTCGAAGAAATAGTTGATCGGTACGTTCAGTACGTGCGCGATCTCGAACAGTCGACCGGCCGAGACGCGATTGATCCCGCGCTCGTATTTGTGCGCCTGCTGATAGGTCACGCCGATCAAGTCGGCGAGTTGCTGCTGCGTGAAGCCCAGCATGATGCGTCGCTCGCGGACGCGTGCGCCGACATGGCGATCGATATCCTGCGTCCGGCTGCCTGTGCGGCGCAGCGAGCGGCGCGCGACGTCAGCCGCCGCCCCAGGTTGCGAGATCCGATTGTCCGTCGTCATTTTGCTTCACCCCCACCATATGACCACCGGCCGGTCTGGGCATCGCGCGCGGCTAAAGGGCGTCACGATGCTCAACCGCTCGGTCCCGTTGGATTGAAGAGTGACCCTGTGTCAAATTTGAGGCAGAAGGCGATCGTTTTTGCGCCCAGGTTCCTTTGGGGATCAGCCCTGCAAGAACGTGCGGCGTGTACCCTTTGACATGCTGGCCGCCACAGTGATACCGACGCTCAACCGCGATTTCCGACAAACCGATGCCTCGAATCTCGATCAATGACGGTTCGCTCTATTACGAGCGCCACGGCGCCGGTTTCCCGGTATTGATGATATCGGGGCTGGGCGGGTTCGCCTCGTTCTGGCACGAGCAGGTCGCCGCGTTCGCCAAACGCTATGAGGTCATCACTCATGACAGCCGCGGCGTCGGCGAAAGCGATCCGATCCGCGGCGGCTACACGGTTGACCGCATGGCGGGGGACGTCATCGCGTTGATGGACCGGCTCGAAATCGAGCGTGCGCATCTGATGGGCCATTCGACCGGTGGTGCGATCGCGCAAGCCTTGGCGATCGAGCACCCGAGGCGCGTCGCGAGCATCGTGCTCTCGGCATGCTGGACCAAACCCGACGCGTATTTCCGGCGCATGTATGGGCTGCGCAAGGAGATCCTGCAGCGCGGCGGGCCGAGCTCCTACGTGCCGGCGACCACGCTGTTCTTGTATCCGAGCTGGTGGATCGCCAAGCACAATGAGCGGCTGCGCCACATGGAGGCGCAGAATCTCGCCAATTTCCCGACGGTAGAGATCGCGATGAGCCGGATCGATGCGATCCTTGCTTTCGACCGCACCGCGCAACTCGGCAAGATCAGGACGCCGACACTCGTCGTCGGCGCCGAGGACGATATTGTCACCCCGGCCTATTTTTCGGAGGAGCTGGCGCGTCTCATCCGCGGCGCCGAGGTCAAGATTTTCCCGCGCGGCGGCCACTGGTTCCCGCATGTTCTGGCGCGCGAGTTTAACCAGGCCGTCCTCCCGTTTCTCAACTCGCACACGCCGGCCGACGCGCGCGAGCGTTTGGCGGAGCCGACCCCTTAAGGCTTCCTAAACCGGTGGGCCGTTAGCCTCGCGGAAATGCGGAATCATGCCGGCGAGGGCGGAACGCTGATGACTGCAAGCGACGCTGGGTCGGTTGGTTCGCGGGCGGCGAGGACGGACACGAACCGGCTCGAGGATCGCGTCAACTACGACGAGCTGACTGGACACTTCAACCGCACGCGGCTGCGCGAGGCGGTCGATCGCACGATCGCAGCGGCGATACGTCAGCCCGCCCCGGCGGCGTTTATCGCGCTCGGTGTCGATAACATGACCGCCATTGTCGAAAAATACGGTCGCGGCGCGGCTGATACGGTGCTGATCGAGGTCGGCCGACGGCTCGACGATTGCCTGCGTGTCAGCGACCTCGTCGGCCGCCTCAGCGGTGACCGCTACGGCGTTCTCTTGCCCAATTGCACCGATGACGATGCCGCCGTGGCGGCCGGAAAAATTTTGGAAGCCGTGCGCGCCGCGCCGATCGTCACCACCGCCGGCCCAGTCGCGGCGACGGCGTCAATCGGTATCGCGTCGTTCTGCGGTCGTGGCTCGACTTCGTACGAGGTCATCACCCGCGCCGAGACGACCCTCGCCGACGCCAAGCTCTCTGGTCACAACTGCCACCTCCATTATCGTTCTGGCGAAAATTTGCGCGAACGCGAACGGCGCTGCGCCGAGATCGCCGATGCGGTCCATCGGGCGCTGCGCGAGGATCGCGTAACCTTTGCGTTTCAGCCCGTGGTCTCGGCGACGACCGGCGCGGTGAATTATTACGAAAGCCTCCTCCGGTTGCGTGACGCCGACGGCAGCGCGCTCGCTGCTGGCGCCTTGATCCAGGAAATCGAACGTTTTGGCTTTATCCGCCACATCGACCGGCACATTCTCGACAAGGTACTCGTCGAGGCGAGGCGGCATCCCGGCATCACCTTCGGCTTTAACATCTCTGCGCTGACGACGGCCGACCGGACGTGGCTGCGCTCGCTGTTGGCCCGGCTGCGTGCCAGCCCGGAGCTCGCGGGCCGGCTCGTGATCGAGATCACCGAGACGGCCGCGCTCTACGACATCGAAGAGACCGCGCGTTTTGTCACCGCGCTGCGCCGCGCTGGCTGCCGCGTCGCGCTCGACGATTTTGGCGCCGGCCACACCTCGCTCCAGCATCTGCAGAGCCTGGCGGTCGACATGGTCAAGATCGACCGCTCGTTCATCTGCGACATCGCGAGCGACGGCGAGAGCCAGGTCTTCCTGCGCCACCTCCTGGGCCTGGCGAAAGGCTTCGGGTTCAGCACGATCGCCGAGGGCGTCGAGACCGAGGAGGAAGCCGACATCCTGAGAAACGAAGGCGTCGATTACCTTCAGGGTCATCTCTACGGGATGGCGGTGCTCGACCCGCCCTGGCTGCAGCCGGCGGCTTAGGCCTTTGACCCTACGACTTACCCTTGGTCAGCGCGTTGAGCTGTTTGGTCAGCGCTTCCAGTTGGGTTTCTAGCCGCTTGAGTCTCGGGTCTTCGCCGGCCGCCGGTGTCGTATCGGCCGATGCGGCCTTCTCGCTTGTCGTGCCGCCTCGGCCGAATGGTGACAACATCTTCAGCGCCTGCTCGTAAAGCGCGATGTTCTGCTTGCCCATCTCCTCGAACTGGCCGAACGGGAACAGGCCGAACGTCGCGCGCAGCGTCTCGCGCATCTGGTCCTGGTTGCGCGCGAACGACACCATTGCCTGTTCGAGATAGCCCGGCACCAGGAACTGCATGCTGTCGCCGTAGAAGCCGATCAGCTGCCGCAAAAAGCTGATCGGCAGCAGGTTCTGCCCTTTCTGCTCCTGCTCGACGATGATCTGGGTCAGCACCGAGCGGGTGATGTCCTCGCCGGTCTTGGCGTCGTGGACGATGAAGTCGCCGCCGTCCTTGATCATCTTGGCGAGGTCTTCGAGCGTCACATAGCTGCTCGTCGCCGTATTGTAGAGGCGGCGATTGGCGTATTTCTTGACGATGACCGGTTTGATCTCGGTCGACGACTCGCTGCCCTGAGTATTCATGCGCCCGCTTTCGCTGTGCAACGAACATACTGCTCTGCAACAATACAGCGAATTCGCGCGGTTGCCTCATCATTCGCGCGGGACGCCTCGGCGAAGGCTGGGCGAGCAGCCTTCGCGCCGCTTATAATCCGCGCCGATGAGTGACGCCGACGAACTGGCGGAGCGCTATCTCGCGCTGTGGACGCAGTATCTGACGGCGCTCCTCGCCAACCCGCGGGCGATGGAGACGCTGAAGCGCTGGATGGAATTTGCCGGCCGTTTCTCTTATCCGGAGTCCGGCGCGACCCAGGCGGGCGGCGCACCGTTTCCCGCCTGGCCGCCGTTTTTCGGCCCCTTCGGGGCGCCGCCGCCATCCCCGACCGCCGACGTGTCGCCGGCGCGCGGCGACGCGCTGGCGGAACTCACACGGCGCGTCGATGCGCTCGAACGCCGGCTCGCTGCTCTGGAACGCTCGCCGAAGCCGCGCCGCTCGCCTCGGGGTAGCCGCGCCGGCGGACATTAAACCCGTTCGCCCGACGCCTGGACTTCTTCCTGTCACCCCTTTTTGATACGTAGCCGCCGGCCCACATAAGGCGGGCACAGGCCGCGAGGAGTTCGTCCATGTCCGACATCGTCATCGCCAGCGCCGCCCGTACCGCCATCGGCGCCTTTAATGGCGGGCTCGCGAGCCTGCCCGCGCACAAATTGGGCGAGGTCGCGATCATCGAGGCGTTGCGCCGCGCTGAGGTCGCGCCGGGCGAGGTCAACGAGGTCATCATGGGGCAGATCCTCACCGCCGGCGAGGGACAGAACCCGGCGCGCCAGGCCGCGATCGGCGCGGGCATCCCCTATGAGGCGACCGCCTACAGCGTCAACCAGGTCTGTGGCTCGGGGTTGCGCACCGTCGCGCTCGGCTATCAGGCGATCCGCAACGGCGACAGCGATATCGTCGTCGCCGGCGGCCAGGAATCGATGAGTCTGGCGCCGCACTGCCTGCATCTGCGCAACGGCATGAGGATGGGCAGCGCCGAGATGATCGACACGATGATCAAGGACGGGCTCTGGGATGCCTTCAACGGCTATCATATGGGCAACACCGCGGAAAACGTCGCGCAGCGCTGGCAGATCACCCGCGAGCAGCAGGATGAGTTCGCGCTCGCCTCACAGCAGAAGGCGGAAGCGGCGCAAAAGGCCGGCAAGTTCAAGGACGAGATCGTTCCGGTCGTCATCAAAGGGCGGCGCGGCGATATCACGGTCGACACCGACGAGCATCCGAAGCACGGCACCACCTTCGAGGTGCTGTCCGGCCTGCGCCCGGCGTTCGACAAGAACGGCACCGTCACCGCCGGCAACGCGTCGGGGATCAATGACGGCGCGGCCGCGATGGTTCTGATGACCGTCGAAGCCGCTGCCAGGCGAGGCGTCAAGCCGCTTGCGCGCATCGTCTCGTGGGCGACCGCCGGTGTCGATCCAGCGATCATGGGGTCGGGGCCGATCCCGGCTTCGCGCATGGCCTTGAGAAAGGCCGGCTGGTCCGTCGACGATCTTGACCTGATCGAGGCCAACGAGGCCTTTGCCGCGCAAGCCTGCGCTGTCGGCAAGGATCTCGGCTTTGACCCGGATAAGCTCAACGTCAATGGCGGCGCGATCGCTTTAGGCCATCCGATCGGCGCGTCTGGCACCCGCATCCTGACGACACTGCTCTACGAGATGCAAAAGCGCGACGCAAAGAAGGGCCTCGCCACGCTGTGCATCGGCGGTGGCATGGGAATTGCCATGTGCGTCGCGCGCGACTAGCGCGCGCGGGCTTGGTTGAAATCTGTCGCGCGCGATTAGGCGCGGTCGGCACCAAAACTACCCCGCGCGCGGTCAACGCGCGCTCGACATCGATGGGAGGAAACCATGGCCAGAGTGGCGGTGGTGACGGGCGGTACGCGCGGTATCGGCAGGGCGATCGCGGTCGCCTTAAAAGACGCCGGCTACAAGGTTGCGGCCAATTACGGCAGTGATGACGCGGCCGCGGAGGCGTTTCAGAATGAGACCGGCATCCCGGTCTTCAAGTTCAACGTCGCCGATTTCGAAGCCTGTAAGGAAGGCGTCGCCAAGATCGAGGCCGAGTTCGGTCCGGTGGAGGTGCTGGTCAATAACGCCGGCATCACCCGCGACACCACGATGCACCGCATGAGTTACGAGCAGTGGAATGCGGTGATCCAGACCAACCTTTCATCCTGCTTCAACATGTGCCGCGCGGTGATCGAGGGCATGCGCGAGCGCCATTTCGGCCGCGTCGTCAATATCGGTTCGATCAACGGCCAGGCCGGGCAATACGGCCAGGTCAACTACGCCGCCGCGAAATCCGGTATCCACGGCTTCACCAAGGCGCTGGCGCAGGAAGGGGCCTCGCGCGGCATCACCGTCAACGCCGTCGCGCCCGGTTATGTCGATACCGATATGGTGCGCGCGGTGCCGGCCGACGTCTTGGAAAAGATCATCGCGCGTATCCCGGTCGGCCGCCTCGGCAAGGCCGAGGACATCGCCCGAACCGTGCTCTTCCTCGTGGCCGACGACGCCGATTTCATCACCGGCTCGACTCTCTCGGTCAATGGCGGCCAGCATATGTATTGAGCCAAGGGCCGCGGCTCGGCCGACTTGTTTCTAACCACCAAAGTCTGTATAATATATTTAATTCACATTAACGTGATGTCTTTAATGGCGCGCCTCACATGAGCCTGTTCGGCACCATTGACCCGGCCTATGCCGTCTCGGGGTTTGGCGTCGGCATGCTGGTGGGCTTGACCGGCGTGGGCGGCGGGTCGCTGATGACGCCGCTGCTGGTTTTGCTGTTCGGGCTGGAGCCGAGGGCGGCCGTCGGCACCGATCTGCTCTATGCATCGTTGACCAAGGCCGCCGGCAGCGCGGTGCATGGCAAGATCGGCACGGTCGATTGGCGGATCACCGGGCGGCTCGCGGCGGGCAGCCTGCCGGCGAGCGTCCTCACGATCGCCGCGATCGACCTCGTGGGGCCGACCAGCGCGCGTCTCTCGGCGATCATCACCGCCGTGCTCGGCATCGCGCTAATCGTGACCGCGGTCTGCGTCTTCGCGCGGCCGCTGCTGCTGCGGTGGCTGCAAGCAATCGCGCCCGCCTCGGTCTTTGAGCATCGTATCCTCGCGACCGTGGCGGTTGGCGCGTTGCTGGGCGTTCTGGTCTCGATTTCCTCGGTCGGCGCCGGGGCGATCGGCATGACCGCGCTGGTCTTTCTCTATGCCGATGTGCCGGTCGTCCGGCTTGTCGGTTCCGACATTGCTCATGCCGTACCGCTGACGCTGGTTGCGGGCGTCGGCCATTGGCTGCTCGGCTCGGTCGACGGGACGATCCTGATCTCACTCCTGGTCGGATCGGTTCCCGGCGTGGCGCTCGGGAGCCTCCTGGCGTCGCGCGTACCCGAGGTGGTGCTGCGCCCCGCGCTCGCGGCAACGCTCGCCCTCGTTGGGATCAGGCTGCTCGGCTGAGTTTTCGCCGGAAGTGGCGATTGCCCATCCCGCCGCGCAAAAGTTGCTCATCTCGGCGTGGCGGCAATCTCCGGTAACGGGAACGAAACCGTTTGGCGCCAGGATGCGTAAAGCCACCTGGTCACCCCAACCGGCTATCCCCCATGTCCGAGACCCGCAGCGCCTTTCCCTTGGTTTTCCTGGCTCTCGTGGCGGCCCTGAACATCGTCTTCGCGGCCTACGTGCTCGGCTGAGCGCTACCCCGCCGGCGGCCTGGTCGCCTGCATCGACGGCAGCGCCTCGACGGTCTTGTACCACTCGGCGAGCTTGGGGTGTCGGGTGCGCCAGCCGTCGTTCGGGAAGCGGAAATCGAGATAGCCGAGCGTGCAGCCGGCGGTGATCGTCCCGATCGTGCGGCCCGACAGATCTTCCCGCTCCAGCGCCGCGAGGCCCTGATGCGCTTTGCGCATCTGGCCATCGGTCCAGCCGGCGAAACGCTTGTCCTCGGGCCGCGCGGCGATCTCGTAGCGGCAGAGGATCAGCGCGTCGAGGATGCCGTCGCCGAGCGCCTGCTGGCGCAGCGCTGCCCAGCGCGCCTTGCCGGAAGTCGGAAAGATCTTGCCGCGTCCGGCGAGGCTGTCGAGGTATTCGCAAATCACCGGCGAATCGAACAGCACCTCGCCGTCATCGGTGACGAGCGCCGGAATCTTCATCAACGGATTCTCGCCGGCGAGAATCGCGTTGGCTTCGACCGGGCTGACCGCGGTGGTCAACAGCTCAATCTTGTTCGCGAGCCCCAACTCGTGAGCGCAAACCATCACTTTACGAACAAACGGCGAGGCCGAATTATGGCGGAGCTTCATCAATCTTCTCCAGGCGCATTCAACATCGCCTCGGCCGAGCTTGGCCCGGCCATCCACGAACAAGTTGAAGCTATTCGTAGACCCCCGGATCAAGTCCGGGAGAGGCGAATTTGAAGATCGTGGGGCTCACGCCTTCTTCAGGCAACGATCCCACATCGCGAACATCTTCTCCCAGGTCTCTTCGGCCGCGAGCGTGTTGTAGACCGCACGCTCGGCGAACGCGAAACCGTGTTCGGTGCCGGGAAACGTCTTGATCTCGTATTTGACGTTGGTTTTCGACAGCAGCTTCTCCAGGTCGCCCGGGATGTTGGGCGGCACGCTGCGGTCAGTCTCGGCAAAGGCGTAATAGAGCTCGCCCTTGATGCGGTCGAGGAAGTGGTGCGGCGAGTCTTCCTTGTCGGTGATGATGCCGACGCCGTAGAGCGAGCCGGCAGCCTTGATCCGGTGCGGGAAAAACGCGGCGGCGTTGGTAATGTGCTGGCCGCTCATGCAATAGCCGACGCAGCCGACGGGGCCCGGCTTGCATTTATCCTGCGCATCGAGATAGCCGAGAATGCCGGCGGTGTCGTCCATCACCATTTCGTTGGTGAGACTGCGCATCGCGGCGAGGAAGACCTGCGCCTGCGCGTCGTCCCGCCGCGCCACGTCAAAGCGCAGCTGGCCGAGCCGGTAGTACATATCGGGCAGGATCGCGAAATAGCCGTGCCGCGCGATGCGCCGCGTCATGTTTCGCAGCTCTTCGCGGATGCCCGGCGCATCCATGTAAAAGATGATACCGGGGAAGGGGCCCGGCCCGTCGGGGCAGGCGACAAAGCTCGGACAGCGGCCGTATTTGGTCGTTACGACGACATTATCTTGCTCGTACATGGGAGGCTCCGAGACGGGGGCAGTCGCGGCGAGAGCCTTGCGCGATCGCGGCGCGTTGTCACGCAGTTTCGCGGCGGCGATCGTTGCCCCGACGCCGTGCTAGACTGACCCCCGGAAATCGGCGAGGAGATGGCCATGCAGGTGCGCAATCGCGGCGCTTACGAGATCGCAGGGCGCGAGCTGGTCGCCGAGGGCGCCGATCTGCGCGTGCAGGTGCTGACGCTGGCGGCTGGGCAAAGCATTCCCTGGCATTACCACAGCGAGATCACCGACCGAATGGTCTGCCTCGACGGACCGATGGTGGTCGAGACACGCGCGCCGCGCCACGTCTACGAACTCGATAAGGGCGAGCGCTGCGCCGTGCCGCCGATGACCGCGCATTACGTCCACGGCAAGGACGCCGGCCCGTGCCGTTTCCTAATCATTCAAGGTGTCGGCGTTTACGACTTCATGCCGGTCGGCTAGCACCGCGGTTCAGCTGCCCTTGAAGACCGGCTTGCGCTTTTCCGACCAGGCCTTGAGCGCCTCGGCATGATCGTCGGAAGCCGAGGAGCGGGCGCGCGCCGCGGCGAGCGCGTCGCGGTCGAGGCGGCCGGCGGCGGTCTCGTTGATTGCACGCTTCAGCCCGGCGAGCGCCAGCGGCGCGTTGGCGGCGAGCGTCGCGGCCAGTGCATCGATGCGCGCATCGAGCTCGTCCGGCGCAACGACTTCGTCGAGATAACCGATGCGCCGCATTTCCTCGGCGTCGATCGGCTCGGCCGTCATGAACAGCTTTTTCGCGGCGGCGACGCCGAGCCGGTTGACATAGCGCTCGATCCCCGAGGGGTAATAGATGATGCCGAGCCGTGCCGCCGGCATCAGCATGAGCATGCCGGCGATACCGATGCGGAAGTCGCAGGCGAGGGCAAGGTCGGTCGCGCCGCCATAGACGCTGCCTTGCAGTGCCGCGATCGTCGGCACGCGCAGCGCTTCAAGGCGGTTGACGACCCTCTCGAATGTATCGTCGGCTTCGCCCGGCTCGGGCTTCCCGGCCTTTCGTTCGAGCAGCGCGCCGATATGGTAGCCCGAGGAAAAGCTCTTGCCCGTGCCGGTCAGCACCAGCACGCGCACGCTCGGATCATGGTCGACGCGGGTGAAGGTCTCGCGCAGCACTGCAAGATCGCCGGGTTCGAGCCGGTTGTGCTCGCGTGGACGGTTGAGCCGGATCGTCGCGCGGCCCTCCGCGAGGGTCACAACGGGGACGGTCGATGGCGCGTTGTCGTATGCTGTTGATGTCATGACCGCTCATGCCCGGGTTCGTCGCGCCGTGACGGTAGCAGAGGCGCATCGCCGCAGCCAGCGATCGGGAACCGGCACGAGTTGGTCGCGTTGCTGGGGCATGAGGGCAGTCCTTGCGCTTGCAGCGATTGTATTGCTGATCATGGAGCGGCCGGTCGCGGCGCAGACGGTCAATCCGAACGCAACCGAGCCGATCGGCGGACCGACGCCGGGCAGCGGCGGACAGGGCCAGGTCGGCAGCGGCGTACAGGGTTTGCCGGCGCCGCCGCAATCGAGTTCGACAAGCACGAACGCGGGCCAGTCGTCGGAAGTGACCTCCGGCCAGACGTTGACGAGCACTGGCTCCAATCCATCGGCGACCGTCACCTCCGGCGGCACGCTGACCAGTGCCCCCACGGTGACCGTCTCGACGCCGCCTAGCTCGGGCGGCGGCAGCTCGTCGACGGGCGCCGCCTCGGCCGGCTCGGCGGGACGCGGGGCGACGATCGACAATGTCGCCACCAGCTCGACCAGCGGGGCGACCGCAAGCAGCGTGGCGTCATCGGTCAGCCCGCCCACGATGTCGTTCGCCCCGGCGACGAGCGGCGGAGGCAGCGGCCGCTCGACGAGCGCCGGCCCCACCGCCACGACAACGTCGACCGTCACGACTGGACCAGGGGCAGCGTCGGCGAGCAGCACCGGCACCGCGACGGCCAACAACACATCGACCGCGCTCGCCACGAACAATTCCACCGGCGCGGCGTCTCCGGGGATCGGTCAGAGCCAAACGTTGCTGTGTCTATCCTCGGGTGCGTCGGACACCCAGCCCTTCGTCACCGGCACCGATCTGGCCTGCGCGCCCTAAAGCAGCCCGCGTCCGGCGATGCGTACCGTCAGATAGGTGGCGGCAGTCTCGTGTGCGCCGCCCCCTTGCAGCGCGCCCAGAAGATCCTTGGCGATGTTTCGCGTCGTGCCGCCGAGATCGGCGAAATCGGAGCCGTCGTCCGGGGCGCGGGTGAACGGCCAGGCCGTGCCCGTGGTGGAGGCGATGAACGCGAACAGGACGATCCCCGGTTTGTCGGCGGCGATCTTGACCGCGTCGTCCGCGGCGGGAACGGTCAGCGGCGAATTGCCGGCGAGCGCCGCTTTGCGGTGGCCGCGGTTGGGGAAGACGAGCGTGGTCTCGCCGTTGGCGAGCACGCGGAAAATCGCGACATAGGCGCTTTTGTTGGTCTGGACCCGCAGGGTGATCGGCTGGCCGGGCTCGTAGGTCGTGTCGGGGCGATCGACCGAGCCGGCAACCGTCAGATCGCCATGACTGAGTTCGGCGCTGGCGATCGCCTCTTGGGCGTCGGTCAGGACATCCTTGCGCATGATATCGGTCTTGTACGCCGCCGTGCAGCCGCCGCCCGCCGCGACAATGGCGGCGAGAACCAGCCGGCGCAGCACTCGTTTCGATGCCACTTCTATTCGGCCGCCTGCGCCACCGGATGGAAGTTGCGCGGCAAGCCGGCCTTGGCGATCGCGCCGTAAAGTGGCACGTCGGGCAGCGCCTTGGCGATGATCTTGCGCACCTCGACCAGCCGGTCGAGATCGATCCCGACATCGCAGCCCATCGACTCGAAGAGGAACACCGTGTCTTCCATGACGATGTTGCCGGTGGCGCCAGGCGCATAGGGACAACCGCCGAGCCCGCCCAGCGAGGCGTCGAACTCACGGCAGCCGGCGTTATAGGCGGCGAGCACATTCGCCAGGCCGAGGCCGCGCGTATCGTGGAAATGCGCGGCGACCGGCAGCGGCGCGACATCGGCGATGACCTTACGGAACACCCGTTCGATCGCCGCCGGCTGTCCGTAGCCGACCGTGTCGGCGAGGATGATGCCGTCGGCGCCGGCCTCGGCGATTTCATTAGCGATCCGCCGCACGCGGTCTTCGTCGACATCGCCCTCGATCGTGCAGCCAAACGACGTCGCGAGCCCGCAATTGATCCGCGCCGGCTTGGAGCCGCTGTGGCACAGCGCGACGACGCGCCGGAAATCCTCGATCGACTCCTCGGTCGGCCGGCGGACATTCGACAGATTGTGGCCGTTCGACACCGACAGCACATAGTTCATCTCCGGCACGCCCAGCGCCATGCCGCGCTCGGCGCCGCGTGAGTTGGGGATGAGGGCGGAGACGTGGAGACCGGGAAGCGTCATCGCATGCGCGATTACCGCCTCGGCGTCGGCGAGTTGTGGCAGGAGCTTCGGCGGCACGAACGACGAGACCTCGACATAACGCACGCCCGCCGCGTATTCGGCGTTGAGCCAAGCGATCTTGGTCTCGGTCGGCACCACCGTGGCGATCGACTGCAAACCGTCGCGCATGCCCACTTCGCGCAGGGCGATCTTCTCGCTCATGCTTTCCTCCCGAAATCCACTGCCCATAAGGGTATTGCCGACGGCTGCGCCGGGCAACGCCACTTTGCCGTCATGGCTGTTTTAACAGCGGATTTACAGCCAGCGGTCTTTGTTTATGGCGACGGTCTGGAAAGCATCCTGCCGGCCGATTGCGCCGATTTTACGGTCGAGGTCAGACGACGTGCTCTGGGGTCAGCAGGCAGGCCTCGTCGCCGTCGCCCAATTCGATCTGCAAGGTCGTGTGGTGGATATGGAAGCGCTCATCGAGCTCGTGCGCGATCTGCGCCAGCGCCGCGTCGCCCGGATGCCCCTGCGGCATCACCAGATGGCAGGTGAGCGCGGTCTCGGTCGTGCTCATGCCCCAGATGTGTAGATCGTGGATCGCCGTCACGCCGGGCACCGCCAGGAGGCGCGCGCGCACCGCGGCGGCGTCGACCCCTTTTGGTACGGCGTCGAGCGCAAGGTTCAGCGCTTGCTTCACGAGGTCCCAGGTGCCGAAAACGACCGTCACGGAGACGATGAGGCCGACCGCCGGGTCGAGCCATAACCAGCCGGTGAGGGCGATGGCGATGCCGGCGATGACAACGCCCAGCGCGATCAGCGCGTCCGCCGCCATGTGCAGAAAGGCGCTGCGCAGGTTGAGATCGCTGCCGCGTCCCTTGGCGAAGAGCAGCGCCGTCAGCCCATTGACCGCGATGCCAACCGCCGCGACGACGGCGACGGTCCCGCCGGTCACGGTGACCGGATGGCCGAGCCGCCGGATCGCCTCCCAGGCGATCCCGCCCGTTACCACCAAGAGGATCAGCGCGTTGCCGAGCGCCGCGAGGATCGAGCTCGACCCGAGGCCATAGGTGAAACGCCCGCTCGGGCGGCGCCGGCCGAGTACCGTCGCGCCCCAGCTAAGGCCAAGCCCCAGCACGTCGCCCAGATTGTGGCCGGCATCCGCCAACAGCGCCAGCGAGCCGGCCGCAAGCCCATATCCCGCCTCGGCCGCGACATAGATCAGGTTGAGCGCGATCCCGATCGCAAAGGCGCGGCCGAAATCACCCGCCGCGTGGTGGTGGTGATGCTCGTGGCCGTGCGCGTGTGCGTGATGGTCGTGGGCCATTGAGCGATCATACTGGAAACGAGGCCATTGATGGAGTGGTCCGCTACCCCACTGCAGCCTTGACAGCCGCGTCTCATCGCACGGAAATGCGCCAGCCATCGGAGGAATCACCCATGCTCGACGCCTACATCTATACCGGCAAGCGCAGCCCATTCGGCCGGTACGCCGGCGCGCTCGCCAAGAAGCGGCCCGACGACATGCTCGCCGACGTCATCGCCTCGGTCGTCAAGGAAAGCGGGTTCGACCCGGAGAAGATCGAGGATGTCGTGGTCGGCTGCGGCAATCAGGGCGGCGAGGACAGCCGTTGCGTCGCGCGCCACGCCGCGCTTGTCGCGGGTTTGCCGATCGAGGTTCCGGGCTCGGTGCTGCAACGCAATTGCGGCAGCGGGCTCAACGCCATCGCGGTTGCCGCGCAGCAGATCACCTGCGGCGAGGGTGACATCTTTGTCGCCGGCGGCGTCGAGAGCATGAGCCGCGCGCCCTGGGTGATGGCAAAAGGCGAGAGCCCCTATAGCCGCGAGATGCGCATCTTCGATTCGACGATCGGCGCGCGCTTCCCCAACCCCAAGGTCGAGGGTCGGTTCGGCGCCGACACGATGCCGGAGACCGCCGACAATCTCGCACGCGACTACCAGATCACCCGCGAGCAGGCCGACATCTTCGCCCATGCCAGCCAAGCAAAATACGCCGCCGGCAAGAAGGATGGGTTCTTTGACGGCGAAATCATCGCGGTCGAGGTGCCGGGCGGCCGCGCCGGCCCGGTCAGTGTCGCCGAGGACGAGCATCCCCGGCCCGAGACCAATATGGAGGGCCTGGCGAAGCTCCGCCCGCTGTTCCAGGACGGCGTCACCACCGCCGGCAACGCCTCGGGCGTCAATGACGGCGCGGTGGCGATGATCGTCGCTTCGCGCAAGGCGGGCGACGCGGCCGGTCAGCAGCCGATCTGCCGCATCCTCTCGACCGGCGTCGCCGGGGTTGCGCCGCGTATCATGGGCTACGGCCCGGTGCCGGCGGCGAAAAAAGCGCTGGAGCGCGCCGGGCTGACGATCGCCGACATGGATGTGATCGAGATCAACGAGGCGTTCGCCTCGCAGGTGCTCGCCTGCCTCAAGGGGCTGGAAGTTCCGTTCGACGACAGCCGCGTCAACCCGAATGGCGGAGCAATCGCGATCGGCCATCCGCTCGGGGCCTCGGGGCCGCGTATCGCCTTGACCGCAGCGCGCCAGCTACAGCGCATCGGCGGCCGATACGCGCTCGTCGCGATGTGCGTCGGCGTCGGCCAAGGCATCGCCGCGGTGCTGGAGCGGGTCTAACATTCCTTCGTCATTCCGGGCTGGCGCGCCGGCCCGGAAGGACATGGCAATAACCGATCATTAGCCTTTATTTACCGTCTCCTGCTAAGCTCATTGGGTCGAGGCGGAGGGTTCCGCCGCCTCTTGTCTTGGGCGGATGGCAATGAGCGCTGCGGAGCTTTGGTCGAATAATCCGCCGGCGCCGCAGCCCGAATGGTCTGCGGTCCCCGCCGTTTCGCCAGAACTTTCCATCGTCATCCCGACGCTCAACGAGCGGGAGAACGTCCCGCTGATCGTTGAGCGGCTGAACCGCGTGCTTGCGGGCATCGCGTGGGAGGTCGTCTTCGTCGACGACGATTCGCCCGACGGCACCGCCGATGCGGTGCGCGCCTTGGCGCGGAGCCAGAGCAACATCCGCTGTGTGCAGCGGATCGGCCGGCGCGGCCTCAGCTCGGCCTGCATCGAGGGCATGCTGGCGACGAGCGCGCCCTATCTCGCGGTGATGGACGGCGACTTGCAGCATGACGAGGCGCTGTTGCCTCGCATGTTCGAGAAAATCAAGGCCGAGCGGCTCGATATCGTGGTCGCGAGCCGCTATGTCGCCGAGGGCAGCCTCGGCAATTTCGAGGCGTCGCGGGTCGCGATCAGCGGCTTTGCCACAAAGCTCAGCCGGCTTGTCGTCAAGGCCCGGCTCAGCGACCCGATGAGCGGTTTTTTCATGATCGAGCGCGCGGCGTTTGACAGCGCGGTGCGGCGGCTGTCGGGGCAGGGGTTCAAGATCCTGCTCGATCTCTTCGCGTCGACGCCGCGTCCGTTCGCGTTTGCCGAGCTCCCCTTGCATTTCCGCGAGCGGCTGCACGGCGAAAGCAAGCTCGATACGCTTGTCGCCTGGGAATATCTGATGCTGCTGCTGCAGAAGCTGCTTGGCCCCGCGGTGCCGGTGCGCTTTTTGCTGTTCTCACTGATCGGCGGGCTCGGCGTCGGGGTGCATCTAGCGACGCTGTGGACGATGCTGCATGTCGCGGCATTCCCGACCGCTCAGGCGACCGCGACAATGGTCGCGATGACCTTCAATTTCTTGCTCAACAACCTCTTCACCTACCGCGACAGGCGGCTCAGAGGCTGGCGCGTTTTGTCGGGGCTGCTGTCGTTCTACGCGGTGTGTGGGCTAGGGGCGGTCGCCAATGTCGGGATCGCGGCATCGATCGCCGGCAATCATTCGTGGTGGCTTGCCGGGCTGGCCGGCGCCGCGGTCTCGGCGGTGTGGAACTACGCGATGTCGTCGGTCTTCACCTGGTCGGTGCGGCGGCCCGCAGCCGCGCCGGCGAAGTAAAGCCGAGCTCGCGCACCGCGCGGCGCGTCGCCAGCCCGAACAGCACCAGCGCGCAGATCGTGTTGACCGGCACCGACAGCTTGTCGGCCAGCGCCCGGCTGTCGAGCAGCGCCGCGTAGGTCAGTGCCAGCGCGGTCTTCTCCCACGCCGGGATCGTGTCCTTTTCCGCGCCGCGCAGCAGCCAGCAGCCGGCAATCGCGCCGAGCATCAGGTCGTAGAGCAGCGACAGCGGCACCGCGAGCAGCGTCGCCGAGGCCAGCACCGCGTTGCGCACCGGCAGAGACAGGCGGCGCTGCCAGACAATCGCCACCACGCCTGCGGCGATCACCGTAAAGACGCCCTGGACGACATAGCTGGCCGGGATCGTCGCGCCCATGAGGCGCATCGCGCCGAACGGGCTGACAAAGCCGCTAAAGAGGATGCGCCCCGACCCGTACATCGCCGGCGATGCCGCGGCGGTGGCGATAAATGCCCACCACGTGTCCCAGCCGAGCAGCGCGACCGAACCCAGCACCAGCGCGATTGCGGAGACCGCTGCGGCGACGAAGGCTCGCCAATTGCCGCCGAGACCCAACGCCAACGGGACGAGAAGCGCGAAATGCGGCTTGTAGCAGAGCGCACCAAAACACAGCCCGGCCAGAACCGGCCGGCGCTCGAGCAACAGCGTTCCGACCCCAAACAGCGCCGCGGTCAGAAACGCATTCTGCCCGAGGCCGATATTCCACCATGCGACAGGAAAGGCGAGGAGCACCATCAGGGCCGTCCCGTCGAGCCGGCCGAGAATGCCGCGTGCCGCCGCGAGGAAGAGAACCAGCGTCACGCCCTCGAACAGGACGAAGGCGGGGAGGTAGGGTATCCGGGCGATTGGCGCGAACAGGGCCTGGTAGACCGGCGGATAGTTGAAATACTGGTATTCGATGCCCTGGCCGACGACCGCCTCTTCCGCGGCGAAATGCGCCGTATGGTCATAGGCGAGGGCCGGCGTTCCGGCGTCGGCGAGCCGGCCGGCGGCGTAAAAGCTGACGAAATCGGTGGTGTTGGGCTTGTCGAGCGGCACGATCCAGCCATGCGTGCCGGCGACAAGGAAGCAGAACACCGCGAGCTCAGCAGCAAGGAGGATGGCGACGTAAAGCCGCAGCCGCCCGGCGCTCAGCCAGTCGCCGCTCTGCAGCTGCGTCACCAGTCGATCCACCGCCGCCACGCCCGATGCCTCCGTCGGATGGAGGCCGGGAGGTTAGGCGGTCGCCTTTAGCAAACGGTTAAACATAACCGCCTGTCGCTCGCTTGGACGCATCGCATTTACGCCGATTTAATCATAACCGGCGAGGCTGCGCGCCGACTGATCGAGGATTTTTATGACCGCGTCGACATCGCATGAGGCCGGCGCCGGGGGATTGCCTCGCGGTCTTGTCATTACCGGGATGGCTTGCGGCATCTTCGGACTCCTCTCCTGGTTATTCGACCTGTGGCTGTTCCGCGTCGCGCCGCTGCAGGACTGGATGGTGTTCTACGAAGCGGCGCGAGCCTATTTCGCCGGCAATTTGCCGCTGATCTTTGACGGCAACGCGCTGACCGAGGCGATCAACCAGCGCTTTGCGTCGTGGCTCGGCGCGCCGCTCGGCCCGCATCCCTGGGTCTACCCCCCGCCGTTTCTGCTGCTGCTTCTGCCATTCGGCCTGATGCCGCCCATCCCGTCGGCGGCCGCATTCCTTCTGGCTGGATTTGCCGCTGCGGTGGCGGTCGTGTGGTGCAGCTTCGACACTGGCTACCGGCGCTGGCCGGCGATTGCCACCCTGGTGCTTTGCCCGGCGGTGCCGTTTGAGGTGCTGACCGGGCAAAACGCGTTCTACACCACGGCGCTGATGCTGGGCGCGTTTGCCGCGGCAGCGGAGAGACCGCTTTTGTGCGGCGTGTTTGTCGGCGTGCTAAGTCTGAAGCCACAGCTGGCATTGATGGCGTGGGTCGCCCTCATCGCCAGTCGGCAATGGCGATCGATCGGCGCGGCCATAGCCACGGGCTGCGTCCTTGCGCTCGCCAGCGTCGCCGTGCTCGGAGGCGACATCTGGCGTGCCTGGTTCGACCTGGTCTTCGGCATCGGCGATGGCAACCAGAGCTGGACGCATGTCGGACGGCTGAACGGGATCAGCGTCTATGCCTGCGCGAGTTGGCTCGGCGCGCCGGGAACTCTGGCCAACCTGGTTCAGGCGGTCGCAACGATCGCGGCGGGCGGTACGGTTTATTGGGTCTACCGCCGGCCGAATGCGGGCGTCTTGCGGCTCGCGGCCTTGCTCGCCGCGACGATCCTCGCCGCGCCGCATGCGTCGAACTCGGATGCGGTGCTGCTCGGCCTGGCGGCCAGCCTATTTGTCACCGCGATCGCGCCGGCCGGCCTGCGCCCCTATCAGCTGGCGCTTGCCACCGCGGTATGGATCATCCCGCTGTTCAACCCGCCCGTACTGTTCCGCGTCGGCTGCGTGACGCCGCTGCTGGTGGCGGGGCTGCTCGCGGCGATCGTCGTCAATCTGCGCGAGCGGGGCGCGACGGCATCGTGAGTTGGCGTCTCTGTCTGGCCGGGATCCTGGCGCTCGCCTTGGCGATCCGGCTCGTGGTGATTTTCACCGGGCCGTACATCGTCCATCCCGACGAGCTGTTTCAGTATTACGAGCAGGGCTACCGGCTGGCGTTCGGTAGTGGCGTCATGCCCTGGGAATTTCACGACAGCGCCCGCTCATGGTTGATCCCCGGCATCCTGGCGGCGATCATGACGGCGTCGCGGCTGATCGGCTCTGACCCGATCGTCTACATCGACGCGATCCGGACACTCTGCGCGATGTTGTCGCTGACACTCGTCTATGTCGGGTTCGAGACCGCGCGACGGCGCGACGGCCTCCTCGGCGCCGTCGTCACCGGCGTGCTCTGCGCGATCTGGATCGACCCGATCTACCTCGCGCCATCGATCATGGGCGAGGTACTATCGGCCTATTGCTTTCTCGGGGCGTACCTCGTCACCGACGGGGCAGATGAGACCCCGTCGCCGCGGCGGATGGCCGTGGCGGGGGCACTGCTCGGCCTCGCGGTGTGCTTTCGGGTGCAGACCGGGCCGGCGATGGCGATCTTCGCGGTCCTGCGCTGCGGCTTCGAATGGCGTCGCTGGTTGCCTTTGGTCCTTGGCGGCGTCGCCGTGGTCCTGCTCGATCTCGGGCTGCTCGACGTGCTGACCTGGGGCGCGCCGTTTCAGTCGATCTGGCGCTATTTGCTGCGTGGTCTCTTCGAGAAATTCGCTGGCGGTTACGCCGAGGGGACGAGCAGCGCCGCGACCTATGCCGCGCTGATCGCCGCCGCGTGGACGCCGCGTGCCTTGCCGCTGGCGTTATTGGCGGTGATCGGTGCTTTTCGCCGGCCGGTTCTCGCGGCGGTCGTGGCGACAATTGTCGCCACGCATCTGGTCTTCGCAAACGCTGAGTACCGCTATCTATCGACGGCGTTGCTCGCCTGCCCGATCCTGATGGGTGCAGGCGCGACATATTTCTGCCGCGTGGTGCGGCGTGTCGCCGAGGGGCGCGGGGGCGCGGAGGTCTTTGCTGGCTCGGCGGTCGTCGCCTACGCCGGTTTTGCGTGCTGGGTCGCCGTGAGCCAGGGCCTTCTTTTCCGCACGCTCGACCGCAATATCCTCGACGCTTTCCTTGCCGCGCATCGCCAGCCGCAATTGTGCGGGCTCGGCGCGATCGGCATCGGCTGGGCGGCTGGCTGGTCCTACACTTATCTCGACCGCGACGTCCCGATTTACGGCGGAAGCTACAGCGCCACAAAACCCATCAGCCCGACGATCTCGATACCGCAATCGGTCGTGCTGCGCGGCAAGGCTCTGCCGATCTACTCCGACTCCGAGATGGCGCAAGAAACGTCCCTTTACAATTTTCTGATCGCACCGCCCGATCGCGACCTTGCGGGGTTCGGTAGGGTCGAATGCTTTGGCCGCGCGCCCAATCCGGCCAATCCGCAGCTTTGCTTGTTCACGCGCCCAGGCCCGTGCGAGCCGCCGCCGGCGGCTGGCAACTGAGCGCCCGAAATCCGGGCGAGTTGTTCGCCGTGGTTGCGGGAATTGCCAAGACACCCGATCTTTGGAAGCTTGGCGCCAACGACCGAAGCCATCAGAGACATTCATGCCAGCCTTACAGCCGGTGCGCGGCACGCAGGATTTGTTGCCCGACGTGGCCCGGCGCCACCGCCAGGTCAGCGAGACGGCGCGCGCCGCCGCGACGCTTTACGGCTTTGATGAGATCGTCACGCCGATCTTCGAGTTCACCGAGGTCTTCGCCCGCCCGATCGGCGAGCACACCGACATCGTCTCGAAGGAGATGTATTCGCTCGAGGATCGCGGCGGCGAAAAGCTGAGCCTGCGCCCGGAGAACACGGCCGGGGTGGTGCGCGCGGTGCTGTCGAACGGGCTCAGCCAATCGACCCCGCTCAAATTCTTCTATTCGGGCCCGATGTTTCGCTACGAGCGGCCACAAAAAGGCCGCTTCCGGCAATTTCACCAGATCGGCGTCGAGCTGTTGGGTGTGGCGCAAGCGCAGGCCGATATCGAGGTCATCGCGCTCGGCCACCGCATTTTAAAGGAACTGGGCATCGGCGATCGGGTGGTGCTCGAGCTCAACACGCTGGGCGACCCGGAAAGCCGCGCCGCTTACCGTGAAGCGTTGGTGGGGTATTTCTCGGCGCGCCGCTCGGACTTGTCTGAGGACAGCCAGCGGCGTCTTCAGGCCAACCCGTTGCGCATCCTCGATTCAAAAGACCCCGGCGATATCCGCATCAACGCCGACGCGCCGGCCTTCGACCGCTATCTCAGCGACACGAGCCGCGACTTTTTTGCCGAGGTGCGCGACGGGCTCGATCGGCTCGGCATTGGCTACCGGCTGAACCCGCGTCTGGTGCGCGGTCTCGATTATTACACGCATTCGGTCTTTGAGTTCGTGACGACTGATCTCGGGGCCCAGGGCACGGTCTTGGCGGGCGGACGGTATGACGGGCTCGTCAAGCTGATGGGCGGGCCGGAAATGCCGGGGGTTGGCTGGGCCGCCGGCATCGAACGGCTGGCCCTGTTGATCGATGAGCCGGCGAAGCCGGCGCGGCCGATTGCTATCGTGCCGATTGGCGACGAGGCCGTCGGTACGGCCACCGACATCGCCGAACGACTGCGCGACGCGGGGTTCGTCGTCGATCTCGGTTATTCGGGCAACTTGCAGCGCCGGATGCGCCGCGCGGGTCGAGTTCACGCCCGCGCGGCGGTTCTGCTCGGTGAGGACGAGCTGGCGCGCAATATCGCCGTGGTGCGGGATTTCGACGACGGCTCTCAATTCGAAGTACCGATGTCGGATACGGTTTTCTCGGATCTCGTTGCCAAGCTGAAGGCGCTCGCCTGATGGACCCCGTCCTGGAAACCCGGCTCGACCAACTCGTCCGCCGTCATGCCGAGATCGGCGAAGCGATGGCGGCGAGCGGCGTCAGCGGCGCCGAATTCGCCAAATTGTCGAAGGAATACAGCGAGCTGTCGCCGATCGTCGACGGCATCGCGGCGCTGCGACAGACGCAGTCGGAGATCGAAGCGGCCGAAGAAATGGCGGCCGGAGGCGACCCGGAGATAAAAGCGCTCGCTGAGGAAGAGATGCAAACCCTGCGCGAGCAACTTCCCGAGTTGGAAATGCGCGTGCGCATGTCGCTGCTGCCCAGGGACGAGGACGACGAGCGCAATGCCATCCTCGAAGTGCGCGCCGGCACCGGCGGTGACGAGGCGGCGCTGTTCGCCGCCGAGCTCTTCCGCATGTACCAGCGTTACGCGGCGTTGCGCGGGTGGAAGTTCGAGCTGCTCGACATCTCGGAGACCGGGATCGGCGGGTTCAAGGAAGCGGCGGCCACGGTCACTGGACGTGGCGTCTTCGCGCGACTCAAGTTCGAATCGGGCGTGCACCGGGTGCAGCGCGTGCCCGAGACCGAGGCCTCTGGCCGCATCCATACTTCGGCGGCGACGGTCGCGGTGATGCCCGAGGCCGAGGAAATCGACATCCAGATCGATGACAAGGATTTGCGCATCGACGTCTACCGGTCGAGTGGGCCGGGCGGCCAGTCAGTCAACACCACTGACAGCGCGGTTCGCATCACCCATTTGCCGACCGGGCTCGTTGTCATCCAGCAAGACGAGAAATCGCAGCACAAGAACAAGGCGCGGGCGTTGAAGGTGCTGCGCGCCCGGCTCTACGAGATGGAACGCCAGGCGCGCGATTCGGCGCGCGCCGCCGACCGCAAGAGCCAGGTCGGCAGCGGCGACCGGTCGGAGCGGGTGCGCACCTACAACTTCCCACAGGGCCGGGTCACCGACCACCGCATCAACCTGACGCTCTATAAGATCGACAAGGTCATGTCGGGTGAGGCGCTCGACGAAATCATCGATGCGCTGACCGCGGCCGACACTGCCGAGCGGCTCGCCGCGGCGGCGGAGTGACTTCG
>Ga0187784_10000919_pt1 | contig 22697 bp, 17 predicted proteins | sample 1015_SJ02_MP15_2_FD_132964 | JGI IMG/M metagenome (GOLD analysis project Ga0187784, IMG submission 132964) | Tropical peat soil microbial communities from peatlands in Department of Meta, Colombia - 1015_SJ02_MP15_20_MG | ecosystem: Environmental > Terrestrial > Soil > Wetlands > Peat | place... | reverse complement strand
GCGGTTCTTGCGACGCCATGGGCCGAGAAGGCGGACGACGGAACGTGGCTCATTAGCCTAACTGCCGGCGGGCCGGGCGGGGACGCTCAGCGACCGGGCACGTCGCCCCAGAGAACCTTGTGTTCCTGGAGCATCACCCGCACGTCCAGCCGGTCCTTGAGCACCCAGTCCGCGAGCCGTCCCGCGTCCGTTCCCCAGACGGGCTGGAAGACGATCGTGGCGGGTCCGGAGTACCGGCGGACCACGTTACGCGCGTACAGGTAGTCCTTGCGGTCCGCGATCACGAACTTCAGGATGTCGGACGACCGGAGCCGCGGGAGGTTCTCCCAGTGGTTGCGACTCTCCATCCGCGACGAAGGACATTTCACGTCGACGCTGAGAGCGACCCGGGGCAGTCCGAGGTACGGGGAGACGTCGAGCGAACCCCCCGTCTCGATCACGGTCGTGACGCCGCGCTCGGAGAGGCGACGGACGAGCTCGACCGATTCTCCCTGCAGGAGGGGTTCCCCGCCGGTGAGGCAGACGTGGCGGGTCTTGTTCCGTGCGACCTCGGCGAGTAGGGAGTCGACCGACCGCGGGCGCCCCGGGCCGAACGAGTAGGCGGTGTCGCACCACGCACACCGCAGGTTACACCGTGCGGTGCGGATGAACGTCGTGCGCACTCCCGTGAGTGGGCCCTCCCCTTGCAGGGAGTGGAACACCTCGATGATCCGCATCGGGAGAGCGAGGAGAGTCGCGGGGCTAAATCGACTGCCGTCCGGCAGGAACGGGCCGACCGTCAGGAATCCCTCAAATACGGTGGCCGTGTCGATGGCCCGTCATGGATTCCGCGCGGGTCCGTCATTGGCAGGACGCGTGGAGCCGCGCCGGGCTTGCCTCCGGGCAAAGGTCCCCCTCCCGACGCAAATTCTACGCGCTCAGCGCCTACCCGGGCACTAGCGGCTTCCTGCACGTCGGACACATCCGCGGCTTGCTCTACACCGACGCGATGCACCGCTACCACCGGATGCTCGGAGAGGCGGTTCTCTTCCCGTTCGGCATCCACGCCTCCGGCCTCCCCGCGGTGACCTTCGCCCAGCGCGTCCAGGACCGGGACCCGGTGACCCTCCGCCAGCTCGAGGATTCTGGTGTTCCTTCTTCGGAGTGGGCCCGGCTCGAAGACCCCGAGGCAGCGGCTCGCTTCCTCGGCGAATCCTACCGAGCCGTGCTGCGGTCCGTCGGGATCCTCGTCGATGAAACCACCTACCTCACGACCGTCGACGACGATTACCACGCGTTCATCCGGTGGCAGTTCCGCGCCCTCGAGCGGACGCAGTCGCTGGTGCGCGGGACGTACACTGCATCGGTGTGTCCGGTTTGCGGACCGGTCGCGGTCGACCCATCGGAGACCGACCTCTCGAGCGGGGGGGATGCCGAGCTTCTCAAGTTCTCCACGGTTCCGTTCGGCCTGGACGACGGCCGGGTGTTGCTCGCCGCCACGCTGCGCCCCGAGACGGTGTACGGCGTCACGAACCTCTGGCTCGCCCCGGGAGAGACACTGGTCGTCTGGCACCACGGAGACCGATCGTTCCTCGTCGCCCGGCCCGGTGGAGAGCGGCTCGTCGAGCAGCACGGAGGCCACCTCGGTCACGAGGTCCCCGGGGCGGAGCTGATCGGACGGGAGGTCGAGGTTCCGTTCCGAGGATCGAAGGTCCCAATCCTCGAGAGCCCGCTGGTCTCTCCGTCGGTCGGAACCGGGGTCGTGATGAGCGTCCCCGCCCACGCTCCTGCGGATGCCGCGGCGCTCGCGGAGCTTCCCGGACCGGCCCGGGCCCGCCTCGAGACCCCGCCGGTCCTTTTGGAGATACCGACCGGTGTCTCCCTGACGGCGTCGGAGGCCCAGCTCGTGTCCGGCACCGGCTCCCCGGCGGAGCGTGCGCTTCACGCCACGGGCGCGAAGACGTTGGCGGACACGGACGCTCTCGAGGAAGCGACCGAGCGCCTCTACCGGCTCGAGTTCTCGCGCGGGGTCATGACGGTCGCTCCGCTCGCGGGGGTGCCGGTGCGCGAGGCCCGGACGAAGGTCGTCGAGGCGCTGGCGCGAGAAGGCCCGACGTTCGAGCTCCAGGAGTTCTCGAAGCCCGTCATCTGCCGGAACGGTCACGAGGTCGTGATCCGGAAAGTTCCGGACCAGTGGTTCCTCGCCTACGGGGACCCCGATTGGAAGGAGCGCACCCGGGAGACGATCTCTCGACTCGTCACGTGGCCCGCCGACTACGGAAAGGAGCTACCGGTCATTCTCGAGTGGTACGGCGACCGACCGTGTACGCGCAAGGGCCGGTGGCTCGGCACCCCGTTCCCCCTCGACCCGACGTGGGTCATCGAGCCGATCGCGGACTCCACGTTCTACCCCGCGTACTACATCGTCCGTCGGTTCGTCTCGACCGGTCGTCTCTCGCTTTCCCATCTCACGGACGCGTTCTTCGATTTCGTCTTCCTCGGAGAGGGCGCGGGCGAGCCGACGGTCGACCACGCCCTTCTGAACGAGGTCCGGGAGGAGTTCCTCTACTGGTATCCGCTCGATTTCAACGTTGGAGGGAAGGAGCACAAGCGCGTGCACTTCCCGGTCTTCCTCTACACGCACGCTCGGCTCCTGCCGCCCGAACTCCAGCCTCGGGGGATCTACGTGCACGGTTGGCTCACGGGCCCCGCCGGTAAGAAGGTCTCGAAGAAGGAGGTCTCGAGCAAGGGCGGGCGGATCCCTCCGATCGGCCTCGCTCTCGATACCTGGGGGCCGGACGCGCTCCGGCTGGTCTTTGCGATCGTCGCCTCCCCGGCCCAGGATTTTGTGTGGGAGACGGCGATGGCAGATTCCGCATCGGGACGTCTCGCCGATGCGGAACGCCTCGTCCGCGAAGCGTTCGGAGACTCTTCGGGGCCTCCCGAGCTCGAGGCCTGGCTTCGGTCCGCGATGCACGGCGCCGTTCGGAGCGCGCGGAGCGCGTTCGACTCCACGGACCTACGCGGCGCGGCGGAAGCGATCTACGTGCAGGTCCCCAACCTGCTGCGCCGGTACTACGCTCGGGGGGGCGTTCCGAGCGAGGCGACGTCCCAGGTGGCTCGCGCATGGGTCCGCATGATGTCGCCGCTCACGCCGCATCTCGCCGAGGAGCTGGGCGCGGGCAGGTTCGCGGGCCTCGTTGCCGTCGAACCGTTCCCTACGCCCGACGAGTTCCCGCGGTCGGAGGCGGCCGAGGCCGCCGAGGCGTTCCTCGACCGGCTGGAAGAGGACCTTCGGGCGGTCCTCCGGCCCGCCGAGGAACGAGGGGAACCGCCCGTCGAGGAGGCCGTGTTCTTCATCGCGGAACCGTGGAAGGCGAGCGTCGATGCGTTGATGCGCGACCTCGTCGCAACGGGGCAGGAGCCGAGCGTCCGGAACGTCATGGACCGGGCGATCCGGGACCCGGTGCTTGGGGCGCACCGGGGCGAGATACCCGGCTACGTCGCCGCGTTCCGTTCCGACGTGCGCGCCGAGCCTTTGCCCTCCGGTCCTGCTATGAACGAGGAGGCCGTGCTCCGGCAGGCGGAAGGATACCTCGCGCGTCGGTTCGGCTTCGCTTCGATCCGGGTGGTCCGGGAGAGCGAGGCGTCGGGGCTCGACCCCCTGAACCGACGGGCCCGGGCGCGCGAGCGTCGCCCGGCGTTCTACCTCCGCCGCCGGACCGGCTGAGCGCGCCGCGGCCCGCGGACCGGTCGGCCGGGAACGCGATCGCGTGCGAGCCGGGCGAAGAGGAGCACCGAACGCCACCGTCCTTCCTTCCACACCTCGTCCCGCAACCGTCCCTCGTAGCGGAAGCCGCACCGCTCGGCGAGGCGCCGCGACCGGGCGTTCGCCGTGAACACGCGAGCTTCGACCCGGTGGAGCCCGAGGTCCCGGAACGCGGTCCGCACGAGCAGCTCGACCGCCTCGGAAGCGTACCCCTGACCCCGGTACGGCCGGCCCAGCCAGTAACCGACCTCGCCGGAAAAGCTGCCCTTCTCGAGGTGGTGGAGCCCGACGCCTCCGAGCACCTCGCCATCGGATCGGCGAACGATCGTCAGCCCGAGCGAACGACCGGCCCGCCGGCTGTTTCGGGATCGGCGGACCCACTCCACCGCGTCGCGGCGACGGTAGGGGTAGGGCATATGGAGCGTCCAGCGAGAGACCGAAGGTTCGCTCAGGAGCCGGACGAACGCCGGGATCTCTCGGGCGGTCGGGACGATGAGGTCGACCCGGCGGCCTTTAAGGGGTAACGGAAGCCGACCGAGGGGGTATCTCCCCGATGGGGGGCGGGCGGGCACGGGATCACTTCCGCCGAGGTCGCGACCCCCGGCCCTGGGAGAAGTTCAGGAACATGCGGGAAGGAGTGGGGTGGGCGGAGACCGCACGGTACTTCGCGGACCTCTTCTTCGAGTAGCTGCGGTCGACCCGGCCGGAGATTTCGAAGTAGATCAACTGACCCACGGGCATCCCGGCGTAGATGCGCACCGGCACCTTCACGCTCATCTCGAGGGTCCAGTAGTTGCAGAACCCTTCGTCCCCTTTTCCGGCGGTGGAGTGGATGTCGATGCCGAGCCGTCCGACGCTGGATTTTCCCTCCAGGAACGGCACGAACCCGTGCGTCTCGGTGTACTCCTCGGTCACGCCGAGATAGAGCTGACCCGGGATGAGGACGTGGCCCGTCCGCGGGATCCGGAACTCGGTGACCGGGTTGTTCTGCTTCGCGTCCAGGGCGGCGTCCCGGTAGACCGCGAGATACGGGCCGAGGTGAACATCGTAGGAGTTCGTTCCGAGACAGTCCGGCCGGAACGGGCGGATGACGATGCGACCGTCGCCGAGAGCTTCCCGGATCTTGACGTCCGAAAGGATCATCGAGGGCCGGGCGCGCCGAGCCGCCCGCCCTATTTAACGGGGGAGCGCTCGTCACCGCTCTCGAAGACGATCGCGGCGTATCCGACGACTTCGCGCATCGGTTCGACCTCGCCCGAGTGGCCCCAGCGCAGCAAGCGGGGGTGCACGTTCCGACCCTCGAGCGCGGCGAGCAAGACCGTGGTCGGAGCCACTCCGCACATCGAGATGTCGTTCCGGCGGACGGTGTCGTAGAGTCCTCGGGCGTCCCGGGCGAGGATCTGGTCGATCGCCATCCGGTCGAGACGTTCGGCGGTCGCGGGCGGCACGTAGTGGGAGAAGTCGGTGGACGCGACCAGGAGAACGTCCCGGTCCCGGACCGCGGACCGGACCACCCCCGCGACCTGCTTCAGAAAATCGTACGGGCCGAACCCGACCTCGAGGGGGACGAAGCGGGGATGCGGAAGAACGTACTCGAGGAAGGGTAGCTGCACCTCGATCGAATGCTCCCGCCGGTGGGCCTCCTCGTCGACGTCGACCGGCGGCGTCCGAAGGGCGGTCACGAGTTCGGGATCGACCGGGGTAGGTCCAAGCGGGGTGAGCCACGGGCGGTTCGAGAGCGATGCCCCGCGGCTCATCCCGTAGTGGTCGACCCCGAGAACGAGGACGCTCGCGGGCGGTCGGTCGCCGGCGACCCGGCGATAGGCGTGCGCTGCGATCGGCCCGGAGTAGACGAACCCCGCGTGGGGTACGACGATCGCCTGGACGGTCCGACCCGGGGAGCGTTGCCGGGCGGGAAGTTCGCCGGGACCTCTCGCATCGGTAAAGCAGCTCTCGACCTGGCGGGCCAGCGCCGCCCCGTCGCCTTCGTAGAACTGACCGGCCACCGCGGGTTTCCGAGGAGAAATCGGCATGGACCCTCAGGGAGCGGAGAGCTCGGCGACCAAAGCCTTCGCGTCGCTCTCCGCGAGCGGCGGACGGCGGGCGGTTCGGAACGGATTCGATTCACCGTATCTTGGGATGATGTGGAAATGGACATGAAAGACGACCTGGCCGGCGTTCGCCCCCGCGTTCAACGCGAGATTGTAGTCCGGAGTGAGCCGCTCGACCCGTCGGCAGAGTTCGTCCAGGGTCCGAATGAGGGCCATCTGGTCGTCGAACGGGATGTCGGTGAGGCGGGCTCCGTGCCGCTTCGGAACGACCAGAAGGTGTCCCCGGGTGAACGGGAAGATGTCGAGGAACGCGAGCGTCGCGGCGTCCTCGTAGACGATATGGGACGGTGCGCGGCGAGCGGCGATGTCGCAGAAGACGCATCGCGGGTCCCCCACCGCTGCGCCGGGGCTCATCGACGGCGGAGACCGCGGGGCGGCCTAAAGAGTTGCCGGAGCCCACGGCGCCGGGGCGACCTCATTAGGCGTGCCCGTCTATATTGCCCCGATGAACCCGCCGGCCACGGTTCTCGTCGTCCTGCTCTCGATCCTGGTCGTCGGCGGTTCGTCGACCGCGTCGTTCGCCCACGTCGGTGGGCCCGGGACGGCGAGCCGGCCTCCCGGGGAGCTCGCGACCGACGCCGTCCCCCTTCCGGTCGGGGCCGCCTCGCACGCGATGCCGGCGACCTCGTCGATCGTGGTCACGCTCACGCTCGCCAACCCGAACGTGGCCGGGCTCGACCGTTTCCTCGGCGCCGTGGAGAACCCCACGTCACCCCTTTTCCGTCATTTTCTCACGTTCCCCGAATACGTCGACGACTTCGCGCCCCCGAAGGAACGGGTCGCGCAGGTCGAATCGGTCCTATCGGGTGACGGGGCGACCGGGGTCACGGTGGCGCCCGACCGCTCGTCGGTGACCGCGGTGCTGAGCTCGACCTCCGTCGAGAGGATGTTCGGGGTTCGGCTCTTCACGTTTGGGGCATCCGCGGGGATGCCGCTTTACACCGCAGTCGGTGTTCCGTCGCTCCCGACGTCGCTCTCCGGGCTCGTCCTAGGGATCGGGGGCCTCTCCGACGTCGCCTCGTTGCATCTCGCCGACCCGTCCGCGACGCTCGACGTCGCTTCTCGACCCGTGGCGAACGCGCCGGGCGAGTTCATCTACGACCCTACGAGCGGCGAGAACTGGTACTTGGGCTCGGACTTCGCGCAGGCCTACGGAGCGAGCGACCTCCTTCCCGGTGCGCACAGTGTCCCGAACGCGACCTACCCGACCTCGGTGGCGATCGCGACCTTGCTCGCGAGCGCGTACAACGACTCCGAGGCCCGGAACCTCCCTCCGTGGGACCCGGCGGTCGTGAACGCGTACTTCAACGACACTCTCGGGCCGGGCTGGCCCTCTCCGAAGCTGACCGGGGTCCCGGTCACCGTGGCCAGCGTCACGCCGCCCCTTCCCGGTTCGTTCGGTGCGGTGAACGACTCGACGCTTCTCGAGGCCGAGAACTCTCTCGACCTCGAGATGGCGGGCAGCATGGCGCCGGGGGCCTCGATCTACAACTTCTACTTCGCGGGGAGCCTCCTTGCGGGACCGACGACGGTCGGCGACGCCGCGGACTATCTCGCGGTCGACCTCGGCGAGGCGCTCTCGTACGACTACGCCCCGGCCCATTTGGCGACGGTCAGCTGTTCCTTCGGCCTCCCCGACCTCAACGATTCGGCTTGGAACGCGGAGCTCGCGACCGCGGCGGCCACCGGCGTTACGATCACCTCGGCGAGCGGTGACCAGGGCAACGCTCCGGACTCCCTCACCGGTCGCGACGACGGTCCGTGGCCGATCTGGCCCGCCACCGCGGCGTCGAACGACTCGGGTGCGGTCTCCGTGGGTGGGGTCTCGCTCTCCCTCTCGGGGACGCCGACCTCCTCGTTCAACGGGACCGAGGTCAACCTTTCGTACGACCCCGCTGCAGGGACGATCTCCTCGGCGTCCGCCTGGTGGGACACGTTGGGCGGGCCGGGGAATTACGCCGGCACCGAAGGGGGGGTGAGCAGCGAGTTCGCGGAGCCGTACTGGCAGTTCCACTCGGCCGCCCAACCGGCGATCGTGAACGCAACCCTCCTCCAGGGCGAGAACGCGCTCGGCCGCTCCGGACCGGACGTTGCGCTCGCCGGAAACGCGACGATCGCCGCCGTCTATGCCAACTCGACCGGAACGGTCTTCGTCGTGATCTTGGAGGGGACGAGCATCGCCGCGCCGCTCCTCGCCGGTCTTCTCGCCGATGTGGTCGCGGTCGAGAATAACGGGACGAGCGGTCCGTGGACCTCCCTCGGGTTCATCGACCCCGAGATCTATCGATTCGCGAGCTTCTTCGCCACCCACCCGGGCGCCTCGGGCGACCCGTTCGCGGACGTCACCTCGGGTCACAACTACGTCTTCACGGCGGCCCCGGGGTGGGACCCCCTCACCGGCTGGGGAGGCGTCAATGCTCCCGCGTTCCTGGCGGCCGACCGGAACACGACGCTCCTCGACTACGACTATAACGGTCCGACGCCGGGTCTCCCTTCTCACTCCTCTCCGTCGGTCCCGTACGCCTACATCTACGCGGTCTTTGGAGCCGGGCTCCTCGCCGCGGTCGTGATCGTCCTCGTCGCCGCCCGAGCGTCCCGAAGAGCCCCCGCCACCCCCTCCTTCGTCCCGTGGGGCGCGCAAACCGGCCGACCGGGGCCGCCTCCGCCGCCCCCGCCTCCCGGAACCTACCCCGGAGCGACGTTCCTCTGCCCGTACTGCGGGACGGTCCGCGCATCCGCGCCGGTCCGATGCCCGCAGTGCGGGGCGTTCTAGGACGCCATCGGCGGCTCGGGCGCGGGCGACTCGGCAGGGTCCGGGGTCTCGGAGCTACCGTCCACGGGCATCGCCGTCGGCTCGGGGGGGACCGCTTCGGGCGCCGGACCCTCGGGGGGCGTCACGGAGGGGGCGACCCCGAGCTTCTGTTCGAGGAAGCGCCGGATCTCTTCCGGACGGGTCGAGGAGATCCCGAAGTACTCCGCGAACCGGCGGGTGGTGGTCAGTTCGAGCGTCGAGCCCTTCGGCTCCGTGTGTACGAGGCCGAGGCCTCGGAGGTGCTGGACCTCCTCGTACGCCACGTCCCCGATCATCCGGACGAGCACGCTCTGCAGGATCGGCTGGTGGTAGGCGACGAGCGTCAGGGCCCGCACCGTCCTCGGGGCCATCTCGACCGGGGTGACGGAGTGCACGGTCGGCACGTACTTCTCTTGGAGCTGGAGCGCATATCGGTCGCCGACGCGGCGCACTTCGAGCGCCGACTGGCGGTGGCCGTACGTCTGTTCGAGAGTCCGGACCGCCCGCTGGACGGGTCGGTAGTCGTCCAAGCCGAGGGCTTCGGCGATCTCCCTCACGGCGAGGGGCTTTCCGCTGGCGAACAGGACCGCTTCCACCTGGAAGACCAGGTCATCGAGCTTCGAGGGCATGGGGCCTCCCTACGTCCCCTCCGCGACCGCGGTGCGCGCCTCCGCGGTCCGCACGACGAGCACCGGGGACGCCCCCAGCACCTCCTGGCGCAGCTCCACGGAGCGTTCGCGGGCGAGGAATAGGAGGGCGAGGAAGGTCGCGACCAGCCGGTCGCGTCCGGAGAGCGGGTTCCACAGCTCGAGGAGCGGGAACGGTTCTCCCACCGGGTGGTGCAGCGTCGCGGCCCAGGTGTCGGCGAGGTCGCGTTCGGGGACCTCCCCATGGACGAGCACCTCGGGCGGAGCCCGCTGTTCCTCGCGGAGCCGGTCGCGCAGCTCCTCGATCCGGAGCGCGCGTCGGGCATCCGCCTCGGCCTCCCCGAAGGCGCGCACGAGCTCGAGGAGCGACACCGGCCGGGTCTCGGGGTGGCGGACCATCTCGAGCAGCGGCGGCGGGTCGGTCGACCCGAGCACCGTGCTCGTCACGTCCACGGCCTCGGGCGTGTCGAGGAGAGGAAGGTACCCGTCGTCCGCGCCCTCGCTGGGGAGGGCGCCGTCGGCGGGGGTCTCGGGCAGGGCGCGGATCTTGAGGATCTCCTCGGACTGGAGGTAGAGGATGTTCCACGCCATGTAGACGAGGCGGCCCGCGATCGCGAAGTTGACCGCGCCGTCCTCGCGGACGCGTTCGAGGTACGACTCGGTGAACTTGACGAGGTCGATCTCCCACGGGTCGAACTCCTCCTCCATCACGAGCTCGAAGAGGAGCGCGACCGCCTTCTGGAACGGGTCCGGGATGACGATGTGGACCCCCTCCTTGAGGCTCTGGACGAGCGTGAGGTACCGCTCGAGGAGCGGGCTCTGGCTCTCGGTCTCGCCGATGAGCGACCGGTGGAAGACCAGGTACCGGAGGACCTTCTCGGCTGCGTCCCGGGGCACCGCCCCGGTCGGGACCAGTTCGACCGCTTCGGTCTCGGAGATCGTCACTGCGCCTCCAGCGGGGCCGGCCCCTCGGGCGCCCGGGCGTTCTCGCGCCCTTCCACGTCGTGAATGTCGTCGAGGTCGATCCCGACGACCCGCGAGCAGCCGTCGCCGCGCATCGTCACGCCGAGGAGGTGGTGGGCGAACTTGAGCGTCACCTTGCGGAGCGAGATGACGATGAACTGGGCACGTTCGGCGTTGCGCCGGAGCATCCGACCGACGAACTCGGCGTTGAGGCCGTCGAGCGACATGTCGACCTCGTCGAACACGTAGAGCGGACTCGGGTCGTAGCGCTGCATCGAGAAGATGAACGCGAGGCTCGCGAGCGATTTCTCGCCGCCCGAGAGCTGCTCGAGCCGGCTCACGGTCTTGCCGATCGGCCGCGCCTTGATGAGGAGGCCGCCCGCGAGCGGGTCGTCGGGGTTCTCGAGGGCGATCTCGCCCTCCCCGCCGGCGGAGAGCTCGCCGTAGATCTCCTTGAAATGCGTCCCGACCTGCGCGACGACCTCGGTGATCTTCTCGCGCTTCTTCTTCTCGATCTCGCCGACCAAGGAGAGGAGCTCGGTCTTCTCCGTCGTCAGGCGCTGCGACTCCGACAGGAACTCTTCCGACCGGGATTTCTCCTGGTCGTACTCCTCGACCGCGCGCAGGTTCACGTCGCCCATCGCCTGGAGCTGCTGCTCGAGGGTCGAGACCTTTCGCTTGAGCTCGTCCACGGACGCCGGCTTCTCGTCCGGCTCGGGCTCGGGGAACTGCTTCAGCGCCTCGTTGAGCTCGTTCACCCGGACCTCGGCCTGGGCTAGCCGGGTCTCTTCTTGCGTGAGCATGCCGCGCCGGGTCTCGAGGTTCGCCTGGACCTGCGCGAGCTTCGCGGTGACCTCGAGGCGCTGCGCGTCGAGCTTGCGTTTCTTCTCGGTCTGGGCGCGAGCGGTCTCGCTCTGCTGCGACTCGACCGATTTGAGGGCCTCCAGGGCCTCGCGGGACTCTCGCAACGAGCGTTCCGTCTGGGCGATCTCCTTCTTCTTCGCCGAGATCTCCTTCTGGGATTTTGCGAGCTCTGCGCGGCGCGTCTCGAGGTTCGACGAGAGCGCCGCGAGCGAAGCGCGGACCGACTCGAGCTCCCCGTTCACCCGGACGCGCTCTTCGGAGGTCTTTTGAGCGACGTCCTGGAGCGAACGAAGGCGGACCGACACCGCTTCGGGAAGGAGGCTCAGGTACTGCTCCTGCGCCGTCTGGGCCTGGTCCTTGAGGGCCGCGAGCTCTTCGACGAGCCGGTGCACGTCCCGCTCGGCCGATTGGAGCGCCGCCTCGGCCTTCTTCTGCTCGGCCCGGGCGTCCTCGATCCGCGTCCGAGCGGCCGAGAGCCGCTCGCGCGCCGCCTTCAGGTCCTTATCGAAGACCTCGCGAGCCGACTGGTTCGCCTGGTCCTGGATTGACCGGGTCGAGAGCTCCTCCGCGACGACCCGGATCCTCTCCGTGACCTTCGCGAGTTCGGTGCGCGCCGCGGTCTCCGCGGCCCCCTTCTCTCGAAGCTCCTCGCCGAGTCGCTTCAGTTCGACCGCGGAGTCGCTGCCGCGGCCCTGGCTCGTGGGGTCCACGTAGCCGCCCGAGATCGCTCCCGTGGCTTCGATGAGGTCCCCGTTCATCGTAACGAGCCGGACCCCGCCCATCTGCGCGCGCGCCCGGGCGAGGTCGTCCATCACGACGGTCTCTCCGAAGACGTACCAGAACGCGGGTCGAAGGGCCTCGTCGAACTTCACGAGGTCGAGGGCGAAGCCGGCCGCGCCGGGCGCCTTGGAAACGACGAGGGACTTTCCGTGCGCCCTCCCGGGGAGCATTTTGTTGAGGGGGAGGAACGTCGCCCGTCCGCGCTTCTCTTCGCGGAGCAGCTTGATGCACTCCTCGGCGACCTGGTCGGTCTCCACGACCAGGGCCTGGAACCGGCTGCCTCCGGCGACCTGGAGGGCGGTCTTGAGCTTGGGGTCGAACTCCGCGAGCTCCTCGACCGTTCCCCGAATTCCGGGGATCTTGCCGAGGTTCCGTTGGGAGAGGAGGTAGTCCACCGCGGCCAGGGCCGTCGGCTTCGCGCCTCCCTCGGCGCGGGCCTTGAGTCGCGCGTCGAGCGCGAGGTACCGACGATTCAGCTCAAGGACCTCCGAGGCGAGCCGATCGCGTTCGGCCGAGAGGTTCTTCTCCTTCGTCTTGAGGCCGAACAGCTCCTTCTGGAGGTCGCCGGTCGCGGGTCCGGAGCCGTTCTTACCGGGACCGGCCTCCTTCACGCGGAGCTCGAGGTCCTTGACCTCGACCTCCCGTTCTCGAAGGTCGTCCTCGGCCTGCGCCTCTGTCCGTTCCGCCGTCGCGAACTCCCCGTTCGCCGCCTCTCGGGCTTGGACGGCGGCGGTCCACGCCTTTTGCTTCACCTCGGTCTGGCGAGCGAGTTCGAGTTGCTGCTTGCGGGCGGAGGCGAGTCGGTCTGACGCCTTGCCCGGCGTGCCGGTAGCCCCCTGGATCTCCTTGGCGTTCGCCTCGGCCGTCTTGGCGAGGGAGGCGAGCTGCGCGGCGAGCTTCGACTCCTGCTCCGTGAACGACGATTCCTGGGTCTCGTCGGCCTTGACTGCCCTCGCGAGCTCGTCCGCCTGGGCCGCCACCGTCTCGAGCGCTTCTCGGAGGTGGCCGAGGCTCTGGTCGAGCCGCGCGTAGGCCATCTTCTTCTCGTCGACCTCTTGCTTGAATTTCACGGCGGCTGCGCCGCCCGCCTCGGCGATCTCCCGGTCGATCTTCTCGGCGGACGCCGCAAGCCCGTCCTGACGTGCCGCGAGTTCCGCGCGCGATTTCTCGAGCCCCTCGATCTCGGAGCGCACCCCGTCCAGTTGCTTTCGGCAGGTGGCGAGCTCCTGCTCCGCGAGCCGGTGTCCCGCGCGCGCGAGGCGCGCTTCCGACCGTCGCTTGTCGTCCTGGAGCTGCTTATACTGGATTGCGAGAAGACGCTGGCCCTCGAGGCCCGCGAGACGGGACTGGATGTCGGTGAGCAAGGTCTTGATCCGGTCGAGGTTCGCGTCCAGGTCGGCGCGCTTGGTCGCGGCCCGCTCGAGCTCCTCGTCGAACTGGCTGATCCCGGCGAGGTGCTCGACCAGTCCGCGCCGAGGGATCGGTCCCATCGTCACGATCTTGTTGATGTCACCCTGTTGGACGAGGTTGTAGCCGTCGCCCGAGAGGCGGGCGTGGGCGAGCAGGGAGTCGATCTCGGTCTGGGTCGTCCGTTTGCCGTTGATGTAGAAGTACGAGTAGTAGCCGTCGGGGTCGCTCGGGGCGAGTTTCACGTAGCGGGTGATCTCGACCTCGGCCGCGTCGACGGGGAGGAGCTTGTCGGCGTTGTCGAAGACCAGCGAGACCTCGCACTCGGTCGCCGGCTTTTTCGAGGACCCGCCGTTGAAAAAGAGGTGGGTGAGTCGTTCCGCCCGAAGCGCCTTCGAGCTCGTGGGGCCGAGGACGAACAGGATGGCATCGGAGATGTTCGACTTGCCCATCCCGTTCGGGCCCGCGACCCCGGTGAACCCGGATTGGAACGGGATCTCGGTCGCCCCGGCGAAGGACTTGAAGTTCCTCAGTTTCAGACGCTTTAGGTGCATCCGGGGACTCCTCCGATCCTTCGACCTGCCGGCACCGTCGCCGAAAGCCGCCCGTTTGTCGGACGGTTGTCAGCAGCGCTCCCCGAGCCCTGTCCGCCATATATAACCGTGTTGCTGCTCGGGTACTGTTCAGCAGCAGATTCAGCCGCGTGGCTGTCGCCCAAGATCAGAGATCCGGGTCCGCAAACCCGAGCCGTCTTGAAAACCGGGCCGCGAGTCACCGAGCCTATGTTGTTCCGGGGAAAAAGAAAATCATCTCTGGCGGAAATAGCCACGAAAACACCGCGGCTCCACCCGAGAGATTCCAGAACACGAAGGTGTATGATTCGCTCATGTTGTAAGGGCCCAAGAGTCCCCACCAAACCTGCCAAGCGGTGGAGTTCGAGTACGGAACGCAAGAGGTCACATTTCCCGACCAAGACCCGGCCCAGTTGATGATCCAAATATCGTTGAGGGGACCGTTCCCGGACACCCAGGCCTGATAGACCGCCGTGGGAACGAGGGCAAGCCAGAAGGCGCACGCGGACGAGCTTGGCGAGAACTTGAAGAAGAGGTCCGTCGCGCCCCGCGGTGCCGTAAGAGTCCAGAAGAGGTGCTCCCCGGAGGGTACGGAGGTCTCATTTGAGCCCGACACACTCAACATTCCGCGGTCGAACACGGCCTCGATCGGGCTCGTCGCAACCCAGAAGGCGTCGGGCGGGATTGATCCGCCCCAAACCGAGAACAGAATCAGATACGTACCTGGGAAGAGCGTCAGATTGGTTGACCCATTCTGCCTAAACCACCACCGGCCGACTGGGCCCGAAGAAAATGGGATATGTGTCGAATTGGCGACGTCGAAAAGCAGGGGGACGGTGGAAGTCCAGTTTCCCCTCAAGTCCACGGGCGCGTCGACACTGAACTGCAGGTTCGGACCGGCAATCCGATTGCCGCCACAGCGCGGTAACAGCACGGGGTTGGCCGGAGTGAGCAATGAGGGAATACGGGACTGCGTGACTGCTTGGGGGCAGCCGGGTACTATTGCGTAAAAGTCCGGCTGCGAAGGAAAGTCGACGATAGCATAGACTATCGGGGCGAAGGAAAGGGTAGCAGCCAACGCGACCACTATCGCCTCTCGCTGCGTGACGATCCTCCCCAAGGGCGACCGGCAGCCCCACCCAAGAAACCACAATTACCCTCTATAAGCATTCGAACTGGCCGCACTACGCGGTGACTTGGAACCCCGTTTCATCCTGAGGCGGGTGGACTCGATTGGCTGCCCCCGCGTTCCCGAGCTCGGGACCACTCGAACTCGTGCAGTGACAATCGCGACAAGGACCACCCGCCGGCCGAACACGACCTGCTGCTCGGGTGCTGTTGAACTGGGCGACTGACCCATCTCGCTCCGCCCGGGACGCCGGGGATTTTCAAGGTCGCCTAGAACATCGGACTGTAGTACGTCCCGCTCACCTGCACTTCATCGACCGTGGATGAGGAGATGTAGAGAAAGTACGGTGGATTAGAGGCGGCGAATGAGAAGGCACCGTCCGTTGAGAACGAGGAGTAGATCGGAACGTTCAGCGAGTCCTGGATTACCAGGTTGACGACGATCCCGTGCACGGTCGACCACGAGCCCTCCACAGAGCTCCCGGGCGGTGGGCGGAACTCGTAACCGATACCGGGCCGATTCGGCATGATCGTGAACGAGTAGGGATGAGAAACCGGGAAAAAGTAGAGGACAAAGAGAATTGCGACCAGCGCGCCGACGAGGCCGAAGGACGCGACGGTCTCGCGCGGGCTTAGGCGCCAACGGACGACGTGGACAGCCCGCGACCCAGACTCCATGGCCCTACGAGATCGAGTCTCTGGCCCTCCTTACAGTTTTGCGTTCTGCACAGCGCAGCGACCGCCCCCGAGGTGCCGTCGGGAGAATCTATCGTCGCCTCCCGATTTCGAACGTGCAAGTTTACGTGAGGGCGGCCTCCCCCCGACTGAAGAGAACGGTCTGCTCGGCCACTCTTCTTCCGTTTCTGTCGGGGCGACCCGCAGGGACGAGGGGCTCTATCGGCGAGCGACAGCGACCGTGTTCTCGTGGAGTGTCGGGAATGGGGGTGGTCAGGGGGAGTCGCCACGTTGGCGGGACCTGCGGATGGGGAAGGGTCGGTGGTCGAAGCCCGTGTCATCTCTCGTCAGAGGTCCGAGACTTCCGGTGTGGTCGAAGCGGTCGCGAAACGGGGATCCCGGCCTCGACCGCAGCGGCTTCGATCTCGGAATCGGTCACTTTGGGTTCGAGCGGATGCCGATCGTGGTAGGTTTCCAGTGCCGCCGCCGTCGAACCGGTCGTCTTCACGAGCTCGACAAGCTCGGCGTGCCGCCGCCGAAGAGACCGAGCGAGTGAGCCGTAGGCCGTTCCTGCAAGACTGTCATTGTCGACCGTCCGCCGTCCGGCGTCCGGGCTCGGCCGCGGCAGGTCACGGGTTCCTTCGCGCGGCCCGTTTTCGCTCACTGACTACCTTCGGATAACCGCGGGCAAGATGACCTTCGCGGTCCACGAAGGTTCGTCGAACCGCGCCGAAGCCTCCCTCCGCCTTCCCAAGAGCCTATGGGGAGTCCTGCGGTGGGCGATTCGAGTCACGAAATGGACCGCGAGAAGTACCTCCTGCGGCCGTTCGGCGAACGGGACTACGAGCCGAGGAGCCGCATCGGCGCGATGGTGAACCCGGAGTTCTCGTTCACTGCCCAGGAGGACGTGGAGTGGGAGGCGATCTTCCTGAAGCGACATCTTCTCAACGAAAAGTGGAGCGTCGAAGAGCGAAAGTCGGGCGAGGTGGTCGCGACCGCAGCGATCGCTCACTCACCGTTCAACTATCACCCGAACAAATTCTGGGCAGACGTGGTCGTGCACCCCGCTCATCGGGGCCGAGGGATCGGCCGCGCGTTGTCCGCGCTGGTCGAGTCCGAGGCCGCGGCGCACCATGCAGAGTGCCTCTGGACCGACGTCCGATGGGATGACCCTCGAAGCCTCGAGTTCTCGCGGAGACTCGGGTTCGTCGAACTCCGCCGTCTCTGGATGAGCATCCTTGACCTCGCTCAGCCCACTCCCCCGGAACCCGAGAACCGCTTGGCGAAGCTCGAAAAGGAGGGGATTCGGTTCACGACGCTCGCGAAGGAGGGATGGGAGCGGCCCGAGGTCCGCAAGGGTCTCTTCGAACTTCACGGCGAGACGGGTCGGGACGTCCCGCGAATGGGAGACTACACGCCGATCTCGTTCGAGCAGTTCGAGGGCGAGCTCGCTCGACCCTGGTTCTTGCCGGAAGCGTACTTCATCGCGTGCGTGGGCCCCCTCTACGTCGGAATGACGAACCTCGAGCGCAGCATGTCGGAGAAAGACGCGCTGAGAGTGGGGTTCACCGGTACGCGCGCGGCGTACCGGGGCAAGGGGATCGCCTCGGAACTGAAGCGCCGAGCGCTCGACTACGCCCGGGCGCACGGAGTGCGGTACCTGAAAACGGTGAACGACTCGCTCAACGCCCCGATGTGGGCGATCAACGAGCGGCAGGGGTTCCGCCGGACCGTCGAGTGGTCCGCCCAGGAGAAACGGTTTCCGAAAGGGACCGACGCCCCGGCACGTCCGGTCGGGAAGTGACCGTCCGAGGGCGGGCGCCAGCGCCGGACAAGTTTCGGCTCCGGGCGACCTTCGAAAACCCTTTTAACGGGAACCCACCTCGTCGAATTGAATGCCTCGCTCCGTGTCCTGGGAGTAGACCTCCCTTGATTCTCTCGGCCTGATTTATCTTCGGTCGGTCGTCATGGACGTCCTCGACGCGATTCGCACGTTCCGACCCTGCACGCAGTACAACTCGCGGCCGGTTCCGCCCGAGAAGCTGAAAGCGGTCCTCGCGGCGGCTCGTCTCGCGCCGAGCCATCACAACCTCCAACCGTGGCGCTTCGTCGTGGTGCAGGACGACGAGCGAAAGCGCCTCCTCGCCCAAGCCTCGAATCGAGGGAAGCTCATCGCCGAAGCCCCGGCGGTGATCGTGGCGTTCGCGGTCGAGGAAGACATCCCGGTGACGATCGGCGGCTACATCTCCGCGTATCCGCTCGATGTGGCGGTGGCAATATCCCACCTCCAGCTCGCCGCGACCGCGGAGGGTCTCGGCACCAACTGGATCATCGAATTCAACGACGAGAAGGTCCGCTCGGTCCTCCACGTCCCCGAGGGGATCCACCCGATCGCGGTCATCCCCATCGGCTATCCCGTCGAGGGGAACGGGTCGGCGAAACCGACGGGGGACGGAAGGAAGAGCCCGGACGAGATCATCGCGTACAACGACTATCCCTGGTAGTCGTGACCGAGGTAACCTTCGTCAGCACCAATCCCGGTAAGTTCCGGGAGATTCGCGAACTGCTCGCACCCTACGGCGTCCGTGCCCGGTGGAGACGACGCCGCCTGCCCGAGCCCCAGGCCGAGACGCTCGAAGAGGTCGTGGTCGCGAAGCTCTCGGCGGTGCGGGACATCTCGGGGACCGTCATCGTCGAGGACTCGGGCCTCTTCATTCCCGCACTGGAGGGGTTTCCCGGCGTCTATTCGGCCCATTTCCTGAAGACGTGGAAGTTCGGGCCGATCCTCGAGCTGCTCGAGCACCGGGACCGCCGCGCGTTCTTCCGGACCGTTGCCGGCGTGGCGAGAGGCCCCCGGCGCTCCCTCTTCCGAGGGGAGGTCTCCGGCTCGATCGCCCGCGCACCGGCGGGCGACCACGGATTTGGCTACGACCCGATCTTCATCCCGACCGGCTGGAGGCAGACCCTCGCCGAGGCCTCTCCCGAGGAGAAGAACTCGATCTCCCATCGTGCGCGCGCCTTCCAGAAGGTCGGTCGCGCGCTCGCACGGCGATCCCCCGGTCGCCCATGACCGACGGGAGACCCTCGATGGCCGCGCCCACCTTTGCGCCCGAACGGGGAACCACGCGATGATCGTGGACGAGGTCGGGGAGTCGCCGATCCTCTCCTTGATCGACCGGATCTTCCAGCTGAAGCAGCAGGGCGAAAAGGTCCTCGGCCTCCACATCGGAGAACCGGATTTCGACACACCCGCCGGCATCCGAGATGCGGCGTACCGGGCGATGAACGAAGGGTGGACCCACTACGTCTCGGCGCAAGGCCTCCCCGAGCTCCGCGCGGCGATCTCGGAGCGCCTCTCGTCGCGCCACCGGATCCCGGCGAGCCCGGACGATGTGGTCGTCCTTCCGGCGAAGTTTGCGATCTACGCCTCGCTGCTCGCGACCCTCTCCCCCGGGGACGAGGCGCTGCTGCCCGACCCGACCTACCTCTTCGAGCAGCCCGTGCGGCTCGCGGGAGGTCGGCCGGTCTATTTCCCGCTCCACCGAGATTTCTCGTTGAACCCCGAGGCGCTCGAGAAGGCGATCACCCCGCGCAGCCGGCTCCTCTTCCTCGTGACCCCGTCGAACCCCACGGGACGAGTGATGCGACGCGACGAGGTCCGGGTTGCCCTCGCGATCGCCCGGGATCACGGTCTAACCGTGCTGAGTGACGAGACCTACGAATCCCTCATCTACGAAGGCACCCACGTCTCGCCCGCGAGCGTCGCCGAGCCGGACGTCCCGGTCGTCACGATCGGAAGCTTCTCCAAGGTCTACTCGATGACCGGTTGGCGGGCCGGATTCGCCTGCGCCCCGCCGTCCGTCCGGACCCGTCTCGTCAAGGTGATGGAACACACGCTCACGTGCATCCCTCCGTTCATCCAACGTGCCTGTCTCTGGGCCCTCGAGAACGCGGGGGCGGAGGAGAAACGGTTCCGCGAGCTCTTCCGCGAGAGGAGGGACAACCTGCTCGCGCGGCTCGATGACCTGCCGGGGATCTCGTACGCTCGCCCCGAGGGAGCATTCTACGTCTTCCCGACCTACGACCTCCCGATGACGTCGGTGGAGTTCACCCATCGGCTCCTCGACGAAGAGCACCTGGCCCTCGTGCCCGGAGTCTCCTTCGGACCGTCCGGGGAAAAGCACGTCCGGATCTCCTACTCGAGCTCGGTCGACGTGCTCGACGACGGAATGCGCCACTTAGGGGACTTCCTGGAGCGTCACGGCGCCGGACGTGGAAGCCGGTAACCCTCCTCCCTCTCGGCTTTAGTACTGCGATCCGATGGACGAGTCGTGGCCGTTCTGCCCAGGGTCGACGACCTGATCGCTCGAACCCGGCCGTGGGGAGGGTGACCGTGCCGATCTCATCGGGACTCTCCGGCTCTCGGGTGCTCGTCACCGCCTCGAGCCAAGGGATCGGGTTCGGTGCGGCGCGCGCCTTCCTCGCAGAAGGTGCGAGGGTCGTCGTGAACTCCTCGAATGCGGAACGGCTGGCTCGCGCGACCCGGGAGCTCGCCGGCGCGGGAGAAGTTCACGGCGTGGTCGCGGACCTGCGCGAGCGCGCGGACCTCGACCGTTTGCTCCGCGAGACGGTCGGGCATCTCGGAGGGCTCGACACTCTCGTCTACGTGACCGGTTCGCCCCGGCCCGGGATCTACATGGACCAATCGTTCGAAGACTGGTCCGCGGCATCCAACCTCCACGTCGTCAGCCCCGCGTATCTCGCGCGCCGGGCCGCCGAAGCGATGCTCGCGGGGCCTGGGGGAGGGCGGATGGTCTTCCTCACCTCGTTCGCGATCCGCGAACCGATCCCCAACATCGCCACGTCGAGCGTCTGTCGGATCGCGGTCGCCGGACTCGTTCGAACGCTCGCCCGGGAGCTCGGTCCCAAGGGAATCCGGGTCAACGGCATCCTTCCCGGGTACATCGCCACAGGACGGGTGGACGAGGTGCTGGCCGACGCCGCCCGCCGCCACGGGACGACGATCGATGCGGAGCGGGCGGCGCTCGCGCGGGAGATCCCCCTCGGCCGTGTCGGCACGACCGAGGAGCTCGCGCGGACGATCGTCTTTCTTGGGAGTGAGATGTCGAGCTACGTGAGCGGGGCGCTGCTCCCCGTCGACGGAGCCCTTCTCCGGTCGGTCGGGTGACCGACCCGTTTCCCCTACCTCCGTCGGACCGAAGCTCGCCGGCGGCCCCGAGTACGGACCCACTTCGAGAACAAAAGAAACCGTAGGGCCCCCGAGGTCTGCCTCGGAGGCCCGGAAAAGGTTCGAGCGGGGTCGGGAGAGGGACTCTAGTCCTCGCCGAAGTCGCCGCCGCCCATCCCGCCCATGCCGCCCATGCCACCCATGCCGCCGCCAGGGCCTCCCGGGCCTCCGGACGGGGGCGGGCTCGACTTGGATGCGATGACGTCGTCGATCCGCAAGATCATGACCGCGGCGTCGGTCGCGCTCTCGATCGCCTGGCGACCGACGCGGATCGGCTCGATGACGTGGAGCTCGCCCATGTCGACGGTCTTGCCCGTCGTGAGGTTGACGCCGGCCCGCTGCTGCCCGCCCTTGTGGGCTTTGCGCAGCTCGATCAGCATGTCGATCGGGTCGAGTCCTGCGTTCTCCGCGAGCGTCCGCGGGATCGTCTCGAGCGCTTCCGCGAAGCTCTCGAACGCGATCTGCTCTCGTCCGCCGACCTTCGCCGCGTGGTCGCGGAGGCGCATCGCGAGCTCTTCCGCGGTCGCGCCGCCGCCGAAGACGTACCGTCCGTCCTCCACCGCGACCGCGACCACGTTGAGCGCGTCGTCGAGCGACCGCTCGATCTCATCGATCACGTGCTCGGTGCCGCCGCGGATGAGGATGGAGACGGCTTTTGCCTTCTTCGCGCCGGTGACGAACGTGAGCGAATCCTCGCCGATCTTCCGCTCCTCGACCATCCCCGCGTGACCGACGTCCTCGGGGGTGAGCTCGCTGACCTTCGAGACGATGTTCGCCCCGGTCGCCTTCGCGAGCTTCTCCATGTCGGACTTCTTCACGCGCCGGACGGCGTAGATGCCCTCCTTCGCGAGGAAGTGCTGGGCGAGGTCGTCGATCCCCTTCTGGCAGAGCACGACGTTCGCACCGGACTTCTTCACCTGCTCCACCATCCGGCGGAGCATGTTCTCCTCCTCCTGGAGGAACGCGTTGAGCTGAGACGGGTCGTTGATCTCGATCTTCGCGTCGATCTCGGTCTTCTTGATCTCGAGCGCGGCGTCGAGGAGCGCGATCTTGGGGTTCTCGACCCGGGTCGGCATCCCCGAGTGGACCTTCTCCTTGTCGACGATGACGCCCTCGATCAGCTGGGTGTCCGACATCGAACCGCCCTGCTTCTTGATGAGCTGGATGTTGTCGAGGTCGACGTCATAGCCGCCCGTGCCCTTCGGTTGCGCGACGGCGGTGACCGCCTTCACGGCGATCTCGCCCATGTGGTCGCGGTCGAAGGAAACGGACTTCGACGCCATGGAGGTCACCGCGATGCGGGTGAGCAGCTGGTGGTCGCCGATCGCCACCGGCTGGCTGACCTCTTGGAGGACCTCGAGCGCCTTCTGCGACGCGAGGCGGAACCCCTGAGAGATGATCGTCGGGTGAATGTTCTGCTCGATGAGACCCTCGGCGCGCTTCAAAAGCTCGCCGGCGAGGACCACCGCGGTGGTCGTGCCGTCGCCCGCTTCCTGGTCCTGGGTCTTCGCGACCTCGACCAGCATCTTCGCGGCCGGGTGCTCGACGTCCATCTCCTTGAGGATCGTGACCCCGTCGTTCGTCACGACGACGTCGCCCATGGAGTCGACCAGCATCTTGTCGAGTCCGCGCGGTCCCAACGTGGAGCGCACGGCGTCGGCGATCGCCTTCGCCGCCGCGATGTTGTTCGCCAGCGCGCCCTTGCCCTTCTCGCGCTTCGTTCCTTCCCTTAGCACCAGGATCGGTGTCTGTCCGGTCAGCAT
>Ga0187784_10000918_pt1 | contig 22705 bp, 24 predicted proteins | sample 1015_SJ02_MP15_2_FD_132964 | JGI IMG/M metagenome (GOLD analysis project Ga0187784, IMG submission 132964) | Tropical peat soil microbial communities from peatlands in Department of Meta, Colombia - 1015_SJ02_MP15_20_MG | ecosystem: Environmental > Terrestrial > Soil > Wetlands > Peat | place... | reverse complement strand
GTTACGCTCTCGCGGGGATGTTCGCGGTGTTCTCGGTTTGGGCGGCTTTTGGATTTGGCCCTCCCGCGGGGCCGCTTCCCAAAACGCTCAACGTGATCGCGAAAATGCTGTGTTTCGTCACCGTGATCATGCTCTTCGTACGGCAGGGACGCACGGGACTCGCCGATCCGCGCGCGTCGTCTTGAGCCCATGATCAAGTGGCAATGCGGGCTCGTACAAACGGACGTCACTTCTCCTGCCGGTTCTCGACCGTCGCGGACCTTGTGGACTTTGCGCCATGCCCGTCTCTGCACACGACCTTTGCCGACATCGCGATTGACGTCGCGCGTGTCCCGCCTGGAGTAGCGCGGACGTGGCCGGTGCCCGGAGCCGATCATCCAGTCGGCATCACGCTGCGATCACGATCTTCCCGAACTGCCGATTAGACTCGAGATAGCGGGGCGCTTCGACAATTTCATCCAGGGTGAAGACCTTGGCGATCACCGGCCGGAGTGCAACGGCTGGACCTCGATGTTCTCGATCTTCAGGACCTCAGGGTCGCCCTTCCCGTGGAGACGCACGACGCGTGGCATTACAGCCGACCTCCTTGGCGGCGGGTGAGCTCGGCCGCCTGCTGGAAGGACGGGCAGAACCAGGACTCGTCGTGGGCGCTCATCGCCTGCCGCCGGCCGCCGCTTCCTCGCGAATCCGCCGGAGCCACGGAACGAGTTCAGCGAGGAACGCTGGGTCGATCGCGTGCGGGAGGGGTGACTCACGGAAGTGGATGTCGGCGCCAGCCCCCTCCAGAAGGTCGCGCGCCCGCCGGGCGAAGTCGATCGGGATCACCGGATCGTAGGTGCCATGCCCGATTGCGACCGGGGGAAGCGGCCGGCCAAGGTCGAGCTCGAACCCCTCGACGATAGGGATGAAACCGCTGAGGGCGACGAGGGCCGCAGGACGCGGCCGGCTGGCGCCGAGCCCGAGCGCGTAGCTCATGACCGCGCCTTGCGAAAAGCCGCCGAGGACGGTGCACTCCGGCGGAATCCCCACATCCTTGGCCAGCGCGTCGAGCCACGCGCCGACACGGTGATACGTGGCGTGAAACGTCTCCGGGTCGGGGTACCCGACCCGGCGCACGGCATACCAGTGTGCGCCGCCCGGCGGAAACGTGAGCGGACCCCGCGGGGTCACCCCGAGCAGACGCCGCTCCGGATCGAGGACGTCGAGGAGCGGATAGAGATCGGCCTCATCGGCGCCGCGTCCGTGGAAGAGCACAAGGAGCCCTTCGGGCGCGGACGTCGCCGGCCGAATCCGATGCTTAAGCTGGTCGGATGCAGACATGCTCATATCACCAGCGCCTCCCAGTCGACTGCGCCCGCGTCTCTTCCTTCACGCGGGGTGACCGCCGCGTGCTCGGAAGCGGCGTCAGGATTTGCTCCAGCTCCGCGCGCCGGGGCTCGAACTTCGGCGGCAGCGAGAGTGTTTCACCGAGATGCTCGGCGGGCTCGTCGGTCGCGAAGCCCGGGCCGATCGTCGCAATCTCGAACAGGACGCCGCTCGGTTCGCGGAAGTAGATCGAGCGGAAGTAGAAGCGGTCGATGATCGGTGTCGGGCGACCTCCACCTCGGATCACTCGCTCCCGCCAGGAGGGGTGATCGTCCATTGACGATGCCCATGCGACGTGGTGCACGGTGCCGGCGCCGCTCGCACCCCGCGACGCAGTCTGATCGTAGGCGTAGAAGGAGCCACGCTGCTCCCCCCGGACCTCAAAGCGCTGATCGTCCACGGGGAGGAAGCCGAGCGTCTGCTCCAGGAAGCGCTGGCTCCGCTCCGGACCAGCGCTGTAGGCGCGAACGCCGTCAAAACCCTGAAGCGCCAGCCCGGCGGGGATCTCCGGATGTTCGGCGACGAGCGGCGCATCAGGGGCGGTGACGACACGAAGCTCGAGCCCGAGCCCCTCGGGATCTTCGAAGCCCAGGCTCTCTCCTGCGCGCGCGATCGCGACTCCGTTACGGCGCAGCCGTTCCTCCCAGAAGCCGAGCGCCTCGGGTGAGGCGACGCGCCAGACGATCCGGTGGACCATTCCTGCGCCGGCCTGCCCGCGCTGGAGACCCGGGTACTCGAAAAAGGTGAGGTCGGCGCCGGGGCTGCCGTGTTCGTCCGCGTAGAAGAGGTGGTAGACGGCCGGATCATCCTGGTTGACCGTTTTCTTGACCAACCGCAGGCCGAGTACCCGTGTGTAGAAATCCACGTTCCTCGGCGCGTCGGCTGTGATCGCGGTAATATGGTGAATCCCGTTGAGCCTCATCGCGCACCTCGCAATGGGTTCGATTTCATAATCGACTACGTTTCTGTAATCACCATGATTCCTCCCGAGAGATGATGCAGGCTTCCCCAAGACGACCGGAACGGGTCTGGGGACTGGTGCCGGGGCGTCCTGTACACTCCGATAAAGCCGGTCTCCGGCGGTTTCGGGTGCCGGCGCCTGAGTGGAGGGCGACTGATGAGGGTCGCGAGCGTCTGGACCGAGACTTCGCGCCCGCCCGGACACCGTGGGAGTGGACACCTTGTTGGAAGAGGTGGGCGGGCATGGAGCCGCAATCTCGAAATATACTCTCTCTGCCTGATATCGAATAGCTTGCCCTCTTCTACTCAATGAGGCGCTGACATTGAAGAAGGGCTGTTCCCATCAAGACCCTGTTTAGGATCCTAGAGCCAGAGATCTGCGTTGCCCCCGTACCATTCTCAACGGTCCGGGATCATCCATCCGTGATCCTGCCTCAAGGGCGCCTCCCAAAGGCGAACCTGGGCCTTGGTTCTAGAGCTGGGTACCTGCCGAGGGGAGGATGAACGCGCGGCCGAGATCCCGACTCCACGGGTGCACCCGCATCGAACAAGCGGGTGGTAGCGGTGTCCGTGACCGTGGGCACGTTCATGGGTGGGGTCGGTGTAACTTTTCGACGGCGGTCTTGGAGCAGTGCCCGCAGTCCCTGCTCGTGTCACGATTGCCTGCACCCGTGTGGCCTGACCTGGGCACATCCCCATCGCGTCGTGCGCCCTTCCCGGGACCGAGTTCAGTCTCCGTTGGCTCGCGGACGCGCAGATGCCGCTTTTCGGTCCGCGCCCCGATGCCAACCGTCCCTCGGGGAGGCGCGGGTGACGGCGCGCGGGTGACGAGCGCGTCGATCGCACGGTTGAGGCCGCGCGTGCTCCCACAGCACGCTCGAGCGCGCCGGCCTGCGTCTCGGCAACGCAGCTTGCGCGAGCGTGAGCGCTTGCACGCCGTGTGTCCGCTGCGGTACCGTGGGCGCCGTTCGTTGCGGATCAACCCGCCGCAAATGCTGCCGACGCGCAAGTTACCACGGGCGGTACGCTGAATCGGGTGCGGACCTGATGGAGCCCGGCGTGAAGCGGGCGCATGATAGGCGTGACATGAGGCTTCATCCACGGCACGTCCGGTTGCGACTCGGCCGCGGCCGGCGTGGAGGGCATGACCGGCTCGCAAGGGCCTCGACGGGGACGCATTCGCCTGCAACGGGAAGACGCGCATGACCATGGTTAACCTGTTTCAAATCGCTTGGGAGTCGCTGCGTCGGAACGCCACGCGATCCTTGCTCACGATGCTCGGGATCATCATCGGCGTAGGTGCGGTGATCACGTCGATGGCCATTGGCGCGGGAGCCCAAGCGCTGGTGTTGGCTCAGATCGAGAGCCTCGGGGCCAACCTGGTCGTCGTGATTCCCGGTGCCATCACCAGTGGCGGGGTGAGTCTCGGCACCGGTAGCCAGACGACCCTGACTCTCCCCGATGTGACTGCCGTCGCCCAGACGGTGCCCGATATCGCGGGAGCCGTGCCGTTCTCACAAACCAGCGCCCAGGTGGTAGCGGGCAATGCCAACTGGTACACGGCCATTGGGGGCAGTACGCCAGCGTTTACGGTCGTTCGGAACTGGTCCGTTGCGACTGGACGGTTCTTCACGCAGGCCGAGGTGGATCACGTCTCAAAAGTCGCGGTCCTCGGGGACACGGTGGCGCAGAACTTGTTCCCGGAGGGCGGCGCGGTCGGATCCACCGTCATTGTCCGCAGCGTGCCGTTTCGCGTGATTGGTACCCTTGTGGCGAAGGGCCAATCCGGGTTCGGTCGGGACCAGGACGACACGGTGATCATTCCCATCACCACACTCCTGGATCGCCTGACGGGACAAACCTGGGTGAATGCGATCTTCATTTCCGCGGCGGAGGCTGAGGCGGTGCCCGGGGTGGTCGACGCGACCGAGCGTCTTCTGCGTCTGCGGCATCATTTGACGGTGGCGGAACCCGACGATTTCTCAGTCCGCAATATCGCCGATATTCAGCAAGTCCGGCTGGCCACCTCCCAAACGCAGGCATTGCTCCTCGCCGGGGTCGCGGTGGTCTCGCTCATTGTCGGCGGGATCGGCATCATGAATATCATGTTGGTCTCGGTGACCGAACGGACTCGGGAGATCGGGCTCCGGATGGCCGTGGGCGCGCGGGGGCGTGACATCCTGTTGCAGTTCGTGATCGAGGCCCTCACCTTAGCCTGTGTCGGCGGTCTGATAGGTGTCGTCATGGGAGTCGCCACTGCCGTGGGAACGGCCGCGCTGGGACACTGGCCCATCATCATTTCGCCACTCTCAGTGGTGCTGGGTTTTCTGTCGTCGTTGGTGATCGGCGTCGCGTTCGGATTCTATCCGGCCCAGCGAGCAGCCGCTCTGGATCCCATCACGGCGCTGCGATACGAATAGCGCGATCGACCACGGGTGTGGGTGCCAGGCCCTGGGGAAGATGCGTCGCAGGATTCGGAGGGGCGATCCCCCGGTGCGCGCCAAGGATCCGGTGCACGGGGGTCCCTGCTCGGAAGCCGGGAATGCTCGGGACGCCCATGAGAGGGAGCGAAGTGGCATGAAGGAGCTCAAAGGCGTGGCGGCGTCCGGTGGTATCGGGATCGGTCCGGCGCTTCGGTTCACGCGGAGCCGGCAGGAACGCCCTGAGGTCATTGCGCCTGAGGCCGTGGCTGAGGAGACGGCGCGCTTGGAGGCGGCGATCGGTCGCGCCAAAGAGGCGCTGGCAGAGACGGTGAAGCGATTGTCCCCGGCGGTGGCTCCTCAGGAGCGTCAACTATTTGACGCCCAAGCGCTCATGCTCGACGATCGCGAACTCGTCGACCGGGCGAAACGAGGCATTCGGGAGCATCGATGGACCGCGGAACACGCCATCACAGAAGCGGGAGCGGCGAGTGCGGCGCAGATCGAAGCGCTTTCCGACGAGTATTTGCGTGCCCGGGCGGCGGACGTACGAGATGTCGTGACGCAGGTGCGGTCCGCGCTTGAGGGTGACGCGGCGCACCCTCTCGCCCATCTTCAGCGGCCGTCCGTGATCGTTGCGGACGAACTCCTGCCCTCGGACACGGCCGCGGTGGACCGCTCCAAGGTACTCGCGTTCGTCACTGAGGTCGGGAGCGCCACCGCGCATGCGGCCATCTTGGCGCGGTCGTTGAGCATTCCTGCGGTGGTCGGCGTCGCCGGTGCCACGGCCGCGGTTGGCGATGGGGACACGCTGATCGTCGACGGCACGCACGGCGTTGTGATCGCAGATCCCGACGCGGCGACCATCGAGGAATGGCGGCGGCGGCACGTGACCGAGGAGGAGCGCAAGGCGCACCTCGAGGCGCTTCGGGCGCTCCCGGCGGAGACGACGGACGGACACTGGCTTGAGCTCGCGATGAACATTGGAACGCTCCAGGACATTCGCGACGGCCTTCGGTACGGTGCGGAAGGCATCGGGCTGTTCCGAACCGAGTTCTTGTTTCTGAACCGGGAAGGGCCGCCCACGGAAGATGAGCAATACGAGGTGTATGCGCACGCAGGTGAGGCCATGGCGACGCACACGGTCATCATTCGGACGTTGGACATCGGCGGCGACAAGCCGTTGCCCTGGCTCTCCGTGCCGCCAGAGAATAACCCGTTTCTGGGGCTTCGCGGACTCCGGCTCTCACTGCGGCACGAGGACGTCTTTCTGACGCAGCTTCGGGCGTTGCTGCGCGCCGCGGCGCGTGGGAAGATCTGGATCATGTTGCCGATGGTGGCGGACGTGGGTGAAGTCCGCGAAGCGCGCCGCCAGCTGGCGAAGGCCGAAGCCCAGTTGGCCGCGCGAGGGACGGCCTCCGGTCGAGCGCCCCTTGGGATCATGATCGAGATCCCGTCTGCGGCGGTCCTTGGGGACACCTTGTTCACGGAGATCGACTTCTTCAGCGTCGGGACGAATGATTTGCTGCAGTACACGTTGGCCGCGGACCGCACCAACGCCCGGGTTGCCGACATGGCTGACGCGCTGCACCCGGGAGTGTTGCGGCTGATTTCCATGGTCACACGTTCTCCGCGGCGCGGCGAGAAGTGGGTCGGGGTGTGTGGCGAACTCGCGGGCGACCCGGCCGCTGCGCCGTTGCTGATGGGCTTGGGCGTCAATGAGCTCAGTATGACCGCGTCGTTGCTGCTGGACGTCAAGCGCGCGGTTCGGGCGGTCTCGTTCAAGGATGCGCAAGCGCTTGCGACACGAGCGCTCGAATGTGGCACTGCGGCCGAGGTGCGTGCGTTGGTCGCGCCGGCTGCAAACACTCACCCGCTAAGAGCGGTAGGGAGAGAAGCAAGGCACTGAAGGCAATAGCAGCATCAACGAAACCGTCGCAATAACTCGTCTCTCCAGCACTCGTCGATATTGACCCCGCCGGATCGAACGGCGGGGTCTTTTCTTTCCCCGGTAAGAAGCGCAAGAGGATCATCCGGCTCGGCGGCTTCTTCCTGCGTGGCCGGCCCGGCACGAAGCCCCCAAAGGGGCGGGGTATTCATCGCCGGCAGATGGACAGAGCCGGGACAGGAATCCGCCCCATGGTTGGCGAACCTGCTTAATGCAATAACTTTATCAAGTTTCAAAATAAAGTTGCGACGAATGGCATGAGGTCTAAGGGTACGAACGCGGCTACCATTCTCCGGCTCATGCAGGAGTACGGTCCCATCTCCCGCGCGCGGTTGGCGAGACAGATCGGCACCAGTCCAACCACGATTGGATCCGTGGTTGGTAAGCTCCTGAAACGAGCGTATGTGATCGAAGGTCCCTCAGGGTCTTCCAACGGGGGCCGGCCGCCAGTGCTCCTCGAGTTGAACCGTAACCGCTTCGTCATGGGCGTTGAAGTGAGCGCGACCGACATCAGCGTGATCGTCGCAAGTCTTTCGGGAACCAAAGTGGCTCACACCAGCGTCCCCACGCACGGCGCAAAAGGGTACCGGTTGATCGAACATCTCTTGGAGGTCCTTGCCCGGGCGCGTGACCTGACTCAAGCTTCGGCGTTGACGGGTATTGGTGTCGCGACCCCCGGGTTGGTGGACGATGAGGCGGGCATTGTGAGATCCGCCGACGCCATCGAGTGGAGCGATGTGCCGCTTCGAGCCATCGTGGAAGAGCGCTTCAGGTTGCCAACGCACGTCGAGAATAACGCGAACGCCGCCGTGGTCGGCGAGGGTCGCTACGGAGCGGCGCGAGGAGCCCGGAACCTGCTGTATGTCAATCTGGGGGTCGGCGTAGGCGCGGGACTTGTTATTGACGGAAGCCTGTATCGCGGGTCCTCGAAGATGGCGGGCGAACTCGGGCATCTCGTCGTCGACCCGGACGGCCCCAGGTGCCATTGCGGCCGGTACGGATGCCTTGAAGCTCTCGTCGGGACCGATGCGCTCACGGCGCGGGCTCGTGACTCCGCGGTGGCGGCCGGCGGACCGTCCGGAGAGCCCGTCGATCTCGATACGATCGCGCGCGCTCTGGCCGCAGGCGATTCCGGAGCCGTCGCGCTCTGCGAGAACGCGGGCGTATGGATCGGTACAGCCCTGGCCGGAGTGATCAACTTGATGAACCCTGAACTCATCATACTTGGCGGTCCCACGACGCGACTCGGCCCCCGCCTGCTCGATGCCGTACGGCAGACTCTTGAGAGGCGCACCCTGGCGCTTCCCCTGGCCGGGGTCAAGATCGTGGCACCGGCGCTCAGGAGCGATAGCGCCGCGATGGGAGCCGCGGTCCTGGCGTTGGATAGCGCATGGATGGCGGAGGAGCAAACGTGAGTCACGCGCCGACACGGGATCCGGCAGACGGCGGATGCCGGTGGTTCGCTCTCGTGAATTCAGTGGTGCTGGCAGAGGACGACGCCGTGAGGCCGCGACGCGACGTTCCCTCGGGCGCGATGGGGATCGCGCAGGGACGTGGCGCGAGTGAGGCTGCAGCCGCGTCGACCCTGTGGCTCGCGCAGAGGGTATCGACGAACGCGGCTGTCTCCGCCTCGACGTTCGTTCTTGAGGACGATCTGCGCGCTAGGACTCCTCGAACAGGAGGTGACCTTATCCGGAGGCCCCGGCGGCACGTCTGGCCCGCCGTAGCGCGAGGAGTGGGCATGGTGAGCTGCGATGGCTCTTGACAGTGCGGTAGATCGCAGAAGGGGGGCTCATGAGAAGAAGGACGCTGCTCCAGGCTGGTCTTACGGGCTCTAGAGTGGTCTTACGGGATTCTCACGCTGGCGCTCGGCCGCGCTTCGTGCGGGACCCTTGCGATATCGGTGACACTGCGGCACAAGAAGCAACGACCTGTCGCGTGAAGGCGATCCGGCCATTGTGCGTTACCGTCAATTTGTATTTGTCGTCGGGGTGTTGAGTGTCTTGCTTACCTTTTTGGGGGAGGGAGCGAAATGATGAAACGCCGGGCGTTTCTGAAGACAGGCCTTGTCCTTCCTTTCGCAATGGCGCTGGGCCGGACGAGTGATGCGGCGCAACCGCCCCTGCCGATGGTCCTGTGGCACAGTGAGGCGCGACCGAATCGCATCAAGGCGATCCAAGATCTATGCGAGGCGTTCAACCGGAGCCAAACCCTGATCCATATTACCCCGGAAAATCAGGATTACGGCAACATATACATGAAAATCACTGCGGCCATCCAGGCGGGGCGCCCGCCGGACATGTTGTTCACGACTCCCGACATCACCATGCTCGTCCAGTCGGCCGGTGGGACGATCCAAAGCGTCAGCGCGGAAGTGGCCAAGCTCAGCCAGATGTACAGGATCGACCCCTCGACGCTCCGGCCGTTCACGTGGGATGGCAAGTACTGGTCGGTGCCGCTGTACAACATGGCGGAGGTGCTTTGGTACCGGACTGACCTGTTCCAGAAGGCCGGGCTGGACCCGTCCAAGCCGCCGAGGACCTGGTCGGCACTGATGAGCACCGCGCAGACCTTGGTGTCGAAGAGCGTGGTCAGATTCCCCATGGGGGTCGCCGGTGATTGGGCGCTCGCGACGATGCAACAGGTCTACCCGCTCATGTGCACGACGAAGGCCGAGGACCTCTTCGATTCGAAGGGCAATGTCGTCTTTGACAATCCGAACACCGTGCGCGCGTATGACATGTACATGAAGCTGTTCAGGATGTCGCCGCCCGGCTCCGAGACGTGGCAATGGGACCAACCGCTGAACGCGTTGATCGCCGGCGAAATCGCCATGGTGATCGAAAAGGGTCAATACATCGAGCAGTGGGATCTCCGAACGAATCAGGCGCCGGAGTTGCTGGGCGCGGGGCCGGTGCCGATTCCCGACAGCGGCGGGCAACACGCGACCGCGACGTGGGACAACGGGGTCCTGCTTCTGAATGCCAGTCCGCAGGGCCGCATCGGTTTCGATGCGTTCCTGGACTACTTGTACAAGCCGGAAACCATGGCGATGCTGCTCGGCGTGGGACCGGGCTTGTTCCTGCCGGTCACGCAAGAATCGGCGAGGGCGAAGGGCCTTCACGACAACTCCACGATCAACCGGCACTTCGCCGCGTACAGTGTGGAGATCCAGGAGTCGCGATTCGGACGGCAGCTCGGGTTTACCAAGCAGCCGTACAATAAGAACATCGGACGCATCACCGGACAAAACCTCCTGGCCTGGGTGGCCCAGCAAATGATCCATCAAGGGCTCTCCCCCGAGGCCGCCGTGAAGGCGGGGCAGCAAAAGATCCTTGAAACCCTCACCTAGCAGACTGGAGCACCGAGCGATTCCCTCCCGGGGGGAACCGACCCCCGGGAGGGCGGTGCATGTGCTGCCGCAGTTTTCTCTCCACCGCGTGGCGCAGACACTGCAGAAGGATCCGTACTTCGGATATCTCCTCGTGCTCCCGCTCGTCGTCTGGACGCTGCTGACGATCGTGTATCCATTCCTGGACGCGCTGCGGCTGAGCGTGTTCAACGTTGGCTATGTGGGGACCGCCGGCAGGTTCGTGGGACTGGCAAACTACAGCAAGGTGCTGACCTCGTGGGAGTTCTGGCATACGACCGAGGTCACCGTGTGGTGGACGGTTCTGAACGTGGGACTGCAGGTCGTGGGGGGCCTGGTCGCGGCACTCGTCCTGAACCAGGAATTTTGGGGCCATGAATTCGCGAGGACCTGGATCATCCTGCCCTGGCTCTTCCCGTCGATCGTACTCGCCACCATCGCCAAGTGGATGCTCGATCCGACCCTGGGGGTCGTGAACTACCTCCTCCTGCACGCCGGCGTGGTCAAGGCTCCCATCTCATTTCTGGGCACGCCTGGGTGGGCCTTTCTGAGCGCCACCATCGTCAATGCGTGGCACTGGTTTCCCCTCTTCGCCCTCATGATTCTCGCGGCGCTCCAGACCATTCCCAAGGAAGTCAGCGACGCGGCGGAGGTCGATGGCGCGAACTACTGGGGCCGCCTGTGGTACGTGGAACTCCCCTGCATCGCCCAGGTGCTGTACGTCATCATCTTCATCTCCTCGTTGTGGGCGGCGAACATCTTCGACGTCATCTGGCTGCTGACCCGCGGCGGCCCGGGGGACGCCACAAACACGTTCCCCATCCTCATTTACTACAAGGGCTTCCAGGAATTCCGGATCAGTGAAGCGGCCGCCATCTCGATTCCGCTGTTCGTGCTCTTGCTCCTGTACGGCGTCTGGTACATGCGGCGCTATATGCAGCAGGAGATTGAGGAGCCGGCCGCATGACCGCCGTCAAGGTCACCGCCCGGTATCTGTCAGTCTTCGCGGTCCTGGCCGTCGTGCTGCTTCCCGCGTACTGGGTGGTGGTCAACTCGGTCAAGACGCTCCCGGAGCTCGTCAGTCCTACCCCCACGTTCTGGCCGCACACGTTCACGTGGAGCAACTACGTGAACCTGTTCAATCAGATCCCGTTCGTGACGTACTTCCGGAACAGCATCTATGTCGCGTTCGCCGTCACGGCGATCACGCTGGCCCTCTCCGGGCTCGCCGCCTACAGCCTCTACCGCTGCCGGTACCGAGGGCGGGACCTGCTGTTCAAAGTGTTCATGTCCAGCTACATCTTCCCTCGGGTGCTGCTGCTGATTCCCTTGTATGTCGTGTTCACGCGCCTGAGGATCATCGACACGCTGACCGCGCTGGTCATCGTGTACGTCACCACGATCGCCCCGTTCAGCATCTGGATGCTTCACGCGTTCTTCACCGAGGTCCCCTTGGAACTCGAAGACGCCGCGATGGTGGACGGGGCGAGCCGGTTTCAGGTGCTCCTCCGGATCTTCCTGCCGCTCAGCGCAACCGGCCTGGCGGCGCTCGGCCTCTACGCGTTCTTGATGTCCTGGACGGAATACTTCTTCGCGCTGACCTTTATCATCAGCGATCCCCACAAGACGCTGCCGCTCGGTATGGCGCAATTCCTCCAAGAGTACAGCATCGACTGGGGCCTGCTCATGTCGAGTTCGGTCATCATCGCCATTCCGCCGATCATCTTGTTTGCGATCGCGGGGCGGTGGTTTATCAAGGGCCTCACCGCCGGGGCCATCAAGTAGAACTGTACCGTTGGCAAAGGAGTGTGCTGGTGATGAGTACCCCGCTGGAGCAGTTTCACCGTACCGTGGAGAGTCTGCTCAAGGCTGTTGTGGAGGACACGGGTCCGGCCATCAGGCGCGTGGCGAAGGTCCTCGCCGAGGTCATCGCCAAGGACCATCTTCTTTACGTGTTTGGCACCGGGGGACACTCCACGATCGCGGCTGAGGAAATGAGTTGGCGAGCGGGCGGGCTCGCGGCAGTATCCCCCATCTTCGACCCTGGAGTCTCCCTCGCATTCGGCGCGCGCCGGTCGAGTGCCATCGAACGCACTCCCCGCTACGCCCAGGCCGTCCTCGGTCCATATCCGATGACCCGAGACGACGTCCTCATCATTGCCAACGCCTACGGCATCAACGCCTGCACGATCGACGCGGCGCTGTGGGCGCGAGAGCGGGGGATCACGACGGTCGGAGTCACGTCCCCGGATTTCTCGAGAAGAGTGCCTGCCGACCACCCGGCACGACACCCGAGCGGCAAGAGCCTGTTCGAAGTAGTGGATCACGTGCTGGACACCAAGATGCCGGAGCGTGACGCCGTGGTCCAGTTCCCTGGGTTCCGGCCCTGGGTCGCCCCCGTGTCCACGATCCTCAACGCGTTTGTGATTCAGTCGCTCGTGGCCGAGATCGCAGATGCCCTGCTCAAATCGGGGACGCCGCCGCCGATCTGGACCAGCGGGAATATCCCGGGGGGCGACGAGGCCAACCAGAGCCTGATTGAACGTTACGCGGGACGCATCCGGTGGCTATGACGTCCGAGCGACCGAGTGTGTGTCGGGCACGCCAGGGCAGCCCAAGGGAAGAGTAGCCATGGGCCTAACCGTCACAGGTCACAACATCTTCGGAGAACCGGTCACCGTGACCGTCTCCGGCACAGTCATTCACAGTGTGCGCTCCCCGGAGCCAACAGAGACGGTGCCGCGTGATCTCTGGGTACTCCCGGGCCTTGTTGACCTTCAAGTAAATGGATTTGCGGGGCACGACCTCAATGGCGAGGGCGTTACTCCCGACACGGTCAAAGAAGTGGTCCGTGCGCTGTGGCCCCATGGGGTAACCCGATTCTGTCCCACCGTATGTACAGCCAGTCACGAGCAGATGATCACGGCCCTCCGCGCTGTCGCTTGCGCGTGCGACGAGATCGAATGGGTCGACCGGGCGGTTGTGGGGATTCATGTTGAGGGGCCCTACATCTCGCCGGAGGACGGTCCGAGGGGAGCGCACTCCAAGGACTACGTCCGTGACCCCGATTGGGCAGAGGTCCAGGCTTTCCAAGACGCGGCTGGCGGACGGATCCGCCTGTTCACGCTGGCGCCGGAGTGCCCGGGGGCGCTCGATCTTATCGAACGCCTTTCGCGGTCCGGTATCGTCCCGGCGATTGGCCACACCAATGCGACCCGGGACGATATCTTGGCCGCGGTCAGGGCAGGGGCGCGACTGTCCACCCATCTGGGCAACGGGGCTCATGCGATGCTGCCGAGGCATCCCAATTATATCTGGGAGCAGCTGGCGGCGGACGCGCTTTGGGCCACCCTGATTGTCGATGGTCATCATCTTCCACCCTCCGTCGTGAAGGTGTTCGTCCGGGCGAAGGGCATCCACCGCTGCGTGCTCGTGAGCGATGCCGTCTGGCTGGCCGGCCAAACCCCTGGGACTTATCAGTGTCTGAGCGGTCCCGTCGAGCTCACCGCGGATCAGATGATCCGTGTTGCCGGCACGCAGTACCTTGCGGGATCCGCGCTCGATCTTGGGACCGCGGTGGTCAACGCTGTCAGCTTTGCGGGGATCGGTATGGCTGACGCCGTGGAAATGGCATCGCACCACCCAGCGATGCTCCTGCATCGTCCTGAGCTTGGTACGCTTGTCCCGGGCAGTTGTGCCGATATCCTACTCGCCAGGTGGCCGTCAGCGGGCGGCGGCTTGGAAATCGTCCAGACCATCGCGGGAGGGGAGGTCGTCTACGCACCGCAACTTGGGGTGGGCGTTGCCGAAGCAGGCGCGTGAATACCGCTCGTGGACGTTCGGGAGGGTAACGGTGGACGTGGCCGCCCTGGTCGGTTACCTGCGTGTGGATCGGTTCGTCTTGCACATCTAGCGCGAGCGCGGGGGATGGCCACAGACGCCGCCCATCCCGCCATCTCCGTCTCGAGGGCGCCATCGCGCGGCGATGGCGGCCAGGGCCGCGACCTGGTAGGGCTGCAGTCCCAGCCGGGATAGAATCGCAGGAGCAGCCCCCCTGGACGATCCCACGTCAATGTGGCGCCTCGTCGGCGCCCGTCTGCATTGACGCGGGGTCGAGGATCGGCGCCTGATCGTACGGTTCATTCGGTTTCGTATGAATCTGACGACCCCTACTTTGTAGCATACACTCCGACGATGTATGTAGCTCCGAAGATCAGGGCGAACGGAAGCCAGGTGCCGAGGACGTTCGCGAACATCGCGTAACTCCACTCGATGATGTCGCTACGACGGCGAAGTCCAGCACGACCACAAGCGCCACGTAGATCACGGCGGTCTCCAACGGGGTCGTGAAAGGCGCCCGGCTGAAGTACGCGAACGACGCGGCGGCGAAGATCATCGGCGCAGTGACGGCGATCGTCGCCCCGCAGAGGGCCACCCGACGAGGGCGGGAACGAGGAGACTGGCGAGGAGCGCGCCTCCCATCGTCGCCTCACAACTGGTAGACTCTTCGCCTGTCGCCAGGGAGTTCTCGCTGTTGGCACGTCTTCCTAGCAACCGCGAGCCGGGTGATCGAAATCAGCTCGCGGCAGGTCTCACGAACCTGCGGCATCGCGTCGTTTTCAGACTCGGTAGCGTCCACAGGTCGCCCATGTACCTTGCGAACTCCAGGGGGCGATAGGCGTTCATGCCGCCGCCGGGAGTCGTCGTCAGTTCTCCGAGATACACTCTCGTCGGCGTGTCGTAGAAGTCCGCCCGGATGAAATCGAGTCCCTCGCCCAGAGCCTCAGCGTAGGCAAGCATCTTGTCAAGGTGCCACGGACGGGTCATCTCTTCATCGGCGTTCTCGAAATCCGCGGTGGCGTTGATCTTATTCCAGTCCCGGTCGAAGAAGGTGCGCCGATGATCGCCGAATATTCCGGTCGTTACCTGAATGACATGCGCGTGTCCGTCAAACGCAAAGAGCTTGTACTCGGTCGGGGATGCGCCGCGGCCGTCGTCAATCAGTTCCTCCACGAGAATGCGCGGCTTGATGTCCTTGTAGACCCATTCCCTGTCGATGCGGTAATAGCTCTGACGCAACCACGACGCGCAAGTCTCGACAAGTTCCGGCCAGTTGAGAGATGCTTTGTCGGGCACGGGATAGACCCAACCGGACCCGTGAGTCGGCTTGACCATGAACCGTTGCGGCAGGTCATTAATAGGGATATCTGCCGCATCGCTCGTGACCCAGTAGAGCGTCGGTTGCACGTCGGCTCCGATGCGCCTTGCGATGTACTCGCGAGCGGCGTACTTGTCCTGGAGTTGCGTCCAGATCGCGCGGTGATCGAACAACATCCGCCAAATGACCTTTTCGTTGAACGTCTTTGGGCTGACGATGTTCGGGAACCTACCGAACTTTTGCGTGTACCGTCGCAAAACACTGACGGTGTCGACAATGGGGCCCGGAACAATAGCCGCGGCGGATTCGAGCGCATTTACCACGGCTCGCCTAGCGCCACCGGCGAGGCTACGAGGGCGACGGAGCCAACGATGGACTCGCATTGGGTTCTTCGCCGTTACCCAACCGTCGAGATTTCCTCTGGAAATTCGAAGCATCAGCCGATTTGGAGATTTGACCGGACGTGACAGCTCCCTTCAATCAACAGAACGAACCGGGTACCTTCAATCGAGGCCGCAACCGGCGACGCGAACTATCGGCCGGGTTCACCTTCGATACGTACGGGCACCTGGTGGAGTCGGTGCCCCGGTGGCCTGTAGAATGGATCGGCGACCGCGTATTCCCCGAACCAAGGCGGGAATCGAAGGCGGGCGGCAACCTCTCCTGCCTTCTCCCGTTTGCTGCTGCTTCGTGCTGTTTGAGGCCATTGACTTGGCTTTCTGCGGGGAGATGGCGACAACGCCTGTGGCGTCAAGTTCCGTCAATAACCGCCTTTGGGTGCAGGGCGCAGGGGTAATTTGGGGGGCAAGCCCTGGAAGGGGCGGTCCGAAATCACATCGGTTGAATCTACGGCTCAAGGACCGTGACACGTTGTCGTGATCGCCCTTCACGAAGCCATAGTGGCAGTGCGAAAAGCGGCGCGCCACCGCTCCTGGAAACATGCCGAGCCGAATCGGCCCAACGCCCACACCGGTTCGGATAGGTGCCGCACCACCGCACAACGGCAGGTCGCGTGATCTCCACATCAACGTGCGAGGATCGGCTTACAGCCCCAAGTGCCTCGGGGCATTCTTGCTACGACGGCGCGGAAGGATCGTCGACGGGCGGAAGAACTTGAACTTGCATGTTTGCCCGCAGTCAAACGCCACAGAAATGAAGAGGTTGCTTCCTGCAGGCCTACTGCGGAGCGGGTGGACTTCAAAACATTCGATGATACCTCGTCCTAGTATCGGATGCTTGACGCCCTGATGCTTGGTTAACTGTGGTGCTGTGACGAGTGAATCGACCGTAGCCAGGTGCTCATCGAGCTCGCGCGGTGCTGTCCGTAGCTCTGGCCCACTGGTGTCTCTGTGAGCAATGCGCGACAGTGCCGATCCCACATGCATGAAGTAAGCGAAGTCCTGTATCCGTTCTGCCCACTTTTCTGGGATCGCTGAGTAGCCAGCGTGCGCACCTGTGAGGCCCCCGACCATTGCCGCAATCGTGTCCGTGTCCGCACCGAGCATGTTCACAGCCTCGAGCACGGCCTTTTTGTAGTTGTTCCCGTAGCGAAGAAACGTCGCGATTGCTGCTCCAACCGTTGCCACGCCGGACCCCTTCGTGGATGATTCGAAGCATCCCCATTGAGCGTAGAGATCACGCAAAGTGCTGGTCCGATCGGGCTGCACGTTGTTGAGAATTTTCAACATTTCGTCCGTTGCGGACTTCAACAGCGCATCGAAATCCTGCGGGTGGCGCTTTGCCCATTCCTGGCGCCATTGGATTAGGTCGGCGTCGTCATCGGGGAAGCTAATCCCCCGAGTTGTCTCTTCGAGCCGGTGGATCAGTGTGTCGGTACGCGGCGTCGCCTCGCTGAGCATATACGTGAGCGCATGCGCGTAGACGAGAGCACCAACGATCGCACGGGGATGACCATGCGTTACAATGGCGTTGCGCCACACTTCACGGCTGACTCGTTGCGGGTCATACGGGTTGGCCATCGCGATCGGACCGATCCTCATGGCGGCACCGTTCGTGCCGGACGCACGGTAGTCGATCGTGACAGTACCGCCCTGGAAACGGAAGAAGTTGCGGTTCCACGCAGCCCGCTTGCGTTGCAAAGCCTTTCCCGCGGCTATAGTCGTTGCGCCGCCGCCGCGGGCATAGGCGAGCCACGACGGGAGCTCTTGTTTACCAAAATAGACGTTGTCGACCGTCCCGTCGGCCTGAATCGAGCGTGCAACGCAAAGAGTTAACTGCGTGTCATCGGAGTACTCGCCGGCTCCAACAACATCCACGTATGAGTGAAACCGCCCTTCGGTTTTCTTCTCCCATCGGACAAAATGAGTGAGCCGCTCAACTCCGTGCAACCGGAGGAGTTGCTGCGGTGATCTAATGAACTCGGTCACCCATCCCATCGCATCTGCGATGGCTCCTCCGAGAAGGGATGCGCAGATACGATCCTCGAGTCGCATGCCGGGAGGGGTAACCGTCATGTCGTTGTCATGCAACTCCATCTCATGCCCTCTCCATGTGCCTCACCGAGGGTACTTCCAAGAAGACATTACAGACTTCGACGGCGACGCATCCAGAATGGCATCTGGTACTAATGTTCCCCGACGCGACTCCTTTGCGCATCCCGCCCGGGCGACAGTTACAAGCACGACGCCGGCAGCGACCAACCGACTGAGGCATACAAGGATCCCGACGGGCGGGAACCCCGGCTCCGGGCCCCACAATCCTCTCGTCCGGTGACGCAGGTTACTCTCCCGCGGCACCATTGGCCACAGGTGCCAGATCTGCATCGTTACAGGTTGGCGGCGCCGGGTGTCAGCGCGAGAGATGCGCTACCGCCGCCACGAGCCCCGCGACTGCGAGGCTCGCTGGAATGCCGAGAACCGTGAATACAACCAGCCATTTGCGGCTGCCGATCTGGCGCGCGGCGAGCCCGGTGAGCTTCCGGGCGAGCCATCCGGTCCACGCGCCCGCCGACCCCGCGAAAAGGTACCATCAGCACATCCTAATTCACCTCGCAGTTTCATGTTATCACCCTTCGTAACAACCCTAAATCGGGGGGGGACCTCTTGGCAGCCGAGCCTCGTGAGACCTTATGGCAGAGGAGTCAACAAGATAAGACGCAAACGGAAGCGACGGCTTGACTTGGTGAGCGGTGAACGATTTTTGAGGGTTCTCGGCAAGAGAATCAGCATGGAAGAGGCCAGGCTACTTCACTCAGCATTGGGTCAACACCTGAACCCCCAAAAACGTGGTCGCCCACGGGAGACGCGAGCGGCGAAGACTAAGGTATGAAGCGGGCCGAGCTGGCTGTCGTCCGTGGGTTAAGTAAGCCAGTCAGTTTTCCTGCGTCTGTCAAAGAACGCTGCTCTGATTTTCACGCCTGCAGATCGAAGCCCGGGCTGGTGCGCGGGGAAGTCTCCCAGCGATAGGCAGCGTGGATTCTCGCCGTTTCCCCAGCAATAGTCTCGCGGCTTCGCTCCTGGCAGAGCGCGATTAGGTACCCTTTTCTTGAACCGTCAAATGAACGAGTGGACAACCAGCACGTCGGCCATCATATACCCGAGTAAGAAGCTGATTATGACCATACCGAGCCAGGAGGATAAGATGATCTTCGCGGACTTCCCGATCAGCAGTCGGTATTTGTAACTCAACCCCGCGCCGTAGACGCCCATCGTGAAGGTCTGGGTGTTGGAGAGCGGAACGCTGAACAGCGTGGCGAGTTCGACCAGCACCACAGAACTGAGTTGTGAGTTGATCGAATTGATGTACCGCATGGGAAGGATCTCGTTCCCGACCCTCCGGATCTCCCCGGCGCTGAGCAGGATGGATCCGGCGGTGATTGCCAGCACGGCGATCACGAGGTCATACCAGGTGCGCGGCATCGCCGCGTAGACAAACCCGATCGTATTCGCACCTAATGTGAACGCGGCGAGGAACGACAGGGCCACGAGCAAGCCCTTGATCCCCCTGATCGTCCCCCAGACGCTCCGTTCATTGATGAGTTGCCTGGAGCACTGCATCGAGCCGACGATGAGCAGGACGGACACGACCGGCGCGAACACCCAAAACGCCAGCATCGTCAGCACGAAGGGCTCGCTGATGGCACCATGCGTCGCCGTGCTGATGCCAAGGATCGCACAGGCCAGTGTCAGCGACAGGGACTGCGGCACTCTCGTGAGGTGTGCCACGACGAAGATGACGATCGCGGTTGCGAGGGCAATAAGCACCAGGACATCGCTGCGGTTCGGCATCAGGGCGAGGAACCCGGCCTGGAGTGTCCTGCCTTGAAGTCCCAGACCAAGTGAGTACCCGATGATCGTAATCAGGATCCCCGCGCGTCTGGAAGTCACACGCGACGAGATGATCGCGCCGCTGCACGCGGAGAGGTTGTTGCCTGCGACCAGCGCAATCAGGGTAGATGCCAGCAGAACAATCGCTGCGTGTGGCACAGGGAGATCACGTGATGACGGAGGCGATGATGGTCAGCAGAGCATCGGCGGAGTCTTCACAGCCGTCCAGGACGTTATCCGCTAGGTGGGCCGTTTGGACGACATGGTAAAACGATTGGAACGTCGCCGGCCTGGCGTACGCAAGGTCAAGCATGCTCTCCTTGACGTTGTCGCCAGTCTCTTCCAAGTGCTCGATCGTCTGCCGCAGCGACCTGAGCTTCGTTACATCCTCCTGCTCGTACATCGCCAGCAGTGTCTCCAGCGCCGAGTCCACGAGTTGGACTACCTCGGCGACCTGCGTGCGAATGTACCGAGCCTCCTCCTCGTCTCTGACACCGTATCGGCACAGTTCTCGAGCGAGGTTGTAGATGGAGTTCACGATGTTGTCGTGGTGTCCGAGCAGCAACAACATGTTGTCGAGCACGTTGGGCGCGACCGCTCCGGATGTGATCATGTTGGCGATTCTGAACTTCTCACCGTCTGCCTTTTGCTCGAGCCTGCGTATGCTCGCCATGTCGAGCTTACTGCCTGCGAAGGTCCGGAGCGACGCGTTGGCCTCTTGCGCGATACGCAGGATCTTCGAGCACTCTTTGAGCACACTTTCCTCGCCGCCCGCGAAGAGCCTCCCGGCAAGAAGGCGAAGCATGTTTGTTCGAGGCATCACATTCACCCGCGTCATTCAGGTAAGATAGAGAGACCGCCGCGCGATCTTCATCTCGATCATGGTCACCGGTTCAAGCGCATCACACTGGCTTAACGTTTATTAACATTCCTTAATCTTATCTTAACATAGAATTGGGGTCGCGCAAGGAGATTTACGCAACCGGGTCGGTGCTTGTAGATGCTCGCGGTCGCTCGGGCGCTGCTCACCCGACCCTCGCTCCTCGTGCTAGACGGGCCATCAGAGGGGCTTGCTCCCGTGGTCGTCGCGATCGTGGTCGGGGCACTCCGGGGCTTATCAGCCAATGGAATGCGGCTGCTGCTAGTTGAGCAGAACCTGCGCATCGCAGCCAGTGTCGCGACCCAATTCGCGGTGATGGTGAACGGCCGCATCGTGGAAGAGGTGCGGGCGGCGGAGTTCCTTCACGACAGTTCCGCGCAGGAACGGTTGTTGGGACGGCAAGTGCAAGGCTCGTAATCCGTCGTGCCAGGTACCGGACGAGCGCGATCAGAATTTCCTCGAAAGGGGACGGCGATGAAGGACATCATGATTGGATTCGGGATTGATGTTGATGCGGTGTGTGGGTGGCTCGGATCCTTCGGCGGCGAGAATTCGTGGCAAGCCGTGTCGCGCAGCATGTTTGCCGGCGAAGTTGGGATCCCGCGCGTGCTAGCGCTGCTCCGCCGCCATGGAATCAAGGTGACCTGGTTTGCTCCCGGCCACTCGATCGAGACGTTCCCCGCGGAGATTGAAGCGGTCGTCGCGGCGGGTCACGAGCTCGGTGCGCACGGTTACTCGCACGAGAAACCGAGCGTCAGGTGGACCAATGGGCGCCTTCGACGACCAGACACACCCGCATCTGCGGACCGTGCGGCAGTTGTTGCGCCTGGTTGGCACTGGGTCGTCCGATCCTTGGTGTCGGCCTTGATGCGCAGCTGCTTGCCGCGGCTGCCGGTGGGCGAGTATATCAGGGTGAGCGCGAGGAGGTCGGCGTCGGCGCGGTACAGCAGCGATCGGGCAGCTCGACCCGTTGTTCAAGCGCCTCGGCTCCGAGTTCGAAGCCTTCCATTGGCACGGTGACACGTTCGAGTTGCCGGACGACGCAGTGCGTCTAGCTTCCACCGCCGCGTACCCGCAGCAGGCATTCCGATTGGGACGGACCCAGTATGGGCTGCAATTCCATGTGAAGCTCACCCCCGAACTCCTTGCCGACATGGCACCGCATCTTCCGAACGGTGCAATGCCGAGCGCCGCGGCCATGGAGCGCATCGTCAGAATCGGTAACCTGGTCTTAGGCGCGTTCTTCGATCTCGCTGTTTGCGCGTTGGCTAACCAACCGACGTCTGTCCCGAGTCGCACGCTACGTCACTTCTAGGGACGCCGCCGACGTTTGGTGCCGCAAGCCCTCTGAGTCTCCTCCCTCTGCTTCGTCCCCGCTGCCGTGGCTGTCGGACATCCTTGTCGTGCAAATCAGGAGATGCCTCGTTCAACGCGTCGCGCGGCAGCGTGGCTTGTCTAATCAAAAACCTCGCGGTCTTCGTACGGCGAGACATACTCGCGCTGCCGAACGACGCGGTACGCTCCCGCTGGCAGAGCGAGCGGTTCATGCTCGTCATGAACGACCTGGGATGGCCGTTCTAGCTCCAGGTACAACCGCGTATCCTGTCGCCATACCCGACCCCGTCCCTTGAGACGGTGCGCGTGACCGGTCGCTTCCCCGTAAGCGAGCACTATACCGGCCTGGGGGCATGCGGTTGGCGGAAGACTTGATACTTCGTGAAATGCGAGATCGCCTTGCCGATACACCTTCATCCCAATCCTCCTCTTTATCGTCCGATCGTCCCTCGCCACGCTGTTCCACTCAAGTCTCCATAACAGGCGCCCACTCCTGGCTATCGATCCCGAACGTCCAGGCCACGCCTTCGGTGGGGGTCTTGATGCCAGGAGGTACCCGCAGCAAAGCCGGGCGTCCGGTGGATGGGTCAACGACGTAGACGAACGCAAGGTGAGCCACGCCGTTGGCGACGCCGGAGACATGAAGGAGAGTCCCTGCGGCGTCGCACCCCATGATCCTCACCGTACCGCGGGGAGCACACGCGAACCGTAGCGGGGCGGCGTTGTAAGTCCCTCGGTCAACTTCTATGCGTAGGCGTTCGGAGAACGTGGGGCCAGGCACGCGCACCGGAAGTTCGAAATATCCATCATCACACCACCGGGCTTGTCGCGATGTGGTTATCTCGGTCTCCAGCACACGTGTACGGCCATACCGTCGAACCGATTGCCACGTTGACTGAACAGCCAGGCCTGCGATCAAGAACACGCCCGCCGCCAATCCTATCAGGGCGAAGCTATCCTGACCGTGCATCTGTCCGCTCCTT
>Ga0187784_10000917_pt1 | contig 22725 bp, 13 predicted proteins | sample 1015_SJ02_MP15_2_FD_132964 | JGI IMG/M metagenome (GOLD analysis project Ga0187784, IMG submission 132964) | Tropical peat soil microbial communities from peatlands in Department of Meta, Colombia - 1015_SJ02_MP15_20_MG | ecosystem: Environmental > Terrestrial > Soil > Wetlands > Peat | place... | reverse complement strand
TCATCGGACTTCCACACGCCGCCATTCACGGGCGCCATATAAAACACGTTGGGCTGATGGAGCACTCCGGTAATGGCCACAGTGCGTCCGCCGCGAAACGGACCGATACAGCGCCACCGCATGGCGGAATAGAACTTCTGGTCGAGGTTCTGTGCACGGAGCGGGATTAGCACCGTTATGGTGAGAACCAACAAGACCATCCAGCGTGCGATTCTGATAGGACCCATCGGTCGCCTCCAGTCAACAAGGGAGAATACGACGCGAGATGCTGTAGGGCAAACCAGGACAACGCGTCTACTGAGGCACAACGCAATCAATCCTAGCGAAAGCGCGCGCGCCGAGGCACACTGCTCACAAATACACTGGGGTACCTCGATGAGCCTGAAACTTCGGGTGATTCTGCGATTTGGCTTGTCCCTGATCCTGATCGCGGCGATTTTCTTTCTGACCGCCGGCACGATTCATTACTGGGAAGCGTGGGTGTTTATCGCCTTCATGTTTATTCCCAGTGTGGGTTTTTGCGCGTACTACTACGTTCATGATCCAGCGGTGCTGGAACGGCGGATGCAGCGCCGGGAAAAAGTGACGGAGCAGAAGCTAATCATCCGGTTGGGCATGCTGATCTTTCTGGTGGGAATGCTGATGCCTGGGCTCGATCAACGGTTTGGCTGGACGCTGCGGTGGATGGGAGGCGTTCCCCTGCGGGTAGAGGTTTTGGCGCAGTGTTTGGCGCTGATCGGTTATCTAGGATCGATGTGGGTCATCGACGTGAATCGTTTTGCGTCGCGCACCATTCAAGTGGAACAGGGGCAGCAGGTCATTTCCGGCGGGCCATACCATTATGTGCGCCACCCCATGTATGCGTTTGCCCTACTGATGTGGATGGCCGCGGGGCCGGCGCTGGGGTCGCTGGTAGCGCTGCCCATTTTCGCGCTGTTCGTACCGATTTTTGTGTGGCGCTTGTTGAACGAGGAGAAGGTGCTACGACAGGAACTTCCGGGCTACGCGGAATATTGCCAACAGACACGGTACCGGCTACTTCCATATGTTTGGTAGTCGCTGATGCGAGGTGTACGAGGCTTGGCAATTTAAAGATTAGTAGTAGAATCGGGCGTTCGCCGAGTTTCTCCCGCTCAAATCCGGCGATCCAACCAGGAGACGGAAATGAATGGCATTCTGAAGTTTCTTGCATTCTCCCTATGTGTGTCTGTTTCGGCCAGCGCCGCCGATGCGCAGCAGAAAAAAGAGATTCCCGCGGCAGATGTGGTCAGCCGTTCCATCAAAGCCGTGGGATACGAGGTCGGTGGCGGCTCAACCAAAATCAAGTTCGTCGGCACGAACGCCGCGCCCCAGGCTAGTGGGGAAGCCAAGGTCAATGCAAAAAAAGGCGGCACCGACATTGACCTGAGCGTAAAAGGAATGCCGCAACCAACCAGGCTGGGCGCGGAATTCCTGACCTACGTGTTGTGGACCATTACGCCGGACGGCAGCACCAGCAATCTGGGGGAAATTCTCATCGACAAAAATGGAATCGGTAAACTCACGGCCACCGCACAATCGCAAACCTTCGCGATGATCGTGACCGCAGAGCCATATTTCGCGGTACAGCTGCCCAGCGAATTGGTGGTTCTGGAAAACAGCCCGGACAAGAAAACCAAGGGCAAGATTTTCCCTGATAACGACTACAAGCTGATGAAGCGCAGCCAGTACGCCAAGCTTGGAAATCCGCTGGCGCTGACTCCCGACTTGAAGAAAGTACCGCTGGATGTGTATGAGGCGCGCAACGCCGTGGATATCGCCAAGTCGCAGAAGGCGGAAGAGTATGCGGCGGATATTTTCACCAAGGCCACGGGCAGCTTGCAAATGACGGAGAATGCGCTGAGCTCGAATTCGGACAGGTCGCGAGTTATTACCGCAGCGCGGCAGACTATTCAGTTCGCCGAAGATGCCCGGGCGCTTTCGGCCCAGCGGCAAGAGGCGGAGCGCATCCAGAAGGAACAGGACGCTGCCGCGGCCACCGCAGCGGCGGCTGCAGCGGCTAAAGCGAAAGCAGAAGCGGACGCGGAAGCCCAGCGCCAGGCGGAGCTTACCGCTGCCAAAGAGGCCCAAATGAAGGCCGAAGCGGACGCAGCAGCAGCCCGGCAGCAAGCGGCGGCAGATGCCGCTGCTCGGGACGCGGCCGCGCAACAAGCGGCTTTGCAGGCCAAGGAACAGGCTGCTCGAGAAGAAGCGGCTCGCGCACAAGCGCAGACGGCGGCGCTACGCGCGCAACTGCTGCAGCAGCTCAACCAGGTGTTGCAGACCACCGACACACCGCGCGGTTTGGTGGTGAATATGGCCGACGTGCTGTTCGAGACCAACAGATACGCACTCAGCCAGGATGCCCAGCTCAAGCTGGCGAAACTTGCCGGGATTATTCAAGCGCACCCGGGCCTGAACCTGGCAATTGAGGGCTACACCGACACTACCGGCACGCCCGATTACAACCTGAAACTCTCGCAGCAACGAGCCGACGCGGTGCGGGACTTCTTGGTGGGGCAAGGATTGTCGGGCGACACGATCACGTCGAAGGGTTTGGGCCAAGCCGATCCGGTGGCAGACAACAGTACCGCCGCGGGACGAAAGCTGAACCGGCGGGTGGAGATTATCGTGTCCGGCGAAGTGATCGGGGTGAAAATGGGCCGCTAGTTCCGCTTAGGAGCACTCCGGTGGTCGAAACTGGCCAGTGGCTTGGGCATTACGGCCGGTCGTTGGCTCAGTTTCCAGCTTTGGAGGGCTTCTCTTCGGTGGGGCGAGCGGGGGTCCCGTCGGCCTTGACGTAGTGCGCGTACCAGGCAAGGTAACGCTCGTTTAGATCCTTGATGTGACTGGGCGTCTTGAACTCGTGGTACTCGTCTGGATAAACCACCAGCAAAGTGTCGCGGCCAAGAGCTTTCAAGGATTCGTACATCTGTTCGCCGCCTAAAACCGGCACGTTCCAATCGACATTGCCGCCGACGAACATGGTTGGGGTTTTAATGTCTTTCACGTTCCACAAGGGGGCGACGCGGTCCCAAACATCGCGGTGCTCCCAGGGAAGGCCGAGCTCGGCAATATAATCGCGAACATACTCGTCATGTCCCCAGAGACTGGTGAACTCAGCGGCGCCCGCGCCGGAGATGGCTGCCTTGAACCGGTTGGTGTGTCCGATGATGAAGTCGGTGGAGATGCCGCCATAGGACCAGCCGCCCACGCCCAGGCGATTGGGATCGGCGAAGCCCTGGGCGATAGCGTAGCCGACCATGGCCATATCGTCTTGATAGTCCTTATTGCCCCACTCGGCAAAGATGGCCTTGCAGAATTCCTGGCCGTAACCGGATGAGCCACGGGGGTTCGGGAACAAGACAACATATCCGTTGGCAGCCAGCAATTGGGCCAGATCCTGGTACTCGGCGTAGTAAGCCCATACGGGACCACCGTGGGGACGCAGGATGGTTGGGTACTTTTGCCCGGCGACATAGTCGACCGGCTTGTAGACGTACCCATGGACCGTGGTGCCGTCCTGGGATTTGAAGGACACGTATTCACCGGGAACCTGCTTAAAGTTAGCGAGCCATGCATCGTTGGCGTGGGTCAGGCGAGTGAGCTTGCCACCGGGAGCGGTGTACAGCTCAAATGGCCGGTCCATGGTGGAAAGACTGGCCGCTAGAGTGCCGTCCTTGGCGACGCTGAAGCCGTCCAACATGAAACGGCCACCCATGGGCCGGCTGATTTTCATGTCGGCTACGTTCACCTGAGCCAGGTTCTGCGTGCCGTCGTCATCAACGATGAAGTAGATGGATTTGCCATCCGGCGCAAAGCGAGGATTCTCGCTATTGCGATCCAGAGCCAGAGTGAGCACTTTGGCCTGACCGCCCGTGGAGGGCGCGACAGCGATGTGCTTGGTGCCGTATTCGAAGAGCTTGGGGTCGAGCTGCGTCGAGAAAGCGATCCACTTCCCGTCGGGTGACCAGGCGGGCTGGTGATCTCCGGCCAAGCCGGTAGTTACCTGAGTGGGCGTTGCTCCTTTATCCATACTATCCGCCGAGACCACCCAGATATTCACGGCGTATGTGGCGTCGGGATCCGGTTTGGAGCGATTGCTGGAGAAGGCCAGCAGCTTGCCATCCGGTGACCACGCCGGTTCGCTGTCGTCGTAATCGCCGGAGCTGACCTGCTTCATGGATTTACTGGCCACGTCGAAAACGTACAAATGAGTGCGGCGGCGGTCCAAGTAGCCAACAGTATCTTCCTTAAAATAAAGCCGATCGATGACCCACGGGCGCTGTGCCTTGGACTTTTTCGAACTGGCAGTTTTGTCGGCGCCGTCCTCCTCTTTTCCTTTCTCGGCAGCGCCCTCGAGTTCTTCGGGGGACGGATCGCGAAGAACCAGCACCAAGCGCTTGCCATCGGGCGACCAGGCGAAATCGTCGACGTCCTCGATGGTGTCGGTCAGCCGCTCGGCCTCGCCACCTTGCCGGTTCAGCAGGTAGATCTGGGTCTTGCCGTCGTTGCCGTCAGCATCCTTGCGCGAGGACAAAAACGCCAGGTACTTCCCGTCGGGAGACCAGCGCGGGTGGTCGGAGTTGACGTCTTCGGCGGTGACCGCAATCGCGTCTCCGCCGGCAGTGGGAATCATCCAGATGCGTTCCTGGCTCTTGTCCTCCTTGAGCGAGGTGGAATTAATCACGTAGGCGATGAATTGGCTATCTGGAGAGATTTGCGGATCGTGCACCTCGCGAACGCCGAACAGGTCGTCAACGGTGACTGGGCGGGGGGCGGTGGTGGTTTGCTGAGCCTGGGAAAACGAACAAACAAAGCCAAGAACGAGGAACAACATGGCTGGGCGCTTCATGTGCGGATAAATTCTCCCGAAAAATGAAAGAAATGAAGTATGAAAACGAACGAAGCGAGTGTAGCACGTCTGAGTTGGAGGGCTGGCCGACGAGGCGCAAAGCACGACGCTCGAAGCCGGAGCCACGCCGGCAAGCGTCTGCTGGTTCTCTGCTCCGGATGTACTGGGCGGACTGTAGCGGCGGCGTCACCGGCCGGAAGGACAGTTGCCCAAGCGCAGAAATTTTTTTGGTTTTGTGCATTTTGTTGTTGCGTGCGCGCACAGAAATTGTATTCTGCACAAAGTGCACTGGCTCGGCGGATACGAGCGAGCTGCGCTTTAGGAGGACGAGAGAAAAAAATTGAGCACCGTATCGCTCCCCGCACAGGTCCCCTCCCAGGTTTTTCCCTCAACAAGAAAGGCAGTCGCCAAGCTGACGCTCTGGCCGCTTGTTGCCGCGACGTTCTTCATGGTGTCTGGGGGCACCTACGGAACCGAGTCGATCATCTCCGGCGCGGGCTATGGCCGCGGAATTTTGGTATTGCTGTTTCTGCCGGTGATCTGGTGCCTGCCGACGGCGTTCATGATCGGCGAACTCAGCAGTGCGCTCCCGGAAGAAGGCGGCTACTACGCCTGGGTGCGCCGCGGGCTGGGTAACTTCTGGGGATTCCAAGAAGCATGGCTGTCGCTGGCCGCCAGCATTTTCGATATGGCCATTTACCCCACGCTGTTCGTGTTCTACCTAAAGCAAATGACCCCGTGGTTCGGAGAGGGGAATCACGGCGTCTACGCGGGTCTGTTCGTGGTGGTGACGTGCGCGGCGTTGAATTTGTCGGGCATCCGGGTAGTCGGCCTGACGTCGCTGTGGCTGTTCTTCCTGCTATCGCTGCCCTTTGGGCTAGTGGTGCTGCTGTCGCCGGTCAGAACCGGAGCTTTTGCGGAGCCACACGCGGCTTCCGCGGGCGTGAGCGTTGGGCTGCTGGGCGCCGTGCTGGTGGCGATGTGGAACTACATGGGTTGGGATAATGCGTCGACCATCGCGCGGGAAGTGGAGCGGCCGCAAAAAACCTATCCGAGGGCGATGATCGCGGCGGTGATCCTGGTCTCGCTCACTTACATTGTTCCCTTTCTGGCGGTGTACTTCGCGGGGGCGCCGGCGTCAGCCTTTGCGGAAGACGGCTCCTGGGCTTCCGTGGCAGGGCAGTTGGGCGGAACGATTATGGGCGTCCAATGGCTGCGGTTTATGGTGACCATTGGAGGGATGATGAGCGCGTTCGGCATGTTCAACGCGCTGGTGATGAGCTACTCGCGCTTGCCGCTGGCCATGGCGCGCGACGGCATGATGCCGCAACTGTTTGCCAAGGTCACCAAGCGGAACCAAACGCCGTGGGTGGCCATTGTGGTGCTGGCAAGCTGCTGGGCGCTGTGCCTGGGCTTGGGTTTCCAGCGGCTGGTCACACTGGACATCATGCTGTACGGGACGGCGCTGATGCTGGAGTTCATCACGCTGGTGGCGCTGCGAATTCACGAGCCACGGTTGCGGCGGGCGTTCCGGGTGCCCGGAGGGATGGCCGGGGCGGTGAGCTGCGGGGTGTTCCCCTTAGCGCTGTTGATTCTGGCGATGGTAGAAAGCGAGCACGAATCCATTCTGGGGATGAATGGGTTGCTTTTTGGATTGTTCATCATCCTGGCTGGATTCGCGATTTACCTGGGCACCGGGAAGCTGCGCACCCGGCTGGTGGCGCAACCGGTGATTCAGCCCAGCGAAACAGACTGACGGCGCGGGTACGAATATCGTCGTCAGAATAGAACACATACTGTCGGTTGAGATCCTTCGCGCCACAAACTTCGCGGCGCTCAGGATGACACGTTCAACCGATCGCGGGCGTTAACAAAGTTGCTTCTCGTGAGAAATACGGCCTACGTCAGAGTGCCGGAGGCCGCCAGCTGGCCGTACCAATAGCCGGAATCCTTGATGATGCGACGCTGATCGCGAAAATCCACATAAACCAGACCGAAGCGCTGAGTGTAACCGTCGGCCCACTCGAAGTTGTCCAGCAGACTCCAATGATGATAGGCGCGAACATTAGCGCCATCCTTGATCGCGCGCCCCAGGGCACTCAAATATCCGCGAGTAAAATCGATGCGCCGCTGGTCGGGAATCCGGCCGTGCACGTCGGGTGAATCCAGATAGGAGCAGCCGTTTTCGGTGATCTCGATGACGGGCTTGTCGAATTCGCGGTGGATGCGCATGACCAGCTCATAGAAGCTGTCGGGCCAAACTTCCCAACCAAAATCGGTGAGCGGGCCTTCGGTGGCGTCGAAATTGTGCACGCCGGTGATGGCCTCCTCCGGTCCTGTGGGGATTGCGGAAATCAACTGCCGGTTGTAGTAGTTGAGGCCAAGAAAATCCAGCGGCGCTTTGCAGAGTTCCATATCGCCGGGCTTAACGCCCATCAAGTCGTATGGATTTTCGCCAACAAAGCCCTTGGGATATTGGCCCTTCAACGCAGGACTGATAAACCACACATTAGCCAACGCGTGCGCACGATCGGCGGCAGCGCGGTCTTCGGCGCTGGAGGTCGCCGGTTCGCAATTGTACACGCTGAAAGCGGTACCCACCTGGAATTTCGGGTTGACGGCCTTGATGGCGCGGAAGGCTTGGCCTTGGGCTATGTTCACAACGTGAGTAGCGCGCAGCGTGGCGGAAAAGTCCCGCAAACCCGGAGCATTCTGGGCATACGCATAGCCCAAGAAGGTGAATACCCAGGGCTCATTGAAAATGCACCAGTGCGAGACGCGATCCCCCAGAGCACGGGTAACAATTTCACAGTAGTCGGTAAAACGCCCGGCCAGGTCGCGATTGGGCCATCCGCCGGCATCCTGCAAGGCCTGGGGCAAATCCCAGTGATACAAGGTGGCCAGCGGCCGCATGTTGGCGTTGCGTAGTTCGTCGGCGAGGCGCTTGTAATAGTCCAGGCCTTTGGGGTTCGGTTGGCCGGTGCCATTGGCCTGAATGCGTGGCCAGGAAATCGAGAAACGATAGCTGTTCACGTTGAGCTTTTTAGCCAGTGCGACATCTTCCTTGTAGCGGTGGTAGGAGTCACAGGCGACGTCGCCGGTACCGGCGCCCTTGATCTTGCCGACGGTGTGAGCGAAGCGATCCCAAATGGACTCGCCCTTGCCATCTTCCTTCCAGGCTCCTTCGGTCTGATAAGAAGCTGTGGCCACACCCCAGAGGAAGTCCTTGGGGAACTGATAAGGAACGAAAACGTTATGAACCTTGGGAAATGCGGCGAGCAAACGACGGCAACCGGGCAACACCGAAACCGCGACGGCACCGGCCGACGCTCCCAAGAAATCGCGGCGTGACAATCCAAACGTGCGAGGAGCCATGACTACTCCTTCCTTCGGGAGGGTGGTGGAGCGAGGAAAATCAACTAACGATATTCCGGCTAAGCTTGTGCAGGATGCTGCTTGCCGAATAATACATCAAAAACAATCAGGGCCGCGCCGATGGTGACTGAGGAATCCGCGACGTTAAATGCCGGCCAGGGATTGAAAATATGCCAGGGCAGAAAATGCAACCAGACTTGAAGAAAATCCGTGACGGTACCATGCACGATGCGGTCCGTGACGTTTCCGGTGGCTCCGGCAAGCAGCAAAGCCAAGCCTGCCGCGCTGACAGGATGCAAATGCCGGCTGGCGACCAGCAACCACGCAATGATGGCGATGATCAGCACGGCGCCAAAGATCAGCACGTAGCGGGTTGCCGGCGACGAGGTGTCCGCGAAGAAACTGAAAGCAATACCCGGATTGCGCGCTCGAACCAGTTCCAGAAAGCGCGGAATCAACACATGAGGGAAGTAGTCCTCCGGACGCGAGCCAATCCACGCTTTTGTGGCGCGGTCGAGGAAAACCACGCCGAGGGTGAGCCAGAGCCAACGCAAGCGAGCCGGGAAGATCATGAGGGAAGGGAAATGCCAGAGGCAGGGGACGATAGGCCGGGTCGTCCAGCAGCTTCCATCCAAATGCCAAGAAAAGAGAGATTCCTCACTCCGCCGACGTCGTTCGGAATGACGAACTGGTGGTTTCTCGACGTGTTCCTAGTCGATTTCTGTATTTTGCGGCGGGTGCCTACGCTCGGACCGGTCATTGGCGGCCTTCAATTTCCGCGACAGCCTCGCTGCAACGCTCGCAAATGGTCGGATAACGAGGATTCTCGCCGACGTGAGTTGAATAGTTCCAGCAATGTTCGCACTTCTTGCCTTCCGCGCGCTGGACTGTGACCTCCAGACCAGGAACCGTTTCCGCGGTGAAGTCGCCGGAGCCCGCGTTGATCAAGTCCACTTGCGAAACGATGAATAGGCTCGGCAATACCGGCAAGTCGTGCTTCAGTTTCGCCTTCAGCTCCAAGTCCGCGTTCAGGAGCACTTTGGCTTCCAAGCCGGAATTGATCAGCTTCTTTTCGTTGCGGGCAATTTCCAGAGCTTTCAGCACCTCGCTGCGCACCCGGCCCAACAACTCCCAAGTGTCCACTTTGGCGGGAGCGAGACCGGTTCGCAGCTCCACTTCTTCAGGAAACAAGGCAATGTGCACGCTGTCTGGTTCGCCCGCTAACTTTGGAAAATATTTCCAGATTTCTTCGGCGGTGAACACGAGAATCGGCGTAGCCAAACGCACCAGCGCGCTGGTGATTTTCCAAATGGCCGTTTGCGCCGAGCGCCGCGATTTGTTGTTTGGCGCTTTGGTGTATAGACGATCTTTCAGCACGTCGTAATAGAACGCGCTCAGGTCCACAACGCAAAAATCGTGAATGGCGTGATAGACGCGGTGGAATTCGTACGAGCCGTACCACTCGCGGCAGCGCTTCACCAGGTCTGCGGTGCGCTCGAGTATCCACTGATCCATTTCGTCGAGTTGCTGGTTGGGAATGGCGTGCCGGCTGGGATCGAAATCACTGAGATTGCCGAGGGCGAAGCGGAAAGTGTTGCGGATTTTGCGGTAGGCCTCGCTGAGCTGGGTCATCACCCGCTCGCTCATCTTCACGTCAGCTTGATATTCCACGGAGGCGACCCAGACGCGCAGCATGTCCGCGCCCCATTTGTCGCAAATCTCATTGGGCTCGATGGCGTTGCCCAGGGACTTGGACATGGGGCGGCCCTGCTCGTCGAGGGTCCAGCCATGGGTGACCACACCGCGATACGGAGCCTTGTCGCGCACACCCACGGCGATCAGCAAGGAACTGTGGAACCAGCCGCGGTACTGATCGGGCCCTTCGAGATACACGTCGGCAGGCCATTCGTTGCCGTGCAATACCGCGAGATGCGACGAGCCGGAATCGAACCACACATCGAGAATGTCGTTTTCCTTGCGCCACTTCCCCGAACCACAAGGACACTTGATTCCCGGCGGCAGCAATTCTTCTGCGGAGTGCTTATACCAAGCATCGGCGCCTTCTTTTTCGAACCACTTCACCACGTTACGCAGCGCCGCAAAATCTTCCAGGCGCGAGCCGCAAGCGTCGCAGTAGAACACGATGATAGGCGTGCCCCAGAAACGCTGGCGTGAGACACACCAGTCGGGACGCTTTTCAATCATTTCGTACATGCGATCCTGGCCCCACGCGGGCAGCCATTTTACGGTGGGAATCTGTGCCAGAGCTTCCTGGCGAAAGGTTTCGGTGCCGCCCTTCTTGGCCTGATCCATCTTGATGAACCACTGCTCGGTGGCGCGGAAGATCACGGGATTATGGCAGCGCCAGCAATGAGGATAGGTGTGCTTATAAGGATGATTGGCGAGCAAAGCGCCGCGATCGCCGAGGAGTTTGACGATGATGGGATTGGCGGTGAACACATCTCTGCCTTTGTATTCGGGCAAGCCTTCCAGGTAGACGCCGCGGTCGTCGAGCGGCGCATAAACGTCGAGGCCATATTTCTGGCCAGTGACGAAGTCCTCGGCGCCATGCCCCGGGGCGGTGTGCACGATGCCGCTGCCCTGATCCAGGGTGACATAATCGGCGAGCAGGCCTGGGACTTGAATGGGCAGAAAAGGATGCTGGAATTTCATGCCCTCGAAATCCTGTCCCTTGTACCGCCCCAGTTCTTCGGCCTGCCGGAGGTCGCAGTCAGCTTGCAGCGCGGCCACGCGTTCGGCCGCCAGCAACAACTTGCCGCGCTCGGTCTGCACGACGACATAGTCGAAATCGGGATGAAATACGAGCGCGCGGTTGTGCGGAATGGTCCAAGGCGTGGTGGTCCAAATCACCGCGGATACATCGGGGCCGATTTTGGAAGCCTCACCGGTACCGCCGCCCAGAACCTTGAAGGTCACCCAGATGGAGGGGCTGGTGTGGTCCTCGTATTCCACTTCGGCTTCGGCCAATGCGGTGTTGTCGTGAATGCACCAATATACCGGCTTGCGGCCGCGGTATACGTAGCCCTTCTCGACAAAATCCAGAAAAGCATTGGCAATGGTGGCTTCGTACTCATGGCTCATGGTGAGGTAAGGATGGTCCCACTGTCCAAAGACGCCGAGGCGCTTGAAATCGCGCTTGTGTTGCTCGACGTATTTTGTGGCGTACTCGCGGCAACGTTTGCGGAATTCCGCAGGAGGAACTTTGCCTTTGCCGCCGAGTTCCTTCTCGACCTGGGTTTCGATGGGCAGACCGTGGCAATCCCAGCCGGGCACGTAGGGGGCGTAATGGCCAGCCATGCTCTTGGATTTGACGATCATGTCTTTCAGGACTTTGTTCAGTCCGGTGCCCAAATGGATGGTGCCGGTGGGATAAGGCGGCCCATCGTGCAGCACAAACAACGGTTTGCCTTCACGTGCTTGCAAGATACGGTAGTACAGTTTGGAATCCTGCCAAGCGGCCAACTGTTTGGGCTCGTTCTGGGGCAGACTTGCCTTCATGGGAAAATCGGTCTTCGGCAAGTTGAGAGTTTTCTTCAATTCCAGCGGTTCAGCCATAAACGGTACTTGTCGTATCCCTTCTCAGCGCCGTGTTTCCCTTTTTGGGGACGGCCCAGGCGGCACCTTCGGTTGTACGGCAGGAAATCCGGAAAGCAGTGTAACCACGTATGTTACCTTAGCCGGCGGAGAGAAGAAAGGCGCGTAAACAGAGGCGAATTCGCGGGTCGGGCTGGGCCTCCGTTGTTTGAGCAGACGAACCGGCGGCGAGGATCAAAGTCCATGAATTCGTTCCTCTCGAGATTAGGCCGCGAATTCATCCTTTCCAGCGAAACAGAGTGTGCCAGTTCACAAGCAGTTACGTACACACTAGGGTAACAAGTGCCGCTTGCCCTTACATTAACAACCGGAGATCACACCCGGGGCACGCACTTGTCACTGCAAGAGCCAGTTCTGCTACAATACAGATGAAAAGGTGTCAGCCGGGGGGCGCGCGCAACCTTTCTAAGCGAGCGCGAATCTTAACGGCTGGGCGAACTTTTGACGCGAGGTCCGCGTCTAAACCAGCAGAGGGGTAAAGGTGCCTGGATTCATCAACCTCCTTCCCGAAGAACTGAGCAGGCCCAAGCGCACAGGACCCGAAGAGGTTATTCCTGTGCCGAACGCTGCGCTGCCGGATTTTGGCACGCCGGCCATCCTGATTCCTGACAATTTTTGGTCTAACCTGAAGCAGTTCCTGTTCGAACGTCCGGTGAAGGTCATCGAGCGAAGCGACGTTCCCTTCACGAAGAATTCCTTCGGCTCGAGCATGGGCGAAAATCTGAAATTTTTCTTCTCGTCACCGGCGGCTCCGAAACACGTCACCAACAAGAGATTGGAAGTGGATTGGGGCGGGAACTTTGGCGGTTTTCTTGATCGCCTGAAGGAGCTGTTTCATCCCCCAAAACCCGCGCCGCTACCACCGGGAATCAAGCTGGTCAAAGTTAAGGACATTTGGAGCAAAGACGAGAACTTCGGTTGGACTCAGGCGATTGCATTCGCGGCGCATGCCAGCATTATTGCGCTGTTGATTGCTCCCATTTTCGTTTTCACGCGGCCGACGAAGGCGATCAACAAGCAGACCAACCTCACGCCGATCGATATTTCTCCGTACATTGCCAAGCTCCCGGCCGGCGCGGATAAGGCCGGCGGCGGTGGCGGCGGTGGAGATCGTTCGCCACAACCGGCGACTAAGGGGAAGGCCCCCCGTTTTTCGATGACCCAGTTCACGCCGCCAACAGCAGTAATCAAGAACCCCAATCCCAAACTGGCCATGGATCCGACACTACTCGGGCCGCCGGACCTGAAGGTGGCGAACCCGAATTTGTCGAATTTCGGCGACCCGATGGCCACTACGGTGACGATGTCGAACGGACCGGGCGGTGGTGGCGGGATTGGCAGTGGCGAAGGTGGCGGCATCGGCAGCGGCAGTGGCGGCGGGCTTGGCCCTGGTGAAGGCGGAGGGACCGGTGGCGGAATGTTCCACGCTGGAGTAAACGGTGTGGGAATGCCGAGCTGCTTCTATATGCCCAATCCGCCGTACTCGGAAGAAGCGCGCAAGGCCAAGTATTCCGGCTTGGTGCTGGTGGAGGCCGTGGTGAATCTCGACGGGCATCTGTCTGGCCTGCGACTGATCAAGAGTCCGGGGCTGGGCTTGGACGAAAACACATTGAACACCCTGAAGACCTGGCGGTGCAAGGCCGCCACGGGCCCGTCCGGCAAGCCGGTTCCGACCATCGTAACGTTCGAAGTGAACTTCCGTTTGTACTGACCCTCAGAGCTTCCGCGATAGATCCAGAAGGCGTGCGGGTGTGCGGTCTAGGCGAATTGGACACGCCTTGTTACTTGTTGCTTCCCGTGGCGCGAAACGAATTGCTACGATGAGCCCCATGCAAGGTTCTTGGCGAATTGTTGTAGCTGTCGCGGCGCTGTGTTTATTGGCCACGCCCCTACCGGCCCAAACCTCCACCGGAGCAATCGATCTGTTTGCCCGGGTGACCCCTACCGCCGGCCGCCCTGAGCCGGTTCGACAATTTCCGTTTTACGTTTTGACCAGAAGCTATGCCGATATCGTGAAAGAAGTGGATGATCAGGAGCCGCTGCCAAGCCGGGAGCAATTCATCGAAAATCTGAAATGTTCTCCAGAATTGAAGACCTGGCTGAAGGCCCATGACCAGATCGATCTGACATCGCCGGATCTCGACCAGGTGCTGACCGTCGATGACATTATGAAGGTTCCGGAATTCTTCGCCGCCTACGAACGCTCCAACTCTGGCGGGGTGACCAAGGGCTTTCCTCTGCCGAAATATCGCGAGTCCGATAAAGAAGCGAATCCCGAAAGGTACAAAAAGCAGAAAGAGGAGTTTCTGACCACAACCAGAAAATTCCTGGAGACACATCCAGCGACGGTGCAAGGCATCGAGTTAGAACTGACCGGCGCAAATCCCAAGGTCGCCTGGGACAACCTGCATGCCGCACACAAAAGCAGAATTACTCAAATGGCCCCCGACACCGCGCAGCTGAAGTACCTGGCCGGCAAAGCGGAAACCGATCTGGATGGCCACGCGGAGATCAGCGGGCTGGCGCCCGGAAATTATTGGGTAAGCACGCTGGGTTTGGATGCGGCCTCCGGCGATCGCCGGCTGGTGTGGGATGTTCCGGTAACCGTGCGGCCGGGCCAGGCCACGCGCGTTGAGCTGAGTAATCTGAATGCCGTCGATACACGCAAGCTGGCCGCCGCGACCCCCTAACGGCCAAACCACAAACGTATAATCGCGCAGGAAAAAGAACTGAGCCTTGTTTGGCCGCGGTGTGCACAGGCGGCTGCGCTGCGTGGCGCATTGTCCCTGGATTAGGCCGCAAAACAAAGTTAAGTTATGCTGCCGGTCATGGGCACCCCGCTGCTGTGGGTCGGCTTCAACCTATTCGTGGTGCTTGCCCTGGTGTTGGATCTGGGCGTTTTCCACCGCAAGGCGCACAAACTGACAATTCGCGAAGCGGCGTTCTGGAGCGTGGTGTGGATCAGTTTGGCTCTGGGCTTCGGTTATTTTGTGTGGCACTGGTACGGCGGGCAGCGTGGGCTGGAGTACTTCACCGGATACATCATCGAAAAAGCCCTCAGTGTGGACAATCTGTTCGTGTTCCTGGTGATCTTTCGCGCCTTTCAGGTGGATCAGCAAGTGCAACATCGTGTGCTGGAGTGGGGCATTTTAGGGGCGTTGATCATGCGGGGAATGATGATCGCCGCGGGCGCCGCGTTGATCGCCCGTTTCCAGTGGATTCTGCCGGCCTTTGGCGTGTTTCTGGTGTATGCCGGCTTGCACATGCTGTGGACGCATGGCAAGCAAGTCCATTACGAACGCAATCCCATTTTTCGATTCGCCAGCACGCATTTGCGGGTCACCAAGCAATATCATGGGGAGCGTTTTTTTGTGCGTGAAGCGGGGCAGCGCCTGGCCACGCCGTTGTTGCTGGTATTACTGCTGATCGAGATTTCGGATGTCACCTTTGCGGTGGATTCCATCCCGGCGATATTTGGAATCACCCGCGATCCGTTCATCGTGTACACGTCCAACGTGTTTGCGATTCTGGGACTGCGAGCGCTGTACTTCCTGTTGGCGGACTTGCTGGATTATTTGCGCTACCTTGGGTACGGATTGGCGGCGGTGCTGATGTTCATCGGGATCAAAATGCTGGCGGAGCCGTGGTTACACATTTCGGTGCACGTTTCGCTGACAGTTGTGGCGGGTATTCTTCTACTTGCTACACTTTTTTCGTTGCTGGCGGGGCGCCGCAAGATCTCCGGAGCAGTCCGGGTATAGCTAGACGATTGAGGAGAATTTCCGTGCAGCCAGGTACGACCACGAACGGAGCATTGCAACGCGCGTTGGACGGTATGAGTTCCCATGATCCCGAGGTTCGGATGACCGCCGCAACCGAAATTCATCACATCGGCCGGGCGTTGGCCGACCATGCCGTGTTTCCCTGGTGGAGCGATGCAGAACTGTTTTCCTTGTTGGAAGGAAATAACCCGCGGGTGACCGTCGGGCTGGCGGTCAGGCCCGAGCGTTTCGAAAAAATCCGGGAAGCCTGCGGAACGCCGCGGCTTGCGGACGTGCCGCCCGATCAAGACGCGCGGGAGTTCGAGTTGCACCTGCCGGGCGGGCTCTCGATAGACGTGCTCACTTCGAAGGATCCGGAGGGCAGCGGGGCCATCGCCAAATACCTGCGAAAATTCGGGGAAGGCGTGCAGCAAGTGGAATTTCGCTGCAAAGACGTCGATCGTGCCACGCAGATTTTGCGACAGAGGCTCGGGGTGCAACCGGTGTACCCGGAAACGCGGCCCGGGGCTGATGGAACACGGGTTAACTTTTTTTTGCTGTCGGCGCCGGGCGCGGACAAAGTGTTGGTGGAGCTATACGAGCCGGCTCCGCGCCTGGATTAGACGCTCGCGGCTTGTGCCGCATCGGCGGGAGCTTCGGCGGCGCTCAGCATTTGCCAGGCGCGCAGCACTTCGCCAACGGTCCAAGCCTGGGCGATCGCGCCAACGGAAGTGAACGGCGGGTCGCCCGTGAAAATTTCGCCCAGCGTGCCAAGGCCTGCGCTCAGGATAGTGCGTCCCAAGGACTCAAGAAAGCTTTGTGCTACTCGCGGGTCCTGGTAGACGCGAAAGTGCGCCAGCGCGAACGGACCCAGCAACCAACCCCATACCGTGCCTTGATGATAAGCCGAATCGCGTTCGCGCGGCCCGCCGCCAAATTCGCCTTTATAACCGGGTTCGAATGGGCCCAGGCTGCGGAGACCGTGGGAGGTCAATAATTGCGAGGCGACGATGTCTACTACCGCTTTTTGTTGCGTGCTGGTGAGCGGGCTGACAGGTAAGGACACGGCGAAGATCTGGTTAGGGCGCAATAGGGAATCCTTGCCGCCCGAAGGCGTGTCGATCACGTCGTAGCAGCATTGGCGCTCGGCGTTCCAGAATTTCTGGAAGCTGTCCGTTGCTTCTTGCTTTAGCCGTTCATAGGCCTCGCTGGGCTGTCCCAGCAATTTCGCGACGGTAGCGGTGGTGTGCAGCGCGTTAATCCAAAGAGCATTGACTTCGACGGGCTTGCCGGTGCGCGGAGTGACCACCCAATCGCCGACCTTGGCATCCATCCAAGTCAACTGGACATCCGGAGTGCCGGCGTGCAGCAACGCGTCAGTGGGATCCACCCGGATGTCGTAGCGCGTCCCGCGCACATGAGCGTCGATGATGGCGACAAACACGGGATAAAGTTCGCTTAAGGTATCGCGATCGTGAGTTACCTCGAAATACTGGCGAATCGCTTCGAAAAGCCAGAGCGTAGCATCGACCGTGTTGTACCCTGGTGTTCCACCAGCATCAGGAAAGTCGTTGGGGAGCATGCCGCTGTCCACGTAGCGGGTCATGGACAGCAGAATGTCGCGGGCAATCTCCGGGCGGCCCATGGTGAGGGTCAGGCCGGGCAGAGCGATCATAGTGTCGCGGCCCCAGTCATTGAACCAGTGGTAGCCGGCGATAATGGTGTGACCGTTAGGGGCATGGGAGGAGACGCGCTTGGCAATGAACTGATCGGCGGCGAGCACCAGTTGCCACAGCCAACTGGGCTCCTGGTCCGCTGGGTGAGCGCAACTGCGCGCACGATGTGTTTGCCAGCTTTGGAAGAGTTGCAGTTCGTGATTGGATCGGGCGCTACGCGCTTCCTCGCCATCCAGCGCGGCGTCCTGTTCAGTACTCAAGACCAACGTAACAGGCTCGCCGGTATGCAGTGAGCAATGGAACTGCGCCACGTACAAACGGTCTTCGTGGTCATCCAAGCCCCGTTGCTGCTCGGCCGGAAGAAAGTAATTGCGGTACCATTCGTTGCGCGCCGTCCACGAACCCGACGCGCTCTTGAGATAAATGGGAACGGCGCCCTCGAACGCCACAACGCGCAAGCCGTTTTCGAGGACGTCCACACGCGCCGACCAGTCCGCACCCTGCGTGGTGTTATGAAAATCGCGGTAGTTGACCAAGACTTTGACGTCCAGGTCGATGTTCAACCCGCGAATCAGGGCAAACTGCACGTAGGTGGTATTTTCACCCTGCTTCATCCAAATGCGTTTTTCCAGCAGCGCATCTTCCAAGGCGTAGCGCCAAACGGGTGCGCAACCTTGCAGACAAAAACTCTCAAGTTGCAGATAGCCTTTTGGGGAAACGAAGCCACTGGTCCAGCGGTTGGTGCCCAGGGAGAAATTACTGCCGCGATAACGAACGATCTCGTCGAAGGCGTTGACTAAAACCGTGCGTTTGACGGGAGGTTCGAGAGCAGCGACAAGCAAACCGTGATACCTGCGCGTGGTGGTACCGGCAATGGTGCCACTCGCGTATCCACCCAGCCCATTCGTAACCAGCCACTCCCGGGACTCCGCAATTTCCAACTCGCCGCAGACCTCTCTGGCAAACTGCACTTCCACCTGCAGGCACATGTTATTCTCCGCTCTGCTCCAACAGCTTGGCGACTAATCCGGTCCAACCGGTTTGATGACTGGCCCCAAGGCCGGCCCCGTTATCGCCATTAAAGTACTCGTAGAAGAGAATCAGGTCACGCCAGTATGGATCCTTGTTAAATAAATCATTATTGCCGGTAAAAGGACGGCAGCCGTTTGTATCGCGCAAGAACAGACGGGTCAGGCGGCGAGAAATCTCCGAGGCGACCTGCCAGAGGTCGACGTCGTTGTTCGAATAGGTGGGGAAGGGCACTTTGAAATCCTGGCCATAGTAGTGATGGAACTTCTGTAACGACTCAATCAACAGATAATTCAACGGAAACCATACCGGGCCACGCCAATTGGAATTCCCGCCAAAGAGTCCGGCGGTCGACTCAGCCGGCTCATAATCGACCCGGCTGATGTGGCCGTTGACCTGCACTTCATAAGGATGGTCCAAGTGATAGCGGGAGAGGGCGCGGATGCCGTGTGGAGAGAGAAACTCCTGTTCGTCGAGCATGCGCCTAAGAACGCGCTTGAGCTGTTTGCGATTGGCCAGTGACAGCAGCCGGCGGACTCCGCGCGCCGAACGTTGAGTCATCTCGATGTGTTCGGGAACATCCTCGTGATTATAGATGAACCACTGCATGCGCCGCTTGAAGCCCGCCAAACGGTCGATCACTTCGGGCTCCAGTGTTTCGACCGCGAATAAGGGTATCAGGCCGACCATGGAACGAATTCTGATGAAATGTTCGTCGCCATTCGGCAAATGCAGCAGGTCGTAGTAAAAGCCATCCGCTTCGTCCCACAAAGACCGGCCGTCGGTGCCGATATCGTTCATGGCGTGGGCGATGTGAACAAAATGCTCGAAGAATTTGCTGGCCACGTCCTCGTAGGCCATGTCGTCTTTGGCCAATTCCAGGGCGATGGCCATCATATTCAGGCAATACATACCCATCCAACTGGTGCCATCGGACTGCTCCAAGTGTCCGCCGGTGGGAAGGGGCTGAGAGCGGTCAAACACTCCGATGTTGTCGAGACCAAGAAATCCCCCTTGGAAAATGTTGTGGCCGTCAGGGTCCTTGCGATTGACCCACCAAGTGAAATTCAGCAGCAATTTGTGGAATACCTTCTCGAGGAATTCGCGATCGGCCACACCGCGCAAACGGCGTTCAATTTTGTAGACGCGCCAAGCCGCCCAAGCATGTACCGGGGGGTTCACGTCGCCGAAGGCCCACTCGTAGGCAGGCAGTTGTCCGTTGGGGTGCATGTACCATTCGCGAAGAAGCAAGATGAGTTGTTCCTTGGCGTAGTCAGTGTCCACAATAGCCAGCGGAATGCAATGAAAGGCCAGATCCCATGCGGCGAACCAAGGGTATTCCCACTTGTCTGGCATGGACAGCACGTCATCGTTGTAAAGATGAGTCCAATCCTTGTTTCGGCCCTTCCAACGTTGTGCCGGAGGGGTGGGCCCGGCAGGATCGCCGGTGAGCCAGGTTTCGACGTCGTAATGGTAGAACTGCTTGGACCACAACATGCCCGAATAGGCCTGCCGCACCACCATGCGAGCATCTTCCGAGAGAGTGCGCGGGATTCGCGAGTCATAAAACTCGTCGGCCTCATTCATGCGTTGGGTGAATATGGCGTCGAAGGCGGCTTCGAAGTCCCCCGGCGCAAGAGCCGCCAGCGTTGTGGTGCGCTGGCCGGGAGCCGCATTGCTTCCGGGCCAGGGCAACTCCGGGTCTAGGCTGCCCTGCGGATCCAGATCGGTCAGCCTGAGTCTGAGGGTGGCCGATTGGCCTGGGGCGAGATGAAACGCGGAATGCGCGGCTACCTTTGTGCCGTTCAACGCAGGATTCACGGCCTGCTTGTTGCCGTGGATAACGTATTCGTGGAAGGCGTCCTTAACATAAGGGACACGCTCACGGTAATTGAATAGTTTGACGTAGTTGGTTTCATTTTCGGTAAACAGCAATTCCGGGCGGCCTGCCGACAGCAGCCAGCGCTTTCCGTACAGCCAGTGTTCCACTTCCACGCAAACGCCTCGGGGAGTATCGGCAGCGCGGCGCAAGGTCGGTCGCCTCAAGTCCTTCCCCCAAGACCAGGTGTTGCGGAACCACAGTGTCGGCAGGATATGCAGATTGGCAGGTTCGGGGCCGCGATTATGCGCGGTAATCCGAATCAGGATGTCTTCCCAATCGCTCTTGGCGTATTCGATGAAAACGTCGAAATAGCGGCTCTCGTGGAATACACCGGTATCGAGCAACTCGAATTCGGGCTCGCTGCGACCGCGCTTGTGGTTTTCCTCCAGCAGTTGCTGATATGGAAATTCCGCCTGAGGGTACTTGTATAGCATGCGCATGTAACTGTGCGTAGGCGTCGAGTCTAAGTAGAAATACTGCTCCTTAACGTCCTCGCCGTGATTGCCCTGGTTGCCGGTCAGACCGAAGAGGCGCTCCTTCAAAATAGGATCGCGCTCATTCCACAGGGCTAAGGCGAAACAGATCATCTGATGGCGATCGCTGATTCCACCGAGGCCATCTTCTCCCCAACGGTAGGTTCTGCCGTGTGCGTGTTCGAACGGGAAAAATTCCCACGCGCTTCCATCCGCGCTGTAGTCCTCGCGGACGGTGCCCCATTGCCGTTCCGAGAGGTAAGGTCCCCAACGTTTCCAATGTTTCTTGCGCAGCCGGGATTCCTCAAGTCGTACGTCTTCTGCAGTCAGCATTCTGGCCATAAGGGGGCCTTTCTAGGCGAAGCGGCATACATATTCGCATCAATCGGGAGTTGAGAACCAGCGGGAAGCGGTGAGCGGGTTCAGGAATTTACGAGGGGTTCATGGAACTGCACTGCCCGGAGTAATGCGCCAGAGATCAAGGACTTACGATTTCGCTGGGGAGAGCCGGGAAGCCCGTGGGAACACTCCTAGGCTTCTCATTACTCTGTTTATCATTTTGTTATCAATGACAGGAAAGGCACTTTGCCGCAGATCGCTGATTCAAGTATTGTTACCGACTGTACAGAGGCATCTTGGGATTCCGACGACCAAGGTCGGGTGTGTACCTCGCCCACTGATGCATTTTGCCGCCCTTCGAGTCAAGGTAATAGTCGAGCAAGCCTTGCCTCTGCATACGTTTTGGTGTGTTCTCACGCTGAGGAGGCGTCATGAATAGCAATTCTGGTCGGTCCGCCCTGGGAGTGCTCTCGCTGCTGTGTATTTTTCTATTAGCTGCTTGCGGGAGCAGTACGCCAGTTCTGCGGTACATCACCATCAGTCCCGCAGGTAGCACCATCGCCACAGGCACGTCTATTCAGTACACCGCGACTGGGTATTACAGCAATGGAGCAATCACACAGGGGATCACCGTTTCCTGGAGTTCATCTACGTCCACGGTGGCAACGATTAACGGCAGCTCGGGAGTCGCCACCGGCGTGGCCCCAGGAACCACCACGATCACCGCGACCGCACTGGGCATTACTTCCACGACCACCACACTAACGGTGGCCGGCTTGACCTCTATCGCGGTGACCCCAACTACGCAAACCATTTCGGTGACTGCCACGCAGCAGTATGACGCGGTGGCAACCTACACGACTTCTGGAGGCACGACCGGTACCGAGGATGTCACCGCGCAGGTGACCTGGAACTCCAGCAACACCTCCGTAGCAACGTTCAGCACCACCACGCCCGGCTTGGCGACTGGTGTTGCTGCCGGAACTACGTCTGTGACCGCCACGCTGGGGACAGTAACGAGTAATACCGCGACTCTTACGGTGACGGCTGCTGTGTCGCTGGTTGTCGGTCCCAGCACGCCGCCGACGATCGCCGTCGGAAACACCACGGCGCTGACGGTGCAAGAGCAGTGGGCGGACATGTCGCTGCACCCGCCGTCCGGCACGGTGACGTGGAGTTCGAGTGCGACTAACCAAGCCAACGTGGTGGGAACCGGCACGGGCACCGCACAGGTGGCGGGCTTCGCGGCAGGCGCACCAACGATCACCGCCACGGAAGGGACCCTCACCGGCACAATAACCGTAACCGTGGTGACCGGCTCAACGCACTATGCCTATATCACCGGCGTGAACGACAACACCATCTACTCGTATACGGTAACTGCAGCCACGGCTCCTTATCTGGCCAGCTTGGCTACCACCACGCAAACCTCGGCAACGCAGACTTTCCTCAATCCGGATGGCCAGTATCTGTACGAACTCGATCAAACTGCCGCAGGAGTCACGCACATTTCGGTCTACAGCGTTACACCCGCGACGGGCGCCATCGCGCTGGCCACTGGCGTGACCCAGGCGCAAACTGCCGGAGCCGGCGGACTCAACTGGGGTGCTGTTGATCCCTATGGGCGCTTCGTGTACGTAAGCGACGATGGCCAGGGTAACTCAACGGTCGGGGGGATCTGGGGATTCACCGTGAATCAGTC
>Ga0187784_10000916_pt1 | contig 22745 bp, 19 predicted proteins | sample 1015_SJ02_MP15_2_FD_132964 | JGI IMG/M metagenome (GOLD analysis project Ga0187784, IMG submission 132964) | Tropical peat soil microbial communities from peatlands in Department of Meta, Colombia - 1015_SJ02_MP15_20_MG | ecosystem: Environmental > Terrestrial > Soil > Wetlands > Peat | place... | reverse complement strand
GTGTTCAGGATATGAGGCGCTTGCATTAAGAAGAAAAATGCATAATTCTATACGTATCGTTCAGAAAAACCGTATGGTCATGCAGATCAACCTCGATATGGATGTGTTGCGCACGCTGGTAACTGCGCAGGAATTGGGTGGGCTGAACCGTGCCGCGCGGCGGGTGGGGCGGTCCCAATCGGCCGTCAGCCAGCAACTCCGCAAGCTCGAGGAGCAAGCCGGCCAAGCTCTCTTCCGCAGGCAAGGCCGCGGCTTGGCACTCACCGAGGCGGGCGACCTGGTGCTGCGTTATGCCCGGCGGATTCTCGAGCTTAACGATGAGGCGATCGCCGCCATACGTGGCGTAGCGATGGGAGGGGCGGTACGCTTCGGCATGCCCAGCGACTTCGCTGAAACTTGGCTACCGGCAGCGTTGGGCCGCTTCAAGCGGGCCTACCCCTCGGTGCGCATCGAGGCGAGCGTCGACCGCAACACTGCGCTGTTGGATCGGCTGGAGACCGGCCAACTCGATCTGGTTCTGGCATTCGAGCGCGCGCCGCGAGCGGAAGCAGAGCGGCTTGCAACCATGCCGATGGTCTGGATCGGCCGCGAAGCGGTGGAACGGCGCATCGTGGAGGAGCCGGTGCCGCTGGTGCTGTTCGAGCCGCCTTGCCTCTTTCGCACGGCTGCGGTCGCTGCGCTCGATGCGGCCGGGGTACGCTGGCGCGTCGCCTTTACCAGCCCAAGCCTGGCGGGGTTGTGGGCGGCGATTGATGCCGGTCTCGGCGTCACCGTGCGCACGGCCTCGAGCCGGCCGTCGCATCTCGCCGTGCTCGATCGGGCGGTAGGCTGGCCCGATCTGCCGTCGACCTGTCTTTCGCTGTATACCGCCGGGCGCAGTTTGTCGCCGGCCGCCAACCGCCTCAAAGACATCCTGGTGGATACCGTGCCGGGGAGCCTGACCGCGGTGCACCCGCCGGCCGACGCTTAGCGCCGATAGGGGTAGCAGCGCGCGCGATCGAGATTGAGGCCGAAATGATCGGCCAGCGCGCGGATCGCGGCACCGTGCTCGGCGTAGGGATCGCTGTTGGCGGTGCCGACGATGATCGGCCTGAAGCCGTGATCTTCCTGTCCGCCGGGCGGCAGCATGGCGGTGACAAGCGCCTTGCCCTCCCCGTCGCGCAGCGTCAGAAACAGCGGCATGACGCGCTGAAGATGCGCTTTGAGGCCGATCTCCTGCTCGATGAAGTTCCGCGAGGGTGGTGCGAAGCTCTGCTTGGCCTTTGCCGTCTCCTGGCGGAAGAATTTCTCCACCGCGTGACGCATGGTCTGGGACTCGTCGATGGCCTCGGCCTCGGTCTCGATCCGGAACCAGGTCTTGCCGTCCGGTGCGTCACAAACGTAATACATGCATCCTCCCGCGCTTCCCTCTAGAAATTGGGCGCTCGAGCCGCTCGCGGCAAGCGGCAGGAGGGGGGAGAATGATGGATCTCGATTTCACAAGCCGCACGGTCCTGGTCGTCGGCGGCTCCAGCGGCATCGGCAATGGCATCGCCCAGGCCTTCCGCCTCAAGGGCGCCGAGGTCCACATCTGGGGCACGCGAGCGCATGCCGGGCAATATGCGCACGAGGCGGGCTCGGATCTCACCGGTCTCCATTACGCCCAGCTCGATGTCGCCGACGGCGCCGCCATCGATCGCTATCGTCCTCCCTTCGAGCGCCTCGATATTCTCGTTCTTGCCCAAGGCATCGTCATTTACCAGCGCGGCGAGTTTAACCCTGAACGCTTTCGCCAGGTCGTCGAGGTCAATCTCAACAGCCTCATGGCATGCAGCATCAAATTCCATGACATGCTGGCCGCCGCCAAGGGATCGCTGATCATCGTCAGTTCGACCGCCGCTTTCCATTCGACGCGCGGCAATCCCGCTTACAACGCGTCGAAGACCGGCGCCTATGGGTTGACACGCACCCTGGCCGAGGCATGGGCAGGCGACGGCATCCGCGTCAACGGCATCGCGCCGGGGCTGGTCGACACCAAGCTCACCAAGGCCACGACCGACCATCCGCAGCGTCTGGCGGCGGCATTGGCGCGCATTCCGCTCGGTCGGCTCGGCACGCCCGCGGACATGGCGGGGGTGGCGCTGTTTCTCGCGTCGCCGCTCGCCGCCTATGTTGTGGGCCAGACCATTGTCGTCGATGGCGGCCTCATTCTTTAATGGCGCCGATCGATCGGGAATGGGACCGGCTGAAAGGAATCAGATGATGAGCGGGCGAGCGGCGCCGAGCGAGACCAGCGGCGAATTCCTGACGCTGCACGAATTGGTCAAGGCAGCGAAGATCAGGCTTTCGGCCAACATCTGGGACTACCTCATCGGCGGCGCCGACAGCGAGACCACGGTGAAGCGCAATCGCCAGGCGCTGGACTCGCTGGCGTTCCGGCCGCGGGTGCTGCGCGATGTCTCGACCATCGATTGCACCAGCACGCTGCTCGGCCGCAAGCTGCGCCTGCCAGTGCTGCTGGCGCCGGTCGGCTCGCTCGAATCCTTTGATCCCGGCGGCGCCGCGACGGCGGCCAAGGCGGCGGGCGCCTTCGGCGTGCCGATCATGGTGAGCTCGGTAACCCAACCGGGCCTCGAGGCGACGGCGCAAGCGGCCAACGGGTTCAAGCTCTTCCAGCTCTATGTCCGCGGCGATGACGCCTGGACCGACGATTTCGTCCACCGTGCGCGCGATGCCGGCTACGACGCCTTCTGCTTCACCGTCGACACTGCCCTCTACAGCCGGCGCGAGCGCGATATCGCCAAGCGCTTCGCCAAGCCCTGGCGCCAGCGCGTCACCGGCCAGTTCTTTCAGGCCGGACTCAACTGGGATCATGTGAAGCGCTTCAGGGACAAGCATGACCTGCCCTTGATCCTGAAGGGCATTGCCACCGCCGAGGACGCCGAGCTCGCCTGCGCCGAGGGCGTGGCCGCGGTCTATGTCTCCAACCATGGCGGCCGCCAGCTCGACCACGGCCGCGGCACGCTCGACATCCTGCCCGAGGTGGTGCAGGCGGTCGGAGGCCGTGCCGAGATCATCATCGACGGCGGCTTCAGCCGCGGGACCGACGTGCTGAAGGCGGTGGCGCTGGGAGCGCAGGCGGTGGCCGTGGGACGACTTTATTGCTATGGGCTCGCGGCCGCGGGCGAGGCAGGGGTGTCGCGCGTGCTGGAGTTGCTGGAGGCGGAGATTGTTACCGCTCTCGGCTTGCTCGGCGCAGCTCGGCTCGGCGCTCTCGACCGGTCCTATCTCCATCCGGCGGTGCCGGTGACGGCGCCGCATGTGCACAGCGCCTTCCCGCTGCTCAACTTGGCCGATGACGGCCGGGACGGGCGCTGAACCGGTCGGGCGAGCCGCCTCAATGCGTCAGGATCGCCGGGAGGTCTTTTATGTCGCTTCGTCCGGGAAGGGTCCGGAGATACGCATAAATGTCCGCCACTTCCTGCTCCGACAGCACTGAATCGACATAGGCCGGCATGTTGTTGGCGGGTTCGCGTAGCTGCTGCTCAAAGGCGTCAAAGGGTAGCTCGCTATGCGCCAGTGCCGGCGTGGGGCCGTAATATTGTCCGCCCTGGCCGACGCGGCCGTGACATGAGAAGCAGCCATCGGCGAGGTAAAGACGCCTGCCGTTTCCGACATCGCCGGCCGCCGCCTGATCCTGGCTCCCGGCCGGCGTGACAAGGCCGAGGAGGGCTGCGACCAAGACCGCGGCGGCAAGCCTCGAGACGATGCGCATGCTTTCCATCCTCATCGCGGCTCGACAATGGTGTCGAGCAGGGCCGGCTCGCCCCGCTTCACCACCGCGATCGCGCGCTGCAGCGCCGGACCGACTTCCCTGGGATCGCTGATCGGTCCCTCGCTATAGACGCCGAAGCCTTTCGCCACCGTCGCGAAATCGATGTTGGGATCCCTGAGCGTCGTGCCGATATGGGCATTGGCGATGCCGCGCATATGGCGGCCGGCCATGTTCTGGACGTACATGTATTCCTGATGATAGGCGCGGTTGTTGTGCATGACGTAGAGGATCGGGATGCGGTGGTGCGCAGCGGTCCACAGCGTCCCCGGCGCGAACATCAGATCGCCGTCGCCCTGGATGGCGACGCTGAGCCGCCCATGCTTGCGATTGGCGAGCGCCGCGCCGAGCGCGCCGGGCGCGTTATAGCCGACGCCGAAACCGCCGGAATTGCCGGCATAGCGATAGCACTTCTCCGCAGCCCAGAGGCGCTGCGGCCAGAAGACGCCGATGCCGTTGCCGACCAGCGACCAATCCTCCTGGCGAAGCTGCTCCCACAGCTCGGCGCAGAGCCGGCCCAAAGTGATCGGACTTGCCTCCCAGCCGATGGCCGCATCGCGGCGTAGCTGTTCGATCATGGCCGCCTGCGCGGCGGCGAGCTTCTTGCCGCGCGCTTCATAGGCCGCTCGGCGGCCGGCATCGACCTGCCGCTTCACCGCCTCGACGAGCGTCGGCAGTGTCTCCTCGCCGTCTCCGGTGATGGCAAGATCGACATCGAGGAAGCGCTCGAACTCCTGATAATTGGCCTTGGTGAAGAGGTCGTGCGTGCCAAGGCTCACCGTTTTCGCCTCGGCGCGCGTCAACGGTGCCGCATGGCGCTCGATGCGGTCGCTATAGGCATGGAGCGCGCCCCAATAGTCGTTGAGCTCGAGGCCGAGAACGAGATCGGCCTGCGCCAAGACGCTGCGCGCCCGGCCGCTATGGTTGAGCGGGTGACGCCAAGGGAAATTGGCCCGCCCACCCTGGTCGATCACCGCGCATTGCAGCAGCTCTGCAAGCTCCACCAGGCGATCCATCCCGGCCTGGCTGCGCGCCAGGCGATCAGCGATGAGCACCGGGCTCTCGGCCGCGACGAGAAGACGCGCCGCTTCGGCGACCGCGGCCGCGTCGCCCTGCGGCAAGCTCGTCCGCGGCAGCTTCGGAATGCGCAGCGACTCGCGATCGGCGATCGGGTTCTCCTGAAGCTCGGCGTCGAGCGACAGCAGCACCGGGCCCATGGGTGGCGTCATCGCCAGCTTGTAGGCGCGCACCGCCGATTCCGCGAAGTGCTGCAGCGATTGCGGCTGGTCGTCCCATTTGAGGAAGTCGCGGACGATGGCGGCCGGGTCCTGCGCCGAATGCGCCCATTCCACCAGCGGCGCTCGTTTCTCGGCGGCGAGGATGTTGCCGATCATGACGTAGATCGGCACCTTGTCGCAGAAGGCGTTGTAGAGCGCCATGGCGGCGTGCTGTAGCCCCACCGTGCCATGCGCCAGTACGCCCATGGGCTTGCCTTCGATCTTGGCGTAGCCCTGCGCCATCGAGGCGGCGATCTCCTCATGGGTGCAGGTGATCAGCTCGGGGCGTCGGTTCTGGCCGTAATTGATGATCGCTTCCTGCAAGCCGCGAAAACTCGAGGCGGGATTGATCGCCACATATTCGATGTCGAGCGATTGCAGGACCTCGACCATGAAATCGCCGCCGCTGCTGGTCTGCGTCGCCGGATCCCGTGAGGGCGGCGCCGTTTCCGCCGCCGGATTCGGTTGCGGCGGGGTCTCGGCGCGGCGCGGCGCCTCAGGCTGGGCGCGCGCGGTGCCGGCGCTCAGCGCGGCGGCGCCGGCAAGGCTCACACCCTTGAGAAAGCTGCGTCGACGGAGGTTGGGCGAATGGACATCTCGCGCCATCGGCTTCTCCCTTGTGTTTGCAAAGCTGGCGCCCGGTCGCCTGCGCTTGCGGCGTTTATGTCCGAAGCTTCCCACGCATTCCCCTGGCATGTAAAGCCGGCGGCGAGGATCATCGAGGGTCGGCAGCGGCGTTCCAGCGCCACGGTAGCCTGGAGACTCGTATGATCCAGTCACACGAAAGCATGACGCTGCGGTTCCCATCTTATTTTTATCGCAGCGTGGTCCGGTTCGCCGGCGAGGACACGCGCATCTCCGCCGCATGCGACACGATCCCGGTTTGGGGCTTGTCGCCGCAAAGAGGCGGTACCGATCGCCGTCTGCGGCAAAAAATGGCCGGGACCATCAGGTCCCGGCCAGTATGAACAGGGAGGCTTCACGTCTGGGAGACGTAAGGATCCGAAGATCCTCTTCCCGGACCTATCGATCCGGAAATTCGCGCTGCGATGTACCCTACCGCAGCAAATTCTGCTGCGATGCAAAATGCGGCTGCATCGGCGAAAACGCCAACGGGAATTTTTGTTGGCACGGTTGCAAAAACTGCATCCCTGCGGCGGACGCTGTGAAAAGCGGGGAAAAGGCATATACGCGCAAGCCGCCGCTGCCGCGGTCCAAAAGCGCCGCCCGCGCCGGCTCGACCGGCTTTCAGGCGCCGGCGTTATGGTTCGCATGTGCCTGGCGCATGCTAGCGCATGCCGGCCGGGCCGTTTAGCCGTTGCGGCCCTCGGCGACTTTCCGCAGCAGGAAATCGCGAAACACGGCAATACGTTTCGACGTCCTGAGTTCCTCGGGATAGACGAAATAGGCTTCGACCTCGGGGCCGGCGAGTTCGGGTAGGATGCGAATGAGATCCACCGTCTCCTGCGCCATGAAATCGGGCAAAGCGGCGATGCCGAGCCCGCTCTCGACGGCGCGCAGGATGCCGTAGACATTGTTGACCATGAAGATCGGCCGGCGCTCATAGCCCGCCCGCGCCCCCACCTCCCAGAGCCAATTGATGTTGCGCACCGGGGGGCGCGCGTCCTGGCCATAAATGATGATCCGGTGCTTGTCGAGGTCCTCGGGTTTCTGCGGTGTGCCGAAGCGCTTCAGATATTCCGACGAGGCATAGATGTTGTAGCGCATGGTCATGAGATGGCGCTGCACCAGGTCGGGCTGGCGCGGCGGCGACATGCGGATCGCGACATCCGCCTCGCGCATCGAGAGATCGAGCTCGCTATCGTCGACCACGAGGCTCACCTGGATCTCGGGATAGAGGTCGGTGAACTCGCGGATGCGCGGCGTGAGCCAGGCCGAGCCGAAGGAGACGGTGGTCGTCACCTTGAGCGGTCCCTTCGGCCGATCCTTCGATTCCGACAGCATCGCCTCGGTCATGGCAAGCTTGGAGAACACTTCGCGCGCCGTGCGGTAAAGCAGCTCGCCCTGCTCTGTCAGAATGAGGCCGCGCGCATGGCGGTGGAAGAGCGGCACGCTCAAGCTCTCTTCGAGCGCGCTGATCTGACGACTCACCGCCGATTGGCTCAAATTGAGCGCCTCGCCGGCGTGAGTGAAGCTTCCAGCTTCCGCGACGGCGTGAAAGACCCGAAGCTTGTCCCAATCCATGCCGGTCACGCCGGTTACTCCGCCGCCCTCGACGCTGCCGCGGCTTCTTCGGCGGCGAGGAACTTCTCGGCCTCGAGCGCAGCCATGCAGCCCATCCCGGCTGCGGTCACCGCCTGGCGAAAGATCTTGTCCCTGACGTCGCCCGCGGCGAAGACGCCGGGCACGTCGGTGGCGGTGGAGTCAGGCCGGGTGAGGATATAGCCCTCCGCATCGAGCGCGAGTTGGCCCTTGAAGAGATCGGTCACCGGCGTGTGGCCGATGGCGACGAAGAAACCGTCACAGGCGACGACCGACGTCTCGCGCGTCTTGATATTGAGGATCCGTGCGCCGGTGACGCGCGGGGGGCTCTTTTCGCCGAGGATCTCCTCCACGACGCTGTCCCAAACGACGCGGATCCTGGGATTGGCGAAGAGCCGGGCCTGCAGGATTTTCTCGGCGCGCAGCCGGTCGCGGCGGTGGACGAGAGTGACGCGCGTGGCGTGGTTGGTAAGATAGAGCGCCTCCTCGACGGCGGTGTTGCCGCCGCCGACCACCATCACCTCCTTGCCGCGGAAGAAGAAGCCGTCGCACGTGGCGCAGGCGGAGACGCCGAAGCCGCGGAAGGTGTCCTCGCCGGAAATGCCGAGCCAGCGCGCCTGCGCGCCCGTGCAGATGGCGATCGCCTCGGCGACATAGACGTCGCCGCTGTCGCCGATGCAGGTGAAGGGGCGCCCAGACAGATCGGCCGAGACGATCATGTCGGTGATGATGCGCGTGCCGACATGCTCGGCCTGAAGCCGCATCTGCTCCATGAGCCACGGCCCCTGGATCACCTCGGCGAAGCCGGGATAGTTTTCGACATCGGTGGTGATGGTGAGTTGCCCGCCGGCTTGCAGTCCCTGCACCAGAATCGGCTGCAGATTGGCGCGCGCGGCATAGATTGCCGCGGTGTAGCCGGCGGGGCCGGAGCCGATGACGAGAAGCTTGCTATGATGACGCTGGGTCATGCGAGAAATTTCCGGACGCGGTCAGAAGCCGAACATGTGATCGAGGCTGAAGGCGCCGCCATCGGCGAGTAGCCCATGATAACCGAAAAGCCGGCAGGTCAGGTCCCGGATGATAATATAGGCACCCGCGCCGGCGCGCTCTCGCTGGGATTTGTCGAAAATCTCATGGTAGCGCCAATAGAGCGAGCCGGAACAGGGGATCGCCACGTGCCGGCGCGCGATCTCCTGCCCGTCGCGATCATGGAGGATAAGATCGGTGGCGCTCGTCGCATGCCAGGGCGTCGATGCCGAATAGATCAGGTGGCAGAACGTGTCGTGCGGCGCCTCGCCCAGGCGCAGGAACAGCCGCGTCGACAAGCCCGGGGCGCGGCCGGCATAGGATTGCGGCTCGCCCTTGTAGGTGAGCACGGTGTTGAAGACATGCGCGCCAAAGCTGGTCTCGGCCCGGTGCCCGCTGCGGCGATCCTCATAGCGGAAGAGCCCATGCAGCCAGCCATCGGCACTGCCGCCCTCGCTGAAGTCATAGACCAGCTCGAGATGACCGTAGCCTGACGCGAGCTCGGCCCCATTGATGATCTCATCGAGCTCGACGGCGACGGATTGGCTACGCGCCAGCCGGCCGAAACGGTGGCGCGCCGCCTCGCGCCCTGAGCCGTCATAGACGATGAGCGCCACCGGCAAATCCCGCTGCGTCGTCGCCATCGGCGTCGGCAGGGCCTCCGTGCGCCAAGTGTCGCGCGGCAGCACCGGCGCGGGCAGCAGATAGCCCTTGCCGAGGAGATTGCCGAGTTCGGGGATGCGCGGGTCAGGCGCGAGGTCGGTGCGCTCGACATTGACATGGGCTATGCGGCGCTTGCCGCGCCGGGTTACCTCATAACGCGGGCGGACGACATACTTTCCGGCGCTCATTTCGATCTGCTGTGGCCACCGCGCCTCCGGCAGGAACGCGGCGATGTCGAGCGCGTAGCTGGCGAAGGGCGCGATCTCCGTGGAAATGCGCTTTATCGCGTCGTTGCCCATGAGATTGACGCCGATGGCGTTGCCCGGGATGGCGCAGGGCTGGCTGTTCTGCACCCAGAGCGTCACGCGCTCGCCGGCATCCGGCGCCGGCAGCCCGGCGTAGAAATCCGCCGGCCAGGAATTGGCGTCGTGGGTGCAGGAGAAGCAGGCCGTCGCGTCGGCGCCGAAGGTGTCGAGCGCATATTTCACCACGTCATGGCCCACCGCGCCGACGACGTGGAGAAAAAGCTGGCCGGTGAAGTCGGGCAGGGCGAAACGCCGGCGGATGTCGCGGCTGTCGAGCACGATCGACGCCGTTCCCGGCGCGACCCTCTCGCGCCATTCCGCCAGCACCTCGCCTGAGGCGCCGAAGAGCAGCAGCCATAGCGTTACCTCGCCGGCGCCGTAACCCGCCCAGTAATTGGCGGTGACGAGTCGGGTCGAGAGCCCGCCGGCGTCGCGGAAGAAAGCGAAGTTGGTGGCGAAGTTGAGCGGATCGAGATAGCGCCGCGGATTGGAGATCAGCGAGTCCGGCAGGCGGATGGCGTCGAGGCTCACCGCGTCGGTGCCGGCAGGCAACAGGTGGCGGACGTGGTTTATCGCCCGCTCGGCATCGAAGCCGGCGACGAAGACCGTTCTCGCGCCCGATTCGCCGATCTCGGTCACCGGCTGCGCCCTGCGCCCCAGTATCGGCCGGCCGATGGCGGTCACGTCCTGGGCGTAGCAGCCGGCGATGTCGAGCGCCGAGAGATCGTAGAGGTCGGAAAGCCCGTCGACGCAGCCCTCGGGGTCGTAAACCGCAACTCTGCTGCGGCCGAGTCGCGCCAGCAGTCCCGGCATGGCGCGCGCCGCCAGCGGATGCGTCACTGCCTTGAAGAAGGCATTGCCGCCCCGGTTGTTGCTGAAAGTCTCGATCCTGAGTTGCATCGCCAGCGCTTGATCGCTCCCTGGGCCTGCGCATGACTTAGCAAGCGAACCCGGCGAATGCTAGACCGAACGCCCGGCGGCGCAACAGGCTGGCAGGCGGCAGATCGTCTCGCTAGGCTCCGCCGCCATGGCGGTGCGCGGTAACCCGGCGAGCGGCGCGGCGACGGCGGCCGAGGAACGCTCCTGGCGCATCGCGCTCTGGGCGGTGTTCGCCGTCACCCTGGCGCGCCTGGTCTGGCTTGCGCTTGGCCGCGCCGATCTCTACCCCGACGAAGCGCAATATTGGCTGTGGTCGCTTCACCCCGCGCTCGGCTATTACTCGAAGCCGCCAATGGTGGCCTGGCTCATCGCGCTCACCACCGCCGCGTTCGGCGAGCAGGAAGCGGCAATCAGGCTCGCGGCGCCGCTGCTGCACTTTGCCACGGCGCTGGTCCTCTATCGCCTGGCGCGGCGGCTCTATGATGCCCGCGTCGCACTCTGGTCCACGATCGCCTATATCACGCTGCCCGGTGTCTCGGCCTCTGCCGCGATCATGTCGACCGATGCGCCGCTGCTCTTCTGTTGGGCGGTGGCGCTCCACGCCTTCATCTGCGCCCGCGAGCCCGGCGGCGAGCGCTGGTGGTTCATGGTGGGGATTGCCGCCGGGCTGGGCCTGCTCAGCAAATACGCGATGGCGTATTGGCTGCTCTCGGCGTTGCTCTTCCTGCTGTTGTTCCGCGACGAGCGGAGGCACCTCAAGCATTTTCTCGGTGCCACGCTGCTCGCCCTCATCGTCTACGTGCCCAACTTCTACTGGAACGCGGCGAACGGCTTCGTCAGCTACCTGCACACCCGCGACAACGCCAATCTCGGCGGCCCGCTCTTTCACCCCGCGCGGCTCTTCGAATTCTTTGCCGCGCAATTCGGCGTGTTCGGGCCGATCTTTTTCGCCGGATTGATCGTCCTCGCGGCGCTGGCGCCGCGCAGCTTGCGCGACCGCCGTGCGGCGCTGCTCGCCTGCTTCGCCTTGCCGACGCTCGCCATGATGTTCGTGGTGAGCCTGCTCTCGCGCGCCCAGGCGAACTGGTCGGCGCCGACCTTCGTCTCGGCGGTGGTGCTGGTGGTGGCCTGGCTGCTGGAGCGCGGCCGCACGCGTCTCGTCGCCTTCGGTGTCGCTCTCGACCTGCTGATCGCGGTCATGGCCTTCAGCGCGCATGACATCGCGGCGGCGTTCGGCGCGGAGCTGCCGGCGCGATACGATCCGCTGCATCGATTGCGTGGGTGGAGGACGCTGGGCCGCACGGTGAGCGAGATGCTGGCGCGCCATCCCCGCACCCTCCTCATGTCGGATGACCGCGAGGTGACGGCCGCGCTTGCCTACTACGTGACGCCGCACCCTTTCGACGCGCTCAAATGGAACGGCGAAGGCGGCATCCACGACCAGTTCGACCTGACGGCGCAGCCCCGGCGCTATGTCGGCGACGACTTCATGCTGGTGGCGAAATCGCCGGAGAATGTCCAGCGCATCCTTTCGCGTTTCAAGAGCGTCGACCCGATCGAGCAACAGATCCTCATCCGTCTCGATCGCAAGACGTTCCGAACCTATCGGATCTATTGGCTGCGCGGCTTTGAAGGCTATCGCTCGGGCGAGCGTCCGTCCCCCGCCACGGGCTGAGCAGCGCGGCCGGAAAGGTCGAAGCCGGCGCGCACGAACCCGTTCCAGGCCGCCCAGGCGATGCCGCCGCCGATCGCCGCACCCATGAGGACGTCGCTCGCATAGTGCGCGGTGATGATGATGCGGCTCGCCGCCACCAGCAGCGCGACAACGAGATAAAGCGGCAGGCCGCGCGGCCAAAGCAGGTAAAGCCCCACTGCCAATGCCGCCGCCGTCGTGGCGTGCCCCGAGGGAAACGACCAGTAATCCGCTTGATCCGCGCCCCAGGTGAAGCCGTAAAAGCCGTCGGCGAAGAGCAGCTTCGGGCGGGCGCGGCCGAAGACGAGCTTGACGACATCGGCGACGATGCCGGCACCCGCCACGGCGAGAAAGAGGAAGAGGGCGCGGCGGGAGTGGAGCGCGAGTGCCGCCGCAAGCCGCTCGTCGCGCGTGCCGAAAGCGGCCAGGCCCAGCGTCGCAAAGAGAAGGGCGGCAATGACGAGATATCCCTTGCTCAGGCCGAACTGGGTGATGAACTGGAAGACCTGGCGTAGCGATGGGTCGCTGTCGTGGAAGAACCAGGCGACGGGCCGGTCGACGAAGGCAATCGACAGCAGCAGCGCCAGCAGCAGCAGCAGCGACGGTAATGCCAGCCGGCGCGAGGGAGCAAAGGCGCCGAACCGGCGCGCGAGCCGATCATCCTGGACGAGGACGCGATAGAGCAGCCAGCTCACGCCATAGACGAGAAAACCGGAGAAGACGACGTCGGACAGGAAATGCCCACCTTGCGCCATGCGCGCCAAGCCGACCACGGCGCCGGCGGCGACCGCCGCGCCCGTCGCCGCGCGCCGGCGCTGTTGGTCGCGAACGAGAAAGGCAAGGGAAACGAGGTAGAAGCCAATGGCAGGATGGCCCGCCGGAAAGGAGCAGTTGCGCGTGCAACTGGCGGCGGGCAGCGGCGCCGGCGTGAACGCTTGCGTGCCGCCGAACGCCGTCACCTGGCTCGGTCGGGCGCGGCCCCAATGATCCTTGAGCACGGTGTTGACAAGAAGGCCCGGACCGAGCGCCAGCACGAGCAGCAGGAAGGCCGCGTTGCGGCCGTCGATACGCCAGATCGGCCGGCCGCGCAGCAGCGACGCGAGATAGAGCGCAACGAGGCCGACGACAATGGCATCGGTGAGATAAGGCACGCCGGCATAGATCGCGCGCACCGGTCCCCATTGCGCGAGGAAGAAGCCGCTATCGGCGCGATAGAACAATCCGGCCGCCCGGAGATCGATGCCGGGAAAGAGCAAAAAGATCGCCGCCGTCAGCACCAGCGCCGCGACATAGGCGGCGACGGCACGTCGCATCTCAGGCGACCTCCGCCAGACGCAACGCCAAGCGGCGTCGGATTTCGGCGGCGGCGCGGGCCGTGTCGTCGGGCGGCGTATAGCGCCAGCTCTCGATCGCGCCGGTGAACGGCCGGGTGGCGCCCGCGGCACGCATCGCGCGATGGAAGCGTGCGAATTTCTCCGAGCCGCCCTCGAGATCGGCGATGTGCACCGGCTTACCGGTGGCCGCCGCCTCGCTCACCATCGATACGGAATCGGCAGTCGCCACTATCGCATCGGCGAGGCCAAGCAGGCCGAAATAGGGGTTGTCGCCGCTACCGTCCCAGATGAAGGCGGGCAGCCCCGCCAGGCGTTGGCGCAGCAGCCGCTCGTTCTCGGCGCCGGTGCGGCGCGAGGGCGTGACGGCGATGCCGTAGCCGGCGCTGGCGAGCGCGGCGAGCTGGTCGGCGAAGGCGGCGAAGCGCGTGCGGGTAAGGCGATAAACGCGGTTGTCGCCGCCGAGCAGCACCGCCACCAGCGGTCGCGGCAAAGCGCCGAGGATCGGCTCGAAGCGGCGGGCGCCGTCGGCGAGGGACGCGGGCGTCACACGGTGGACGGCGCCCAGCGTGCGGAACACATTGTTGCCACGGGCGGGATCATGCGTCGGCACGATCATCAGATCGACCTCGCGGCGGGCAAAACGCGGGTCCTGGACCTGTACCCAGAAGATGCGGCCGGCGCTGGCGCGCTTGGCGGCAAGCGCGGGGGCGGTGGCAAGCCTGCCGCAGGCGATGAGCACCTCGGGCCAGGGCGGCGCAAGACGGTCGCCGGCCGGGTCCAGCGCCATCAGCGGCTGCAGCCAAAGCGCCGGCGCCAAATGCCGCCAAGGGGCGCGGATGACCAGGCGCTTTTCCTGGAACGGCAATCCCAGCGCCTCGGCCAGGCCGATCACCTGGTTGGCCATGCCGATCTTGCCGTCATGAACCACCCAGACGCCGGGCGCCGTCATCGTTGCCTCGTCGGATCCTTCGCCGCGGGCGGGGTGTTAGCTCCGCCCAACTGGCCTTGCAAGCGGCGCCGTTGCCGTGCAGCGGGGGTAGCTTGCAATAATATTACCTTGTAATACGATGAGCACTGCTCGTCGTGCCCCTCTTGCCGGCAGGCCGCCCGCTGACCGGGCGTAACTCGGCAGGAATGCCCTGTTTCAGAGATGGTTGGATGCGCCGCATCAAGCTCGACAAGATCGATCGACGGATCCTGCGCGATCTGCAGGCCAACGGCCGCATGACCAACGTCGAGTTGGCCAAACGCGCCGGTATCTCGGCGCCGCCTTGCCTGCGCCGCGTGCGCGCGCTGGAAGAGGCGGGCTTCATCCGGGGATATCACGCCGACGTCAATTCCGAGGCGCTGGGCTACGGCGTCACCGTCTTCGCCCAGGTGGGCCTTTCCAGTCAGGCCGAGCCCGATCTCAAGGCGTTTGAGGCGCTGACGCTTACTTGGCCCGAGGTGCGCGAGGCGCACATGCTTGCCGGCGAGACGGATTTCCTGCTGAGGATCGTGGCCGCCGATTGGGACAGCTACCAGCGCTTCCTCACCACCCGGCTGACGGCGGCGCCCAATGTCGCGCACGTGCGCTCGGCGCTTGCCATCCGCGCCTCGAAATACGAGCCGGGGGTGCCGATCGATGTCGACGTCAAGGAGTAGGGGGCGGCATCGATTTCTTCATCTTCAACTGCGACGGCGTGCTGGTCGACAGCGAGACGATTGCCTGCCGCGTGCGGTAGCGGAGACGCTGCGAGCCCGGTCGTCAGATCTCGGCGGCAAGGATGGGCGTAGTCATGTAACATCGTTGGCTGGGTGATGGAGCTGTGATGGCCGCCAGCGAACCTTTCGATCGCACGATGCTAGAAGTTGCTCTTCGAGAGCTTGGCCGCCGGGCGCACGCCGCCGGAAAGGTCGTCGAAATCGCCATTTATGGCGGCTGCGCCGTCATGTTAACCCTCAACTACCGCATCGCGACGCGAGATGTCGATGCCGTCTTCGAAAAGGATAGGGACTTTATCAGACAGATCGCAACGGAAATGGCTCAGGAATTCGGTTGGGATCGTGATTGGCTCAACGACGGCGTCAAAGGTTTCCTGAGCACAGCCGAAACCGATCCGGCAGCCAAAGTTTTCATCGGCACCTATCCATCAGAGAGCGAGCCCGGCCTGCGTGTCTTCATCCCGAAACCAGAATACCTTTTTGCGATGAAGTGCAGAGCGATGCGCGTCGGCGGCATCGAGGAAAGTCAGGACATTGAGGATATCCGGCGTCTTGCGGCCGCGATCGGCGTGAAAAGTGCCGAGGAAGCAATGGATCTTGTTCAGGCGTTCTATCCGCGCCATATGATCGAGCCTAAGACTCAGTTTGGTCTGGAAGAGATTTTCTCCAAATTACGCGATAGCGGTATGGCGGGGCCAAAGGACTCATGACGAAGAGACCGCGGACGTTGCTGGAAGTATCCCGCCGCACCAAGGAAGGCCAGCAGCCGTTCGACCGCGCTGTGAGAGAATTTCTCGATGTTTTCTACTCCGAATCAGAGCATCGCGAACAGGCTCTTGCGGAAAGTCCCCTGCACATCGATGCAGTGCATGATGCCTATTTGGCGGCAATAGCCGAGCATCTTGCCCGCAGCTTTGCCTTGCCGGTGCCGCCATGGTCGGAGACGCACGGCCACGGCCTTACCCGCCCTTTCTTCGCAGGAGGGCTGGAATCGTTGAAAGCCATCCTGACGGTCGAAAGTCCGGCCGCCTTCCGTCGCCGCTTGTTGTTCGTCAGCAAGGACGCGCTGTCGCGCCCTCGGTCGGCGACGGGTGCCGCTCAACGAAAGGCGACCTTCACCACTTCGTAGGAGCGTGCGCCGCGCGGCGTCGATACTTCGACGCTCTCGCCGATCGTCTTGCCGATCAGCGCTCGCGCGAGGGGCGAAGTCACCGAGAGCCGGCGCTGAGCGATGTCGGCTTCGTCCTCGCCGACAATCTGATAGACCACCTTCTCTTCCGTCTCCTCGTCCTCGAGCGTGACGGTGGCGCCGAACTTGACCACCTTGCCCGAGAGCTTGGAGACGTCGATCACCTCGGCGCGGGCGATCTTGTCCTCGAGCTCGAGAACGCGGCCTTCGATGAAGCCCTGGCGCTCGCGCGCGGAGTGGTATTCCGCATTCTCCGAGAGGTCGCCATGATCGCGCGCCTCGGCGATGGCGCGGATGATCGCCGGACGATCGACGGATTTGAGCCGCTTCAACTCTTCCTGCAGCCGCTCGAAGCCGGCCGCGGTCATTGGAATCTTCGCCATGGGAAGAAACTTCTAACCCCCGGAGATTAGAGACGTTCTAGAGTCACAAATAAAACCCCCTCCCGGACGTGCCCGGCGGCCGGGATGGCTAGAACGACCCCTCAAAATAGGACTGCAAGGAGGCGACTTCAAGGTTGCCGGCCCTCAAGGCGGCAATCGCTTGCACCGCCGCGCGCGCGCCCGCGACGGTGGTGAAATAGGGGATGTTGTTGGTGAGCGCAGTGCGGCGGAGGCTGAAGCTGTCGGCCATGGCCTGCGCCCCCTCCGTGGTGTTGAAGACGAGCTGAATGCCGCCCGACAGCATGCGGTCGACGATGTGCGGCCGGCCTTCGAGCACCTTGTTGATGACCTCGACCGCGAGGCCTTTGCGGTGCAGAAGCTCGGCTGTGCCGCGGGTGGCGACGAGGGCGAAGCCCATCTCGATGAGCCGGCGGGAGGGTTCGACCATGGCCGGCTTGTCGCGGTCGCGCACGGAGACGAAGATCGCGCCTTGCAGCGGCAGCTCGACGCCGGCGCCGAGCTGCGCCTTGGCGAAGGCGCGGCCGAAATCGCCGTCGATGCCCATGACCTCGCCCGTCGATTTCATTTCGGGGCCGAGGATCAGGTCGACTCCGGGGAAGCGCGCGAAGGGGAAAACCGCCTCTTTCACCGCCACGGCGCGCCGCCGCTTGCGGCTCAAAGAGAAGCCGCGGAGCCGCTCGCCCGCCATGACGCGCGCGGCGATCTTGGCGACGGGCACGCCGGTCGCCTTGGCGACGAAGGGCACGGTGCGCGAGGCGCGCGGATTGACCTCGAGCACATAGACGGTGCTGTCCTTCACCGCATATTGCACGTTCATCAGCCCGACGACGCCCAGCGCCTTGGCCAAGGCCGCCGTCTGCCGCTCGATATCGGCGATGACGGCGGGCGGCAGCGAGTAGGGCGGCAAGGAGCACGCGCTGTCGCCGGAATGGATGCCGGCCTCTTCGATGTGCTCCATGATGCCGGCGATTGCCACCTCCTCGCCATCGGCAAGCGCGTCGACGTCGACCTCGATCGCATCCTGGAGATAGCGGTCGATCAACACCGGATTCTTGCCGGAGACCTTGACCGCGTTCGTCATGTAGCGGGCAAGCCCGGCCGGCTCCTGCACGATCTCCATCGCCCGGCCGCCCAGCACGTAGGAAGGGCGGATCACCACGGGATAGCCGATGTGCTGCGCCACTCTCTCCGCTTCCACGGCCGAAGTGGCGGTGCCGTTCTCCGGCTGTTGCAATGACAGGCGTTGCAACAGCTCCTGGAAGCGCCGGCGGTCCTCGGCGAGGTCGATGGCGTCGGGCGAGGTGCCGAGGATCGGGATCTTGGCGTCTGCCAGCGCCTGGGCGAGCTTCAGCGGCGTCTGTCCGCCGAGCTGGACGATGACGCCGAGCAGCTTGCCGCGGCGCTCTTCGACGCGCACCAGCTCGACGACGTCCTCGGCGGTGAGCGGCTCGAAATAGAGCCGATCGGAGGTGTCGTAATCGGTCGAGACCGTTTCGGGATTGCAGTTGACCATGATTGTCTCGATGCCGGCCTCCTTGAGGCTGTAGGCGGCATGGACGCAGCAATAGTCGAACTCGATGCCCTGGCCGATGCGATTGGGCCCGCCGCCGAGGATCACCACCTTGCGCCGCTCGGAGGGAGCGGATTCATCCTCGGCGGGCGTCATCCCGTCGCCCTCATAGGTCGAGTACATGTACGGCGTGAGCGACGGGAACTCCGCGGCACAGGTGTCGATGCGCTTGTAAACGGGGTGGACGTCATGCCGCAGGCGCAACGCCGCCACTTCGCTCTCTTCGCGGCCTGCAAGCTGGGCGAGGCGCGCGTCGGAGAATCCCAGTTGCTTGAGCCGCAGCAAGCCGACGGCATCCGGCGGCAGGCCTCGCGAGCGGACCTCCGCTTCCGCGGCGACGACGGCGCGGATCTGCTCGAGGAACCAGGTGTCGTATTTGCAGGCGGCGTGGATCTCCTCGGTGCCGAGGCCGAAGCGATAGGCCTGGGCGATGACGAGGAGGCGGTCCGGCGTCGGCCTCGCCAGCGCCGCGCGAACGGCGTTGCGGTCGCCGCCGGCGGCGCCGGGGATGTCGATCTCGTCGAAGCCGGTGAGCCCGGTCTCCATCGAGCGCAGCGCCTTCTGCACGGATTCGGCGAAACTGCGGCCGATCGCCATCGCCTCGCCCACCGATTTCATCGAGGTCGAGAGGATCGCCTCGGCGCCCGGAAATTTCTCGAAGGTGAAGCGCGGCATCTTGGTGACGACATAGTCGATCGTCGGCTCGAAGCTTGCCGGCGTGACGCGCGTGATCTCGTTCTGGAGCTCGTCCAGCGTATAGCCGACGGCGAGCTTCGCCGCGACCTTGGCGATGGGAAAGCCGGTCGCCTTCGAGGCGAGCGCCGAGCTGCGCGAGACGCGCGGGTTCATCTCGATGATGACCAGCCGACCGTCGCTCGGATTGACCGCGAACTGGACGTTCGACCCGCCGGTGTCGACGCCGATCTCGCGCAGCACCGCAATCGAGGCGTTGCGCATGATCTGGTATTCCTTGTCGGTGAGCGTCAGCGCCGGCGCCACGGTGACGCTGTCGCCGGTATGGACGCCCATGGGATCGACGTTCTCGATGGAGCAGATGATGATGCAGTTGTCGGCGCGGTCGCGCACCACCTCCATCTCGTATTCCTTCCACCCCAGCACCGATTCCTCGATCAGCGTCTCATGGGTGGGCGACACGCGCAGCCCGCCGCGCACGATCTCCTCGAACTCGGCGTTGTTGTAGGCGATGCCGCCGCCGGTGCCGCCCAGCGTGAAGGATGGGCGGATGACGGCGGGCAGGCCGATGACGGCGAGCGCTTCCATCGCCTGATCGAGCGAGCGGACGAGGCGGCTGGTCGGCGAGGCGAGGCCGATCCGGTCCATCGCTTCGCGGAAGAGCAGGCGGTCCTCGGCCTTGGCGATGGCTTCTTCCTTGGCGCCGATGAGCTCGACGCCGTGGCGCCTCAGGACGCCCGAGCGCGCGAGCGCCATCGCCGTGTTGAGCGCGGTCTGTCCGCCCATGGTGGGCAGCAGCGCGTCCGGGCGCTCCTTGACGATGATGCGTTCCACCATCTCCGGCGTGATCGGCTCAATATAGGTCGCATCGGCGAGCCCGGGATCGGTCATGATGGTCGCCGGGTTGGAGTTGACGAGGATGATGCGATATCCTTCTTCCCGCAGCGCCTTGCAGGCCTGCGCGCCGGAATAGTCGAACTCGCACGCCTGGCCGATGACGATCGGCCCGGCGCCAATGATGAGAATGCTTTCGATGTCGGTGCGCTTAGGCATCGAGGCTACCGGCCATGCCGCTCCATCATCGCGACGAAGCGCTCGAAGAGGTAGTGGCTGTCCTGCGGGCCGGGGCTGGCCTCCGGATGGTACTGCACGGAAAAGACCGGTTGGCCGCGCAGCCTCAGCCCCTCGTTGCTGCCGTCGAACAGCGAGACATGCGTCACCTCGGCTGCGGCCGGAAGGCTTTCCGGCAGTACGCAGAAGCCGTGGTTCTGGCTGGTGATCTCGACCTTGCCGGTGGCAAGGTCCTTGACCGGATGATTGGCGCCGCGATGGCCGATCGCCATCTTGCGCGTCTTGCCGCCGAGCGCCAGCGCCAGGAGCTGGTGTCCGAGGCAGATGCCGAAGATCGGCTTGCCGGCCGCCAGGAGATCGCGGATCACCGGCACCGCATAGGTGCCCGTCGCCGCCGGGTCGCCCGGTCCGTTCGACAAGAAGATGCCGTCCGGCCGGTGGCGCAAGATGTCCTCGGCGCTCGCCGTCGCCGGCACCACGGTGACGCGACATCCGTGAGTTGCGAGCATGCGCAGGATGTTGCGCTTGGCGCCGTAATCGACGGCCACGACATGGAAGCGCGGCGTGTCGAGCCGGCCATAACCTTTGCCCCGGACCCAGCGCGTCTCGTCCCAGCCATAGGTCTGGCGGCAGGTCACCTCCTTGGCGAGGTCCATGCCTTCGAGCCCCGGCCAGTCGCGCGCTTTCGCCAGCAGCGCGGGGGTGTCGATCCTGCCATCGGGTGCATGGCAGAGCGCGCCGTTGGGCGCGCCGCCGTCACGGATGCGCCGGGTGAGCCGCCGCGTGTCGATGCCGGCGATGCCGACCAGCGCATGCGATTTGAGCCAAGCGTCGAGAGGCTGTGCCGCGCGGTAATTGGCCGGCGGCGTAATGTCGGCGCGCAGCACCAAGCCGCGCGCCGCCGGCGTCAGCGTCTCGATATCCTCGGCATTGGCGCCGACATTGCCGATATGCGGAAAGGTGAAGGTGATGACTTGGCCGGCATAGGAAGGATCGGTCAGGATTTCCTGGTAGCCGGTCATCGCGGTGTTGAAGCAGACCTCGCCGACGGCGACACCGGCCGCGCCGACGCCACGGCCCCAGAACAGGCTGCCATCGGCCAAAACCAGGACCGCAGTCGCGCCGGGCGGGCGCGGGGAGGCGTGCGACATCGGCGCGTCGGACATGCGGTCGCGAAACCTCGTCTTCGCTTGTGGTGGACCGTTCGCGCCGGCACAGGCTGCGAGCGGACAACCAAGCTGAAATAGCTTTTGGCGGGAGCCGCGTCAAGCGCCAACGCCCGCGCAAAACTCTCGCAGATTCAATCACTTGAATTCAGACAAGCGATTGCCACGGGCGCACACGTTGGCTAACGTCCGGGCGATTTGCAAAAGAGCGGAGCGGACGATGCTGCGGCAGGATTTCACCGACTCGCTGAAGACGGCGATGAAGGCCAAGGATGAACTCACCGTTTCCACGCTGCGGCTCATCATCGCCAAGCTCAAGGAGCAGGACATCGACGCGCGCGGCAAAGGCAAGGCCGACGGCATCGGCGAGGCCGAGATCCAGCAGATGCTGCTCGGCATGATCAAGCAGCGCCGCGATTCGATCGCGCTCTACGAGCAGGGCAAGCGGCCCGAGCTCGCCGACAAGGAGCGCGGCGAGATCGCCATCATCGAGCGCTTCCTGCCGAAGCAGCTCGACGATGCCGAACTGGAGGCGGTGGCCAAGGAAGCGATCGCCGCCATTGGCGCATCGGGCATGAAGGATATGGGCCGCACCATGGCGGCGCTCAAAGAGCGCCATGCCGGCCAAATGGACGCTGCCAAGGCGAGCCAGGTGGTGAAGCGCCTGTTGAGCTGATGGCGCGTTGTGGTTTCGCCGCTTGCCGCGTCGCGGCGGCGGCACGTCGGCAACGGCGCGGCTTTCGCTGCCGGGGCGCGGCGCGCTAGACTTGCAATCCGCCGCCGGCTTCGCCAGGGTCGCCGGCTGATAGCTGAAAGCGGCGTTCATGGCCTTCCCGCCCGGGTTCCTCGACGAGTTGCGCGCGCGCATATCGCTCGCCGCCGTCGTCGGCCGCCACGTGACGCTGGTCAAGCGCGGCCGCGAATACGTCGGCCTTTGTCCCTTCCACAAGGAGAAGACGCCGTCCTTCAGCGTCGTCGAGGACAAGGGCTTCTATCACTGCTTCGGCTGCGGCGCCCATGGCGACGTCATCGGCTTCGCCATGCAGAAGGAAAATCTCGCCTTCCCCGAGGCGGTCGAGCAGCTCGCCCGGCAGGCCGGGCTCGAGGTGCCGCGCCGGACGAGCGAGGAGCGCGAGACGGCGGAACGGCAGGCGACGCTCCAGGGCGCGGTCGAGGCCGCCTGCGCCTTCTTCGAGGAGACGCTCCAGGGGCCGCAAGGCCGCGAGGCGCGGCTCTATCTCGAGCGCCGGGGGCTCGACCTCGTGACGCTGCGCCGCTTCCGCCTTGGCTATGCTCCCGACCGGCGCGACGGGCTGAAGCGGGCGCTTGCCGGAGCCTTTCCCGAGCCGCTGCTGATCGAAGCAGGACTTCTCCGCCGCGCCGAAACCGGCGACAGCTACGATTATTTCCGCAACCGGGTCATCTTCCCGATCGGCGACCGGCGGGGCCGCGTCATCGCTTTCGGCGGCCGCGTGCTCGGCGACGGGCAACCGAAATATCTCAATTCGCCCGACACGCCGCTCTTCCAGAAGGGGCGCGTGCTCTATGGCTGGGCGCAGGCGCGTGCGGGGCTGAGCGGCGGTGCCGCGGCGCAGCCTGGCGCGGACGAGCCTTCGGTGATCGTCGCTGAAGGTTATATGGACGTGATCGCGCTGCACCGCGCCGGTTTCGCCACGGCGGTGGCGCCGCTCGGCACGGCGCTCACCGAGGCGCAGATCGAGGAGCTGTGGCGGCTTT